>ERZ773079.437-NODE-437-length-27564-cov-19.312734_pt1 | contig 27564 bp, 22 predicted proteins | sample MGYA00511355_ERZ773079 | MGnify/ENA primary metagenome ERZ773079 (study PRJEB29015, sample SAMEA2737979) | human oral metagenome | biome: human oral; feature: human-associated habitat; material: dental | place: China | collected 2117 ... | reverse complement strand
CTGCGGCATCTGCGGCCCTCGATCCCGCTGCCGGGCCAGGCCCCGCCCAAGGACCCAACTCCCCCGGATGGTTCTTCTCCATCCATGCGATGAAGCCGCTCGCGAGCTTGTTGGCAGCTTGGGTGATACGCTTGGCCTGCTCGTCGGTGAGTCCCGAACCAAGATCCGCAAGCCCGCTCCTTGCCAAGTCGAACTTGGGTGCGTTGCCCAGGATCTTTGACATCGTGTCCGCGTCGAAGATCGAGGCGAGTGCGCTGGTGTCAAGGCTCATCGAACTCATGTCGAAGCCCGATGGGTCAAGGCTCACCCCCGAAAGATCGAGCTCGCCCATGTCGGCCGCCGACCTGCCAAGCGCACTCGAGTCGAAGGAGAAGGCCCTCTTGAGCGCGCCCTGGTCGATCGTGAACATCGAGCTCATGTCAAAGGCCCTGCCTTGGCTGTCCCGAAGTTCCTCGAAGGTCTTTCCTGTGAAGACGTCCACGTCAGGATTGGCAAGCTGCTCTCGCACTATCTGGGAGTCAGACGACTCCTGGATGAGCCTACGGGTGAGCGCCGAAGTGTAGGAGATGCCCTCGCGCACGCTCGTGGAGCCTGCGGAGTCAGAGGGCCTCACGACGCCCACGACCCTGAGCGTGATGCCCTCGTCGAGCCTCTCCCTCATGTAGCCCTCGTCGCCGGACATGTCTGTCCACGTACCCTGCGCCTCGTTTTTCTGATAGAGGGCACTCGCGGGTATCACCTTGAAGGTCATGCCCATGGCGTCGTCGTAGGTGAACGCCCGGGTGTTATCAGGCATCTTCACCTCCTCGCCGTTCAGCATCTGCTGTGTCATCTGGCGCATGACGTCGGGGTCATAGAACCCTAGGCTATAGAGGGTGTAGTCACTAATGCACCCATCCTTGTCGAGTGTGAGCACCGCCTCGTCAGCCGCCTCGGGCCAGCGGCCCCTGACCACGCGCAGCTGACTTTCGAGCAACCTGCGGTCATCCACGAGCTCACTGAAGGACGAGTTCGTGGAGCCGCCCGTGAGGGCCGAGCCCATGGCCCCACTGGCCATCTTCCTGCCCGTCTCGGAGGGATTGAGCCTCACGATGCCCTTGGAGCTGTCGCTCTCAAAGACCTGTGGGGCGATGCCATAGCCATACTGGACGTCGGCCGCGTATCGACCGATGTCTGACGCGTCGCCTTCCAGGTAGCGCTTGAACGATGCGAGGTCATTAGACTTGACCTTGGCGAACATGTCTGCGGCGAGCCTCGTCTGCCTGATCTCGCCAGATCCGTCCACGCCGGCCTGGTCAGACTCGCTCGACTCCGAGCTGCCCTTACTACCCGTCCCCATCGCGGACGAGAGCAGGGTTGCGACGTCTAGGCTACTCTTGTTGATCGTGAGTGGGTAGCTTGAGAGCGCGTCCTCTTCCGTCTTGGTGATGTAGTGGTTGACACCGTTGGAGAGGGCGAGGATGGCCGCGATGCCGATGATGCCTATGGAACCTGCGAAGGCCGTGAGCGCCGTTCGCCCCTTCTTGGTCATGAGGTTGTTGAACGAGAGCGAGAGTGCAGTGAGAAATCCCATCGAGGCACGCCTGCTCCGTCGCTTGTCGAGTCTGCTCGCACCCACAGGCGGCATGACGCCGGTCACGTCTGCGTCAGGCTCTCCCCTCCCGTCTGAGGCCCCCGCAGGCGACCCACCAAACACAGGGGTCTGCGCCGCCGCACCATCGATCGCGGACTTGGCCATGCCGGAAGTCCCCACGGCCAGGGCCGCGTCGCCCGAGAGCGGATCCGTGTCTCCGTCTATGCGCCCATCCTGCACGCGGATGATGCGCGTCGCATAGCCCTCGGCAAGCTCGGGGTTGTGCGTCACCATCACGACCAGGCGGTCATCGGCCACCCGCTTGAGGATGTCCATGACCTGGATACCGGTCTCGCTGTCAAGGGCACCGGTCGGTTCGTCGGCGAGCACAATGTCGGGGTCGTTCACGAGGGCGCGGGCAATCGCCACGCGCTGCATCTGGCCACCCGAGAGCTGGCTCGGCCTCTTGTGGACGTGCTCCGCAAGCCCCACCTCCGTGAGAGCCTCGACGGCACGACGGCGTCTCTCAGCGCGCCCCACACCCGAGAGCGTGAGGGCAAGCTCCACGTTGGAGAGTATCGACTGGTGTGGTATGAGGTTGTAGCTCTGGAAGACGAAGCCCACACGGTGGTTGCGGTAGTTATCCCAATCCCTGGGACGATAGCTCTTGGTCGAGACGCCGTTGATGATGATGTCGCCCGAGTCAGCCCGGTCAAGGCCACCAAGGATGTTGAGCAGCGTGGTCTTGCCCGAGCCAGAGGGACCAAGCACGGCCACGAACTCATTGTCACGCAGACAGACCGAAACCGCATCGAGTGCGACCTGGGTGAAGGAGCCAGTCCTGTACGCCTTCGAGACATCCCTGAGCTGAAGCATGCGCGCCTACCTTGTCGCCGGACGTTTGCAGCCCCCGACCCTGAAGGCCCCTGGTCGCATTGAAGCCTCGCACGCAGCCGGCATAGCTTGAAAGATTACTCACTAACTTTTGAAAGAATACCCGCTTGCTTGGCCCGGCGACACCTGTGCGACCTGAGTCCACATCGTACACACAGTCGGGACCCGTCTCGCGACCGCGCTCAGCGATCCGCCTCGAGCAATCCCCTCTTGTACTCGTAGGCGGCCGCGATGATCTCGCAGCAGCCCTGCCTTCCGAACACCGAGCGGTCCACGATGAGGTCCTTGTCGGTGTACATGTCCCACTTGCCTGCGGAGTATCGGGTATAGAATCGCTCGCGACGGTGCTGCATGCGCCTCACGAGCACGAGCGCGTCGTGCGTGGAGAGGCCCCTCTTGTCACCCACGATCCTGACGCGGCACTCAAGCGGCGCCGTCACGAGCACCGAGATCAGGTTGGGGTTGTCACGCAGAATGTAGTCAGAGAGGCGCCCCTCGATGATGCAGCTCTTGCTGCTCCCAAGGTCGAGTATGACCTGCTTCATGGCCTTAAAAAGCTTGTCGGCACCCGTACGCTGGTCCGTCGAGTCGGGCAGGAAGGCCAGAGGGCCACGCTGGGTGCGCTCGTCGTAGGCAGCCGCCTCGTCCACGTCCACGCCCATACGCCGGGCGGAGCGCACGAGCAGCTCGTTGTCGTACAGGGGAAGCCCCAGGCGTACAGAGAGGAGCTTGCCCACCTCATGGCCCTCGGCCCCGTAGTCACGGGCGATCGAGATGACGATGGGGTCCCTGTCGCCGTGACCTCCGGCGACATCTGTACTGTGACGTGCGTCGATGTAGCTGTCGCTCATGTCGTTCCCTTCGAAGACAGACGTGTTGGTAGAGGACTTCGCCTTGGGTCAGGCGGCAACAATACGTCGCTGGTAGGCACGGACAGCCAGCGAGATGGCAAAGTTCAAGACGAAGTAGGTGAGAAGGACGAAGCCATAGAGCAGAAGGATCTGCTGGAGCGTGGAGGCCTGGCCCATGACGACGGCCGAGTTCCTCATGAACTCATGGACGTCGATGCCACGCAGGTACGAGGTGTCCTTAATGACGGTCGTGCACTGGCTGAACAGCGCCGGCACGATCATCTTGAACACCTGGGGCAGCACAATGAGGCGCATCGTGGCAAAGAAGCCAAAGCCCTGGGACTGGGCGGCCTCAAACTGCCCCTTGGGCAGGGCGTTGAGCCCCCCGCGCACGATCTCGGCCATGACGGCCGAGGTGAACACCGTAAAGGCGAGGATCGATATGAGGACGTTGTCCCCCTGTATCGTGAAGCGGAATATCAGGATCCAGAGCAGGTTGGGCGTACAGCGGAAGAGCTCTATGTAGGCGCTCACGATCCAGCTGAGCCAGCGGAGCCTGCCTGTGCAATACGTCTTCATAAGTGCGAGGATCGTGCCAAAGATGATAGAGAGTCCTATGGAGGCGAGTGAGATGACGATGGTGTTGAACAGGCCTTGGAGCATGAAGCTCACGTTGCTGGCGGTGAAGATCTCCATCTCTACACCCCCTTGGTGCCCGTGGCAGCGACTGACGCGCGTCCCTTGGCTTGCTTGCCCGCCCTGGGCGTCTGCTTGCTGCGAGCCTCGAGCCACGTGATGAGCATGGCAATGGGAAAGCAGATGAGGAAGTACAGGACGCAGCACACGACGTAGCCCTGCAAATATCCCGTGTCGGCGACGATGATGTCTGACTGGTACATGAGGTCGCCCCCGGCTATCAGCGCGAGCACCGAGGTATTCTTCACGAGGTTCAGCGCCTGGTTTGCCAAGGGCGGCAGGATGATGCGGAAGGTCTGGGGCAAGATGATGTAGCGGTACGCCTGCACCCGCGAGAAGCCCTGGGACTGGGCGCCCTCCATCTGCCCGCGCGGTATCGCCTCGATGCCGGTACGGATGACCTCGGCCACGTACGCGCCGTGATAGAGACCGACGCACACGACCACGAGCAGGAAGGGAGCTATCCTTACCACATGCTCGGCGCCCATGGCAGCCTGCAGTATCATGGGACCTGCGGTGTAGACGAAGAACACCTGCACCACGATTGGCGTGTTCTGGAAGAACTCGACGTAGACGCGGGCGATGGCACGCAGCGCCCCCGAGCGCGTGGTCGAGAGGACGCCCAGCAGCGTCCCCACCACGAGCGAGAGGACAAGCCCCAGAAGCGAGACCCCCACCGTAAAGAGGAACCCCTGCCACAGGAGGTCCGCGTTGGCGAGCGTCGCAGCCCACCTGTCAGCGTTGGCAAGTTCCATGCTGTCAGCCCCTTCCTAAAGCAGGCCGTAACGCTCGGCGAGCGCATCGATGCTGCCGTCTGAGACCATGCGGGCGACCACCTCATCGCAGAGGTCCGAGAGCTCCGTCGCTTGCTTGTTGGTACAGACGCCGTAGCGCTGCTCCCCAAAGACAAGGTCGGGCTCGAGGAGCTCGTTGCTGTCGTTAAAGTAGCCCCCCAGGATGGAACGGTCGATGGCGAACACGTCGATGTTGCCCGAGGCAAGAGCTGCGGCGAGCGTGGGATAGTCGAGATACTGCGGGTAGCTCACACTGATGTCACCAAGGCCCTGGTCCTTGAGCATCTGTTGCATGAGCTTCTTCGTGTTGGCGCCCTCGCCAACGCCGACGACCCTACCATCGAGGTCGGCGAGGGTCTTGAGGCCCGAGGACTTGAGGACGAGCATGCCAATGGAGTCCGTGTAGTAGGGATCGGTGAAGTTCCAGGACCTCTTGCGCTCCTCTGTGATCGTGTAGGTTGCGCACACAAGGTCCACCTGGCCCGAATCGACGAGCGGGCCTCTGGTCTTGGCTGTGACGCCCGTAAAGTCAACGAGGCCCCTCTCTTGCGCCTCGACCGCCGTCACGGAGAAGAGGCGCGCCGCGATCTCGTAGCAGATGTCTATCTCCATCCCACGAAAGGCACCCGTGGCGGGGTCCTGGTAGCCATATCCCGGAACATCAGTCTTGACACCACACTTGAGACGACCACGGGCCCTCACGGCAGACACGCCGTCGGCGGCGCTGAGCGAGCCCGGGCCGGCACAGCCCATAAGCGAGAGACCCGCCGAGGCCACAGCCAGTATCGCGCCCACGAAGGAGCGCCTCGTAAGGGTTGGGGAGCGCACGGCGTCACGCCCCGTGCCGCCCTTGCCACCTGCAAGGCCCACGATGCCCATGATCCCGAAGCCGCCTTGCTCTCGACTGTTCTGCCTCATGTCCCCTGTGCCTCCTCTTACTTGAGGATCTTGTCGAGAAACTCCTGGCAACGTGGGTTGTCAGGATGGGTGAAGAAATGCTCGGGCGTACCCGTCTCGAGGATCTGGCCGTCATCCATGAACACCACACGATCAGCCACCTGACGCGCAAAACCCATCTCGTGCGTCACGCAGACCATCGTGATGTTCTCTTGGGCCAGCTCGACCATCACGTTGAGGACCTCGTTGACCATCTCGGGGTCTAGCGCACTCGTGGGCTCATCGAGCAGCATCACAGGCTGCTTCGTGCATAGTGCCCGTGCGATGGCGACACGCTGCTGCTGGCCACCCGAGAGGTTCTGGGGATACTCGTCCGCCTTATGGGCAAGGCCGACGCGCTCCAAGTTGGCGCGGGCGGTGCTCTCGGCCTCCTCGCGACTCTTGCCCTGCAGCCGTATTGGTGCGAGCGTGAGATTGCCCATGACGGTCATGTTGGGATAGAGGTTGAACTGCTGGAACACCATCGAGGTGTAGGTACGCGTGACCTCAAGGTGATTCTTGCGCGTGAGGAGCGTGCCCCCCACGCGCACCTCACCGCTCGTGGGCTCCTCGAGCCAGTTGATGGAGCGAATGAGGGTCGACTTGCCCGAGCCCGATGGGCCAATGAGCACGACCTTCTCACCCTCGCGCACGTTCAGGCTCACGTCCTTGAGGACGTGTAGGTCGCCAAAGTACTTGTCGAGATGGCTGATCTCTATCATGTCGGCCATATGTATCCCTCCTCACTGGACCCATCGCGCCTTTCGCGACTCGGTCTCGTGGTGGTCGCTGGCAGGCGAGGCCTTGGTCGCTCACGGCTACAACGCCGCCTTAGTCCATGGCATACGTTTTCCATCTGTCCTGTTGCCCTTAACCGATCCAGGCAGAAGACCATAGCTATTCTAGACGAGTTGTCGCATACGCGTCGTGACGACGCGCGGCGCGACCCTAAGGTTTATCGGCGCGTCACCATCCCGAAACGCCCTGACGTGCCTCCCGCCACCCCACACCCGGCAATGACGCCTGAGCTGGCGCCGACAGAGGACCAGGCACGCGCCCTTCGCCACCCCGCACCTTCTTCGTGTACACTCTACGTACGGCGCTCGTAAGGTGCCATAGCCTTGCAGCAGGAGGCCAGAGGACCGCACAGAGAGAGGATAGTGCCATGGAGGGAAGCGTCTACATCGCCGCATCTGCAACCGTCACGGGCGACGTCTCGATGGGAACGGATAGCTCTGTCTGGCACGGAGCGGTCGTGAGGGCCGACTGCGCCCCCATCATCATCGGCGCGAGGAGCAACGTGCAGGACAACGTCACCATCCACGTCGATCCTGGCTTTCCGGTGCGTGTCGGTGAGGGGGTCTCCATTGGCCACAACGCCATCGTGCACGGCTGCACGGTCGGCGACAACACCATCATCGGCATGGGCGCTATCCTCCTCAACGGTGCGAGAGTCGGGCGCGACTGCATCGTGGGCGCAGGCGCGCTCGTGACCCAAGGGACCGAGATACCAGACGGTAGCCTCGCGTTTGGCAGCCCAGCACGGGTGAGGAGGGCGATGTCTCCCGATGAGATCGGACGCAACCGTGACAACGCGCTCGAGTACGTGCAACTCGCACAGAAAGAGCTGCCCCTTCGCTCGAGCTAGCACAACGCCCTCAGAATTGTGCTGGGTACGAGACGCCACATGCGCACCGAATGGTCGCTTCGTCGCCACCGAACGCCCGGAGCCTCGTGCCCAAAACCTGTGGGACACGGACGCGAGAGAGTCTACCGCTTACAGGCGCTCAGCGATACTACGCACGAGCTTGACGGTGTCATCCCAGCCAAGGCAGGCATCGGTGATCGACTGTCCATAGACCCCGCCGCCCACGTCCTGGCTGCCACCAACGAGGTAGGACTCGACCATGAGGCCACGGAAGAGCCTCGCGATGTCTGAGCTGCGGCGCACGGAGTCAAGGACCTCCATCGCGATGCGCCCCTGCTCACCAGGGCGCTTGCCGGAATTGTCGTGGTTGCAGTCAATGATGACGGCAGGGTTCTCGTAAGCAGCCGGATCGTAGGTCTCAGCAAGGCGCTCCAGGTACTCGAAGTGGTAGTTGGGATAGTTCACACCGTCGTCACCCACGTACCCGCGCAGGAGGGCATGCGCGAGGGGGTTGCCCGTCGTCTCAACCTCCCAGTTGCGAAAGATGAAGGTCTGGCGGGCCTGAGCGGCATGTATCGAGTTCAGCATGACCGCAGTGGAGCCGCCCGTAGGGTTCTTCATGCCCACGGCACCACAGACGCCGCTCGCCACAAGACGATGCTGCTGGTTCTCCACCGAGCGGGCCCCCACGGCCACGTAGGAGAGCAGGTCTATCAGGTACTGATAGTTCTCTGGATAGAGCATCTCATCGGCAGTGAACATGCCCGACTCCTCCACCACGCGCAGGTGCATGTGACGGATCGCCTTGACGCCCTCGAGCAGGTCGGGCGCGCCGTTCGGATCTGGATTGTGAAGCAGGCCCTTGTAACCCGTACCCTTCGTGCGCGGCTTGTTGGTGTAGACGCGCGGGATAAAGAGGAGCTTGTCCGCAACCTCCTCCTGAAGGCTCGCGAGGCGGACCACGTAATCGAGCACCGAGTCCTCGCGATCTGCAGAGCACGGGCCCATAACGAGCAGGAGGCGAGGATCCTCTCCTTTGATCACAGAGGCGACGGCCTCGTCGAAGCTGCGCTTTCTGTCCGCAAGATGGGCAGAAAGGGGCATCTCCTCGCGAATCTCTTGGGGAATGGGTAACCTGCGCTTGAACTTCATCGCCATTGAATGCATCCTCCTAGCCCTCAACCACCTGTGTTGGTCGCGTGCATTATGCCACGTGTTTGCCTCGAGTGGTCAAGACCGTCTCAGATGTTGCAGAATCGTAAGGCACGGCATGGACACACCTGAGCATCAAGTCACACGAAGCAACTCGTCTTGACCCGACAACATGCACATGCAGCCTGACGACATGCGTCCACAGAAAGACCAGCGAGTTGTGTAAGCTTCGGGAAACCGCTATGGCTGCGCGCATTTGCGCAAGAATAGGACATGCATAGAGAGAGGGAGGGCGTATGGCCTGCACAACCATTCTCGTCGGCAAGAACGCAAGCTACGATGGATCGACCATCATCGCGAGGAACGAGGACTCGCCTGCGGGCCAGTTCACGGCGAAGCGCATGAAGGTCGTCCTTCCCGCCGATCAGCCTCGCCACTATCGCTCCACCATCAGCCATGTGGAGATTGACCTGCCTGACAACCCCTTGCGCTACAGTTCGGTTCCGGATGCCTGCACATCTAAGGGCATCTGGGCGGCGGCAGGCGTGAACGAGGCTGACGTCGCAATGACCGCGACCGAGACGTTGACCTCAAACGAGCGCGTGCTTGGTGCCGACCCCCTGGTCGAGCTCACAGAGGCCAAGGGCAAAGAGGGTGAGGCAGGCTATGTGGGCGAGCAGAGCGGCGGTATAGGCGAGGAAGACATGGTCACGCTCGTCCTCCCCTACATCCGCTCGGCCCGCGAGGGTGTCAAGCGCTTGGGTTCGCTCCTCGAGGCGTACGGTACCTACGAGATGAACGGCATCGCCTTCTCGGACGTCGATGAGATCTGGTGGCTCGAGACCGTGGGCGGACACCACTGGATCGCGCGGCGCGTGCCGGATGACTGCTACGTCACGATGCCCAACCAGCTTGGCATCGACGAGTTTGACCTCGCCGACGCCCGTGGCAAGAGGTCCGAGTTCATGTGCTCTGCCGATCTCGAGACATGGATGGACGAGCACCATCTCGACCTGACCCCCGCCGCCCGCACCGCAGGCGAGGCAAAGGGCAGCAAGACAGACGGAGCAAGAAGCAGTGAGGCAGGCGCAGCTGCGACGCGCGTCTTCAATCCGCGTGACGCCTTTGGCAGCCACTCCGACGCCGATCACGTCTACAACACGCCGCGAGCTTGGTCCATGCACCGCTACCTTGCACCTCACGGTGGTTGGGATGACCCCGCCGGGGCCTTGGGACCCGAGTCGGACGACCTTCCCTGGTGCAGGGCCCCCGAGCGCAAGCTCACGATAGAGGACGTGAAGTACGCGCTCTCCCTCCACTACCAGGGAACGCCGTTTGACCCCTACGGACGGCTGGGCAGTGACTCCACACGTGGGATCTACCGCCCCATCGGCATCAACCGCAACAACTTCCTCGCCGTCCTGCAGATCAGGCCCTATGCTCCTGCGGGTAGCAGGGCGCTCCAGTGGATGGCCTTTGGCTCCAACATCTTCAATGCGCTCGTACCCCTCTTCGCCAACGTGAACGAACTGCCCGAGTACCTCTCGAACACCGAGGAGGGGCGTGTCTCAACCGAGAGCCTCTACTGGGCAAGCCGCCTCATCGCCGCTCTGGCTGACGCACAGTTCTCGCTCAACACCGCCCACATAGAGCGCTATCAGCTCGCCGTGGGCTCGAAGGGCCACGCATTGGTGGCAAAGGCGGACCGTGAGGTCGCGAAGCTCACTCGCGCGGATGCGGTGGCACGGCTCGCAACAGCCAATGAGCGGCTCGCCGCCATGCTGCGCGACGAAACCGACCGACTCCTCTTCAACGTCCTCTTCACAACGAGCGAGAACATGCGAAACGCATACTCGCGAAGCGACGGATAGGTGCACAGACACAGGCAGCTGCCCAAGAGGGAGCAAGAGCCGCTACAGCAATCGAGGTAAGCCCATGGAAATGACCCAACAAAAGCAAGGCCTCACCAAGGAGGGACGGCAGTACTCGACGGGCGAGGAGATCGCCAACTCGGTCTCGCACGGGGTAGGCGTGCTTCTCTCCATAGCAGCGCTCGTGCTGCTCATCCTACGGGCGATGGACCATGGGGGTGGCACCCGCCTTGTGGCGGCCCTCCTCATGGGCATCTCGCTCATCCTTGAGTTCCTCTTCTCGACGCTCTACCACGCACTCATGCCCAAGACGGCCAAGTCAGTCTTTCGCATCCTCGATCACAGTGCCATCTACCTGCTCATAGCCGGAAGCAACGCGCCCTTTGAACTCATAACCCTCGCTGATCGCGGTGGCCTGCAGCTCACCTTTCTCATCTGGGGCATCGCGATCGCCGGCGTCATCGCCGAGGTACTCCTCAAAGAGAGGCAGCCCCACTGGCTCTCGGCCCTCGTCTACCTCGCGATGGGCTGGTTCATAGTCTTTCGCATCACGGACCTCTATGAGCTGCTGCCACCGCCCGCCTTCATGCTCCTCGTGGCCGGAGGCATCTGCTACACCATAGGCGTCGGCTTCTATGTGGCCAAGAAGGTTCCTTACCTGCACTTCGTCTGGCACCTCTGGGTGCTCGCAGGCGCCACCTGCATCACACTCTCCGCACTGCTCTACGTAGTCTAGCCACTGCGAAGAACGTGCGGCCGCGCCAAGCAGGGTGTCCTATGCCAGCTCGGCGATAAGTTCGGCGGTCGAGACTATCCTTGAGCCGTAGCACTTCCTAAAGTGCTCGAGGGCGCCCTCCTGCGTCCCACAGAGGAACGTGCGGGTGGCATCCTCGACAACGATGGAATCGTACCCCAAGAAGTAGGCATCGCCAAGCGTGTGAAGCACGCAGATGTTCGTGTCCGCACCGATGGCGATAAGATGGGTCACGCCCAGCTCGCGCAGGGTGAGGTCGAGGTCAGTGCCAAAGAAGCCGCTATAGCGACGCTTGGGGATGATGAAGTCCCTCTCTCCGGAACCCGCCTCGAGGGCGGCGATCGGCGCAGTCTTGCCGGCAATGCCATGCTCGCCCCACAACTCGAGCTCCTTGTCGATGCCCAGTATGTGGGCGTCATCGCAAAAGATGATGGGGAGGCCAGCGGAACGTGCGGCATGGGTGACCTTCACGCAGTTTTCGTTCATGGTCTGCTCGTCGGGTGTGGGTCGATAGACGCTGTCAGCATCCGCCCCCTCCAACACGTCGATGACCAAGAGCGCCGTGTGCTTCCTGTCGATTTGCATGGGACCACTCCCTCACAGCTCACCCACCAGTGTCCTATCCAGCATGCGCAGGCGCCTGCCCATCTGTGTCAAGAGCACCCACCCGCACATCCACGCCTCATCAGCGTAGCGAGATACCCATGAGCCATCCCCAGCGCGGCGTCACCGTCGTACCATAGTAGGCAATCCAGTCGCTCAAGGACTGGGTAGTGATGGAACCGACGTTTTGCATGACCATACCGTTGCCTACGTAGATGCCGATGTGCCCGTAGATGCGCCCCGCCGTGGAGTGCCTGTGCGTGGAGACCGCGACGACCATGCCCGGCTGAAGGTAACCCTTGTTGGAGCTGGTGCACCAGGCGTTGTACATATCGTTCGCGTTGCCCGAGGCATAGCCGTAACCAGCATTAGCAAAGACCCGACTCACCCACATGGCACAGAGACCGCCACCCGGTGATGGCGTCGAATGGCAGCAGTTGATGACCCTCTGCTGCGCGCCGGTCAGGGAGCCACCGGAGTTGACCGTGCCTGTGGTACCCCTGCTACCCGAGCCTCCGCTACTACCTGAGTTTCCACTCCGTGAGCTCGTCCGTCTCCGCTCTGCCTCTGCGGCCTCACGTGCGGCCCGCTCCTGGGCGGCTTTTTCCTGAGCCATCTGCTCCAGTTGGTCATCACGCTGCGCCATGAGCTGCTTCACCTGGTCGGAGAGACCAGCCAAGGTGGCGTTGACCTCCTCCTGTTTGGCCTGCATGGCCTGCATCTGCTGCTGCTGCGTCTGACTGAGCGCCTCGAGCTCGGCCTTCTGGCCCTCAAGCTCGGCCTTCTTCTGGGCAAGCTCCTCCTTGACGGTCTTGACCTCCTCGATCATCCTGCGATCGCTGTCGGAGATCTTGCCAAAGTAGTAGAGGCTAGAGGCGAGGTCCTCGAGACTCGTTGAGTTCAGTATGATGGAGAGGATATTATCATCACCATGCTTATAGGAGCTTGAGAGACGTTTGGCTAAGCGGTCCTGCTTCTCCTCGAGTTCCTTCTGCTTCCTGTCGATCTGCTCTTGCGTGTCATCTATCTCGCCCTGCTTGTCCTCTATCTGGGCGAGGGTCTTGGACTGCTCCTCGGCAAGGGCCTGGTAGTCACGGGCAATCTGGTCAAGCTGGGCCTGCACCTGCTCAACCTGAGCCTGCGCATTGTTGAGGTTTGCCTCGGTCTGCGCGAGGTCCGAGGCTGTATCGGCAGTCGCCACCGAGGGCGTCAGGGCAGCCATGGTAGCGGCAGCCATCATGAGCTTGAGCGCTTGTCTGCGCGTGAGGTCGTTGAACTCCAAAACAATCCCCTTGTCCATTTGATATGCAGTTGGAGCACCCATGCGCCTAGACGGCATGTCTAGAGCCAGACACCGTGCAGGCAGATATGGCAGCACACAGAATACCACCTTTTGGTCTTATATTCGTTCTCCGAGATACTGGCCAAGGCTTTGGCACAAGCAGGGCACATACTTCTTGTAAGGCTTTGGGCGAGAGCCCAACCACGTGACATGCTGTGAAACTTCGCGCTTCAGATTCCTTATCAAATGACTTCAGCGGGAGGAGAAGCTTGTGCCACGCAGGTGACATTGCCCCAACAAGCGCTACGGCATCCCCAGCATTGGATAAAGTTCCTCGCAACCTATCGGACACGGGCACATCGAAGGGCAGGGTGAGATTCATGACCACGACTACCACAAAAAGACGCTCGCAGTACGAGAACGAGACGGCGGCACGCCCGGTCACCCCCGATAGCGATAGACTCCTGCGCCAAATTGGCGTCGCAGTCATGACGGGGGCGCTCACGCTCTCGATGATCCCGACGGCGGCCCTTGCCGAAAACAGCTCGGCAAGCTCGACAAACACGGGCTCCACCACAAGCAGCGCCCAGCCGCAGGCACCTTCCGGCGACTCCCAGGGCAGCAGCACCCCTCCGGCCCCGCCCTCAGGTGGCAGCAAGGGAACGGCTCCCAACGCCCAGGGACAGCCACCGAGCGGTCAGACCCAGCCTCCCTTTGGCAGCATGAGTCAGGGGCAGCCTCCCGCCGGCGGCATGGGCGGCGCAAACACCCAATCTTTTGACTATACGGGAAGCTACACCGGCGCACTCACGGCCGACGGCGAAGAGGTGCGCTCTGACGGCAACAGCGTGTCTGCGACCGAGAGCGACCAGAACGCGCTTCTTGCCAAGGGTGGCGGCACGCTTGTCGTGACAGGCGCGAGTGTAGACAAGTCCGGCGATGATAACAACGGCGACAACTGCAACTTCTACGGCCTGAACTCGATCGCTCTCTCTGTGGGCAACGGCAGTCTTCTCAAGATCTCGAACTCGAAACTGAATGCAACGAGTGAGGGCTCGAATGGCGTCTTTTCGACCGACTCAGCGACCGCCTACATGCGCGACAGCTCCATCACGACCTCAGCCGGCAACAGTCGAGGCCTTGACGCAACCTACGGCGGCACCATACTTGCCGACACCCTCGACATCTCCACGCAGGGCGACCACAGCGCGGGCGTCGCGACCGATCGCGGTGGCGGGAACATCTCGCTCACGAACTCCACCATCAAGACTGCCGGCTCGGGCTCCCCCTTGCTCTACTCGACGGGCGACATCGAGTTGAACAATGTCACAGGCAGTTCCTCAGGAAGCCAGATTGCGGGCATGGAGGGTCTGAACACCATCCTCATCAACAACTCAACGCTCGAGAGCACCCAGAGCGGGAAGACCGCGAGCGACCCCATTGCCGACGGTATCATCATCTACCAGTCCACCTCAGGGGATGCCGAGGCTGCGACGGGCAAGACTGCGACCTTCCAGGCGGTGGGCTCCACCCTCAAGAGTGCCATCACGTCCGGCTCAATGTTCTACTTCACGAACACGAAGGCGGACGTGGTGCTCAAGGATACGGCGCTTGACTTTGACTCAACCGCCGCCAACCTCATCCTAGCTGCGGGTAACAGCTCAAACAACTGGGGCAGCGCAGGATCAAACGGTGCTGCGGTCAGCTTTACGGGTATCAGCCAGACGCTCTCGGGCACCGTGGAGGCCGATACGATCTCGTCGGTCAAGCTCTATCTCACAAGCTCGACGACGTGGACCGGCGCAGCCACGGTACGTGACAACGAGAGCGCGACCGACTCTACTAAGACCGAGGCGCCCATCACGGTCAACGTGGACGCAAGTTCAACCTGGGTCGTGAACGGGGACTCCACCGTCACGAACCTCGCGGTGGCCGATGGCGGCAGGGTTGTCGACACGTCAGGCGCAGACGTCACCATCAAGGACGCGAGCGGAACCGCGCTGCGCGAGGGGAGCTCCAACGTCACGCTGACCGTAACCGGAAGCTACTCGACGAGCTATGACGCAGATGGCGCAGGAAGTCTCTCGAACGACCTCATCGATCGCAGTGCCTTTGACAACGAGTACGGTACGAGCACCGCCTTTACGCTGGGAGCCGACGCGCAGACTTCGGCGTCATCCTCTGCGCACGTTGGCGCGTCCGCCTCGACAGAGGACAGCGGGCAGAGCTGGTGGGACGCCATCGTAAGCTGGTTCAAGGGACTCTTTGGGCTCTCGTGAGCTCCGCCAATAGTGTACACGAATCGCGAAGATCATCAGAACTGCGGCTGGTTGGAGCGATTCATGTACGTTTCTGCGCCCATGCGTGACATGCCATGGGAGTAGACAAGGCGAACCCTAAGCCTGAGTTCCCGGTACCTCCTGAGCCCACAACTGGCAGCCTTATAGTACCCCGGCCTAGCCCAGAGGGCGCCATCAGCAAGGCCCTCTGCCCAGACTGCGCCTTTCCGTGCGGTCAGGCCCCAGGCCGAGGCCTGCGGGCCCCGGCGCAACCCCTGCGGCTTGGCGGGCGGTTGCCCGAGCGCATTTGCCCAGTTGGGCCACTCTCCAATCGGCATGACGGCTGCGGGTTCGGAGTCCGTCCCGGCCAGCACTGCCACTCGGCCCTGAACGTGCCGATACGGTACGCTCGACATCGAGTGGCAGTGTAAAGCGCGCTGCCCGGTACGCTCACCCCCGAGTGGCAGTGTGAGACGCACTGCCACTCGCCCCTGAACGTGCCGCCCCGTACGTTCACCGCCGAGTGGCAGTGTACGGCGTGCCGCCCCGTACGTTCACCGACGAGTAGCAGTGTACGGAACGCTGCCCAGTACGCTCGACGCCGAGTGGCAGTGCACGGCGCGCCGTCAGGTGAGGGTCATCAACGTGTTCCACATGCCCCCAAGCGCCCTGACGGCGTGCTACCTCATGCCGGCCTCTCTCCTGAGGAGCTCCAAGGGCTGCCCCTTGCCATGCATGCCCAGCTTCCTAGGGCCCCGTGCCCTATAGGAGTAGACATAACCGAAAAATCGACCGATTGCCAGGGGTTCTAGCAGGGGTAAACACTCATCCTGCGTCTCCCTAACCTCGTCACCATGAGACCCCTACCCTTACGCTAATCAATCGCCAAGGACCATGAGCAAGCAGAGCGCAAGGGCGATCCACGGCCCCCAGGCAAAGCTGCCCTCGGGGTACGCCGCAATGTCATCTTGTGCCTTCTTATTGGCACACCGAGCCAACACCCACCGAATGCCAAAGAATATGACACCAAACACGCAGGCGAGCATAACTGCCACGATGCACCTTCTCCACCCAAGACAGAAGGCAGTGACAGCAAACAACTTTATGTCTCCTCCACCGGCGCTCTCCTTGCCAAGCACATAATCCATGATCAGGGTAAATAGCAGGAACGCGGCACCGACCACCACTGCCTGGATAAGCAAGAAGAAAAGCTCTTGGAGCGCCTGATCAGGTGGCACTCCATTGACGAGAGAACGCACCATGACGTGCGCCGCATGTATCAGTATGATCGCCAAGATGCTGACGTTGGGTATGGTCCTCTCGCGCAGATCCTTGATACTCAGGTATACGAGTGGGATGAGCAGACAGGCAACCTCAAGTATTCGTCCAAGCAAAGAAATCCCAATACTCACCCGTGCACCTCATCCTCACGTGCGGGCGCAGCCGCGTTCGCGCCTAGACCTCCCCCTATAGCTACAGTGACCACGTCCACCTTAGCATGACGTCGAGACCCCTGGCCCTGAACCCGACCAAAAGGGCCGGTAAGGTCACACATCCCCAAGCAGCTCCTCCCACGAACAGATGGGAAACCAGCGCACGTGTCTACCACGACGCCACCCCTACCAACCAGAGCACACGCGCGACCGCGTGCCCGTCGCTATTGTACCAACCTCTACGTGAGATGCTCGCACACCGTTTCCCACCATAGGACATACGAGCTTGATACGCCACCCATCGCCATCTTGGGTTGCCCACTTCTTGTTCGTATGCTCTGTGTCGTCCAAGGGGTACCCTTACAGCATGGCGTTGGAATTGCAAGTTACACAGATGCGAGTCGACGGGAGCTCAGACGCATGGAAACACGCGGAAACGAGGACACAAGTACTGTCATCGCCGCCCTCGGAGAGATCCCCCTGTCCGCGCAAACACACATGGACCGCAAAGAGCGCATGGCACTGGCACAAAGGAGCGCACGACGCTCAAGTATCGCATCGGCAGCTGCGGCAAAAGCCCCTGCCTGGGCACGCAGGCAACTCCCCGTCCTTCGCAAGGCCAGGCTCTTCTCCGGTCTCAATGAGGATGAGATCCTCGCCGCACTCCCCTGCCTCGGAGCACGTGAGCGAAGATACGACGTCGGCGAGCGACTCTTAAACGCAGGAGACGTTACAAGCCACGTGTTCGTTATGCTTGAGGGCCAGATCAACATCATCCGCGAGGATTGGTGGGGTAACCGAAGCATCGTCTCGATCGACGGACCGAGTGACTCCTTCGCCGAAGCGTACGCGTGCACGCCGGGATCCAGACTCACCGTGTCAGTCGTCGCGACACGCAAGGTTCGGGTGCTCACGTTCGAGATCCGTGCGATCATGGAGATATGCAGGGCCTCCTGCCCCTTCCATAACCGACTCATGCAGAATCTTGTCTCGACCATAGCCGAGCAAAACCTGCGCCTCAACGACATGCTCTCGTTCGTCACCAGGCGTACCACCCGAGAGAAGCTCCTTGCCTATCTGGGTGCAGAATCGCAGCGCCAGGGCTCGCGCAGCTTCACGATACCGTTCGACAGGCAGCAGCTAGCCGACTTCCTGTCCGTAAACCGAAGCGCCGTCTCCACCGAGCTTGGCAAGCTGCGCAAGGATGGCATCATAGACTTTGACCGGAGTCACTTCACGCTGCTCGACTCCAATCCACTCACCCTATAGCTCCCTGCGAGAGGCAGGCCAAGCGGCATACAGAAGGATGCAAAGGGCCAGCCCGAAAGCTGGCCCCGTCACTCCAATCGCACGAAACCCCTTCCCTTGGACGCAGCGCTATACAGGCACTACGCCCCGAGGGAGGATGTCTGCCAGCTAGCTCCAGCCCTTGCCGTCGGAGCCAAACTGCTTAATGAGCTCCTTGGTGCGCGCGACGATGGCGTCGCGGCCAGGCTTCATGAGCTTGCGGGGGTCATAGCCCTTACCCTCTTTGTCAGCGCCGCTCTCGATGTACTTACGCGTCGCGGCCGCAAAGACGAGTTGAAGGTCGGTGTTGACGTTAACCTTGGAGATACCCTCGGTGATGGCCCTCTGGACCTGATCGACGGGAATCCCGCTGCCGCCATGCAGGACGAGCGGCAGGTCACCGGTCTTGGCCTTGATCGCCGCTAGACGCTCGAAGGACAGGCCCTCCCAATTGTCTGGGTAGATGCCATGGATGTTGCCGATGCCGCAGGCGAGGAAGTCGACGCCTACGTCGGCGATCTGCTTGCACTGCTCGGGGTCGGCAAGCTCGCCGCGCGAGGTCACGCCGTCCTCGGTGCCGCCGATACCGCCGACCTCTGCCTCGACCGAGATGCCCCTGTTGTGGGCGGCCTTGACGACCTCGGTAGTGTGGTCGAGGTTGGTCTGGAAGTCTTTCTCATGAGAGCCGTCGTACATGACGGAGGTGAAGCCTGCGTCGATGCACTTAAAGACATCCTCGAACGTGCCATGGTCGAGATGCAGGGCAACGGGGACGGTGATGTTCTTGATCTGGACGAGATCCCTCACGATATCCGCGACGACCTTGAAGGAGGTCTGCCACTTGGCTGCCCCGCTGGTGCACTGAATGATGACGGGAGACTGGAGCTCCTCAGCAGCATCCAGGATCGAGGTAGCCCACTCGAGGTTGTTGGTGTTAAACGCCCCCAGGCCATAGTGACCTTTCTGGGCGCTTTGGAGCATTGCAGTTGCACTGACAAGCATACGAACCTCCAATGAACGGTGTGAGAGTACCTGCAATCCCTATCATACTCCTCAAAGCGCGAAGGATGGGCGGCTATTCTGCGAGGAGTGGCACGATTTGTCCAAACGTATCATTGCCCCGCAGCGGCGACAAAGCGGGGGTTCTGTCATGAACACGGGTATATATCGTGAAATCGCACGATACCCGCTCGCAGCACCCATCATCGAGGTACAACAACATCAGTTCAAGGCATCTGCCACACAGGCCAGCTCGCAGAGGGAAAACATGCCCGAGGGAAGGGGAGGCCGTCTTGGCCGAGACTGCAAACGCACGCATCACCACTACTGACACCAATCTAGAGGATGGTGAGGACAAGAAGCTCTTTGACGATCTCTCGTTCTCTACCGTCATCGCAAGCGCACTCGCCGCAATAACCTCGTTTTTGCTCCAATCACAGATCGGCCTCACAGGCTCGCTCATCGGTGTGGGCGTGGCTGCCGCCGCATCCGCCCTCGCCTCACAGGTGTACAAGTCGGTGCTCTCGGCATCGGCGAGCAAGATAAAGGACAACCTGACCTCCGACAGTACGGGCCAAGACAACATGAAGTCTGGCAAGACGCGTATAGCGGGTGCGGGAATGACCCATGTCAGGCAGAAGCCCATTCCCAGCTGGCAAAAGGACGATGCCGACAAGACGACTGTGACCGACGGAACTCATGATCTGTCGAGCACACGCATCGCTCCCGACACCATCCGAGGCGCCGTTGCAAAACGCAAGTCCGACACCATGAAGAGGCGCGCCGCGATCTTCACCGCCGTTGTGGCGATCATCGCAGTACTCATCTACGCCGCCGTCGTCACCTTTGCGACGCAAGGCAAGGGCATTGGCAGCACCCCCACAATCACAGAGTCCTCACCCAGCGAAGAGCCCTCGACACAGGGTACGACGAATGGCACGGGACAGACCCATGGTACAGGCACGACCGGCGGGCAGGGCAACAACGCTCCAAATGCCAATCAGGGCACAGACGGGGGAACTGCGACAGACACGGGCTCTAGCACCACGGGCTCGACAGGCGAGACGGGCGATACTGCCCCCGCGCCAACGACTCCCACCTCGACGACCGGAAACACCGGCTCGACCGGCACGGGAAATGCGGGTGCATCGGGCAGCACGACCGGTACGGGCACGTCCGATACCAACTCCAACTCAAATTCTGGATCGGGCACGAACCATAACGGCACGGGCAATTCAAACGGGTCTGGGAAAGGTTCCACCAACTGGGGCGAGAACCCTGGGTCAACGGGGTCCGGCGGCCAAGGATCATCCGACACGGGTTCTGGCTCAAAGAACGGGTCCGCTGGCTCTGCAGGCGGTAGCGGCAGTGGCAGTAGCACCTCAACGGACGCAGGCAACTCAAACTCCTCCAATGGCTCTAAGGCCAGGCCAAGCAGCACGATCAGCGCAAACAGCCCACATTAGAGTCAAGGCATAGCCGCAAAAAAGGCGTCGTGACCGCGTGCGCGTCCATGCGCGCGGTCGCGATGTAAGTGTGAATTACACACTTTGGGAAGGTGAAGTGGGTGGTCAGGAAGATGAAGTGAGTGAATTACTCACATCGAGAGTATCTTCAGTAAGTCTCTGACCTGCACATATGCAAGTTAGTGCTTGTAAACTACATCTCTAGGGACCGGAAAAATCACTCACTTCGCGACCACAAGGCAGGTGCAGGAGCCAGCCTAGAGCCGGCGCAGGGCATCGACGAGCGCGGTCTTTCCCTCGGTCCCCTCGTCCTTCATCTTGATGATCGCGGCGGGGCAGCCCGCGACGACCGCCGCCCTGGGAACGTCGTCCACGACGACGGCCCCGGCTGCGACGACGGCCCCCCTGCCAACGCGGACACCCTCGATGACGACGGCGTTCGCGCCGATCATAACGTCATCCTCGATGACGACAGGGGTGGCGCTCGCCGGCTCGACGACACCTGCAAGGACGGCGCCCGCACCCACGTGACAGCGCGCCCCGACGATGGCGCGACCGCCCAAGACAGCTCCCATGTCGATCATCGTTCCCTCACCGATGACGGCACCGATGTTGACGATCGCGCCCATCATGATAACTGCGTTGTCACCTATCTTTACCTTCTCGCGGATGAGAGCGCCAGGCTCGATGCGCGCGTTCACGCCCTTGAGGTCGAGCAGGGGTACGCCTGAGTTTCGCCGATCGCTCTCGACCACGTAGTCAAGGATGCGCCCATCCTCGCTCGCCCCCTTGAGCACCGGGGCAAGCGAGGACCAGTCCGCAAAGACGATTTTGCTCATGCCCTCACCGAAGACGTGGGCATCCTGAGGGTAGCTGACCTGTGCGCCTGCCGCCTCCCTGACATAGGCCTTGACCGGCGTCCTCTTGGGTGAGGTGGCTATGTAGTCGATGATCTCGCGTGCGTCCAAGCGGATCCCTCCTTTATTCCTTCATGTTTGTCAGGTGCGGTGCGCGCCGCCGATGGCGTGAGACGGCGCTCGTAGGTGTTTACGAACCCAGCTCAGCCGAGCATGAGCTCGTCGAAGCTATAGTAGCCAGCAGGTCGCATGAGCAGACGCCTAGCTGCGGCTATGGCGCCGCTCACGAAGATCTGACGACTCGTCGCGCGGTGCGTGAGACAGAGCTCCTCATCGGTCCCAAAGAAGTGCAGCTCATGGGTGCCCGAAACACTGCCCCCGCGCAAGCTGTGCATGCCTATCTCGCGCTCGGGGCGCACGCCCACCATGCCCTCGCGGCCATAGGCCACGCGTGCCTCACCACTGGGATCCACGGCAGCGAGAAGGAGCTTTGCCGTACCCGAGGGAGCGTCGACCTTCTGGTTATGGTGGGTCTCGACGATCTCGACATCAAAGCCCGGAAGGGCCTTTGCGGCCTCGGCGGCAAGACGCCTCAGGACCGCCACGCCAAGCGAGTAATTTGCGCTCCACACGACGGGCACCCTCGTGCCCAATGCTCTGATGCGGGCCAGTTCCTCATCAGAGAAGCCCGTCGTGCCGCTCAGGAGTGCCGCGCCCGTGCGACGCGCATAGGCCAGCGTGTGCGGCAGTGACGCCTTGTTCGAGAAGTCGATCGCCAGCTCTGCGGCCGGGGCAGCGACGTCAAGCTCTGTCGCGCTCGTGACGTCGTAGGTACCTAGAAGCTCAAAGCCGCTGGCAGGGAGCGCCTCGGCAATGAGCTTGCCCATCCTGCCCGCGCCGATGAGCACGACCGTCCTTGTCCTGTCTGCCATGGTGACCCCCTATTCCGACTCTGCGCCGATGAGGCCGCGATCGGCGAGCGCCTTGTGCAGGCGCTCGCGGCTGGTCTGCGCCATGGGCCAAAGCGGCGGGCGATAGCTCTCGGTGATGAGGCCCATCGCTGCGAGCGCCGCCTTCACGGGTATGGGATTCACCTCACAGAAGAGGGAATGGATGAGCTCAAGGTTATCGAGCTGCATCTGCAGGGCACCCCTGGCGTCTCCCTCCTGCCAGCGCACGCACATGTCATGCACCGTCTTCGGCGCGATGTTAGCCCAGACTGAGATGACGCCGGACCCACCCAGCGAAAGGAGCGGCACCACGATGTCATCGTTTCCGCTGAACAGGTGAAAGTCCTCGCTCACATAGCGCGCGGCCGTCGCGGCATAGGCGATGTTTCCCGACGCCTCCTTGAGGCCCCAGGCGTTGGGGTGGCGCGACAGACGCGCGAGGTTTTTCTCGCTGATGGAACAGCCCGTGCGACCAGGGATGTTGTAGAGGACACAGGGCAGGTTCACGGCATCGAGGACGCTGTTGAGGTGATGGTAGATGCCCTCCTCGTTGCTCTTGTTGTAGTAGGGCGTGATAATGAGCAGGCCGTCCACGCCGAGCTTCTGGAGTCCCAAGCTCTTGCGCAGCGACTCGTCGGTCGAGTTGGAGCCCGAGCCACCGATGACAGGAATGCGCCCTGCCACACGATCGACCACGCACGTGGCGACCTCATAGTCCTCGCGGTCGGTCATGGTACTCGACTCGCCCGTCGTGCCAAGCACGAGGATGCCGTCGGTACCGTTTGCCAGATGAAAGTCAACGAGACGCTCGAGTGCCTCGAAGTCGACACCCCTATCCTCCTTGAACGGGGTGACGATCGCGACGATGGATCCGCTCAGCCCTGTCATGTCCATGCTTGCCCCTTCCAGACAAATGATCGCTATTGGCGCCGAGATGCGCCACCAAGACACCCGTACCACGCGCGCCCCTCAAGGACGCGCGGACTTCCGACGTGCGGGACCTCGCTCCCTGCCCACCCGCTCGAGGAGACGCTCGCCCAGCGGGAGGACATCAAGCGTCGCGAAGTAGTCGGCAGGCGTCTCGGCGCGACGTATGAGCTCGATCTCGCCGTCCTCCCTGAGCAGGAGCTCCGCCGAGCGCAGGCGACCGTTGTAGTTGTAGCCCATGGAGTGGCCGTGAGCTCCCACATCATGGACAAACAGCAAGTCCCCCACCTCGACCTCGGGAAGCGGGCGGTCCGTGGCGAGGCGGTCAGAGTTCTCGCAGAGCATGCCGACGACGTCGTAGCGACGGCATGCCGACGCATCCTCCTTGCCCATGACCGTGATGTGGTGGTAGGCGCCGTAGAGCATGGGGCGCATGAGGTTGGCCGCGCATGCGTCAACGCCCAGGTAGTGGTGGTAGGTCTCCTTGCTGTGGATGACACGGGTCACAAGCGCACCGAAAGGCGCCAGCATGTAGCGGCCGAGCTCCGTGGCAATGCGGACGTCTCCCATACCAACGGGAACCAGACGCTCCTCGTACACTTGGCGAACGAGCTCGCCAATGAGGGCGATGTCGTTCTCCCTCTCGTCAGGCTTGTAGGCGACGCCCACGCCGCCCGAGAGGTTCACGAGACTCACGTCGACTCCCAGCTCGCGCTCGAGGGTTATGGCCGTCGCAAACAGTGTGCGGGCCAGCGCAGGATAGTAGCCATTCGTGACGGTGTTTGAGGCGAGCATCGCATGCAGCCCCAGGTGCTCGACGCCCCTTTTCGCAAGCAGACGGGCGGCCTCGAGCGCCTGCGGCTCGGTGAGACCGAACTTCGCCCCCTCGGGGGAGCCAAAGATGCCGTTCGCGAAGGCGAAGTCACCACCGGGGTTAAGGCGCAGGCTGACCGTGTGAGGGTAGTCGACTCCCACCGACCTCACCGCCTCATCGAGCATGGCCACGTGCGTGATATCATCGAGATTGATGGTCGCGCCCAGTGCAAGGGCATGTTCGAACTCCTGAGCCGGCGTGTCATTTGAGGAGAACATGATATCGTCTCCCGACATGCCCATGGCCTCCGCTAGCATAAGCTCGCACTCGCTCGAGCAGTCCACGCCGCAGCCGCAGTCCCGCAGTATGTCAATGAGGGCGGGGTTGGGCGTCGCCTTCACGGCAAAGTACTCCCTGAAGCCTGGGTTCCACGCAAAGGCCTCAAGCACACGCCTCGCGTTTTCGCGTATGCCCCTCTCGTCATAGAGGTAAAAGGGTGTGGGATAGCGCGAGGCAATGGCCTCGAGCCTGTCTGCCGTAATGAACGGTCGCTTCTGAGACACCGCTCCCCCGTCCTCGTCTGGGCTGAGCCTACGGACGAAGACGCCAAGATAGCTCAACCACGGATACTCCGTAGACAGTCTTGGAGGTGTTTCCCCCAAGCCCACCGCGCGCGCCACGCCTGACGCATGCGGTTCGGCGGATTAGGCCCCCTCCCAGGGTCAGTGCCTGCCGGCTCGCCTGAGACTCATCGCTTCCGCGCCTCTATCGATAGGGTCAGTGTACAACAGGAGGAGCGGATAGGCAAGGGCGAGGCGGCTCTGTAACAGGATGGACGCGACAGCTGAGTTCAAGCTCACCGGGACAGATAGTCGATGGCTCGCTCGATCCTACGGGCCCCTCGTCCTCGAGCCCATGCCTGCCTTCGCACCTCAACCCCACCTGTCATTGGCGTAAGGACACTGGGCAGCTCCTTCGCCCCACAGAGATACGTGCGGACGACTCGTCTTAACCCTGCGTCTTTTTAGGTCCCATCCCATACGGGAAGACGCTAGCGTCACGCAGAGGAGAGAAAAGCGGATGAGGGTGCAAGGCCGCCACCCTCGTAGGGATGCACGGTGTCGTACCTCCGTCACCCAAGGCAGGGGGTGTGGCAGGACGCGTCCTCGCAAATGCCGCAGCACGACTGAAAGACATCGGACATCGGTTCGGCCCAAGAGACAGCGACCTGGGAAGCCGCACCGTAGGAAAGCCGAAATCGCCTAGAATACGATGCGTAGCAAGTGCGGGCGATTGGGGAGACGGGATGTGCGAGACAGACAACGCCAGGGACGAGACGAGCACTGCACCAAGCAGGGCAGGAGCAGAGCTGGAGCGGCTGCGGAGGTTTCGTCGCGACCTACACCAAATTCCCGAGCTTGACTTCGACCTGCCAAAGACGATCGCCTACGTGACACGCGAGCTGGAGGCCGTGGCCGCGCGGGCAGGCGAGCGCGCTGCAAACAGCGCTGGTCGGGTGAGGGTCTCTGTGTTCTCCCCCAGCCGCTCGGCCGCCTGCTGCCACTTTGACCTGGGGACGGCCCATGCCACGGCAGTGCGCTCCGACATGGACGCACTGCCCGTGAGCGAGCGGACGGGTGTCACGTATGCGTCGACGCACCCCGGGAGGATGCATGCCTGCGGCCATGATGGGCACATGTCCATGGTCTTGGGGCTTGCCTGGTGGGTGGCGGATCATCTGACCGAGCTACCACGCTCGCTGCTCTTGGTGTTTCAACCTGCGGAGGAGACAACGGGAGGTGCCAAGGGTGTGTGTGAGAGCGGCATCTTCGATCGCCTGGGCGTGGATAGGATCTACGGCTTTCACCTGTGGCCCGAACTGCCACGCGCTACGATCGCGAGTCGAGAGGGAGCGCTGCTTGCCTCCTCGAGGGAGGTGACCGCAACCTTCTCTGGCAGAGCCTCCCATATCGCGAGGGCCGCAGAGGGTGCCGACGCGCTCGAGGCCTGCTGCGACTTTCTCGGACGTTCCTACGCCTACATGGATGCGCGCCAAGCCGAGGAGGCCTGCCTTCTCAAGTTCGGTCGTATGGAGGCCGGCGAGGTCAGAAACCAGATCGCCGCAAGCGCGCACCTCGAGGGCTCGCTGCGGACCTTCTCGACTACGATGGGAGAGCGCGTGAGCGACGAGCTGCCCAGAATCGCACGCAGCGCCGCCGAGCCACGCGGGTGCGAGGCGCTCGTGCATCTCTCCGATGGCTATCCTCCCGTCGTGAACGATGAGGGACTCTACATGCGCAGTCGCAGGTGGCTTACCGAGGGAGGCATCGAGCTCAAGACCATGCCCGCCCCCCTTCTCATCGCCGAGGACTTCGCCTGGTACCAGCAATGGCTACCTGGCATGTTTTTGCTTCTGGGCACGGGGACGGACATCCCCTTGCACTCTGACCGCTTCGATTTCGACGAGTCCATCCTGATAGCGGGGCTTGACGCGTACAAGCGTCTCGTCACGATGACATGACGGGATCGGGATCAGGCGCACGACTGCTTGTAGAAGGTGAGGCCAAGGAGGTGGTCCTTGTACTCCGAGGCCTCGATCCTCGAGCGCATCTGCTTGGCCGATGCCCAGACCTTGGCTGCGAGCTGCTGCTCGTTCACGTGCCTCTCAGTCCTTCTCCCTGCGCTAAGCGCAATCGAGGGCCTGACCACGGTCGCTTACCCACTCGACCCAACCGTTCCGGCTGCCACCCAGCGCGAGTGCCGTCGCGCCCGGGCCTCTGAAGCCTTGGCCATCCGCCAGAAGGCGGGTACCCCCGTGTCGCCGAAGAGCACGACCCCTTGCCTGCGGCACCAGCACCCTTGGTCACGGGTCGGGAGAGGCCAAGCTGCGAGCGAGCCAGCATGACAAATGCACCAGCGCGCTCATCGTAGCGTCCCGTGGCGGCAATGTCGCAAAGACGCCCTGCCCCTGCCTGCAGTCGTCGGCCATGAGGCCTCCCCCTGACAAATGGCCCGTCACGATCTCGCGACTTGCCCCGGATCCTCCGCACGAGTCCTCGCTCCCTGCACGTCGACATGCCGCCAACCGCCCCGCCCGTCCTTCTGCTGCCTTTCGAGCCTACCGAAGACGGTACGGCCGGAAAGCCTTGCAAGCGCGACTTTTGTCAGGACTTTCCCTGAAAGACGCGGGATGAATTGAGGCTCTTCGGGATTTCTGGTGAGTAGCACGGGCCAGGTCGGATCGCAAGCGAGCGCGTCGAACGACAGCCCTCCCAGCCTACGGAACCGTCGACAGGGCAGGCCGCAGGACGCGAGGCGAGACCGCCGGTCGGGCGGGCCGAGCCAACGCGGTCGCCGAGGCCCCTCGCGACCGATCAACTCACAGCAGCATCAGGTCGCCCCAGAACGGCACGGGCGGGAAGGCGGGCACCGGCAGGCAGGGCGCGTCCCAGGGCGAGCCGAAGGTCCGCGCCACCCAGTCGCCGAGGGACTCCCCCA
>ERZ773079.434-NODE-434-length-27644-cov-8.918518_pt1 | contig 27644 bp, 26 predicted proteins | sample MGYA00511355_ERZ773079 | MGnify/ENA primary metagenome ERZ773079 (study PRJEB29015, sample SAMEA2737979) | human oral metagenome | biome: human oral; feature: human-associated habitat; material: dental | place: China | collected 2117 ... | reverse complement strand
AACGGGTCGTCGTCACGATTCTCACGATCGTCGTCATCCCAATGGCCATCTTCGGTGCGCTTCTCATGCCAGGGCATCTATATCTTCTTACCATCTAGGGCCTCTTGACCGTCTAGTCACTTTGGACCATGGTCGAGCATCTGCCGTTCCGATGAGCGCCCGCACTGGAACGCTTCCCCTTACCCGCGTCAACGGATTCTTCTTGAAGGTGAAGCGATCCTCTCATAGGTGAGGCAGTTGCCCTGTAATCGGCCTTGCACTGACGGATTTGGCTTCCCGACGTCGGCACTCATCCCGAAGTCCAGCGATCCAAAACGGGAGCTTCACCGCGCAACTGGCTCAAAACGATCTGCATGGCTGCAGCCGACTGCCGACGGCCGCCGACAGACAAGCTTCCACGCATCTTGCAGAAAAGCAAAGGATGTATCGCACAAACGCAGCCCTATACAGATAGAGCGCGCATCTGCGCAAAACACAAAGGTTGCTTCGGTTAGAAGCCTTACATGTAAGACACAGCATTCCACTAGCAGTTACTTTGTAGTATTCTCGGGTCTATCGGCAGCGTTCGACGCAGCTCAATTCGATCTCGATAACTCACACCTAAGGGAGTAAAGAAAATGACGACAAACAATATAAACAACTATGGTTTGCAGAATTCCAACAGCGGTAATCAAAACAATACTTCTATATACAATACAGGAACTTTTAAAAACGTCACGTATTACGGTGAGTTACATAAATCATCCGGTGACGAAGGCGCAAGATGGAAACTCCTTTCGGCAGCCGTCGGCATCATTTCCGCAGTCGTCATCGCTTTCGGACCGGCACTTGTGAAGGACGACGCCACTGCTGCTGAAAACTCCAGAACGACATCGACTCAGGCCAAATCGGAACCGCCGACAAGTGCAACACCTAGTACACCCTCCCTTTCCGACACCACCAGCGAGGGTGCCAAAGACCCGGTCGATGAACCAACGCCCGATGTCACTAACACGGCGCTTGACAATCCTGAAACTTACAAACCAGACAATATCGACATCAAAATATACGATCAGGGCATTTATGGCGGAGATAAAATCGGACCAAATAAGTTTCAGATAAAAGACTCCGAATTAACTTTATATTACTATTGGGAGGCTAAACACGGAGGTTCAGCCATTGAATCGGACAATTGTGAGATGATCACTACGGTGTCCGGTCCAAACGGTTTTTCAGGAAACAAGACCTCGAAGTGCTCGATATCCTCTTCATGGTCGGAGAAACTCAAGTTCACCGCCCCTGGCGATTACACCATCAAAGTGACGGACAGGCAGAGCAACGTCTCCGGGGAGATCAAGATCAGCGTTCTCCAATAGTTGACAGCTTTCCGGAATCGGCTAGTCTGTTCCTCACTTAGGCAACCGCTCAGTCATATTGCAAAGGGCCGCCGATACAGGAGCTGCCGCCTGCCTGCTTCAGGTCGCATCGCCTTGCTTGTCTCAACGACGGCCAACCCGGCCGCCTCAGCGGGAGTCTCCACTTGCTCCAGCGCCAATTCCCGCACGCTCAGTGAGGGTCGTCGCCCACCCGCACGCCAACCGCTTCGCAGCGGCACTCCCGCACGCTCAGCCTCAGTCAGCGGGCTTTAACGGCCACAGAGTTTGATTCGGCGGACTCCCACCGGGTGGAGAGCAGCTCGCCGCTCCGCGGCCGGTGAGGACGATTCATTGGTGGTTTTTCAAGCTGAGCTTCAGCAGTTTTGCCGCGTATAGCATGCATCCCGCGACCCAGCAGACCACACAGACCAGCACCGCCATCGCCCACTTGTAGTACTCGTAGTTGAAGAACGGCAGGGCCATGGCCGTTATCCACGCGAGCACCAAAGGGATCGCCGCCTGAAGCAGCGTCGCTCTCGCAGTCCTCAGCCTTTTCTTCTGGTCGGCCGCAGAGGCAGAGGCAGCGGTGTCGGGCGTTTGCGAAGAAGACGACGTCGGAACGGATCCTGATATGGGTGTCCGAGAAGAGGACGAGGTTTGCACCGCTCCCGACGTCGGAGCGCTCGCCGGTGTCGGAAAACGATCTGCGCCCGAATCCGCGCCCGGATTGTTTTCACTCAAAGACATGGGATTCCTTCCGCTCAATTGGTCCAGCCCGTCCGATGCCACTCCATCGGATGAGATCTTGCTGCTTCTACCAATATATACACTTACGTAATAGCTGTGAAGAGCTGCTGCAAGAGGCATTCGACACCTCAAATGCAGCAGGAGAATTTCCAGGCACAAGCGTCGAAGAAACTACTTTGATGGAGAAAACACATAGAGTTACGGGCTGAAATACACCGAGCGAAAGAGAATGATGACTTCGCGGTCTTATACGCAATTTGGAATGCCTTTGAAGGCGAACGATACAGGAAAGAAACTCAGTGGCCCTTGCTGACGTAGACTCGAAACAGTGGGAGCCGTTGATGGACTTGATCGCGAGCTTGCCTCCTGATCTGGCCGCTGACCGTCCGTCATGGCCCGGCCCGTCATGGCCCGGCCCTGCGGTGCCGCGTGTGACTCGTAAGGTCACGTTCACCTCTCTGACCCGGGCCCAGCGTGCTGACGTTGCCCGTCTCTACGCGATCGGCGTGCCAGTGCGGGATATCTGCGCTCGTTTCAACATCACGAAGAACACGGTCATCCGACTTCGCAAGCAGGCAGGGGTCCCCCAACGGCAACGGGGACTTGATGACCCTCAAGGGCACGAGACCGAAGCGATGTACGCCTCCGGCACGTCCCTCAAGGCCATCGCCGAGCGCATCGGCGTCGGCGTCGGTGCCGTACGGGGATGCCTGCTACGTCGTGGGGTAAAGATGCGCAAGAAGAACGGGGCACGATAGGCCGCGCAAGGGCCGCACGGCCTTTGTGTGAACCGCGTCTTTTGATTCCCGCCAAAGACAGTGGCGCGCAGCGACCGTTTGTCGGGATGGGCGAGCGCGTCAACTCGACCACAGCTCACGGGCGCTTGCCCGGTTCGGCGTTTGACAACGCCCGTCTCAGCGCAAGGGCCATGGGCCCTTAGGTCAATGACCGCACCACCGTCACCGCGCACGCTGCTGCCAACGTCTGGCTTTTGACCATCTCGGCGTGGATGTCGCCGGTCAGCACGACGATGAACGTAGGCCAGGTCTCACCCCGCCAGACCAGCCGGACGGTAGTCTCACCCTCAAGCTCAACGACGGACGGCTCTGCAAGCTCGTGCTCGTGCCACAGCGCATCAGGCTCGGAGGCGACCGTCCAAGTCGCGGCAAAAGGCGCAGGCTGCACTTCACCGTCTCGCCACAGACTGAGCTTCGGCGGGTGCATGTGGATGTGTCGCTGCCAGCGCAGCTGGACGGTCAGGCCGACTCGGCTCTCGTCCATACCGATGAGGATGAGGGTGGCTTCCGGGACGGTCTGGGTCGTCCAATGGGTGGAAATGAGCCTGGCCAGCTGAAGCAGGCCGCGGTCGCTGTAGCGCCGGGCTTGGCGTTGGTCGAGGAAATGCGCAGCCCCAAACTCTTCAAGCCGGGCCAAGTGAGTGTCGGCATAGGTGCACAGACCGAGGGAATAGCTGGCAGCCTCCACCGCCGTTACGTCGTCGTCAGAGTCGATCAGCTCCATAACCTTGTGAGTCAACTCCACCAGCGCAACCTCGGGATCGCCGTTGCCCAGCAGATCACACATGACCGGACACTGAGCCATCGCCTGCGGCGACAGCCCGCCCGGACGCTTACGAGCAGCCCGAAGCTCCCGGAGAACAGCCGCCTCCGCAAAACGGGCGCGCCCGCCAGGGCTGCCGGGGCTGTCGCTGCTGCTCATAAGGCCAGCCTAGCCAAACACACTGGGGCTGTTGGGGTAGAATTGTGGTTGCAGCACACAGATCACCGCTTCGTCGCAGCAAGCAATGTTCTCAAGCAGTCGGGCCATCTCAATCGACTCTACACAAGGGATAGCCCACCAGCCCCACCTACGCCGCGATCCCCATCCGCTCTTCCAGCACGAGCACCCGCTTTGCCAGCTCGCTGTAGCGCTCGGTTTCTGCGGTGTGGATGGCATCATCAGCAGTCTCACGCAGACCACCCTCCAAGAAGACATCCCGATGTAACTTATCGATGTCGGCCTGCATGTGGGCCTGACCAGCTTTCAGATCACTGAAGCCCTCCTTCATCCGCAAATCCATATCCGTCGTAATATCTCGCTGCACTTTCAAATCCTGCCGAATCTCCCGAACATGGGCATCAAGACTGGCCTGCACACTACTCAACCCAGACTTCAACCCACTAATCTCCCCCTCGACATTCTCGAACCGAACGTCCATCTTTTCGAATCGAGCGTGAATCTCTTTTATCTCTTTATGTAGTTGCTTGATCCCTTGCAGTACTTCTTCCATATAACTATTTAAACACATCTAAATATAGTAGACAACACAAAAATACATCTTAAAACATAAAACACATAAATCTAAGTAAATTCAATCCAGCAAGGCGATGGAGTAGCCCCGTTCGCCTCACGCCTCACACTCCATTCGCTCAAATGCTCATCATTCACCGTTCCTTACCGTTTATCCTCCGGTAAAACACTTGTCTGATAATCCCATAACCCAGCCTCGAAGCCGCGCCGAAGCTCATCAAGTACTGGATCGATCGGCACCTCCGGACCACCATCAATCGTGATAATGCCAAAGTTAGTCAACACAGTATTGCAGCCGAGCTTCTGAAAGATCTTCACTACCTCGGCGTCGTCGATCTTCTTCCGAAAGGCGATCAGCTGCACCAACCAACGGTCCGATTCTTCCACAACGTGGGTAATCCAGTGCCGCCCACCCACCTTGTTGGTCGCCACGATATCACCGACAGCCAGTGCCTGCACAAAGGCCGGCGCTTCGAGTATCCGATACCGCGACGGGCCGACCTTCTGAGCAGCCAAATGCTCGTGGTCAGCCGGCGGATAGCCATCTTCGTCTCGTTCAACATCGACGAATAGTTCATGTATACGCATAATGCTATTATTTATTGGATTTGGTTAAATTGCAAGAGCGACAGAGTGTCTGAGCGTTCGAGGGATCGCCGGAACCGTTTTTAGATTTCGGCACAATGTGATCGGCATGGGCTTCGTGCCCAGGGGGATGGTACCCGGTAACATGCTGCAATGGCACGCTAACAATGGCACCACAATTTGCGCAACGTGCCAGCCCATCCTTATGACTTGCCGCATTACGCTGGTGCGTTTCATCCTTGCCTGCGTCTGTCAGGCCCTTACCTTGACGGCTGCCGGGTTTGCCGCCTCGATTCTCAGTTCTACTAAAACCGTCACGAACTGCGACCGGACGGTATCCTTTGGGCAGCTTGTGGTACCGCCGGGACAGCACATTTCGAGGGAGGCCTTTGATAATCTTTATTCTAACATTTGATTTTAACCATAAATTAAGGTTGAATTTCTTTTTTTCATCTTTGTTTGACTTTTTATCTTGCTTATTGTTGGTTTTTGGAGGCTTTTTTGTTTTGTTGGGTCCTTTCTTTACATTAGTTTTTGTAGCCTTCTTTGAAGGGGCTTTAGTCGTTTTCTTTGTACTTGGTTTTGAAACGACGTGTGCCGATCCTTTGCCGGCAGTTCGCTTTTTCAGGCCGCTGTCAAGCTTGTTCAGCCAGGCCGCTCCTTTCTGGGAGGTTTTTTGGATTGCTTGGGCCATGCGAGGCACGGCGTTGACGATGTTCGAAAGTTTCTTCGCCCATTCGGCAACTTTGCTGGTAATTTGCCAGACAGCTATGGGCGTGCCAAGCCCCAGCGTACAACCGGTGAGAATGGCCGACTGGCCCGCCTGAGCGGCTACGTCGGAGATGGCTTTGCAGACGAGGCCGCGGACTTTCTGGACAACGGTCGAGGCTTCTTCGAGGAGGAACGCCAGAGCCTTGGCATAGCCACCGAGCACGGCGATGTGCGCCGTCGTGTCGCGCTGCATGTCGGCATAGGCGGAGACGGCCAACCCCTCAGTTTCGGCCATGTCTGTGGTGACAGATTGGTTCAGGCTGGCCGCATCAGCCTGAAGGCGTTCGCCGATTCCGCGCCAACCGGCGGCGGCCTGACGGACGTGTTCGGGCTCCCCGGTCAGTTTGTTCATCCAGTCCTTGAGAGGCTCAATGTGTTCCATTGCCCAGTTTGCGGCACCGGAAAACAGGGCATGGAGAGGGTTGGATAGCACGCTGAGCGCCGTCGTTCCTGCTGACACGGTCGTCAAGGCCGAATCGAGCCAGGTTTTAGCTTCGAGAGCTCGACTGAGGGCCTCACCCTCTGGCATCAATCCCAATCCGTTAACAATTGCCGCTCCGAACCCCTCGGGGATTCCCGCCTGCGGTGCCATGATTGCCTCCTGATGACCATTGGGGCTGCCATGCGTGCGGCGAGGCCCCGTTCGAATACGGATAGAGCCGTAGGCGGCACCGTGCCGCCGCCCACAAGTTGAAGTGCTACGTGTTGGGAAACTGCTCTTGAATAGCGGAAAGCTGCCGAGCTGCATCGGCGTCAGACGCTTCGACAGTGTCGGCAACTGTCCGCAAAGAGGCGGCGCTGACATTGAGCGCCTGGTGGGCCGTGGCGAGCACCGACTCAGCGAGTGACGACAGCATGGTCAGCCCTGGAACCATGAAACTGCAGAACAGGCCAAAATCGCCGCCGTTGACTGTGTTGCGAGACAGCTTTGCGACATCAGCGACGTCGTCGGCAATTTGCGTGACCTTTTGAGAGTGTTGCCGTAGATTCTCGGGGTTGATCTGCAGACTCATCGCGGCCTCCACACCGAGGTCGGCATTTCCGGAGGCGGATCACTCAAACGTTTCGTAGTCCCCCCGTGGCTGCCGAGACGCTGCCGAGCCTGCTCAATCATCAGCTTTGCCGTCTCCGACTCACCGAACGTTCGCTGAACCATACCCACATAGGACGCCGTGACTTGGCGATGAGCTTCATGGATAAGGGAGATGATCTGGTGCGACAACGCATCAGGTTTACGTCGCATCGCCTCCGAGGTTAGCAGCAGATCGATCACCACTCCTGCCGCATCGACTTCAACCGCCACATCCCGCGACTGACTGCGCGTGACAGCAGTCAACTTCTGCGCCTTCTCAGCGAATTCTTTCGCCTGCTCGGCGGCCTTTTCGGCTTGAATGACCTGATTGTCAATCTCCGCCTGGAGTTGCTCCAAATCGGGAAACTCTGGCATCGCCATCATCTACCCTCCATGCCTGTCATGGCAACCGGTGAGCGGCCGCCCAGCGAATGTTTGGACAACTTCAATACTACTCCAAAGTAAACGAACAAGTTCAGGGAACTATGACCTATTCCGTTTTAATCAAGGATGGGAGATAATAATAGACTGTGCGCAATGTAATGTAAGATGTTACTGTGTGAATAGTGTTTAGATAGATGCGTTCGACTTGAATGGAGGTTGAAGTATTGAGATAGGAAAGAAACGCCCCCTTACATCAGTTTGTTTGCGTCGATCTATCTGCACGGGCGAGGGGGGCGACGCTGTGTGATAGGGAAAGATCGGCGGCGTAGAGCCGATACGCTCGGGGGAAAGACGGGTTATGGCGGTGTACAATCACTTGGTGAAGTGTTGTAGCCGGCAACGATGCCGGCGCTTGAAAGGACTGCTTGAAGATGCGTCTCACCCGTATCGCCGTTGAGAACCACAGCCGCCTGGCAAACCTTGAACTCAAGGTTCGCCAGCACATGGTCCTTGTCGGACCCAATGACGTCGGCAAGTCTTCGCTTCTCCGCTGTCTTCATTTGCTTTTGGGGGCTAGCACCGCTCAGCTTTACTCGCAGATTGACATTGAGGATTTTAGAGATAGAGACAAACCGTTTCTCGTCGAAGCCGATATCGCTGGTTTCAACGCCAACGAACGTGCTCTGTTTCCTGATGAGATCAAAGTTGACGGCAAGGATTCGTCGCTGACCATTCGTCTGGAAGCGAGATTTGATCCTTCGGAAACCTTGAGCGTCAATCGGTATGCGCCGCATGGGCGCACGGGCCGGCAGCTTTCGCGCGAGCAGCTCCAAGCTATCGGCTGGAGGTTCTTAGGGGCGACTGACGGACTGCGCAATCTGCAGGAGAATCGGCGTTCGCTCCTCGACGATTTGCTCAACACCATTGATCTGGGAGACGAAAAGGAATCGTTCAAAGAACTGAACGAGCAAGTCATCGGACGCCTCCGCGATTCAGCGGTGCTCACCGGCCTTCGCGAGGAACTGTCAGGCCAGTTAACCAGAGCGCTCCCCGAGAAGATCGACACCGACCAGCTGCAGTTTGCCCCGGGCTCTTCTATCGGCGACGACATGCTCGACGGCGTGCAACTTCAAGTCCTGAAAGACGGAAAGCCGCACCTGGTCACAGACCAGTCAGACGGCATGCGAGCAATGTATGCGGTAGCCATGTACGACTTGATCTCGGGCGCAGCGAACATGGTTGCCATTGACGAACCGGAAATCCACCTTCACCCCACGAGCCAGAGAAGCCTGGCCAGTCTCCTCAAAAACGGCAGAAACCAGAAGATCTTGGCAACCCACTCCCCAGACATCGTCGGTGCTTTTCCCCCCGAGTGCATTGTTTCGGTCCGGCCCGGCGGAAAGGTAGTGCAACCAAAGTCAAGCGACTTTTTGAATGACGACGACAGAGTAGTTTTGCGTTGGTGGAATCACGACAAGCTTGAACCGCTAACGTCAAATAAGATCATTATTGTAGAAGGCGTTACAGATCGAAATGTTCTAGTGCGTGCAGCGTACTTACTGGAGAAGGACCTAGACAGGCTTGGTGTGTCAATTGTTACACTTGAGGGCTCGGGCGAACTTACGGCAGTTCTCAAGCTATTCAGCAATCAGGGTTTTAACCTACCGATATATATACTTATTGATGATGACGCCAAAAAAGATGCTGCCAAGGCGCTGGGAGTAAATCTCAGCCGCCTTGAAGACTCTCATGTATCAGTTTCGGTGAAAGACTTGGAAGACGAATACACGAGAGCAATAGGGGCAAAACGACTATGGGAGCTAATAAAGAAGTCTGGAAAATTTACAAACAACTTACTTGAGAAAACAATAGACTCCAGCGACTCTTCTGCGTTGACCGACGATAAAGTCGCCGCTTTCTGTCGCCGCAAGCGAAACAAAGCAACCACGTCATTGATCGTAGCGGAAGCTTTGGATAGAGAGATGGCTAGCAAAATTGAAAGTATACATAAGATTCTCGGATGGCTGGAGGACCGGTAGCGATGGAGCCGACGCCTTCCCAACAGGAAGCCCGTGACTATCGAGGGCTTTCGCTCTTGATTGTCGCTCCGGCAGGGTGCGGCAAAACAGAAGCTCTCGCCATGCGCACTCGAGGGCTGCTGGAGCGCCGTGATGTCCAGACTCCCCGCCGCATTCTGGCGGTGACCTTTACAAACAGAGCCCGTGACAATATGCGTGACAGACTACGTTCGCACTTGCCTCAACGTGACATGTTCAGGCTCGTGACGTTCGTTAACTTCCACGGTTTGGCCACTCGGATCTTTCGAGCCCATGCCAACGTCATCGGTCTTAATCCCGATATGACGATGCCAGAAACTGATTGGGTGCGGGATCAATGCAAAGCGCGACGCTTGGACTACAAGAAAAGCACGGCTGCGCAGAAGTTGCTGCAAGGCCTAAAACTCCAACCGCTGACCGATGCCGAGATTGACGACAAACTAGAAGAAAGCGGGAACCTTTATGCCCTTGATATCGAACGCCAACGCCTCGCGGAAGAGCGCTTGACTTACGATGACCTCCTACGCCTGGCCGAACTCATACTGGCCAGTGACAAGGTCGCCCAGCTCTATCGCGACCATTTCGGCGCTGTCATCGTCGACGAGTTCCAAGACCTCACACCACAGCAGCTGCGGATCATCAACCGTATCGGCTACGGCAAAACAACCTACGCTGGAGACCTCGCCCAAGGCATCTACAGCTTTGCTGGAGCCCGACCAAACGAGATCTACCAGCAGATTCAAGCTGAATGTCCAAAGACGATCGAATTCTCCGAGTCCTACCGATCCTCCCCTGCTGTGCTCGCCGCCGTGAACTCTCTTAACAGCCTGACTGGCGGCAAAACACTCACTTCAGCACAACCAGATTCCTGGCCAGATGGCGGATTTGCTGAAGGTGTAGGGTTTGCCAATGACGATCAGGAAGCGAAATGGCTTTTGGAACAGTGCCAACTGATTCTTAGTAGAACTCCGCACGAACGCATTGGTATTGCTACACGAACTAAACTGCGTCGTAAAGTTATTGATAACGTGTTCGAGGCTAGTGACATTGCCTCCTATCGTTGGGACGACCCCTTAGTCGATACGGACACGGCAGACCGAATCAAAACGGTGCTGAATCACTTGTCCTTAGACGAATTGCGCGTCGCGCTCGACAAACAACAATGGCTCGCTCAGCTGGCGCAGATTGAACTCATCCAAGACCCGAAAGACAGGAGCAATCTCCTGGAAGCCATCAACTGGTGCACGGACCTGCTACGCCAGGGCAACAGCCCCGGAGAAATTAAAGAACGCATTACGATTGGCGACGACACAACGCTGCTTACCCAACCAGGCGTCCACCTTCTCACCGGCCACATAGGTAAAGGCCAACAGTTCGACTGGATGATCGTCGCAGGCTTGGAAGAAGGAACACTCCCTGATTGGCGATCCGTTGACGAGGAGCAAGTTGCCGAAGAAGCTCGGATTCTTTCAGTCATGCTTTCCCGCGCTCGGTACGGCGTCCTCATGACATACTGCGAGAAGCTATCAACTCGCTATGGAACGATGACAAGTTCTCGATTCTTAGAACAATTAAAAAACCGCAAATCCCACGACAGGGAAAGATGCCGTTGAGTGGTTCTCGAATATGAAAGAACATAAAGACACCTGAATCAATCCAATTGTCTTTGCGCTCCTTTGTGCAAGCTGGTAGTGAGTCAGTTTTAGCTCCTTTTCGCAAGCCATCCGGTCGATACCACAACCCACCCGCACCAATATTGCTACTTGAAAGCCTGACTCCACATAAGTAGCATCAAGGTGTTGTGGCTTCAAAGTTGCGAGGTGATGGCGTGGCTCATCAAGCATGTGGCGAATTGCCCGAAAGGCCACTTGGCGGGTCGGCTCACCCGCCAGACTTGGGCGAGGCCTGCCCACCTTGGTGCGTCGTGAAGCATGACCAAGACGAGCCTTTCGAGCAGCAGATCCATGAGAGTGATGCGACGCCATTCCCGGTGATCGAGATCGAACGACGCCGCGGCCCAGACGAACGCCTCACCCGCAGCGCGATAGGCGCGGAACTTGCCGTTGTGCGCTATCGCTACGTCGGCCATTCGCAAGAGTGGGTCTACATCGGCACGCCCGACCACGGCTTAGATGTCAGCGTCGAAAGCGCGGAACGTCTGCTAGGGCGGCTGGCTGCCCTGCTAGGCGGCGGCGAGCTGTAAGATTGTTTTGCCACTCGGTTGAGCCCCATCGGAGAGCGTCCGCCCCAGACAACCGAGCCTGACGGCACCCAGAACTTCGGCATTCTCTGAAACGCCTTCGATTGCGGTGAAACGGGGTCATGCTGACAGGCTATGCGACACACCAAAAGCTTGAGTGCACGTTTCTAAGCAGTTTCTAAACCACTTATGCTAGACTTTACTCGCAAGTGAAAACGGACCCTAAGGAGGTTTGGTGAACGATTCCGCGGAAGTGTCTCTGTGGCTTCGAGGCACTTTAGGCGACAATTGCGAGCAAAAGCGGCAAGCAATGGTGAATGCGGTTTTGGTGACTCAGAATCGATCAGTCGAGGCGCAGAAAGCCAGTAAAATCAGCACTAATCATGTCTATGGGGTGTCTTTTTCAATAGGTATATGCGAAGAGTCTGTTGAACGCTTGAAGGCTTTTGACGACTGCAAGGTGGTCTCGCTTCTTGGAAGCCCTAGAGAGTACATCATCCTTCGGGGAACACTTATCTTTCCGCTCAGAATGAGCGGTGGTTCGTCGGATCCCGACCAGATTGAGCTGCGTCTTTCAGCGATTCGTCTTACGATGTTCCAGAGTGTTGGCCAGATCCACACTCCGAGAGACATGCAACTCGCTCTTCCTTTTGAGGATTGGCAAACAGACGACGTCCGCTCAGTCGAAGACTTCCCTTTTAACATAGATCGGATTATCTGCGTTGCCTGTGACGCTTCTGCCGACGGCGGTGTACAACATATATACATTGGCGAAGCAGACGTGGAGAAAATCAATGAGGAAAGGGGAAGGCTGGTATGGAGACATCGGGAAGAACTGCCGCTCCACTTGATTCACGGTGAAAGCGCCTCCCTTGCTGGCGTCGACTCCTACCTCGGGCACTTCGACGACGCTCCCATTCCAGAAAGTGATCTTTCACTGCGTCAGCCTGATCAGCCGGCTGAGCACGAGATCGATCCACAACCCGGAACTGCCATGGGCGAGGAGCAAGTGGGCGATGCCTGAGCAGCGTCCGCCGTCGAGCGGCCCAAGCGTCCAAGACATCGCTGCGACGTTCGACGGCAACCGGCTACGGCAAGCTCGCCAGCTTGCCCTGCGCACCAAGCATAGTTTGGCGGGCCCGCTTGGCGTGTCGGCTGCCGCTATCGGCCAGTATGAGTCTGGCGTCACTAGGCCACGCCCCGAGGCGATTTCTCTTTTAGCTCGTGAGCTGAACGTCCTGCCGGAGTTTTTTGCAGCAGGACGGCCTCAAGTGCGAGTGGAAACGAGTACGACGTTTTTCCGTAGTCTTCGATCGACAACGGCAAAGGAGAGGGACAAAGCCATCGCCTATACCGAGCAGCTGTGGGAGCTCGTCTACGCGATCGAAAAGCATGTTCGTTTACCAGACGTCGACCTGCCAGGCTTTAGCGGCGGCGAGATCGCACCTGATGCGCTACCCAAGAGCCCGATTGCCGCCGCCCAAACCATCCGAAAGGTCTGGAAACTCGGTAGCCGGCCGATCCCGCATCTGGTGCGGACGATAGAGAACCACGGCATTGTCACCGTTCTTGTGTCCGACAGGCACGACGAGGTGGCTCGAATCGACGCATTCTCCACTGCATCACTGCCACGACCGATCATTGTGTTGTCGCCGGATCGAGCTGACGACGTCTATCGACATCGTTTTACCGCCGCGCACGAGCTCGGACATCTGATACTCCACGGAGACCGTCCGAGCGGGGATCCGGCGGTAGAACGCGAAGCCGACCAGTTTGCAGCGGAGTTCCTCACTCCCCGACTGATCATCCAAGAGCTGCTGCCCCAGCGGATGGACTTCAAAAAGCTCCATCAACTGAGTGAGCAGTGGGGTGTGTCAGTCAAGTCGTTGATCTATCGATGCAAAGAACTCGGCAAGATCTCCGACGCAACGGCTCGTCGCGCATACATTCGTCTCAACCAGCTCACCAGTCAGAGACTAATTCAAGAGCGGCCGATCGCTCAGTTCCCAGGAGAGAATCCGGCACTACTGCGCAAAGCCGTTGAGCTTGCGGCGGAGAACAATGTGAGCATTCCATCGTTGGCGCAAAGTCTGGGTTGGCACCCGGCCCACTTGCGAAAGATGCTCGGTGAGGCCGACACGCGCCCGCAGCTGCGCTTGGTTTAGCAAAACCGACGTGCTGCAGCGCGCCGAAGGCTTTCCGATAGAGACCGGAGCCGACGAGGCTGGCCAGCTTCAAGATCTCCTGCGCAGAAGAGATCGGCAGGCTTTCGGCTCGCGGCCTAATCATTTCTCTGCAGGCGGGCGTAAGAGATCGAGCGGTTGGACGCCGATCTGGCTGGCGATGCGCTCCAGAGATTGCAGAGTGAGGTTGCGTTCGCCGCGTTCAAGTGCGCCCATGTACGTGCGGTGGACGCCGACATAGTCGGCGAAGTCTTCCTGCGACAGGCCCATGGTTTTGCGGTGAACCCGCAGGTTGACGCCAACTGTCTTCTGAAGATCGCCCTCTGCCATAATCCCCAGTATTCCCAGACGCTACTTGACGGTCTACAGAGTTATAAGTAGCATTCTGGAATGCATTAGCCAGCGAGACGAGGAGGTGAGTCTCATGAAGAGCGGTGGTGAGTGATAGCTTCAGGCTGCCTTGGATCGCTTGGCGTCGGTCTGAGGCAGTTCTGATTCGAGGGTCCAAGTGAAGGTGAAACCGGTCGTCGGCAGCAACCACCCGGCAGTTTCGATAGCCAGTGTCTTGCCCGGCGCAGATGCCGGTGTGCGGCCGATTCGGGCTGGGCGCGCAGTAGCGATTGTGTCGCTGACACGCAGGTCGGCGATCGACGTGTTGGTGTAGTCCAGATTGAGGGAGACATTGCGAGCCGGCTGTGGCAGTTCGAAAAAGAGGCGGTGCCCCCAGGCGGGAGTGACAGTGCGGAAGATATGGCGAATACGGACAGGCTCACCGCGGCGAGCGTCGTCGTCCAGGGTCGCCGTATAGATTTGACCGGTCGGATGCGTGGTGCGTCCAATGCTCTGTGGGCGGCCGTCGACGGTCAGCTCCAGCAGTTCGTAGACTTCACGCGCTGCAATGTCGACGCCAGGTCGCGGGGCAATGTACCAGGCTGACGTGACTGGGACGTCGCGCCGCAAGTCAGCGTAGACGGTTCGGTCGTTGGTGCAGACAAAACGACGGAGCGAGTCCGCAGGGACAGTGGTGTACTCCCATTCGACGACGACGTCGAGCAGAGAAGTACGGTAGGTACTTCTCTCTAATGCATTAGAGAGCCGAATGCGCACCTGGACGTCATGCCAGCGTTCGGCGGCTTGGACGGCTTGGTCTCGCAGATCGGCGTAGATCTCGCGGGCGAATTGATCATCACCTAAGCGCAGAGTCATGGCGTTGACGGCGATAGTGTCGAGTTGCCGCGAGTCGCTGATGCGCTGCAAGTCTTCGGGGCGGAAGGCAAATCCCTCGATGACGGCGTCGCGAATGGTCGGAGCCTGCTCACTGATGATCTGACGGAAACGGCGAGAGGTTGCCTCGTCTTGATCGCGTCGGGCGCTGTAGTCCACGATGCTGCCGATCAGCCCGGCGCTGAGCAACGCTCCACCGAGCTCTCCCAGCGGCAATGCTTTGACCCACGTCCAAGCCCCGAGGTCAATTTGCCCCAGCCACGTGTCACTCATCAGGATCAGCACCCCGGCCAGGGTCAAACTGACCGCCAGCAACGCCGCTTTGGTGCGGCGAAGACGATGAATCGGACTCGCAGTTTCCTTCCGTGACATTACTATATTTAGTATAACAAAATGCCTGCAGATTGCCTATGTTTGCAGTATTGGGCTTGCAAAAGTAGAGAATCGCTTTAAACTGATACACCTCATCTCAAACGATCGTCTGTCCACGCCAAGACATGCATTCCTTTTCGTCGCCCACTGACGAGGTAGCGGTCGCGAAGCAGGCCCTCCTCGACAAAGCCCAAACCGGTAAACAGGGCGAGAGACGCGGCATTGCCCTCGACGACCCAGGCCTCGATCCGCCGCAGACCGAGGAAGCCGACCGCCCATCCCACAACCTCCCGGACGGCAGCTCCGCCGTAACCACAACCGCGGTCTTTGGGGTCCCAGATGCAGACGCCCACCTGGGCGAGCCGGTTGCGCCAATCGATCCCGTGGATCGAGCACTCGCCAACCAGCCACTCCCCCTCCGGCAAGGCAGGATCCACTGCAGCAATGACGAAGGTGTATTCACTCGCCACCTGAGGACCGGACATCGCCGCCGCTTTGCGGCGCAGCTCCGCCACGCTGCGCGGCCGCCAGTACGGCGGGCCAAACGCCGCCAATTCTCGCCAGTTCCGACAGGCGGCGCACACCGCCGCCACATGCTCGTCGGCCAGCGCCACCAGCTGTATCTGCAGCACCCCGGCCCACCTCGTTCCTCTGTCGACAGCACCAGACGTCTCTGGCACCCACCGTGATGCTACTCATGAGTGTGCGGAGAGGCAAGGCAGCGGGCAGCCCCACAAAGGGCTTCCTTTGCGGGAAAAACGCCGATGAACGGCCGTTCCGCCCAGCGGTCAAAAGGACGAAAATTCATTTTTATCCACTCCTTGACTTCCCTCCGAGGCCTGTTTAAAATTAATTTTCGTAAAAATCAATTTTAAACTTAGAAAGGGGTGACACAAGATGCTTTATTGAATATCTAGTTTGTAGTGTAGGTTGGTGGAAAGCACAACAGGCGACCAAAGACGACGAGTGAATTCCCGTGAGCACACTCATCTCAAACGACTCAATACTTTAGGCTCACACACGTAAACTTTAACAGAAAGGACAAATTGTTCAACAAATATATAACTAACAATATTATCAATATGAATACCTATGAAAATGAGTCAAATAATTGTAGGCATCAGACAATTTTTCATGGATCCGGAAACGAGATAAATGAAAATAAATATTGCCAGGAGGCGAAAGAGACAAGGGAAGAAGATACACCCCCGTCATCCTCCGGTGGTACCGCGGACTCAGGGCGAAATCACGATTCATGGATTGACGTTGTCTGGCACCTTATTTGTAGATGCATCCAAGTTTTACTAGGTCATTTTTAGATAGGGCACGGGAAACTAAGTGATATAAGAAAATTACTGCAACAGCTGGAAAAGGGAGGGGTAGCCTCGCTACTTCCCCTTCTCCAGCCCACTTATCCATCCCAGGAGCCGGTACACGAAGGAGCCGTCTTTTTGTGAGACGCAGATGATTTCTTGCAGGTTGCTTTCGATGTAGTATGGGGCAGTCTTCGGCGAGGAGTTGTGTCGCATCACACACTGCCCCTCGTCGTTGCTGGCAGCGAGAATCTGCCGCTGCAGCTCGGTGGCTTGCGGCTGCCCGTTGACACGGCTAGTGAGTTTCTTTAGTTCGTCCTTTTCGGCTAGCCTCCAGCTACCACAGTCGACTTCGCCCCGGCAGAAGCGAAAGGGGTTCCTGCTGAGGAAGTCCTGCCGGTCTTGATCTGACATCTTGCCGACAAGGAAGCCCTCGATGAGTGAGCCGCCGCCCCGTTCATTGGCGGTGTTTCCAGACGAGTAGGTCACTGAGCGTAGCAATGACTCCCCCTGGTTGATCCGCGACCGAAACAGCTCAGTCACCCGGTAGGGTGAGAAGTAGCTGGTGTACACCCAGTCGACCGCCAGCACCGCCCCCACCAGCACGGCGATGACGACACAGACCTTTAGCCAGCGTTTTCGTCGTTTTGGTTGTGGCGTACTGGTAGGGGCACTATCTCCCTCCGACTGATCTGCATGAGCTGGTTTGAGTGGCTCTTGTGGAGTGCGAGTTGCGTTCTTCGCTGAGGGCGCTGGCGCGGTCTTTGCTGAGGCTGCCAACTTGGCTTCGTTAGAGTTGGTGTGCGTGGTGGAGTGTGAGGATTTCATGAGAATATTATAGCATAATATCGTTCGTATGTGGCATTAGGTTAGAATAAAGGGTGTGCCGCACCCACATTTCGCTGGGTGCGGCACACCGATCAAGCTTTTACAGCTTGCATCAGAAGCAACCGGAGGCGTATATCTCGAACTTCTTAAACATCCCAACCCCTTCGCCTAGGTGAAGAAGGAAGTATGGCCAGTTCTGAACCTTGTTCGGGGAGAAATCGAACGTGTCTTTGACAATATAGCATCTTGTCGAAGTCCTGACGACTGTAAAAGTGCCAAGCGCAAGGTACATTTCTCCCTCGCCCAAAAGGTTGGCGTTATACTGGTCTTCGCGCCGGCCCTCTGGCACTTTGCCGTCTGGGTGGATCTCAAGCCCCTGTACCCAGCTGACGAATCGAGAGCTCTTGTTGAAGAAGCTCGCCTCGAGCTTGACCGGTGTCCCCGAATTGGCCCGATAATGGCCAAAGAGGCTCTCGCCGTCTTTCAGAGGCTCACCCGGGACTTGGTGCGGCTCGTCGACACCCTGAGGCGGAGTTGGATTTCCCAGCACGGGTTGCTTCTCCGATGGCGCACTCGGTTGCGCTTGGCCCTCCGGAACCGACAATTGCCCTCCCTCGCATCTCGGGACCCCGGGAGTCCAGCCATCGCGCCCGGTGAAAAGGAACGCCTGGGAGATAAATGCCCCTCCCTGTAAGCGCGTCCAGATCTTGGTGCTCGGGTACGGGCTGTTCTCCACCGTGGGGCCTTCGAACTCACATTCAACGGTGACCGTGCCCCCTTCGGGGATGGCAGGACCCGCCGGCGCGGCACCGACGCGTGGCTCGGTGAGCGGGTAGGCACCTTTGCCGTCCGTGAAGGCGATCTTGAATTCGTGACCTTCAGCGGAGGCGGTGGTGGTGGTGAGTGTTGTCGCCGTGGCGGTGAGCGCCAGGGCGGCGAAGACTGTACCGAGTTTGCGCAATGATCTCATTGCAGTTCCTTTCAAGAGAAGGCGGATATCCATCAAGAGAGTACGGATATCCATCAGGAGAGTACGGATATCTAAGACTCCGCACTTACCTGCTTGACAGAGTGCAAACGACCTGTCCGATTCATCAATGGTTCAGACGGGCTTTCTGGTTTGACAGTTCAGATAGTCTGTCAAACATCAACTGTTCTTGAGGTGGCTAGCGGTGCGTGAAGCAGCTAGCTGCACCTGCGGGCGACGAACCATTGTGGTGAGCGTGCCCGCTCCCCTCACCACGTCCTCTTGATTTGGACAGTCACGATTTTACCGAATCGCAACCCGTGAATCACCCCATTCGCAACAACGGCTCCACAGTTCCTGGACGAAAACTAAGTAATTACCTAGTTTTTCGCACGTCAAGTTCCGCGATAATGCGAATTATGTCACAAATCTGAGGTGTCGACAGATCTCGCTGCCCAAAGTCGCCGACAGGCCTTTTGATGGCAACTTTTTCTTGATTTGCATAGAGTTTTGACCTCGCAGCCTGCCTCAATGGCTGCCCGACACATCGGATGGTGAGATTGGCGTCTATTGTGAAGAAAGATGCAAGTGCGCCAAACGGCCATGGGTAGCGCCGACGGTTCGTCGGGGGCATCTTGTTGGGGCAAAGGGAGTCGGCTGCGTGCCGAGCACTATGCCGGCATGAGGTCAGGCGAGTCAATGAGCTGCAGCTTGCCCCGAGGGTGTTGTCTTCGCTGGCAATGGGGTGGTCGGCGTCAATGATTCTACAGATAGCAGTTCTAAGCCGGGCAGATGCGGAGATGGTTTTGGGCGGCTTTTGGGGGATGGAGGAGGGGGTGTCACTTTTGTGTCACGACGGAGCGGTGTGGGGCGTGGTCTGCTGGAGATGCGGGAGATTCCCGCGCTGGCAGCGTCGGGGCAGGGGCTGGTTTTGACGGCCTGCCGCCAGGGGTTGTCGGGTTGACATGGAAGGGGTTTGATATGGCTGGGAATGATCATTTGGCGGTGGTGCCGCCCGGGCAGGACGCCTTTGGCATGGATGTGGCTGTGCCGCAGGCTGGTTTGTCGTGGGGGTTTGCCCGGCAGGCCAGGCGTGAGGGCGAGGCGGTGGCCGCTCGCGGCCAGGTGGCCGAGACTGCTGACCGGATTCGGGCCGGTTTGGCCACTGAGGCGTTGGCCAATATGGCTTCGCTGACTGGCATGGCGGCGCGGGCGGTTCAAACGGCTCCTGAGGGGTCGCCGTATTACGAGGCGATTTTGCGGGCGTATGGCGTGGGCGCGGCTCGCATGGTCGCCCGGTTCGAGTGAAGGGCGGCGATCTGGCATGGCGATGTTATTGGAGGCCTTGGCGCTGGCGGGCCGGGCGGTGCTGGATTTTGTGGTTGTCGGCGGGCTGCTGGCTGGGGCTGTCTGCGGCTGGGATTATCTGCGGTCCTTGCGGAGCGATTGGCGCAGTTTTCGCCAGTTGCGTCGACAGCGGCGGCGGGCTGACGCCCAGCAGCGCCGGGACGCTTGGGCTTATCGCCAGGCGGTGCGGGCGATGCGCGGCGCTCGGCGGGCCGCCCGCACTGCTGCCGCGGCGCTGCCGGCTGGCGCGGCGGGATCGGGCCAAACCGGCCAGGCGGGGGCTGGGTCGTCGGTGTGTGTTGTCGATTCGACAGCAGCGGCTGACGGGGCCGTTAATCCGGGCGGTGACCGGGGATGAGCGGCGTCGAATCGGCGGCAACGCAGCTGTCGCCGACTCTTTACGGGCCGGGGCGGATAGTTCGTAATAGGTGGCGGGCACGGCCTGCCGGCCGGCTGCGCGCCGGGGCGTGCTGTGCCGTGAAGCATCACGCAAGAAAGAAAAGAAAGGAGGCAGGCATGTCTGAGACGACATTGACACACCACCGCCCCATTGAGGGTGCGGGGATTCCCGAGGGCGGGTTCCGAACCGTTTTGGCCGACCCGCCGTGGCCGAGGCAAGGCGGCGAGGCGCATTACCGGACGATGAGTCTGGGCCGGATTGCCGCGCTGCCGGTCGGGCAGTTGGCGGCGGCCGACGCCCATTTGTGGCTGTGGACGACCAACGGGCTGTTGCCCCAGGCCTACAAGGTGGCTGAAGCGTGGGGGTTTACCGTCCGTTCGCCGCTGACCTGGATCAAGTTCCGGCTGGGCCTGGCGGGCCGCTACAGCCTGCGCAATGCCACCGAGCAGTTGCTGTTTTGCACCCGCGGGGCAGCGCCGGTGCGCTTCCGCTCCCAGCCGACCTGGCTGAATGCGCCGGTGCAGGAGCATTCGCGTAAGCCGGCCGAGCAGTTTGCCATTATCGAGCGGGTCAGCCAGGGGCCGTTTCTCGAGCTGTTCGCCCGCCGTCGGCCCGACAGCCGCCAAGACTGGCGGGTCTGGGGCGATGAAATCGATTCGGACATCGCCATTCCCGGCTATCCGGTGCCCTCGGACCGGGCGGCGGCGTCAGAGGAAGCCGATGCGCAGGAAGGAGACGACTATGACGCGGTGTCGAGGAGGTCATGATGCACAGTGGTGGGACGAACAGCCTTCTTACCAGGCTATTGCACGGCGCTATCACGATGCTGATCGTCGTCGGGTGCGTGCAGCTGACTTTGAGGCTGCTGGCGCGGATGTGGCCGGCGCTGGTCGCTCTGGGGCTTGCCGTGGCCGCCGCGGCCCTCGGCGTCGGGCTGGCGATCCGCTGGTGGCACCGCTGGCGCTGAGCCGTCCGGGCTCTGGCAGTCGGTCGGAGCCGCAGGTCTGGCCGCCGGTCCAACCGGGGCCGCATCGACGCAGACGGCGCAGACGGCCCGGCCGGGCCCGGGGAGGATCGGCATGAGGCGCGCTCGCCCCCGGCAGGTCTCGCGCGGCACGGCCCGCTCTCGCCGGGTGCGGGTGCGCCCGCTGTGGAAAGAACTGTCGACCGACGAGCTGGCCAAGGTGCTGGCGGTCTACCTGTCCTGGCAGACCACCCAGCCGGCCGGCGAGCCAGACGATACGCCGGCCGGTGCTGACGATGGCGATGCAGCCGAGAATCCCGCCGCACCCGAGGGGGCTGCGACGTCTGACGACTGCCCGAGAGGAGGCCAGCCGTGACCGGCGGCGAACTGGTGTGGCGGACGGTTCACTGGCCGCGGCCCCTGGCCTGGCAGCACGCCTGCGAGCTGGTCTGCCGGCTGGCCGCCGACGCCTCGCTTGGCCGTCTGGCCGTGCAGACCAGCGCCACCGCCCGACAGATCGCCTTCCAGATCGGGGCGACGGCCGGCCAGATCGAGCAGCTGGCGGCGATCGTCGGCGAGCTGGTGCCGGGAGCCCGGCTGACCGCCTCACCCCAGGCCGGCCTGCCGGTTGACCGGCGCAGGCCGACTGTTGCCGGGCGTATCGGGCTGCGGCAGCCGAACCTGGCGCTGACGACGGCGCGGGCCGAGGCGGTGGCCAGGGCGATCTTGGCCAGCCTGCGCGGCCTCGAGGACGGCGAAGTGCTGGTGCTGCAGCTGCTGATCGGCAGCCGACTGCCGCCCCGTCTGGTCGACGACCGGGCCCCCAGCGCCCGGCAAAGCTGGTGGCGGCTGCTGACCGGCGGGGTGCAGCCGGCTCGCGGCGAGGAACTGGCGGCTATCCGCCAGCGCCGCAGCCAACACGGCGCACTGGCCCACCTGCGTTTAGGGGCGATGGCCGCCTGTCAGCAGCGAGCGGCAGCGCTGGTGCAGCGATTGTTCGGGGCCCTGAAAACCAGCGAGGCGGCTGGGGCGCGGTTGCGGCTGCACTGGGAGCATCCGTCCGCGCTCTGGCGGGCCCGCCGGCCCTGGCAGTACCGGCTGAACCTGTCGGCTGCCGAGATTGCCTGCCTGGCCGGCTGGCCGATCGGCCAGGGCGAGCTGCCGGGTCTGCCGCCGATCTCGCCGCGGCTGTTGGCTCCGCCGCCGTGGCTGGCGGGCCATCGGCGGTCTTTGACCCAACGGCAATTTGCCCGCACCCGGGCCGGCGGCCCGAACGACGACGGGCTGCCGCTGGGCATTCCGGCGGCTGACGCGCTGCTGCACACCGTGATGGTCGGGCCGACCGGCTCAGGCAAATCGACGGCGCTGCAGCACTTGATCCTGGCCGACGCCCGAGCCGGGCGCAGCGTAGTGGTCATTGACCCTAAACGCGATCTGGTCACCGACATCCTCGAACGCCTGCCGGCCGAACGGGCCGACGACGTGGTGGTCATCGACCCGACCAGCCCGACGCCGGTGGGCTTCAACCCGCTGGCCGGACCTGAACGCCCGGAAGTGACGGCCGACGGCGTATTGGCCGCCTTCACGGCGCTGTTCGCCGACTCGTGGGGCGTGCGCACCGAAGAAGTGCTGACCGCCAGTTTGCTGACCCTGGCCCGCCAGGGAGGGCCGGCCGCCACCCTGGCGGCCATCCCGGCGCTTTTGACCAACCCGGCCTTCCGCCGCCAGATGACCGCCGACCTCGACGACCCGTTGGGCGTCAGCGCCTTCTGGGCCAAATACGAGGCGATGAGCCCGCAGCAGCAAGCCCAGACCATCGCGCCGGTGCTCAACAAACTGCAACAACTGGTCATCCGCCCGCAACTGCGGGCGGTCCTGGGCCAAGCCCGCCCCCGGTTCGCCGTCGCCGACCTGTTCACCCGACGGCGCATCGTCCTGGTGGCGCTCAATAAAGGGATCATCGGCGCAGCCGCGGCCCGGCTGCTCGGCTCGCTGCTGCTGGGCAGTCTATGGCCGCACATCCTGGCCCGCGCCGGCCTGCCGCCGGCCCAACGCCACCTGGTCAGCGTCTACATCGACGAGGTCCACGACTTCATCGCCGGCATCCCCGGCGACCTGGCCGACGCCCTGGCGCAAGCCCGCTCGCTCGGCGTGGCCTTCCATCTGGCCCACCAATACCGGGCCCAGCTCAGCCCGGCCATGCGGGCCGCCATCGACGCCAACGTCCGCAACACCGTCTGTTTCGGCTTGTCGGCAGCCGACGCCCACGAGATGGCCCACCGCGCCGACAGCCTCGAACCGGCCGACTTCCTCAGCCTGGCCCGCTTCAACGCCTACTGCGCCACCTGGTGCGCCGGGCGGCAGACCGGCTGGCTGTCGGCCGCCACACTGCCGCCATCGCCCGCCCACCGCTCAGCCGCCGAACTGACCGCCGCATCGGCCGCCCGCTACGGCACACCCGCCCAGCAGACCGAGCAGCAGCTGCGCAGCGTCATATGGGGCGAACCAACACCCCACGGGACTCACGACCGCGCCGCGCCGGCAGGCGACAGGGCCCAATTCGGCCGCAAACCCACCCGCACACACCACACAGACACAGACGCGCCGGACGACCCGTCGCCGCACTGACCCCTGCCGGCCCCGCCCCCGCACACACGCCAAAGAGCAGGGCAGCAGGGAGACGACTGACTCGCCCTCTCTCCGGGCGGACGGCACACACGTCGGCGAACGACGCCGACAGACGAAAGGAGGACGCAATGAGACTCTCATACAACCAACTGGCGATCATCGCCCGCCGGCTGAGCACGCCCCAGACGCAGATCCTGGCCTTGCTCGACCAACACCGCTACGCCACCACCCGCCAACTGGCCCGGCTGCTGCAACCGCACTACCGCACCGCCGCCTCAGCGCTGCGGCAAACCGCCCGCCTGACCAGGACCCTGGCCGACCACTCCCTGATCGGCTGCCTGGCCCGACGCATCGGCGGCAGCCGCGGCGGCTCAGCCGGCACAATCTGGTACGCCACCGAAGCCGGGGCCCGCCTAGCCTGCATCGACCCCGCCGCCGACGAACTGACACTGCCGCGCCTGCAACCACGCCGCCGCCACCGCGAACCCTCGACCACCTTCCTGGCCCACACCCTGGCCGTCACCGAAGCCCGCCTTATCACCGAAGAAACCAGCCGCACCCAGCCACTGCGCATCCAACACATCGAGACCGAACCCGCCTGCTGGCGTCGCCACCTCGGCCGCCACGGCCACCCCGAAACAGTCAAACCCGACCTGGCCGTCATCACCGAAACCGGCGGCTACCAAGACCACTGGTGGTACGAAATCGACCTCGGCACCGAAAACCCCGCCCGCCTGAAAGCCCGCGAAGCCCGCTACCTACGCCACTACCACTCCGGCGTCGAACAACGCCAACGCGGCCTGTTCCCAGCCATCGTCTGGATCGCCCCCGACCACGCCCGCCGCCGCCTCATCGAAACGACCTTCGACCACCAAGCCCCACACGGCATGTTCACCGCCTGCCAGCCCGACGAACTGCCCGGAGTGCTGCTCCACCAAACAACCGCCACGCCTCAGAACGATCAGGCAACCGCCCAACCCGGACACCCCACTCCGCAGACCCCCGCCAGCCCCGCCCAATGACTGGACCTCTCGATGACCGGGCCTCTCGATCAAACGACTGGACTTTTCACCCGATCCGAGCGTCAATGGGACTGCCACCACACCACATATGATGCACGCCACAGGCCAGGCGGGTCCGGGCCGACACCCAATCCGCCCGCCGCCAGAAAGGAGCACCCATGAACACCCACCACCACGACACAGCCGCTGCCGCCAACCCGTCGCCGACACCCGCCGACAGCCCACCGAGCCCGGACAAGGCAGACCTGCCGGCAAGCCAGGCAGCCGACACCCGCCGGCCAGCCCGCCCCAGCACCGAAAACCCCCTGGCCGCCGCCCTGGGCGAGGCCTTCACCCCCAAACGCGCCGTCTCCTACATCCGCGTCTCCACCCGCGAACAAGCCCAGCGCGGCGGGGCCGAGGAGGGATTCTCCCTGCCAGCCCAACGCGAAGCCAACCGCCGCAAAGCCCAATCCATGGGAGCCCTCATCGTCAAAGAGTTCGCCGACCGCGGCGAGTCTGCCCGCAGCGCCAACCGCCCCGAACTGCAGAAGATGCTGGCCTACCTCGCCCAGGACGGTGGGATTGACTATGTCATTGTCCACAAGTTGGACCGGCTGGCGCGGAACCGGGCGGACGATGTGGAGATCACCCGGGCGTTTGACGAGGTCGGCGTGCGCCTGGTGTCGACGTCGGAGAATATTGACCAGACGCCTGGTGGGATGTTGCTGCACGGCATCATGAGCTCCATTGCCGAGTTCTACTCTCGCAATCTGGCCGCCGAGGTCATCAAGGGGATGGGCGAGAAAGCCAGAAACGGCGGGACCATCGGCCGGGCCCCACTCGGCTACCTCAACAAGCAAGGCCGCGACAGCCAGGGCAGGCAAGCCCGCTGGGTCGACATCGACCCCGTCCGCGGCCCCCTCATCACCCAAGCCTTCACCGAGTACGCCACCGACCGCTGGACGCTGTCGACCCTCACTGACCATCTCACCGCTCACGGCCTGACCACCGTTCCCACGCCCAGCCGGCCGTCCCATCCCCTCGGCCACAACACACTCCTCGCCATCTTGCGCAACCCTTATTACCGCGGCATCGTCACCTACCAAGGCGTCCACTACCCGGGCACGCACCAGCCCCTCATCGACGAGGCCACTTGGCAGCGCGTCCAAACCGTCCTCAGCCAACACCGCCACGGCGAACGCCAACGCATCCATAACCACCACCTGAAAACCACCATCCGCTGCGGCCAATGTGGCGGCCGGCTCATCATCCACCACGCCAAAGCCAGAAACGGCCACATCTACCCCTATTTCGTCTGTTCCTACCGCCAACGCCACCGCACCGAATGCTCCTTCAAAGCCGTCCTCATCGACGACGTCGACCACGCCGTCGCCGACCTCTACCGCCACATCCACATCACCCCCGACGACCGACACGCCATCGAGAAATACCTTCGCGGCGAACTCGACCGCCTCTACGCCCGCCAACACGCCCACACCCGCACCCTGACCGCCCACGCCCGCGCACTCAAAGCCCAACAAGCCAAACTCCTCGACGCCCACTACGCCGACGCCGTCCCCCTCGACCTGTTCAAAGCCGAGCAAGCCCGCCTCGCCCGCGAACTCGACCAGATAAGCCGGGAACTCGCCGCCCTGACCGCCGACCGCGAACGGGTCGAACACCGCCTCGAAGAAGCCCTCGCCCTCCTCGAGCACTGCCACCGCCTCTACACCCACCCAGACACCCCGCCCAGCCTCAAGAAACTCCTCAACACCGTCTTCTTCACTGAAATCCTCATCAACCCAGCCGACAACACCCCGTCCGGCACCCCACGACGCCCCATCCACCCCACACCCCGACCGCCCTTCGACCACCTCGCCACCCCAACCCTGCGACACCACGCCGAACTCACAAACCCAAAAGAGAACAGAGACAGCAGCGACGACACCCGCCAAAACGACACCAACAACCACAAACACACCACTCAACACAACACCAGCGACAGCCATAACACCCGCAGCGGCCGGACCATTCAAAACGACAGCAGCAATAATGGGCCAGACACCCACAACCGCAGCGCCCACAGACAACACAACAGAAGCCAGAGCAACCGAGGCCAAGACGCCCACGGCCGAGACATCCCTAGCCAAGAAAACCAGGACCAGACCACCCGCAGCCACAACACCCACAGCCAGGGCAACACAAAAACCCTCCAGGAAAACCTCCCAGAGGGCAATACGCAAATTAAATTTGGCGGTGTTTCGTGTAAGTCCACGATGGTGGAGCTAAGGGGATTCGAACCCCTGACCTTCTCATTGCGAACGAGACGCGCTACCAACTGCGCCATAGCCCCTAGGACTCCAGTAGCTTAGCACCTAGGAGCGCTTCAATTCCAACGCACGAGTGTTGGATCTGTCGCAGTCGCGGGCGCGCCTGCGCCTCGAACGGGGCGGCGGGGCGCTTTCGACGAGGCGAGCATGCGTTCTTGTTGGCGGGCGAGCATGCGTTCTTGTTGGCGGGATGGACAGGCTGGTCGCTACGGACATGCTCTGCAGTAACCGAGATGCGCGTTTGGCGGGACGGACTGCACTGTTGGAATCGAGGGTGCGCGTTTGAGAGAGCGGACATGCGCGGTCGGGATCGAGGTGCGCGTTAGGCAGGGCGGATGGCGTTGTCGGGATCAAGGTGCGCATTTGGCAAGGCAGACAGGCCCTGTCGGGAGAGGGATGCACCCCGACGGCGCGGACATGCGCGGTCGGGATCGAGATACGCGTTTGGCAGGGCAAACATGCCCTGCCAAACGGAGCCGTGCTTTTGGCGGGGCGACTAGGCCCGGCGGCGCTCTAGCAGTGCGTCCAGCACCGAGCCCCCGCTCAGCACCTCGGACGAGTGGCTGACCACCGAGGCCTCGACCGCGCGCTCGACCTTCGCCT
>ERZ773079.432-NODE-432-length-27662-cov-16.574528_pt1 | contig 27662 bp, 22 predicted proteins | sample MGYA00511355_ERZ773079 | MGnify/ENA primary metagenome ERZ773079 (study PRJEB29015, sample SAMEA2737979) | human oral metagenome | biome: human oral; feature: human-associated habitat; material: dental | place: China | collected 2117 ... | reverse complement strand
ACCTTGGCGTACGCGCAGTCCGGGACCATCCCCACGACCAGCGCCATGGACAGGAACGCCGACAGGGCAGCTCTCGCGACCCTCATCATGCCACTCCCCCTCACACGGGGCACTCAAGTTATAAGGGAGTCTAAGCTTTCCTGGCATCACATGCAAGGTGCAAAAGCAAAGTTGAAACAATGCGGCCGGGGAGCCGACGCCTCGGCCCGGCGCCCTCCCGCGCCCCGTCACGCCGGGCCGTCGCCCGCCCTCTCCAGGTAGACCTCCCTGTTCAGGACGCCCTCCCGGGCGCTCACGATCACGTTCACCGCCGCGTCCCCGACCACGTTCATGGGCATGACCGCCATGCCTGGCAGGTAGTTCATCGCAAGGACGAGCGAGTAGCAGATCAGGCACAGCGGCGTGTCAAGCCCGATGCCCATCATGACGACGTACACCAGGGTGGTCCCAGCAGCGGGGATGGGAGGGGTGCCCATCGCGCAGGAGATCGCTATGAGGGTGGCTACCGCCAACATGCTCGGGGTCATGTCTATCCCCGACGCCGTCGCGATGAACGTGACGGCGATGACCTGCATCGCGGTGGTCCCGTTCATGTGGATGGTCATCCCCGTGGGCATGACGAAGCTGGATATCTCGTCGGGACAGCCCAGCTCCTCTGAGCAGGTCTTCATATTGAGGGGAAGCGTCGCCGCAGAGGACTGCGTGGCTGCGCCAAAGAGGGCGACCTTGCCGGTCTTCCTCACGAAGGGAAGGGGGTTGAGTCCGGTGGTTATCAGGATCCCGAGGGGATAGACCACGAACAGCAGGCCGAGGCAGCCGACCATCGTCGTGGCCATCCACACCATCGTCGGACGGATGTACTCGACGCCGTAGATCGCTAGGCCGCGCACGATCATGCAGAAGATGGCGGTGGGCGCGAACCTGTTGATCAGGAAACCTAGGCAGGCGTTGATGATGTCGTTCACGCTCTCGATAACGTCCTTGAGTGGCTTGACGCGCTCCCCCATCCTCGCCATGCACAGGCCGAGCACGATGGCGACGAAGCACACGGACAGGACCGAGTTGTTGGTTGCAAACGCCCCCACCAGGTTGCTGGGCACGATGCCCACGACCGTCGCGAGCGGGTTGTAGGCATCTACAGTCCTGAGCTCAGTGGCCTCTGTCCCGGGTAAGGTGACGGAGAACCCGCCCGCAAGTTTGACGGCATACGCGATGCAGGCTGCGAGAAGCGCTGTCACGAGATAAAAGCTAAGGAATGCGACAAAGGTCTTGACGGCTAACCGGCTCAGTTTCCTGGGATCGGACAGCGAGCAGAGCGCGAGCGAGAGTGATGTCAGCACAAGGGGCACAATTGCGAGCTGCAGAGCCCGCATGAACAGCTGTCCCATGATAAAGAAGACACCGATGCCCGAGATGCCCTCGTCTGCGGTGACATCGATGAACAGCAGGGCATTGAGCACGCGCCAGACGGGGCTGTCATCCCCCCCAAGGTACAGGCGAAGCGCCATGCAGGAGCCGCCCACCGCGAACCCCAGCATGACGGCAATGAATATCCTTCGCACTATCGAGGGCCTTGCCGCCCCCCGTGCCTGTCTCGTCAAGTTGTCGCTCATGGCAACCCCTTCCCACGGGCCACGTGCCGGTCGGCCAGGTCATGTGCCTCCCGGCTCGCTTGCTGGTAGACACTACGTCTCGAGGGCCTCGGCCATCCTGCGCATGCGCCTGCTGTCCTCGTCTGAGAGCACGATCTCGGCCGCCGGCGCGTTCATCCTGACCTCTGCGGGTGACGTCGCCCCGGTGAGCAGGTTGACTGCGTCCCCCTGGTTCATGACCCAGGCCAAGCAGAGCGCCGGGATGGTGCACCCGTAGCTCTCGGCCAAGGGCCCCCAGGCGTCCAGCATGTCGACGACGCGCTCCATGTTTCCCGGCTGCCACCACCGCTTGTTGGCACGGGCGCTGCCGGGCTCGGGACGATAATCCTTGGTGATGGTGCCCGTGAGGAGGCCCTGTTCGAGCGGGGAGTACGCCTGCATGGTGATCCTGTTCTGCTCGCAGAGCGGGATCAGCTCGTCCTCGACCGCACGGTCGAGGACGCTGTACTTGCCTTGAACCAAGTCGAGCTCGCAGCACTCGAGGTACTCCCTGATCTGCGGGATGCTCACGTTCGCGGCACCGATGGCGCGGATCTTCCCCTCCTCCTTGAGCCTGTTGAGCTCTGCGGCGGTCTCGGAGATGGGTGTGAGGTAGGGCTCTACGGAGGGCCAGTGGGTCATGTAGAGATCGATGTAATCGGTGCCAAGGCGCTCGAGGGACTCCTCGATCTCAAGGCGAACCGACTCGGGGGTGAGCAGCCTGTACAGCTGGCGGTCGCCGACCTTGTTCCAGGCCGTGCCCTTGCGGTCCCAGACGACGCCGCACTTGGTGACCAACACCACCCTCGAGCGATCGAGCCGCGCGAGCGCCCTTCCCACGACACGCTCGCTGTTCCCGAAGTTATAGCCCGGGGCTGTATCTATCATGTTCATGCCAACGTTGACGGCCTCCACGATGGTGTCTTCTGCGGCTTTCTCGTCAGGACCTCCGCCCCACGCCGGACCACCGCCGATGGCCCAGGTGCCCAGTCCCATCTTCGAGATCCGGATGCCGGATCCTCCCAGTTCCATGTACCTCATGTTCAGCCCATCCCTCCTGTTTTGTATGAAGTGCCGGTGTCAGGGGGCAGCTGCGGCGCACTGCTGGCTGCAGCTGCCCTTGCCCCTCAGGCGAACTGCCGGTGATACTCGGCCAGCTGCCGGTCAAAGAGCGCTCGGCTTCTGACCCCTGTCGTCGCCCCCGCGCTCGTGACGGCAAGGGACGCGGCAACGTTTCCCCACTCGCCGCATTCCCTGAGCGACTTACCCTCCAGCACGCCGACGATGAAGCCAGACGCGAAGTTGTCCCCCGCGCCGATGGTGTCGACGGCAGTGATGCCCCTCATGGCGGGCACGGTCATCCCAGGCCCGTCCTGACCCTTGATGTAGGCGCCCCGCTTGCCAACCTTGATGACCACGTTCTTGACGCCATAGCCCAAGATCCTGTCGGCAACCCTAGACACGTCCTGCTCGCCCGTCATCATGCGGGCCTCGTCGCAGTTCGGGAAGAAGTAGTCCACCTGCGAGAGGGCGCCCGTGATGTCGTCGAAGGTCTCGCCCAGGCGAGGCTTGATCATGTCGGCGGCGATCGTCATGCCGGCCCCCTTCGCCGCCTTGAAGATCCTAACCAGATCGTCGTCGCGGATGCGCGGGCTGTTGAAGAGGCTGGCAAACGAGAGCAGACGTGCCCGCCCTATCAGCGAGAGGTCAATGTCGTCACCCGTCATCATCCAGAGGCTGCCGTTGCGGTTCGTCACGAACGTACGCTCGCCGTCGGCGCTCACCAGCCCGACGTTGATGGAGGTGTCTATGCCCTCCCGCTGTCTTACTCCGGCGTGATCGATGCCCTCCCGCCTGCAGTGATCGATGATGTAGTCGCCCACCACGTCCTTCCCGACCATGCCCACAAGACCGACCCTGTGTCCGAGCCTGGTGATGATGGTGGCCTCGTTGATGGCGTCCCCGCCGATGGTCATGGAGATCTGCTCGAGCGGATAGGATTCGCTGTCAAAGATGTCCTTGCTGACCGGCCTCAGCGGTATGTCGACGATGGCTGCGCCCACGCAGACCACGTCCAGCGTCTGTTCCATCTTGCCCTCCATCGCAGGCTACCTGAGGTCCGCCTTGTCGGCGTCGCCGAAGAGCTCGATCTTATAGCGGGCGCGATCCCTGACGGCCTGGCGGACGGTGCGCTCAAGCTCGAGGAAGGACGTGTCGACGCTCTTTTGAATGGCACCCATGGCGGCGTCGCAGAGCTCGGTGTGGATGTTGACCTTGGCGATGCCGAGCGAGATGGCCCGCTTGATGTCCTCGTCACCGATGCCCGATGCGCCGTGCAGCACGAGCGGCACGCCAACCGCGTCGCGGCAGCGCTCGACGACGCCGAAGTCGAGCCTAGGCTTCGCGGAGTAGTGCCCGTGCACGTTGCCGATGGCGACGGCGAGCGAGTCGCAGCCGGTACGCTCGACGAACTCGGCGGCCTTCGAGGGGTCGGTGTAGGCGTAGGAGGCAAGGGCCTCCTCGTAGACGGTCTCGTTGCCCACATGGCCGAGCTCGGCCTCGACGGGGACCCCCAGGGGATGGAAGTAGTCGACGGCGCACTTGATTTCCCTGACGTTCTCCTCGAACGGGAGCGAGGAGGCGTCGCGCATGACGGAGTTCATGCCATACGCGTAGGCATTCTTGATGATGTCCATGCTGCGGCCATGGTCCCAGTGCGTGATGACGGGGACCTTGGCCTCCCTGGCCATGGAGACCATCATCCGGCTGAAGTCCTCGAAGGAGGTGTTGCCCACGAATCCCGTGCCGAACGAGATGATGACGGGGGCGTTGTCCTCCTCCGCCGCGTCGATGACACCCATGAGCATCTCGGCGTTCCAGACGTTGAAGTGCGGGATGGCAAACTGCCCCTCCTTGGCCTTGTTCTCCCAGTACGCGATGTTTGCAAGCATGATGACTCCCTTTCTGTGTGTCTGTGCGTCTGTGCCCGCCCTCTGCGGACCGACGTTACCAAGTCGAATGCCGCAAAGCCTGGGTCCGGTGTGGGTGCGCCTGACCCGGCTCGACGGCGCGTCCTACCCCTCGAGGCCGGGGGTGCCGGCGACCTTGATGACGCCCTTGACCATGTCGGCCTTTCTCGCGGGATCGATGGCGTCACTGAACGCCTGCTGGACATCTTTGAAGTCGTACACGTTGGTGACCATGTCCCTCACGTTGAATCTGCCGGACGCGATCGCCTCGATGGTCTGTGGGAAGTTGTTGCAGTACCTGAACGAAGTCTGTATAGTGACCTCGCGATTGATCTTGAGGAAGTCGATGGGCACGGGCTCGCTCTGCGTGCCGACCACCACGACCTTACCACCGCGAGCGACGAGGTCGACGGCCTGCCGCACCAGGCGGGCTGAGCCCCCGCACTCGAAGACGAGGCCGACCCCGTGGTCGCCGAACCTTTCCGCAGAGCGCAGGTACTCGACCGCGTCCGTGTCCCTGGCGTTGATGGCCTCCCTGGCGCCGAGCCTCTGGGCAAGCTTGAGCTTGGAGGAGACGACGTCGACCACGGTGATGTCTGAGGCCCCCAGGCAGAGGCACGCCTGGAGCGTCATCAGGCCGATGGTGCCGCAGCCGAGGATCGCTATGTGGGCGCCGAGACGCGCTCCGGCGAGCAGCGCCGCGTGCATGCCGACGGCGGCGGGCTCGACGAGCGACGCCTCCATCACGCTCATGCCCTCGGGTACGTGATAGGTCCAGTCCTCGGGGTGGGTCATGTACTGGCAGAGGGCGCCCCGGTAGTTGGGCTGGGTCGCCATGAAGTCCACGCCGGGGCAGATGTTGTAGCGGCCCTCCCGGCAGTACTCGCAGCTGCCGTCAGGTACTCCCGGCTCGATGAGCACCTTGTCGCCCACCTCGAACCTGGTGACCTCAGAGCCCACCTTGGTGACCTCACCGGCCACCTCGTGGCCCAGCCCGATCTCCTGGTTGGGGTCCTTGGGAGGGATGTAGGGACCAAACTCGAAGCCGTGTATGTCGGACCCGCACATGCCCACGTACTCGACCTTGAGAAGGATCTCCCTCGGTCCCGGCTCGGGAACCGGGGCCTCCCTGATCTCGAAGTGCTTGGGTGTGACGAGGATCGCCTTTGAATTTCTCATTACTCCTCCTTATGCTCTGCTAAGCGCTCGGGCCGATTGCCCGGGCGAACGATGGCGCGTTGCCAACGGCACGCAACTGTGGCGTCGGCAGGGCTATTCGATGTTGCCAATGGACTCGACGGACTCGCCGCGTGTCTCTATGCCCAGGAAGAAGACGCAGACCGCAATGATGACGGCAACTATTGCCAGAAGCGTGAACACGTAGCTCGAACTCTGGGCCGCAAGGGCTGTGACCAGAAACGGAAAGAAGACGTTGCTCACGCGACCCATGGCATTTGAGAAGCCCGAGCCGGAGAGCTTGGCCGAGGTGGGCCACATCTCTGGGACGTAGACCGCCGACGCGTAACACACGTACATGTAGATGATGGTATTCATGACGAAGGTCAGGGCTATGAGGCCACCCATGCCGACTAGGCCCGCAGAGGTAACGGCGCCTATCGCGATGCCGAAGGCGGCCATGCCCACGAGCAGCAGGATGCCCATCAGCTTGCGGGGTACCCTGTCCATGATGAGCGATGCGACAAAGATGCCAAAGGGCGCACCAAACAGCCCGAACACCGTCATAAACTGGGACTGGGACGTGTCGTAGCCCAAGCCGTTGAGCAGGGTGGGCATCCAGGTCATCAACGTGTACTGGATGGTGTTCATGCCGATCAGCACCAAGGAACCGACGATAGTCCTGCGAAGCAGCTCACCCTGGAACAGGGCGCGGTAGGGAAGGTTCCTGACAGGGGCGGGCGTCTCGGTAACGGGGGGCAGGGGCTTTCCCGTCGAGGCCTCCACCTCCCTCTCGACCTGCGCCATGATGGCGTCGGCCTCCTCGATGCGACCCTGTGACTCAAGCCAGCGCGGCGACTCGGGAAACTTCCTGTAAACCATGATGGTCGCAACGATAGATAGGACCGAGGGGATCATGAACTCGACACGCCAGTTCAGACTCATACTCATGCCAGTGCCTATGAGGATGAGGGCGATGAGGTTGCAGATGGGATGCGCCCAGTTACCGATGAAGGAGGTACGGCTGGACCAGGTGCCTCGGTTGCGACCGGGAACATACTCGGTGAAGCCGGCAAAGAGGACGACCAACAGCGCACCGAGGCCAAAGCCCTGGGCAAGTCTAAAGAAGTACAGGACGTACACGTTGGGTGAGAGCGCAGCCCCTATCATGACGGCAATGTGGATGCACTCATAGAGGATGATGGACCTCTTGCGTCCTATCCTGTCTCCGATGGGACCCCCGACCAACGCGCCAAAGAGCTGCCCTACGGTATAGGTAGTCCCCCACAAGGCCAGGAGGGTGCTGCCTTTCTCAAGCCAGTGCACCTCGTTCAGAAGGATGTTCTGCACCGCTCCGCTGATGCCGTTTGACCAGCAGACCAGAAGTGCGAATGCGGTGATGAGCCACATCTTGATGTGCCAGGCGGAGTCGGGCAGGCGGTCAAGCCTCGCTCCGATGTTGGCTCCCTTAGCGTTGCCCATGTTCGTTCCCCTCGCATCCCGTTGGTTTCCATGTTCTGGTGACACCCCTCAAGGCGGAGTCGACCTCCCTTGACATGATGTCCCAGGCTTTCCCTATGTCCTCGTCCTTGTCCCACAGAGCTGGGGGGCCGAGGACGACGACATCTGCACCGGCCTCGTACAGCGGCCTATAGGCGTCCGCGTTCATGGACCCATCAGCCTCAATGAGAAAGTCAAACCCGTCCTCCTCCCTCCATCGGGCCAGAGCACGGATCTTGTCATACATCTGCGGTATGATCTTCTGCCCGGCATAGCCCGCATCGACGATCATGATGGTGACCTTGGAGAGCAGGGGCAGGTAGGAGCGGATCGCCCCCAGGGGCGCCGCCGGATTGAGGGCGATGCCCGCCTTGCACCCCAAGGAGATGATCCTGTTGAGCGTCACGAATGCGTCGCTCTCGATGCAGTCCGTGTGCGGAGTGATGTAGGTGGCTCCGGCACGTGCGCACTCCTCGATGATCCACTGCGGATGCCTGACCATGAGATGGGCATCCATTGGCGTCTTGACCCTCGATTTGAGGGCACCCATGAAGTCCGGGCCGATGCTGTACGTTTTCACGTAGTTGCCGTCCTTGATGTCGATGTGAAGCAGGTCGGCACGCTCATCTATGTATGTGACCTGGCGCTTGAAGTCGAACAGGTCGCAGCAGCCCATGGAGGGCGCGAGCAGGAGCCCCCGTCTTCCTTCCATGTGATCTCCCCCCTTGCCGGGACCCCCAGGCCCATCGGCATCGCTTGCGATGTGCCTTGAGCCCCTTTTCTGCCCTGGCCCCTTACGCGAAGTCGTAGTCATCGGCGTAGTCTCCCTCGCCATATGCCCTTTCGTCTCTGTCCACCTCGTCGTAGTGAAAGACGCACTTTACGGCAGACTTATCCGCCATGGCGGCAAAGCCCTCCCTCCAGTGGGAGAGGCCAAGGCGATGCGTGATCATCGGCTGGACCCTGACCGCGCCGGAGGCGAGCAGGCGGATGCACTCGCGCCAGGAGGTTGAGTCATAGGCCTGATGTCCGATGATGCTCTTGTTCCACTCGGTGATGTTGTTGATCGAGAACTCGAGTGGCTTGAAGCCCATGCCAACGCGCACGACCTCGCCGTTGGGACGCAACATCTCGAGGGACTGCCTGAGGGCGATGTTTGAGCCGGAGCACTCGACGACAAGCCCCAGGTTGTCACGACCACAGATCTCCGTGCAGCGGGCAACGACATCCTCGACTGAGCCATTGACGCAGTGCGTCGCCCCCACCTCGCGGGCTATGGGGAAGCGGGTCTCGACGTCCTCCTGCAGTCCGACCATCACGATGTTGACTGCCCCCATGATGCGGGCGACCTGCACGGAAAAGAGGCCCAGAGGGCCTGTTCCAAACACGACGACATCCTGGCCCGGCAGCAAGCTTGACTGTTGGGCGATTGCGTTGTAGGCATTCGATATGGGATCGAGGACCGCAGCCTCCTCGTACTTGACACCCTCTGGGATCTCCCAGATGGCGTGGGGATGAAGCCTCAGGATGCCTCCAGGGATCTTCGCGTACTTGGTGAACCCGCCCGAGCCACCGAACGACTTGTAGTTGTTGTCCAAGCCAAGACCGCTCTTGTGCTCGCAGAGCATGAAGTCCCCCTTCTCACAGGCGGGACAGGTTCCACACGCCCTGCCTGAGTTGTCGGAGACGACCCTCTGCCCCACCTTCCAGCCGCCGACGTTCTCGCCAAGCTTGACGATGACACCCGAGAACTCGTGACCGCGAATGGAGTTGAGCTCATCTGAGTTGTTGCTGCCATCGAGGTCGGCGTACCAGTGCTTCATGTCGGCGCCGCAGATGGCCGCAGCCTTGACGCGGATAACGACATCGTCGGGACCGCACTCGGGGACGGGCATATCTATATAGTGATAGCCGCCAAATTCCCCCTTGTCGCTGCAATACCTGGTAAGTGCCTTCATTGCGTCTCCTCTCAAGAGCTCTCGCCTGCCTGTGGCACCTTGACCTTAGCGCCCGTCTGTGTCGCAGGCAGCCCGCTCACCCTTTTGTGCATACGCGCCTCTTTTCGCGCGCTTCTGAACAGGGTGCCTTACGTCTATCCACACTCTAATACAAATTTATTGTTTCACAGGTAGATTTCTTCGTTTCAAAGCGTTTATCCTGTGAACGGTCTGTATTTGAAGGGGAGCGGTATTTTAGGGGATCGAGAGTACGGTTTCGAGCCCACCGTGCGCCGAGTGAGCCATCCTACAACGCGCCTACGGAGTTCGGGCCATCCGGCGAGGCGCACGATGCCGGAGAGCACGCCGTGACGCATTCGAGAGCTTGGGCGGTCGTCTCGTCAGGAGTACTGGCGCTCAACACCTTCGGAATCGACGAGTGGGTTCCCACCGCATTCGAGTACGTGAGCGATGGCCCGTACCACACGATGGAGGCAAGTGGTACTAAGGTTTTCTTCAGGCATTCCGCCAACAAGGACGTGGAGGGGATGTCGCCAACGACGCTTCTGATCGTGCAGACACTCAAGGCGCTTGGCCTGAGGGGGTGGCCCCAGACGCGCTTCGTACAATTGCGCCCAGGCTCAAAGAGGAGGAACGCAAGTCGCTGCATATCGAGACCGCATGGTCTGCGCAGTGGGTCCGCAAGGCGTGTAAGAAGATCGCGAGGGAGGGGAACGCGCGATAAGGGGAGCCTCAGCCCCTTGCCAACAGGGCTAATCCAGCTCCTTGGCGCCCGTCCAGAGCTGCCAGTACTCGCCGCGCCGGGCCAGGAGCTCGTCGTGCGTGCCACGCTCCACGATGCGACCGTGATCGAGCACCATGATCGCGTCGGCGTTACGCACGGTCGAGAGGCGATGGGCTATCACGAACACGGTGCGCCCGGCCATGAGCTGGTCCATGCCGCGTGCGATCAGGGCCTCGGTACGCGTGTCGATGCTCGAGGTCGCCTCGTCCAGGATGAGCACCGGCGGGTCCGCCACCGCCGCACGCGCGATGGAGATGAGCTGGCGCTGCCCCTGGCTCAGGCTCGCCCCGTCCGCACTGATGGACGTGTCGTAGCCCTTGGGCAGGCGGCTGATGAAGGAGTCGGCATTCGCTATCTGGGCCGCGCGTCGCACCTCATCGTCGGTCGCGTCAAGCTTGCCAAAGCGTATGTTGTCCGCGATGGTCCCCGCGAAGAGATGGGTATCCTGCAGCACGATGCCAAGGGATGCGCGCAGGTCGGGCTTGCAGATGGCACGTATGTCGATGTCGTCGTAGGAAATCGACCCCGAGCGGATGTCATAGAAGCGGTTGATGAGGTTCGTGATGGTGGTCTTGCCGGCACCGGTCGCGCCCACGAAGGCAATCTTCTGGCCCGGCCTCGCCCAAAGCGAGAGGTCCTCGAGGATGGTCTGGCCAGCCAGGTAACCAAAGTTCACGTGCTCCAGGCGCACGTCACCGGCAAGGGCAACACAGCTGCCGTCCCCCTTGCGCCAGCGCCACGCGCGGCAGGGCTCGCTGACGTCCGCCACCTTGGTCGCTGCACCCTCAACACACTCAAGGTGGGTCACGCCCTCGTCCGTCTCGGCCGGAAGCTCCATCACCTCAAAGATGCGCTCCGCGCCCGCAAGGGCGGTGAGCAGGAAGTTACCCAACTGCGTGAGCTGGTTTATGGGCATGGCCGCCTGCCGGACGAACACAAGGTAGCTGGCAAGACTACCCGCGTCCATCTGCCCAAAGAGCGCCATGAGGGCCCCCACCACGGCCACGATGGCATAGTTGGCGTATGACACGGCCACCGTCACGGGCACCATGGTCGCGGCATAGGCCTGTGCGCTCGTGCCCGTCTGCCGCAGGTCGTCGTTGAGCGCCCGAAAGCCCGCGAGGTTCTGCCCCTCATGATTGAAGGCCTTAATCACCTTCTGGCCGCTCGTCATCTCCTCTATGTAGCCGTCAAGCAGGCCCAGCGATTCTTGCTGGCGCGAGAAGTAGCGCTTTGAGCGTCGACCCGAGAAGCGTACGTAGAGCACGATGAGCGCGTCACACCCGAGCGTGATCAGGGTGAGGCGCCAGTTGAGCGCGAGCAACAGAGCGACCGTGCCCACGGTCTGTATCAGCGCCTGGACCATGTTCGCGAAGCTGTTGTTGAGCGCCTCCGAGACCGTGTCCACGTCATTGGTGAAGAAGCTCATGATGTCGCCGCTACGTCGGGAGTCGAACCACGAGAGCGGCAGGGTCTGAATGTGGGCGAGCAGGTCGCGGCGAATGTCAAAGACGATGCGCTGGGCCGCGTGGACCATCGTCTGTGTGTAGCCGAGACAGGCCACCACACCCAGCGCGTAGATGCCGGCCGTCAGGGCAATACCTGACGTGAAGCCGTCTGCGTCTCCCCTCCCCACTGCGTTCACGACCGGCTTGATCATGTAGGTGCCCACGAGATTGGCAAGTCCCGAGACGCTCACGAGCAAAGCTACCGCAAGCAGCTGGAACCGCGCGTGGCCAAGGTAGCCGGTAAGCTTGCGCAGCGTACGACCAAGATCCTGCGGCGCTCTCGGCGCATCTGCTCTAGCTGCCATGGCGCACCTCTGCCCCATCCTCGCCGCCGTCGCCCGGGCGGACGGCCTGCGCGTCTGCGTTCAGTGCCGATTGCGCCGCTCCGACGGCCTCGTGGAGCGAGGCCACGCCCTGCGAGGCGCACAGCTCCTGGTAGATATGATCGTGCATGAGCAGCTCAGCGTGGGTGCCCGTCGCGTGCACGCGCCCGTCGTCCAAGATGACTATCTGGTCTGACTCCACGACGGAACTCACGCGCTGCGCGACGATGACCTTGGTCATACCGCCGAGCGCCGCAAGGCCGGAGCGTATCCTCGCATCGGTCTTCATGTCGACGGCGCTCGTCGAGTCGTCGAACACGATGACCTTAGGGTGCTTGAGGAGCGTACGCGCAATGCAGAGGCGCTGCTTCTGCCCACCCGACACATTGACGCCACCCTGGCCGAGGTCTCCGTCGAGGCCACCTATCCTCTCTAGGAACTCGTCCGCACAGGCGACGCGACAGGCCTCGAGCAGCTCCTCATCCGTGGCGTCGGGGTTTCCCCAGCGCAGGTTGTCGCGGACGGTGCCCGAGAAGAGCACGTTCTTCTGCAGCACGATGCCCACTGCCTCGCGAAGCGACGCGAGGTCGTAGTCGCGCACATCGTGCCCTCCCACCTCGACCACCCCCGTACTCGCGTCATAGAGGCGGGCGATCAGCTGCACGAGCGAGGTCTTGCCCGAGCCGGTGCCACCGAGGATGCCCACCGTGGAGCCCGGGGCAAAGTGCAGACTCACGTGCTCGAGCACGTCCTTCCTAGCGTTCGCGCTGTACTTGAACGAGACGTCGCAGAAGCGCACCCCACCGTCAGACACCGACGTCAGGCCATCTTTCGCGCCCGTGAGCGCGGGTCTCTCCCGCAGGACCTCACAGATGCGGTGGATGCTCGTAATAGCCCGCGCGAGCAGCAAGAACACGCTCGAGATCATCATCAGGGAGTTCATGATGAGTAGCACGTAACTCATGAACCCGGTAAGCGTGCCCACCCCGAGCGTGCCCGCCATGATCATCTGCCCACCAAACCAGAGAAGGCACACGCTTGCGACGCCCATTGACAGCTGAAAGATCGGCGTGTTGAGCACGGCTATCCTGAAGGTTCGGGTAGAGCTCTTGGCCAGAAGCTCGTTCACGCGCTCGAAGCGCTCGGCGACGTAATCCTCCCGCACATAGGCCTTGATGGCGCGTATCGCGACGAGGTCCTCCTGCAGAGCCTCGTTGAGGCGGTCCATCGCACCCTGCATCACACCGTAGAGGGGAGCCACACGCAATACGATGATGGCGAGGACAACCGCCAGGACCGGCAGCGTCACAAGGAACACCAGTGCGAGCTGAACGCTCATGGTGCAGGCGATCAGAAGGCCCATCACGAGCATGATAGGACCCCTCAAAAGGGGTCGAAAGCCCATCATGAGAGCGTTCTGCACGACGGTGACGTCGGTGGTCATGCGCGTGACCAGGGAGGACGTCTCGAACTCATCGAGATTGGAAAAGGCGAAGCCCTGCAGGTGAGCGTACTCCGCCTCCCGGAGGTTCGCGCCAAAGCCCATCGCGGCACGTGCGGAGGCGCGTGCGTAGCCCAAGCCGCAGCCACCGGCGACGAGGGCCGTCACAAGCATCTGCGCGCCCGAAAGATAGATGAGGTCGAGCTTGGCCTGGGCTATGCCCACGTCCACGATGTATGCCATCTGAAAGGGAATCGTCAGCTCGAGCACCGCCTCGGCGAAGGCAAATACCGTCGCGAGTGCAAAGTCGCGCCGGTAGCGCCCAAGGTAGCGGGCCACCAGGCCAAGGTCACCCTTCGCTGCCATTGCCGTCTCCGTCCTCACCTGATCGCCGCCGTACGCACGTGTCGCCCAAAGGATTCTGACGCCCGGCCAAACGCAAGCGGCCTGGCGGGTGCTTAGTCCTATGGCAACGGTAGTCTCTTTTGGTCCCTCTCGCAAACGTCAATGGCGCAAATGCGAAATCTTGGGCGAATCAGCAGGAATGGCGGCGGGGGCAGGAGGGCTGGGACGGGGGCGTCGGGGTGGCGTGGGACACCTCACGCAAAAACGCACTCTGACCTCGGCGGCTCACGGAAAAGCGCATTCTGACCTCGGCGGCTCACGGAAAAGCGCATTCTGCGTCCGCAGTTCACGCAAAAGCGCATTCCGTGCGCACGCAATCACGCAGAGTGCGCCTTTCCGTGATGTCGCACGCACAGAGTGCGCTTTTCCGTAGAGTGCGCTTTTCCTGAGCTGGGCAAACGTCGAGACACCTCACGCAAAAGCGCATTCTGGACTGATCCCTCACGGAAAAGCGCATTCTGACCTCGGCTGCTCACGGAAAAGCGCATTCTCCATCCCACGTACGCACAGAGTGCGTTTTTGCGTGAGAAGCCACGAGCAGGGCGCGCCCATTCGTGAGGTACACTCTTACCGACCTAGGAAACGGAGCGCTTCTTAAGACGGCTCCGGACGAGACCCACGACCGTAGGCACAAGTGACACAGCCACGATGCCCACGATGAGCAGCTCGAAGTGCTTCTGTACAAACTCGATACCGCCAAAGAAGTAGCCCAAGAGCGTGAACAGCGTTGACCAGGTAATGCCACCAAGCACGTTCCAGAGCACAAAGTTGTGCCACTTCATACCGCCCATGCCCGCAATGAATGGCACGAACGTGCGAATGAACGGAAAGAAGCGTCCCAGGAAGATGGCCAAGTGGCCCCACTTATCAAGAAACGCCTGACTTTTCTCCATGCGCTCGGGTGTCATGGCCTTGACCCTGCCCGACGCGACGATCTTGCGCCCAAAGAAGTGGCCAATCATAAAATTGCACTGGTCACCCAAGATGGCCGCCACCCACACAACGCCGAGCAGGACGAAGATGTTGAAGCCACCACCATCACCGCCATGCGCAAAGAAGCCCGAGGCGAAAAGCAGGGAATCGCCTGGCAGAAAGGGAAAGAAGACGACGCCCGTCTCGATAAAGATAATGAGGAAAACGAAGCCATAGGAGACGAAGGGCCCCATCTTGATGGCAGCTTCTATGGACGTACGAGGGTCACGCAACAGTTTGACGATGAAGTTGACGAAGTCCATATACGAAGCCCGTTTCTTGGCAGTGGGGAGCAAGACAGGAAGCGCATATCACGATGCGCACATGCAGCGCGCTCGATGGGAGCGGACGCCCGCCAGAGGCCCCTTATGGCTGCTACCTTCCGGTCCTGACCAGGTTCGAGGTGTGACGTCGCCCGCACCCGCCGAGCGCGCTAACAGATTAATTTTAGCAAACCCTTCCCCATGCGACGGGGCCGCACAAACAGCACATCAAAAGCGCGAAAGGTTGCGGGCAGATTCTCTCCTCTCTTATATATATGTAGGGCCGGCGCAATCGCAGCTCTCATCGATCCGCCTAGGCCACGCGTGCGTCTCTTTGGTCCTCTCCCCGTCGCTCATCCCAGCGAACCTCGAGACCGTCGGGACGGCGGGCATCTTCGTAGCAAAGACCTACGTATCGAGCGCGCTGAGCGGGGACTCCACGGAAGCCGACGCAAGCGCGAAGTGAGTGATTCACTCACTTCAGGAACATGATGTGAGTGATTCACTCACATCGCGCGGGGAGGGGCAACGGGAGCGGGACGGCGGGGGCGAAGGCGGCGAGGTACGGGGACGAGTGAGGGCGTCGTAAGCGGCGACGCCCCGTAAGCTGTACCTTTAATTTCCGCTCTTCGGTCATCAGGCTGCTTCTCTCTCGTTCGGTTCTACGACCATAGGTAGCGCAAGGACCTCGCGCATATCGACAGCCACGCCGGCGACCCCCGGTCCTCGGGGTCGAGCGCCGACAGCCAGCAACCGATCATAACCTTCTCGCAACGTGCCAGAATTTCCAGCACCCGCAGGTCCGGTAGTCGCCTCCTCTCCATATGGACCATGAGATCATCCAGGTAGAAGAGCCGCCCCGTAACGTTCATGCCGACGCCAAACCTCGTGACGAGAAGATTCACATCCGAATAGACGTCGTCGAAGCCCTCAAACACCATGTCGCAGCTCCCTGAGGGTGCATTAGGCTCGTGCAGGTCGTCGATGTGCAGCGCCAGGGTGCCTCCCGTCACGTCCAGACCCGCGAGCCTCCCGTCGTGCACCTGCGGCAACTGCGTGACATCACGCAGAAGGTATCTTTCCTCATCCATACAGTATCCAGCTCTCATATGCAACACGTAACGGTTTCCCGAGAGCGAGGCCACCGAACCAGCCACCAACAGCTACGAGGCACTCACCCGGCCTCATCGGTACTCCTCAGGAATACCCCAGCCATTATCTTTCAGCCACTTTATCATTTTTCTGGTCAAGTGGGGAGCCACCTTCCCGTCATGCCCCCAGGTTCCATCCATATTCAAAGACTTGTAGTCACCTTTGAAATGAATATGTGGCTGAGTGCCAGAAGCAGTATTCCCGGTGTCGACACGATCCACTTCCTTTGGTGCCTGGCGTCTGCCAACCTGCTTCTGCATTTGATTGGGCGAGGTTGACTTAACCTTGGGCGTATCTGGTTTAGTCTGATCTTCTGCCGCACCCTTTTCAGTAGCGCCCTGCTCGGTCTCAGCCTGTCCGGCCTCAGCCTCGGCTGCTCCCTTCTCGGCACCACCTTCTGCAGCGGTGGCACCCTCTTCGACGGTAGCGGCGCCCTCCTCGGCAGCTGTGGCTGTGCCCTCGATAGCCTCACCCACAGTCTCGGAGCCAGTCTCCTCAGCCTCCTCAGCCACCCCACTGCCCAGCGCCCCGAGAAGAGGGCCGAGGGCCTTGGCGACACCCTTACCCAAAGCACTGAGTCCAGGCGTGGCCTTCTTCTCCACATCACTCATCCCGGCAGATTCTGGGGCCGTGGCAAGTGCCTTTGTAATGAATGACCGTGTATCGAGCGGATTAAGCGCCACGACGAGCGCGAGGAATACGCTCATGAACCTTCTGAACCACTTGTTTGTCATGCCAACCCCTTCCATGCCCATCACACCTTAGTGCGCCTTGCCTGTGTAGCCTTCAACCCGCATGATGACAACCACGGAAACGGGCAGGCCACATCGCGAAGTGAGTGAATCACTCACTTCAGGAACATGATGTGAGTGATTTCTCGACCCAAAATTGGTGTTACCTCCGGAGAACAAAATACATAAGGCCAGGTCAGAGACCTACTGAACAGTATCTCGAAGTGAGTGAATCACTCACTTCAGGAACATGATGTGAGTGATTCACTCACATCGCGCGGGGAGGGGCGACGGGAGCGAGGTGGCACGGGCGAAGGCGGCGGGGTACGGGAACGAGTGAGGGCGTCGTAAGCGGCGACGCCCCGTAAGCTGTACGTTTTCGTCGCCTTACAGAAACACTACCTGGGTGTTTATCGAGCGACGTGACGAAAACGTACAGTCTGGAGGGATCTTCCCAAGTATGACTGGGCAGAACGGCCCTCGGGAGGACCGTTCTGCGAGAGTCTAAATGCGAACCGAAAAAATCTACCTCCCGGCCCCGCACACCTCCGCTCAGTGGTGCCGGCGGATGCTTTGGTAGCTCTCGAAGTAGGGGTCGAAGTTGGGTTCCGTGTCCGAGTTCGAGGGGCGCCAGTCGCGATGCTTGATGATCGTCGACTGAAAGCCAAAGTAGGTGTCGATATAGCGTATGATCTGATCGAGCTTGTCGAGCTGTGCCTCGGGGTAGTCCTGGCCCGTGAGGTGGACCATCTCGATACCTACGGAGTAGGAGTTCATGCCGTAGGAGGTGTAGCCCGACCACGGCGTGACGCCGTAAAGGTCGTCCCCGTTGCCCTTGCCGTCGTTGGACCCGACGCCAAACTTGCTGTCAAAGTCCCCAGGACCACCCCAGCCCGCATGGTGCAGGATCTGGTTCAGGCGCCCGCACTGGACGAGCGACCCGTCGCGCCCTATCACGAAGTGCGCCGCCACGGCACCACTGCGCGAGTTCTTCCAACCCTCAACGACGCTGGCGGGGCTACCCGCAACCTCGGTGTCGTGGAGCACAATGTACTTCTGGACAGCCTTCGTGCCGTGGTTGAAGTGCTCTCCCTGGATCCACTGAGCCCCCAGCTCGAGGGCGCCGGTCGTCTCGTTAAAGTGGTACTCGACGCCGTCGATCGTGGCACTGCCCGTCTGCAGGTGGCCCCCCGCGTCGTCGCAGTAGACGGCCTTGCCGCCATCGTTTCCCCCCGAACCGTCGTCTGTGGCAACCCACTTCCAGCCGCGCTGCACGTTGTCAGGGGCGGGTGTACCGCTGCCAGCCTGCGCCCCATCTTCCGTCTTGGCCGGGTCAGGTCCCGAGAACGTTATTCCTTGATCCAGCTTTTTAGCATCGGACGTGTTCTCGACGACCTCCGGTGTCACAGGCTGCGGCTGCGGCGCATTACCGTCTGGCGACGCGGCTGGGGAGGCGTCACTCACCGTGTCTTGCGAGCGCGACGGCGAGAGGGCAAAGGCAACGGCGCAGCCCACGCCGGCAACGAGCACCACCGCCACAATAAGGTTTCTGAGCCACGCATGACTTCTGTATCCCACAGTCCACACCTCTCTCAGGCCAAGAGCCAACACTCACAGGTCCCATGATAGCGCTGTTGCGCACGCGACACTCACTTGCGCTACTCTACCGACAAAGGACGGACGAGGATAGCGTCCGGAAGAGCCGGCGGACGAGGAAGGCGCGAGGGAAGAGCCGGCGGACGAGGATGGCGCGAGGGAAGGCCGCCGGACGGCAAGGGGCCGCCGCCGGGCGGCAGCGATGACAGCCAAGACGCGAGAATGCGAGGACACCATGATTAACCGCTTCTGCAAGATGCCGCTTTGGGAGTGCAACGATACGCTGGTGAGGGTCGCGCAGGGGCAGCAGCCCGCAGAGCTCGTGATCAAGGACGCGCACCTGGTGAGCGTCGACACGCGCGAGCTGCTGGAGCACGCAGACATCGCCATCGCCTGCGGGCGCATAGCCTACCTGGGCATAGGTGGCCACTCGGCAGACCACTGCATAGGCAAGACCACCGAGGTCGTCGACGCCGGGGGGCTCTTTGCCGCGCCCGGCCTCCTCGACAGCCACATACACATCGAGTCGTCGATGGTGGGGCCCTCCGAGTACGCGCGCGCCGTCGTGCCGCACGGGACCGTGGGCATCTATGCGGACCCGCACGAGGTCGCAAACGTCTGCGGCCTCGACGGCGTACGCGCGATGTGGGAGGACGCGGCTCGCACGCCGCTCAAGACGATGCTCACAACACCCTCTTGCGTACCCGCCGTCACGGGCGTCGAGGATACGGGCGCCAGCATCGACGCCGCGCAGATCGCAGAGTCCATGACATGGCCCGAGACCTGTGCCCTCGGAGAGATGATGAACTTCCCGGGCATCCTGGCGTGCGAGACGAACGCCTTAGACGAGGTGCGCGAGACCCTCAAGACCGACCGCGTCGTGACCGGCCACTACGTGAATCCCGACATCGATCGCGGACTTGCGGCCTACATCGCCTCGGGCGCCTCGTGCTGCCACGAGTCGGGCAGCGTCACCGACGTGCTCGCCAAGCTTCGCATGGGTATGTATGCGCAGCTCAGACAGGGGTCGGCATGGCTCAACCTCCCGGGGTATCTGCCCCAGCTCATCGAAAGTGGCGTGGACATGCACCACTGCCTGCTCTGCACGGACGACTCTCACCCCCACACCATCGTGAGCGATGGACACATGGACCGCGTGGTGCGCGACGCCGTTGCGCTGGGCCTCGACGCGGTCGTGGCGCTGCAGCTGGCCACGATCAACGTGGCGGAGTACTTTGGCGTGGGGCGCGACATGGGTTCCATAGCCCCCGGCAAGTGCGCGGACATCGTACTCTTTGAGGACCTGCGCGACTTCAGGGCGGTCAGGGTCTGGATCGACGGGAGTCAGGTGGCCGAGCGAGGGCAGGCCCTCTTTGACGTGAGGCCCTTCGCGTGGCCCACGTTCATGACGAGCACGATGAACCTGGGCGGGCAGCTCTGTCCCCAATCGTTTGAGTTCAGGGAGGGAGAGGGCCGCCCCGACGGCAGCTGCCAAGTGCGTGCGATGGCCGTAAGCGGTGGAGACACGATCACGCAAGACAGCGTGGTCGAGGTGCCCGTTCGGGGAGGCAAGCTTATGGCTGACCCCGACCATGACATACTCAAGGTATGCGTCTTCGATCGCCACCACGCAGACGCAGGAACCTTCTCCCACGGCTTCGCAACGGGCTTTGGCATACACGGGGCGCTCGCGCAGACCGTGAGCCACGACGCCCACAACCTCCTCGTGATGGGCGACAACGACGCGGACATGCTGCTCGCGGCCCGCACGCTCGAGGACTGTGGCGGCGGCGAGGTGGCCGTCCAGGATGGTAAGGTGCTGGCGCTCGTTGAGCTTCCCGTCTGCGGGCTCATGAGCGACGGGCGCGTGGAGGTCGTGAGCGAGAAGGTCTCGAGGATCGAGGAGGCCTGGCGCACCATGGGTTGCAAGCTGCCCTCACCCTTCATGACCATGGGCCTGATGTCACTCGCCTGCATCCCGGTGCTGCGCCAGACCAATCGCGGCTACGTGAACTGCGTCAGCTTCCAGACAGAACCACTGATCGTGGAGGAGTCCGCATAGAGCCGCTGCGGGAGCGGACACCCTCTTCATCTATGGCAGGCGCCCGGCTCGTCTAGTATAGTCATGGGTGATTTCTGCTTCACGAAAGAGGAGGGATCCATGGCCATTCTTGCCGCCTACGCCGTTCCGCATCCACCACTCATCGTCCACGCCGTCGGTCACGGTCGCGAGGAGGAGATCCAAGCGACCGTCGCTGCCTATCGCGAGGTGGGAAGGCGCATCTGCGAGCTTGCGCCCGAGACCCTCGTCATCTCGTCGCCCCACTCGATCATGTACAGGGACTACCTGCACATCTCACCCGGATCTGCAGCCTCTGGGGACTTCGGCCACTTTGGTGCCCCAAAGGCATGTCACCACGTACGCTACGACGAGGCGTTTGTGAGTTCGCTTGGGGCTGCAGCGGCGGCAGATGACCTTGCCGCCGGCACCGAGGGCGAGCAAGACCCTGCGCTCGACCACGCGACTATGGTCCCACTGCACTTCATAGAGGAGGCCTATCGCGAGGCGGGGCGCGATATGGACTTTAGGGTTGTTCGCATCGGGCTCTCGGGACTTTCCCCTACGGCGCACTACCGTCTGGGCACGCTGATACAGCGAGTGGCCGACGTGCTCGGCAGGCGGGTCACCTACGTGGCGTCCGGGGACCTTTCGCACAAGCTCACGAAGGACGGTCCCTACGGCTTTGCGCCCGAGGGACCCGAGTTCGACCGGATCGTGTGCGACGCATTCTTGTCAGGAGACTTCCTGCCACTGCTCGCGATGAGTCCACGCCTTGCCGAACGGGCGGCCGAGTGCGGCCTGCGCAGCTTCCAGATGATGGCAGGAGCGCTCGACCAGACAGAGATTCACCCCGAGCTGCTCAGTTACGAGGGACCCTTTGGCGTAGGCTATGCCGTGGCCGCCTTCACGCCATGCGGTCCTGAGCGCAGCTGTCCAAAGCGTGACTACCTCAACGTGTACGAGAAAGCTCGCGCCCACGAGCAGTCAGAGCGCAGGGCGTCTGAGGACCCCTACGTACGTCTGGCTCGCCTCTCGCTCGAGACCCATGTGCGCGACGGAGGGCGCGTGCGACTTCCGGACGACCTGCCCAAAGACCTTACGCTGCCCGATGAGCTCACGACGACACAGGCAGGCTGCTTTGTGTCGCTCAAGAAGGACGGTGAGCTCAGGGGCTGCATCGGGACCATCGCCCCTACGAGGGAGAGCCTCGCAGCAGAGATCTGCGCCAACGCCGTGAGCGCTGCGGTACATGACCCACGCTTTGCTCCTGTGCGCGCAGATGAGCTCGACGAGCTTGTCTACGACGTGGACGTACTGAGTCCCTCAGAGCCGATCGAAGGTCCCGAGCAGCTCGACGTGCGCCGCTACGGCGTCATCGTGAGCACGGATGACGGAAGGCGCGGCCTTTTGCTCCCAGACCTCGACGGCGTGGACACGGTGGACGAGCAGATAGACATCGCCGCACGCAAGGGAGGCATCGATCTTGCGCGCGACAGCTGGCGACTCGAGCGCTTTGAGGTCGTGCGCCACACATGAGCGCCTGTACGACCGCGCCTCGGTCCCCCACTGCGGCCGCCGCCACGGCCACCCCCACCGCAACCACCCCCACCGCGACCGCAGCCGCCGCCACAACCAGAGCCGCGACCACCGTCACCTGCGACGTCTGCCCGCACGCCTGCCGCATCCCCGAGGGTGGCATGGGGCGCTGCCGTGCTCGAGGCAACGTGGGCGGGCGCATTGTGGCCACAGGCTATGGCCACATCACCTCGCTTGCGCTCGACCCCGTCGAGAAGAAGCCGCTCGCCCGCTGGCGACCGGGAAAGCTGCTGCTCTCGGCTGGGTTCTATGGCTGCAACCTGCGCTGCCCCTTCTGTCAGAACTGGCAGATCTCGCAAGCGGGAGAGCATGACGTCCCCTGGCAAGAGATCACGCCTGCAGAGCTGGTCGAGACCGCCTGCGGCGCACACAGGCGCGACGGACGCGTCGTGGGGATCGCCCACACCTACAACGAGCCGCTCGTCGTCTGGGAGTACATTCGCGACGTGGGCACGCTCGCACACGAGGCCGACTTGGCCAACGTGCTCGTCTCGAGCGGTTGCGCACGCCCGCACATCATAGACGCGCTCGCGCCCCTCATCGACGCAGCAAACATCGACCTCAAGAGCTTCCAGGCCAAAACCTACGAACGCTATGGGGGCGATCTGGACACCGTGCGCGCAACCATCGAGCGGCTCGCGGCTGAACCCAGCTGCCACCTTGAGGTCACCACCCTCGTCGTGCCGGGCGAGAACGACTCTGTCCAAGAGATCGAGGCCATGGCCAAGTGGCTAGCCTCCCTGGACGGAGACATCACCTACCACCTGACGCGCTTCTTCCCCAACTGGCTCATGCAAGACCGTGGCCCGACGCCCGTTAAGGACATACGCGCCCTCGTGGAGGTGGCGCGTCGCTGGCTTTCCCACGTGTATGCGGGCAACTGCTAGCCCCTACCGCTCGCCTCCGGACCCAAGTCCGGAGGCACGGCATGTCACGCAACGCTCAGGGGCGCCCCGCCACGACGCGCAGCACCGTGGCGCCCGGGGGCGACTCAGGGCTACCTGCGATGGGCGCGGTAGTACGCGATGAGGGCCTTGGTGCTCTCGTCTTGGGTGGCGAGGGCCTCGTCGTTGTGGAAGGCGGGTGTGATCTGCTTGGCAAGCTGCTTGCCCAGCTCGACGCCCCACTGGTCGTAGGAGTCGATCCCCCATACGCTGCCCTCGACGAAGGTGATGTGCTCGTAGAGCGCGATCAGCGCCCCCAGCGTGCGAGCATCGAGCGTATCACCAAAGATGGAGGTCGTCGGGCGGTTTCCGGCAAAGCAGCGCGCTGGCACCATCCACTCTGCCGTACCCTCGGCGCGCACCTCCTCGGCCGTCTTTCCAAAGGCCAGGGCCTTGGTCTGGGCAAGGAAGTTCGCCAGGAAGAGCTCGTGGACGTCCTGTTCGCCGTCCTTGGCGGGGTTGGGCGTGTTGGCAAACGCGATGAAGTCCGCCGGGATAAGACGAGTGCCCTGGTGGATGAGCTGGTAGAAGGCATGCTGACCATTGGTGCCCGCCTCGCCCCAGAATATCTCGCCGGTCTTGGTGGTGACGGGCGTCCCATCCCAGCGCGTCGACTTACCGTTGGACTCCATCGTGAGCTGCTGCAGGTATGCGGGAAAGCGATGCAGGTACTGGTCATAGGGCAGGACGGCATGGCTCTCGGCACCCCAGAAGTTGACGTACCACACGTTGACGAGTCCCATGAGGGCGACGACGTTCTCCTCGAGCGGCGTCTTACAGAAGTAGCCATCTATGTCGTGGAAGCCCTGCAGGAACTGAGAGAAGCGCTCGGGACCAAAGGCAATGATAAGGGAAAGTCCCACGGCGGCGTCAACCGAGTAGCGCCCGCCGACCCAGCTCCAGAAGCCAAAGGCGTTCTCGGGGTCGATGCCAAAGTCGGAGACGAGCTTAAGGTTGGTCGAGACGGCCACGAAGTGCCGCTTGATGGCCTCTGCCAGCGACCCATCGGAGCCGTCGATAGCCCCTTGTGCCTTCAGGCCCTCGAGCAGCCATGCCTTCGCCTCGCGAGCGTTGGTCATGGTCTCGAGCGTGGTGAAGGTCTTGGAGACGACAATCACGAGCGTGGTCTCGGGGTCGAGGTCACGGGTCTTCTCGGCCATGTCGTTGGGGTCGATGTTGGAGACGTAGCGCACCTGAACGCCACCATCCGCATAGGGCTTGAGCGCCTCGTACACCATAACCGGACCCAGGTCCGATCCACCTATGCCTATGGAGATGACGTTCTCGATCCTCTTGCCCGTGACGCCCTTCCACTCGCCAGAGCGAACCCTCTGTGAGAAGGCGTACATGCGATCGAGCACTTCATGAACATCCTTGACGCAATCCTGCCCGTCTACGACGAGCGTGCCGGCCTCACGCGCAGGACGACGGAGCGCCGTGTGGAGCACCGCTCGATCCTCTGTCGTATTGATGTGCACGCCATCAAACATAGCCGAGCGCCTCTCCTCGAGGCCAATGGCCTTGGCTAGGGCGACGAGGAGCTTGAGGGTCTCGTCGGTCACGAGGTTCTTCGAGAGGTCAAAGTGCAGCCCTGCGGCATCAAAGCTGAGCTTCCTCACGCGCTGGGGATCGTTGGCGAACAGCTGCTTGAGGGTAACCGACTCCTTGAGCTTGTCAAAGTGCTTCTGCAGCGCCTTCCACTCTGAGGTCTGGGTCACGTCGATCGGTGCGGGAACGTTTGCCATGTCTGCTCCTCTGCCTTGAGTCCTGCCGCCGATGCGCTGATGCGACACCGGCACATAATAATAGTTCTATGATAGCCGATGGGAGGGTGTTCCGAACCAAGATAGCGCGTCAAAGCGCTCAGCGTCAGTAGGGCTCGCCGAGCGGGGGAAGCTGCTTGAGGCGCGCCCACATGAGCTGCTTCTGACGCTGGTCCAAAAGGGCTGCCGCAAAGCCACCAAGGTTCATGGCGCGCATGCCCAGAAGGGGCACGACCCAACCGGCTTCAAGCGCAGACTGGCGCGCGTCAGGAAGTGAGGAGAGCTCGTCCGCATAGGCCCCGCGCACCGCAGCTGCGGCCGCGTCATCGCAGATGATGAGCGTCGAGGGATCAAGGGTAACGACAGTTCGCACGAGCGTGTCTGCGGTAAGACTTCGACCGTCACGCAAACACGTCGCGGCCGCACACCAATCCTCGGGCGCATAGCCCAAAGCCGCGAGCGACGCCCTGAGCGCGTCACCGTCCGCACCCGAGAGCAGGGCCGCCCCCTCCCGCTCCTGCCGCGAGAGCTCCCCCTTGAGGAAGCACACGCTCGAGAAGGCGTTGCCTGCCAGGACGACACCTGCAGCCTCGAGCCTCGCGACTTCGGTTGCCACCTTGTTCACAAAGGCGAGCCTGCGCTCATCTCGCGTTGTTGCCATCTCTCCCCTCCGCCCTACTCGAACGCTCGACTGAAACTTCACGAATACCATTCTATAGCTGCAGCCGCCCCACGTTCTGGGTATAAGCGCTGCATACCCAATGACCGCGCACTCATGCGCACGTTAGAGGAGAGACCAATGTCCAACGCACTGACCGCTTCTGATTTTGACCAGCTTGTCGCCGGGGCGGACAAGCCCGTCCTCGTTGACTTCTGGGCAGCCTGGTGTGGCCCCTGCCGGGCCCTGGGCCCCGTGGTAGAGGAGGTCGCAGAGGAGATGTCCGAGAGGCTCGACGTCTACAAGTGCAACGTCGACGAGGAGTCGGAGCTTGCCCAACAGTTTCAGATCGTCTCCATTCCCACACTCATCCTCTTCAAGGGCGGCAAGGCCGTCCACACCATGGTCGGCAGCATGCCGAAGGCCGATCTCATAAAAGAGATCGAAGCAAATCTGTAAGGCTTGTACTCAGCTTTTACTCGTCGCCGGCTGATCGTGACGAGTCATCGGTTTGCCGTAAGCCGCCTGTTTCCGGTGGCATTCTCGCGTTCGGTTCGTGTAGTCGGGACGGCTGCATATGCGGTCGTCCCTTTGTTTTGGAGTGTGGTCGCAGGTGAGTACCCAAAGCAAGAGGGCGCATCGGACGTTTGCCAGGCTCGTGCGTGATAACCTGCGCACCATCATCGTGGTTGTGGCCGCACTCATCTTCATGTGGCTTGCACAGGAGATCCTCGCGGGCGAGGCCGTTAAGCTCGATTCCTGGGCCTATGAACTGGTCGTTGTCTATATGCGCAGGCCGTGGCTCACGCCTGTCATGCAATCGATCTCCGAGCTTGCGCTACCGGTGGTCCTGATCGTGATGCTGCTCGCCGTCGAGGCATTTGCGCCGGGCAGACGGCCCGCAATCTGTGCGGGAGTCAACCTCGTACTCGTACTCGTACTCAACGTGGTGCTCAAGCAGATCGTCCACCGCCCCCGCCCCGAGGGTTTTCGCCTCATCGCCGAGACAGGGTACAGCTTCCCCTCTGGCCACTCCATGATCGCGATGGCGTTCTACGGGCTACTCGCCTGGATGGTATGGCACTACGAGAGGGACCGCTTCGTCAAGTACCTCTGCATGAGCGGGTTTACGCTCGTCGTGGTAGCGGTGGGGCTCAGTAGGATCTACCTGGGAGTTCACTATGCCACCGACGTGCTGGCGGGATTTTGCGTCTCGCTCATGTGGCTGGGACTCTACACCAAGATCTTCGTACCGCTCTTTTTGCCAGACGGAACAGACCCCCAAGCTGTGGACAGAAAGCCCGAGGTGTCCTCGCCTAGCTCGCGAGCTGGATAATCTCGGCCGAGAGGACCTGCCCCTCCTCGGCCATGATCCGCCCCATGCTGGGCCCGCTCGCACGTGGATGGGTAGGACTTCCGGGGTTCATGACCAGAGTGCCGTAGCGCTTGTCCCTCTCTACGAGGGGGCGATGTGTGTGACCGCAGACAGCGACGTCGCAGACGGCAAGGTCAAGGCGCTCTCGATAGTGACATACCTGCCAGCGTAGCTTGCTCGAGTAGAAGCGATAGTCTCGCTTGGCGAAGGGACCGTAGTCGTACCCGTAGTCATTGTTGCCGATGCAGAACTTCACAGGTGCGATGTCCTCGAGCCTGTGCAGGTCTCTCGCCGAGCAGATGTCGCCCGCATGCACAATGACATCGGCACCCTCAAGCGCATGAAGCAGCTCGTCAGAGAGGTACCCGTGTGTATCGGCGATGATGTCGTATCGCATGCCCCACCCCATCAGAGTCCGAGGGCGCGCTTGAGTGTCACGACGCGCCTCCGCGAGACCGGTATCTTCTTCTCCGGTATGTTCTTGATGCCCAACTGCAGAATGCCACTTGCGATGACCTCAATGTCCTCGACATGCTCGAGGTTCACGATGTATCCACGATGCACGCGGAAGAAACCGTGCGTAGTAAGCTTCTGCTCGAGCTTCGCGAGCGAGACGGTCGAGAGAAAGCGTTCGCTCCCGGTATAGATGCAGGAGTAGTCGTCCTTGGCCTCGATGTAGTGAATCTGGCTCACCGGAATGAGCACCTTGCGCCCACCCTTCTCGACCGGAATGCGCTCGACGGAAGGCTGCGCGTGGGTGATGGGCTTGCTGCGCGCCTCCACCTTGTCGAGCGAGTGGATGAGCCTGTCGGTCTCGACGGGTTTCATCAGGTAGTCGATGGCGTCCACGTTGAA
>ERZ773079.421-NODE-421-length-28079-cov-8.093848_pt1 | contig 28079 bp, 24 predicted proteins | sample MGYA00511355_ERZ773079 | MGnify/ENA primary metagenome ERZ773079 (study PRJEB29015, sample SAMEA2737979) | human oral metagenome | biome: human oral; feature: human-associated habitat; material: dental | place: China | collected 2117 ... | reverse complement strand
CGCTGCGCGTGACGCATCTCCTCTTCATCAACCTCGTCATGGACAGCCTCGGCGCCATCATGCTCGGCAACGAGCCGGCGCATGAGAGCTATATGCGCGAGAAGCCGCGCCAGCGCGATGCGGGGCTCATCACGCCGGAGATGAGCGCGCAGATCGTTTGGATGGGGACATGGCTCGTCATTCTCAGCTTCGTCTTCCTGACAGACCCGCGCATCGCCGCATTCTTTGACGGACGGGCAGAGCACGGCACGGCGTACTTCCTGTTCTTTGTCCTCGCCGCGCTGATGAACGGCTTCAACGTGCGCTCCGTCGGGTTCGGGATATTCCGCGGGCTTGGGCAGAATATCGGCTTCCTCAAGGTATGGGCGGGCATTGTCCTCATCATGGCGGCGATCATCAACGCCGCCTATATCCCGCACTCTGTCGGCCTATGGATCGGCGGGATGTTCAGCTGCACTCCCATCCACGCTGCGGGATGGGGCGTGGTATTCCTCCTCGCGGCGACCATGATCCCCGTCGATCTTTTGCGGAAGGCGCTCTGGATGGGGCTCATGCGCCTGCGGGCGTGAGGGCGATGAACGGCGGCTTACCTGAAATCCGGAACGTACTGCGCGCCGACGGCCTCTGCTCCCTGCACGTAGACCCGCGTCATTCCGAGCGCGCGTGCCGCGTCGACAACGGATTCGTATTCAAAGGTCGTCAGATGCCGATGCAGGGGCGGGAACTCTGCCGCGCGGAAGAGCGGCGTATACTGCCGCATCAGGCTGAGCTGAACCCGATCGCCGAAATTCTCCCACAGCCAGCGTACGAGTGCAATACTCTCGCGGCGGTGCCCCGGCAGGACGAGGTGGCGCACGAGCACCCCGCGCAGCAGCTGTCCATCCGCGGAGAACTGTACGGGTCCGAGCTGCTTTACCATCGCCGTGACGGCTGCCTGCGCCGCTGCAGCATAATCCGCCGCAGCGGAATAAAGACGGCCGCTTTCCTCTGCGGCATATTTCAGATCGGGCAGAAAGATGTCTGCAGCCCCTGCGATCCGCCTGACGTTTTCGACGGTTTCATAGCCGCTCGTGTTCCAGACGACGGGCAGCGTGAGGCCGTTTTTTCGTGCCAGGGAGAGCGCGCGGAGAATCTGCGGTGTATAATGCGTCGGCGTCACCAGATCGAGTGTTGCCGCGCCCTGCCGTGCAAGGCTGAGGAAGAGCTGGGCAAGCTCCTCTTCGGTCACGTCGCTGCCGGCGCCCTCGTGGCTGATCGCCGCATTCTGACAGTAGATGCAGCGCAGCGTGCAGTGCGAAAAGAACACGGCGCCCGCGCCGTGCGCACCGACAAGGCACGGTTCCTCCCAGCGGTGCAGCATTGTGCGCGCGATGCGGACCGTTTGTCCGGCACCGCAGAAGCCGCGTTGTCCCGCGCTGCGGTTTGCGCCGCAGCGCCGCGGGCAGAGCGTGCAGCGATTGAGCAGATCCTCCAAACATATCCCTCCTTTTTATTGGATTTTCGCATGGAAGCCCCCGCTGCCGCTTATGCGGTCCCTCTTCGGCAGGGGCGCTTTGGGAGACGACAGCCTGCTTCCCCCGCATCCGCCTCCATTTTCGCACAAGAAAGCCGAGACGGCAAGACCGTCTCGGCTTCACGTTCCGAACAATCGGATATGCGATGATGCGTTTACGGAAGAACGATGTCCACACCGAGCTCCGCTGCTGCCGCACGGATATCGGAAGGCGGCTCCGTATCCGTCACGAATCCTGCGAGCGCATTCAGCGGCGCGTAGTCGTAGTTGCCGTCTGTCGAGAGCTTGCGCGCCTCGGCCAACACATAGGAGCGCTTGCTGCGCGCAATGATCGTCGCCTTGTTGATGCCGTCGTCGATGTCATACGTGGAGACGCTGTTCGCCTTAACATCGACGCCGACTGCGCCGACGAAGGCGATGTCGGGCTTCAGCCTGCGGATAAACTCCTGCGTCATGCCGCCCCAGAATCCGTCGCGTCCGCGGTTGATCTGCCCGCCCGCAAAGATCAGTTCGATGCGGGGATTGCGCGCAAGCACGCCGAGTACGTCGACCATATTCGTCACAACTGTCAGATCGCGGTCGCTCTTCATCAGCAGCTCCGCAATGGCGAGGTTGCTCGTCGAGACGTCGAGGAAGACCATGTCCTTGTCACGGATGAGTGAGACGGCGGCCTGGGCGATGCGGCGCTTTGCCTCGACATCCATGTGACGATGGCGGCTGACCTCGATCATGTGAATGCTCTGTGTCAGTTTCACGGCGCCGCCATAGGTGCGTTTGAGACGCCCCTGGCGCTCCAGCGACCCCAGGTCCTTGCGGATACAATCCTCGGTTACCTTGAACTTTGCGCTGAGCTCTTTGACCTTTACCTTGCCGTCACGCTCTACCATGCGGACAATGAGCTCTTGGCGCTCCTCCAGAAACATGATATTCACTCCCTTTGCGCAGATAAGAATAAAATAACGCTCACATATCTGCTGTCAATGAGCCGTTCATCCTTTTTTTCAGTGTAACGCAAAATAGATAAAATAGCAAGACAATTTTATCTATTGAATTAAATTTATAGGAGCGAGTTCATTCTCTATATTCTATTATAATAGACAATCGCGGCCATTCGTCTTTTTTGGCATACGATTATATGGTGATCGAATCGAAAAGATCGCATGACTGCGTCTTTACACGTGTGAAATTGGGGCATTTGCAGGGGAAGGCGATCGCTCTGCGAAACGGGAAATCTCGCCGCAGCATGGGAAATCGGATGCGGATCGGCTCATGTGCTGCGGGGAAAGACCTTTGTCTCTGTTTGCACAGAGGTGCCGGGGATGATAGAATAGTCTCAATGACCGAGCACGGCGCGTCGTTTGAGAACATAGTTCCAGATCATGACGATGCCGGCGGCGATGAGTTTTGCAATCATGTAGTAGATGTGGGCGAAGTCGACGAGCAGCCACATGAGCAGCTGATTGAGCCCGAGCCCCGCGATGCTCGAGCCGAAGAAGAGCATTTTCGCACGGCGCGTCTGAGCATCCGCCCCGCGAAAGACGCAGGCGAGGCAGAGCCAGTAGTTGACAAAGACGGAGACGGAGAACGAGATGCCCGCCGAGAGAAGATAGTAGAGCCCGACGTACTCGGTGAGGACGTAGAGCAGCCCGTAGTCGAGGACGAAGCAAGCGCCGCCGACCAGGACGAAGCGCGCGATTTCATAGAGTCTGGAACGCGGCATGGATGTACCTCGCAGTATCATAGATCATCGAAAGGAGCATATATGTTGTTAAAATTCTTCGCAGCACGCGAAATTCCTGCCATCTTCCTTTTGGCCGCGGTTCTGATCCTCGGCGGCTGCGGACGAAATTCTGCCGTGACTGCAGAGGACACGAAGATCGCCATGGGAACCCTGGCACGGCTGACCGTGCGCGCGGATGAGATCACGGCACAGGCGGGTCTGCGCGACGGAATGGCGGTGCTCGCACAGACGGAGCGCGATGCGGACGGAGCTGCGCTCGCCGCCGTTGAAGCTGCGGCAGGGACGGGAGAGTGGCGGGAGATTTCACCGGCGCTCTATGAGACGCTGACGCTCGCGCAGGAGATCGCGCGCCGCTCGGACGGCGCGTTCGACGTGACGGCGGGCGCGCTGACAGAGTTGTGGGAGCGTGCGCGGACAGAGAAACAGCCGCCGCTTCCCGAAGAGATCGCAGCGGCACGCGACCGTGTCGGCTATGCGCAGCTCGAGCTGCGCACGTCGGAGGAGAACGGCCGCACAATATATGAAGCGCGTCTGCGGAAGGCGGGTATGAAGATTGACCGCGGCGCGCTCATCAAGGGGCTTGCGCTGGACGGCATCGCGCACAGCTGGCAGGATACCGGGATCAAAAATGCATTGGCGGATCTCGGCACCAGTTCGATTCTTGCCGTGGGCGTGAATGAGGCAGGGGACCCGTGGCAGATCGGCATCCGCAACCCGCGCGGCGAAGGGCCCGCAGATGTGACCGGCGTTCTGCCGCTCTATGATGAAGTCCTTTCCACCTCGGGCGATGACGAGCGCTACTTCATATACGAGGGACGCCGCTATCATCACATCATCGATCCGCGGACAGGCTATCCATCAGATATGGGAATCGCCTCCGCAACAGTTATCCTGCCGATCGAGCAGAACGATCCTCTGTGGCAGGGGCATGCGGGGCTGCTCTCGGATATGCTCTCGACCGCCTTTTTCATACTGGGCCCAGAGGAGCGGAGGAAACTCATCGTGGCCTTCCCGGAGACATTCGTCATTCTGCTTGGCTCGGACGGGAAGATCGTGGGGGAGTGACGCGCGCAAAAAAACTCTGCCGTTTTGTGCGGCAGAGTTTTTTCGATTTAGCCAATCTGAATGACATGGCTGACGGTGAAGCCCTTTGCCAAGAGGCGCTCCTTGACCGTGTCCACGTCGTCGATGTCGGCGCGGATGATGATCTGATAGGTGCCGTTTGGTTGCGGCAGTGTGACCATGCTGTCGATGCTGATGTCGAGATCGGCGAGGACGGTCGCGATGTCGCGCAGGACGCCCGTGCGGTCGGCGACGTCGATCGTGAGACGCGTCTTGCCACTGTCAAGCCCCATGACGGCAATGAACGCCTTGAAGATGTCCGTGGAGGAGATGATGCCGACGAGCTTGCCGACCTCGGAGAGGACGGGGACTCCGCCGATCTTCTCGCGCGTCATGATGAGCGCGGCTTCCTCGATCGTCATCGTGTCGGTAACGGTGATGACATTCTTCTGCATGACATCGGCAACCTTGATCTTCGAGAGCAGGGTGCGCAGTTCGTAGCGGTCGAGTGTGGTCGCCGAGGAGGGCGAGGCGCGCAGGAGATCACGATTCGTGAAAAAGCCGACGAGCTTTCCGTGCTCCACGACCGGGAGGCGGCGGAAATGCCCCTTGTCCATGAGTTTTGCCGCATCGTCCATGCCCGCGTCGGGGCCGATCGTGACGGGATTCTTGGTCATACAGTTGGCAACAAACATAAATGCTTCCTCCTTGCCAATGGATACGTGCGATATGTTTCTAAATATTCGCCTTAATGAATGAAATATCCTTTTCGGGAAATGTAAAATCGTTCCGATTGGAGCAGATTTGTCGTTCGATCAAGCGGACAAACCGGACGCATAGATAAACCTATGTGGAGGATTTGGACGCGCAGATCGGGCGGAAAAGATGCCCAATATGGGCGATTTTACCCGCCCAGATACGCCTTCCGCACATCCTCACTCGCCGCCAGTTCCCTCGCATCGCCGGACAGTGTGATGCGTCCCGTTTCGAGGACGTAGGCGCGGCTGGCGATGGAGAGCGCCATGTTTGCGTTCTGCTCGACGAGCAGGACGGTTGTGCCCGTCCTGTTGATGTCCACGATGATCGAGAAAATCTCCTTGATGAGGAGCGGTGCGAGTCCCATCGACGGCTCGTCGAGGAGCAGGAGGCGCGGGCGGCTCATGAGGGCGCGTCCCATCGCGAGCATCTGCTGCTCGCCGCCCGAGAGAGTGCCCGCCTGCTGCGCGATGCGCTCCTTGAGGCGCGGGAAGCGCGTAAAGACCATCTCCATGTCGGCGGCAATGCCGTCCTTGTCACTGCGCGTGAACGCGCCGAGCTCAAGGTTCTCAAGCACGCTCATCTCGGCGAAGATGCGTCGTCCCTCGGGCACCTGCGAGATGCCGGCACGCACGATCTCGTGTGCGCCCGTGCCCGCGATGCTCCTGCCCTCGAATTCGATCGTGCCGCTCTTCGGCGCGATCAGCCCCGAGATCGTGCGCAGTGTCGTGGACTTGCCCGCGCCGTTCGCGCCGATGAGGGTGACGATCTCACCTTCATTCACTTCGAGCGAGAGCCCCTTGAGCGCGTGAATCGCGCCGTAGTAGACCTCCAGATCCGTTACGCGGAGCATGGGGGATTTTTTTGCATTCGTTTCGTTTGCCATCTTACTCCTCCGCCCCCAGATATGCACGGATGACCTCGGGATTCGAGCGAATCTCCTCCGGTGTGCCGTTCGCGATGATCGCGCCGTATTCGAGCACGTAGATGCGCTCGCAGATGCCCATGACGAGCGCCATGTCATGCTCGATGAGGAGGATCGTGATGCCGAAATCCTTCTTGACCCAGCGGATCATCTCCATGAGTTCGAGCGTCTCCTGCGGGTTCATGCCCGCCGCCGGCTCGTCGAGGAGCAGGAGGCTCGGCTGCGCCGCGAGGGCGCGCGCGATCTCGAGCCGCCGTTGCGCACCGTAGGGCAGGTTCTTTGCCTTCTCCTCTGCCGCGTCCGCGAGGTGGAAGATCTCGAGCAGGCGGTACGCCTCCTCGGTGAGACGATTCTCCTCGCCCCAGTAACGCCCGAGGCGCAGCACGGACTCTATCAGCCCGTAGTTCATGTGGCAGTGGTAGGCGATCTTTACGTTGTCGAGCACGGAGAGTTCACCGAAGAGACGAATGTTCTGGAACGTGCGCGCAATGCCGCGCTCTGTGATCTGGTAGGGCTTCAGCCCGACAATGCTCTTGCCCTTGAACGTGATCTCGCCCGTCGTCGGCTGGTAGACGCCCGTAAAGAGGTTGAACGCGGTCGTCTTGCCCGCGCCGTTCGGCCCGATCAGCCCAAGTAATTCTCCATTCTTGATGTGCACATTGAAGTCGACGATCGCCTTGAGACCGCCAAAGACCATCGAGACATCGTTTGCCGTGAGTAAATCCTTTGCCATTACGCCTCACCACCCTTCTTGAAGAAGCGGCGCAGCGGCTGCATCGCCGTGACCTCGACGTAGCCGAAGAGACCCTGCGGACGGTAGAACATGAGCAGGATGAGTGCGAGCGCGTAGATGATCATGCGCGCATTCGGGAAGCTCGCGAGCGCCGCCGAGAGGAAGGTCACGACGAGCGCGCCCGCGATCGAGCCCGTCATCGAGCCGAGGCCGCCCATGACGACCATGATGAGGATGTTGAACGACTGCATGAAGGTGAACGAGGCGGGGCTGAGGATATACATATTGTGTCCGAAGAGCACGCCCGCAACACCCGCGAAGAATGCGCCGATCGTGAACGCGAGCACCTTGTACTTCGTCGTATTGACGCCCATTGACTCCGCCGCGATCTCGTTCTCGCGGATCGCGAGGCACGCGCGACCGTGGCGCGAGTTGACAAAATTCTTGATGATGAAAAGCGTAACGAGCATCAGGAAGAACACCCACGTAAAGTTCGTGTGGTGGGCGATGCCCTTGAAGCCCGCCGCGCCGCCGACGTAGGGAACGTTGATGATCACGATGCGGACGATCTCGCCGAGGCCGAGCGTTGCGATGGCGAGGTAGTCGCCGCGCAGACGCAGTGTCGGCAGACCGATGAGTGCGCCGAGGAGTCCCGCCGCGACGCCGCCTACGAGGATGGCGACCGGAAACGGGACTCCAAAATTCGTCGTGAGGACGACGCCGACGTATGCGCCGACCGCCATAAAGCCCGCGTGCCCGAGTGAAAACTGTCCCGTGTAGCCGTTGATCAGGTTGAGGCTCGCCGCGAGGATGATGTTGATCCCTGCGAAGATGAGGTTCAGCTGCCAGAACGCACTCAGCATGCCGGCGCTTGTCAGCCCCATGATAACACCATAGATCACGAGGGCGAAGACGAGCATCTTGAGATCATTTTTCTGCAAAAGATTCATCTGCAACCCTCCTTAGACCTTTTCCTTGACATTTTTTCCGAAGATTCCTGCGGGTTTGAAGAGCAGGACGAGAATCAGGATGGCGAATGCCGCCGCATCGCGGAACATCGAGAAGCCGAATCCCGAGATAAACGCCTCGACGATGCCGAGGACGAGCCCGCCGACGACTGCGCCCGGCAGGATGCCGATGCCGCCGAATACCGCCGCAACGAACGCTTTGATGCCGGGCATCAGCCCCATCAGCGGGTCGATCGAGTTGTAGTAGATGCCGATGAGTACGCCCGCAACTGCCGCGAGTGCCGAGCCGATGGCGAACGTGATCGAGATGATGCGGTTCGCGTTGATGCCCATGAGCTGCGCCGCCTCGGTGTCATACGATGCGGCGCGCATCGCCTTGCCGATCTTTGTGCTGCGGACGATGTAGGTGAGGATGAGCATCAGCACGAAGGTCACGCCCATGATGAGCAGCTGCTGTCCGCTGATGATGAGCCCCGCGAACTCCCACGAGATATCGCTGATCGTTGCGGGGAAGGTGCGCGGCGTGGGGGATACGATCGCCATCATCACATACTCGAGGAGGAATGACACGCCGATCGCCGTGATGAGTACGGAGATGCGCGGTGCATGGCGCAGGGGACGATAGGCGAAGCGCTCGACAATGACGCCGAGCAGTGCGGTGACTGCCATCGATATGAGAATCGCCGGAAGGGTGGGAATGCCGAGCGTGATGGCGTAGAAGCCGAGATAGGCGCCGACCATGTAGATATCGCCGTGCGCGAAATTGATGAGCTTGATGATGCCGTAGATCATCGTATAGCCGAGAGCGATCAGCGCGTAGATGCTGCCGAGCGAAATCCCGTTGATGAGCTGCTGCAGAATCTGTTGCAGTACCTCCATAGAAAAACCTCCCTGAGATGATGAAAAGAGCCGCAGGATGCGGCTCTTTGAACGTTTCTGTGCAGATTAGTTTGCGCTCGGCATGATCTTTGCGACCACCGCGCGGTCGCCATCCTTATTCTCGAGGATGACTGCCTGCTTGATCGGGTTGTGGTTTGCATCCATCGTGATCGTGCCCGTGCCGACGATGAGGTCCTTTGTCTCCTCGAGGGCTTTGCGCAGCGCCTCGGGATCGTCGGAGCCTGCACGCTTCAGCGCATCAACGAGCAGCTTGCCGGCGTCATAGCCGAGGGCAGCAAAGACGTTCGGCATGTGGCCGTATTCCTTCTGATAGGCATCGATGAAGGGGCGCACTGACTCATCCTTGTCGGAGTAGTGTGTGCTGAAGTACGTGTTGTTCAGCGCATCCGCTCCTGCGAGTGCGGCGACCTTTGGATCATCCCAGCCGTCCGTGCCGATGATGGGTGCTGTGATGCCGATCTCACGCGCCTGCTTGACGATCTTGCCGACTTCCTCATAGTAGGCGGGGACGAAGATCACATCTGCATTCGCCTCGCGCAGACGCGTCAGCGTCGCCTTGAAGTCCTGATCCTTGCCCAGGAATGCCTCGGTCATGAGCACCTTGCCGCCGCCGGCGGTGAAGACCTTCTCAAAGACCTGTGCGAGGCTCTTGGAATAGTCCGTCGAATTGTCGAGGTAGATAACCGCCGTCTTTGCTTTCAGTGTATCGAGGGCAAACTTCGCCATGACATCGCCCTGCTGCGGGTCGATGAAGCAGCTGCGGAAGATCCACTGCTTCACCTGACCATTCTCGACCGTGACGTCCACTGCCGTTGCATCCGGGGCGATGACGGGGATCTTGTTGTCCGCCGCAATCTGTGACTCGGCGATGACGTTTGCGGTTGTCGCAGGGCCTACGATGGCGCGGACATGATCGTCGGAGATCAGCTTTGTCGCTGCATTGACGGACTCTGCCGCTTCGGACTTGTTGTCCGCCTCAACGAGGGTGATCTTTTTGCCATTGATGCCGCCGGCATCATTGGCTTCTTTGATCGCGAGCTTCAGACCTTCGAGCGTCGATGTGCCGTAGTTCGCCGTGTTGCCGGTCATTTCAAAGTTTGCGCCGATGCGGATCTCGTCCGAGTTCGCCGTATTTCCTCCGCAGCCGGCAAGTGCCGAGCCAAGAAGAGCCGTGCCGACGAGTGCAGCGGCAAGACGCAAGGCTTTTCCTCCGAATCTCATGGATATACCCCCTTAGATAATGCCTATGAAAAATATAGTCCACATTATACGGGAGCGCACGCCGTTCGTCAAGGGATACATTTGACAGAGAGGATTTTTCATTGCTATAATAACGGAACTTCATATATATATCTTTCTCACAGCTATGGGGGAAGAGGGATTTACACCAAGGGAGAATAATATGAATGAGAAGAAATTTCCGCTCACGAAGGAGGAGACGCTGCGTCTCATCGAGCGGTACCCGACCCCGTTTCATCTCTACGACGAGGCAAAGATCCGTGCGAACTTCCGCCGTCTGCGCGAGACATTCGCATGGGCGCCGAGCTTCCGTGAGCACTTTGCCGTAAAAGCACTGCCGAATCCGCGCATTGTTCAGATTCTGCATGAGGACGGAGCGGGCACGGACTGCAGCAGCACCCCCGAACTCATCATCTCTGCCGCAGCGGGTGTCAAGGGCGAGGAGATCATGCTCACCTCGAACGATACGCCGTATGAGGAGTTCCAGAAGGCGATCGAGCTCGGTGCCGTCATCAACCTCGATGACCTCAGTCACCTTGACTACATGGCGGAGCACGCCGGCCTGCCGAACCTCCTCTGCTTCCGCTACAACCCCGGCAACCTCGTCGAGGGCAACGATATTATCGGAAAGCCCGTCGAGGCAAAGTACGGGCTCACGCGTGAGCAGATGTTCGAGGGCTATCGGCGCGCCCTTGAGATGGGCGTGAAGCGGTTCGGCGTGCACACGATGGTGATCTCTGCCGAGCTGCGCACGGAGGCATTCCTCCTCACGGCGCGTCTCATGTTCGAGCTGGCGGCGGAGCTGAAGGAAAAACTCGGCATCCACGTTGAGTTTGTCAACCTCGGCGGCGGCTTCGGCATCCCGTACCGCCCCGAGCAGGACGGCATCGACTATGACGCCGTCGGTGCGGGCATCGAAAGGCTCTACAATGAGATCATGCGCCCCGCCGGGCTCGGCGATGTCGGCATCCGTACGGAGAGTGCACGCGGCATCACGGGTGATGCGGGCTGGCTCGTCTCCACCGTGCTCCATGAGAAGGACACGTACAAGAAGTACATCGGCCTCGACTCCTGCATGGCGAACCTCATGCGCCCTGCGATCTACGGCGCCTACCATCATATTACCGTCCTCGGCAAGGAGAATGCACCTGCCGACCACGTCTATGATGTGACGGGCTCGCTCTGCGAGAACAACGATAAATTCGCCATTGACCGCGCCCTGCCGAAAATCGACATCGGAGACATCCTCATCATCCACGACACGGGGGCGCACGGCAGTGCGATGGGATTCAACTACAACGCAAAGCTCCACTGCGCGGAGCTCCTGCGCCGCATGGACGGCAGCATCGAGCTGATCCGCCGTCCTCAGACCATCGACGACTACTTCGCCACGCTGAAATACGAGGGCTCACTGATCAAGTAATTTCATAATAAGAAGGCGCTGACGAAGCTAAAACTTCGTACAGCGCCTTTTTTATATGAATATTTCTCTCTATGCGTCAGCGCAGCACCATACTCAGGAGGGCAATCTCGACCATAGCGGCGATGCCGAGGACGAGCGTGCCCATCGTCTGGACGCGGTAGCCCTGATCGGGGGTGAGACCGCTGAACTCGGAGACGACCCAGAAGTACGAGTCGTTCGCATGAGAGACGGTCATTGCTCCTGCGCCGATCGCCATGCAGACGAGCGTCGCCTGCAGCGGCGTATCAAAGCCGAGGACGGTGAGCAGCGGTGCGATGATGCCCGCCGTCGTAATCATGGCAACGGTGGACGAGCCCTGCGCGGTCTTGAGCACCGCAGAGAGCAGGAATGGGAAGAAAATGCCCAGACCGCCGAACACATCTGCGTGTGCCGAGATGTATTTCACCATGTCGGAGGTCGCAATTACCTTGCCGAGCACGCCGCCCGCCGCCGTGATGAAGAGGATGGGGCCGACGGTCATGAGGCTGTCATTGCAGATGGCGTAGAACTCCTCCGAGCGTCCGACGGAAAAGAGCTGCATCGTTGCGAATACCATGCCGACGCCAAGGGCGATGATCGGCGTACCGAGGAACCTGATTACCTCGACAGAGAGACCGGTCATGCCCGCCATAGTGACAATGGAAGACAGTGCCATGAGCGCAATGGGGACGACGATCGGGGCAAGTGTGCTGAATCCGGAGGGGAGTTTGCCGTAGGAGGCGATGAGCGCGGTGTAGCTCTTTGTTGCCTCGTCAGGCTGTACCTCATCCTTCGACTGTACTTTTGTCCCAATCCAGCGCGCGTAAAAGTATCCTGCGATCAGCGGAAAGATCGAGCAGAGAAGACCAAGCCCAATCACCTGCAGGAGATAGTCGCCGATGCCGAGTGTGCTTGCCGCAGCGATAGGGCCGGGGGTCGGCGGGATAAAGACGTGTGAGATAAAGAGTCCCGAGCTCAGGGCAAATGTCATGGCGACGGCGGAGACTGCCGTGCGGCGGACGAGTGCCTTGCGGATGGGGCTCAGGATAACAAAGCCCGAGTCGCAGAACACGGGGATGGAGACGACCCAGCCCATGAGCTGTACGGCGATGACGGGCTTTGTCTTGCCGACGAGGCGGATCATCATGTCTGCGAGCTTCAATGCGCCGCCCGTTTTTTCGAGCACGGTACCGATCATCGCACCAAGGATAATGACGATGCCGATGCTTGTGAAGGTCCCCGAAAAGCCCTGTCCGATGATGGTGGCAAGACCATGCTGCACTGTTCCGTTATCGAGTTTGTGATCGACAAGCGGAATGCCGGCAGCCAGTCCCAGCCCAAGGGAGACAAGCATGATGGAGATGAACGGATGAATACGCAGCTTTGAGATCATGACGATCATGATGACGATCGCCAGCCAAAAAGCGAAAATCAGCGGTAATCCGGTCATAGCAATACCTCCTTACTGCGAGAAACCGAGAAAACGGTTCCCGTTCAAATAAAATATCAATGCACTTTTATTTTAATCCTATTAGAAGCGTTTGGCAAGTGTGAAAAAATAAAAAACGGATGCAATTTCCTGCATCCGTCGTCTTTGCTTATCTTGTTTATCCTGTGATTCCGAGGATCTTGTCCAATTTCTCGCGGTCATAGCTGAGGGCGAAGTCCTTGCCGTCCGCCGTCGTCACGGGAACGATCGTGTCGCCGGAGAGCGCCTTGCACTCCGCGAGGGCGGCAGGGTCGTGCTCGATGTTATGCTCCTCATAGGGAATGCCGCGATATTTCAGGTAGTGTTTCACCTTCGTGCACCACGGGCAGACCGTGATGGAGTAAACCTTTACCATGAAGCCCTCCTTATGCGCCGATGAGCTTGTCGATGGCGGGCTGGTCAAAGCCGCGCACATACTCTCCGCTGTCGGCGAGGATGACGGGGCATGCGCCATCGCCCGTGAGTTTCACGAGCTCGTCGTAGGCGGCGGGCTCCTTTTCAATGTCGCGCACCTTGTAGGCGACGCCCTTCTTGTCGAGATACTTCTTTGCCTTCGTGCACCACGGGCACGCGTCGAACGAGAAAACCTGAATCATGGGAATTCCTCCTTGTTGTTTATATCAAATCGTTCATTACTTCTTCAAAGCCGCGAGATACTTCTCCGCGTGGAGGGCGGCGGTCGTGCCGTCGGCGGCGGCGGTCGTCAGCTGGTGGATCTCCTTGACGCGGATATCGCCGGCGGCAAAGACACCCGGGATCTCCGTGCGGCAGTCCTCACCCGCCGGGATGTAGCCCGCCTCCGTGAGGGCGAGCTGCCCCTTGAAGAGCTCCGTGTTCGGGATAACGCCGATGTTGACGAAAATCGCATCGACCGGCAGTGTCTCCTTCGCGCCCGTATCCTTGTGCAGGAGATCGACGGACGTGAGGCGATCCTCGCCATTCAGATGTGTGATCTCCGTCTCGAGCATGACCGTCACCTTTGGATTGGCATAGAGCGCATCCTGTGAGGCCTTATCCGCGCGCAGCTGGGAGCGGTGGATGAGGTAGAGATGCTTGGCGTACTTCGTAAGGAAGTTCGCTGCATCGACCGCCGCGTTGCCGCCGCCCATGACAGAGATGATCTTGTCCTGATACGTGTGCCCGTCGCACAGCTCGCAGTAGTGCACGCCGCGATTGAAGTAGTGCGGTTCCTGCGGAAGCGGCAGCTTACGGCGGTTCATGCCCGAGGCGATGATGATGACGGGCGTCTCATAGATGCGCGTCTCGGTCTCCACGATCTTCGGCGTGGCTTTGAGGTCGACACGCTCGATACGGTCGAACTCGTCAATCTCTGCACCGAAATGCATCGCCTGCTTTTCGAGCGTCCCGATCAGCTCCATCCCGCTCACACGCTCGAAGCCCGGATAGTTCTCGATGTCCGCCGCCGTTGCGATCTGACCGCCGACGAGCGAGTTCTCGAGGACGAGCGTCCTGAGATTCATGCGCCCCGCATAGAGCGCGGCAGTCAGCCCCGCCATGCCGGCGCCGATGATGATAATATCCTTTTCGATATGTTCTTTTGCCATAGCTTCATCTCCCTGTGATCCACGATATTGACCTTTTGATTTATTATAGCATGGCTGTCAATAGGGTATTTCTGCTTTTGGAGAGTCATTGTTAAAAGATGACACAAAAATAGCCCACACTCCACTGTGGACTATCTTTGCTGTGTATTATATTTTAGGAGAGCTTTGGAAACATCCGAGGATGTTTCCTCAACGAAAGCTTGTATAGAATATATCACATATGAGAAAGAAAATCAATAGGTATTTGAGAAAAATTTTCAATTTTTTTTAGGAGACTAGAATTTATGCGTCACCTGTACGCGTGCATAGTTTCCGAGGCGGAAGTTCTCCGATCCGTGCATTGTGTCACGGCGGTTCGTGCTCTTTGCCGCGAATGTGTAAAACAGCTCGACAAGCCAGTTCTGGGCGGGGACGTAGCCGCCGCCGATGGAGAAGCTCTCGATGCCGTCGAGATAGCGGTCGGGAAGATACCCTGTGCCGTTTCCTCCGAAGAAGGATCCGTGCTCAAAGTGCTTGTAGTCAATGAATGCGTTCCATGAGCCGGGGCGCGTCGTGTCGGATGCGCCGATGTCGAGGCGCAGGACGTAGAACGTCGGGGCACTGCCGGCGCTGTGTCCGCGCGGGATGAATACGTCTGTGCGCGGACGGTGATCGAACTGTGTCGTACCGTTCATATACTGTCCGAATGCACTCATATTCCGCCCATAGTCGAAAGAAACGCACGTCTGCGCACCGAGCTGCCATTGTGCACCGATGCCGATGACGTTGGCGAGCTGACGGAAGTCGTGTGTATCGCTGCTCTGTCTGTTGGCTGTCTGGACGGCATAGTTCCTGCCTGCGACGGAGCGCAGATACCATGCGGCAACACCGAGGCGCGGCGTCACTTCCCTGCGGTACTGGAGGAAAACTGCCTTGTCGATCGGCGGGATGCTGTCGCGCACGACGACGTTTCCTTCGGCCGGAATAAGATTGCCGACAACCTTGCCCAGTGCCTCACGCGGCAGCTTGCTGCCGCCTTCCGATGCCTCGACGAGTTTTTGTATGGCACGCAGATATTCATAGCCAACTTGGTTCAACGTCAGGCCGTATTCGCTGCTTGCGGATCCGGAGGGCGCTACATAATTGTTTTGATAGAGACTCTGTGTGGGATTCAGTCCGTTTGCATAGGTATCCGTTCCCGTTTTCTGCGCCAAAAAGACTCTTCCGGTGCGGGTATAACCTGTTACGGGAGCAGAAGACCCCGGTATCTTTGTCCACGTATCTCCTGAGCGCTGTCAGCGATCCGTCGGCCATGTACCATTGGCATAATCGTTAAATTCGGAGGCGACCCCGTGCTCGGCGATCTTATTGTATGCGGCGGCGATATCTGCTGCGCGTGACCGGATGTAAGAGTCGTCCGTCCGCAGTGCGGAGTCGTCCGCCAAGGAGAACGCGAGCGTCCGATTGACATCCCGTTTATAGGCCTTGTCTTCCTCCGTGTCCCAAGGAGAGATGTCACTGGAATAATCCATGGCGCTGTCTTCTACCTTGAGGAAACTCTTGTTCCCGTGCGAATCTTCCACCTCGTAGAATGCCGCAGCCCCGCTGGCACCGCCCGGGTCAAGGTTGAGCTGGTGCTGCGCCATATCCGCGCCGTAGGCGGTTTTGACTGTGTCGTACATACGCTTGATGATGGCGGTTTTCTCGTCGAGGCTTGCCCCCCGATCTTCGGCATCTTTGAGCTGCTGATAGAAGTAGAGATGATTGATGCGGTCGGTGTCCCCTGCCGCCTTGGCGGCGTTGTACTCCGCGGTGGACTGGCGGACGGACTCGTCGAAGTCCGTCGGCCAATCGGCGTAGTTGATGCCGAGGAACTCGACGATGGTCGGCGGACGGTAAAAGGTCTGATGGGTGATGCGGGTGTACGCCGTGTCCGAGATGCCGGTCGAATGCCTGAATGTACCAAACCCGAGACGGAGCTGGGATGTCCTTCCCGTAAAGACGCCGCGGATACCGTCGAATGTCTGGCCGAACCAGTAGCCTGTCGCACCCATCGGCTCCGTCAGACGTCCGAGGGAAAGATCCCATTTCTTCGTATGACGGGTGATATCGACCTCATCGAGCTGCTGTTTTCCCAACCCTCTGCTGCTTGAGATGCTGTAGGCAGGCTCGATGCCCCCGTTTCCGGAAAGACTGCCGAGGATGCGGATATTCGTATTCTTCCCCATGCGTGCATCTGCACCGATACGGATGCGCTGCTCAGCACTGTGCTCATTTTCGTCCCGCAGGTTCCGTACGGCATCCTCGTGGATGGAGGAGGTCTCCGTATAGGTGGATTTCGGTCGGTTTGTGCCGCCATGGGCGTTAAAGCGCAGCTGCCAGTCGCCGAAGAAGGTGATGCCGGCGGCCTTCGTCGTGTCAAAGGGGCGTGCGATGAAGCGCTTGAGCACGGCCTGCTCTTCCGGACCCATTTCCGTCCTGCCGTTCGTGAGGAGACTCTTTTTTGTCCCCGCTGTGTCAAAGGCGAAGTTTGCTCCGATGCGGAAGACGCGCTCCTGCGCTGCACGGTCGTCGTCGCGGTGGTTGAAGATGTTGTTCACCCCGAGATAGACCATGGCATCCTCGCTCAATTTCTTTTGCACCATGAGATTCCAGATGCCGAAGCTCTTTTCCTGATAGGCTTTGTTGGCAAAGACGGCGGCATTTCCTTCGAGAATGTCCGGATAGTAGTTGGCGCGGTTGGCGAGGGTGTTGCTGTCGAGCATCTTGATGTAGTAGTCACCCCAGAGCTGGGCCGACCAGCCCGTTTTCTTATCCTCGTAGCTGATGCCGATGTCGAGCTTATGCGTCGGCCGATCGAGCAGGCGCTTTGGCATGAGCGGGTCGGACTTATTGATCGCGTGGAGATAGGTGTAGCCGAGTTTGGTGCTGAAATGCGGACCGATCTTACGCCGTACCTCTGCTTCGAGACCCGTGATCTCCGCTTTGCCGATGTTCTTGAAGCTGTAAATCATGTCGGGCGCACGCATCCATTTCTGCGACTCATTGAGCCCCGGGGCAAAGTCCATGAGTTTCCCCGTGAAGTAGACCGACATGTAGTTGCGGATGCGGTTGTGGAAAATGCCGATACGCGCGTATGTGTTCTTGGTCTCGCCTTCGATGCTTGCGTCGATGTTGACGGCGGTCTCGGGCTTTAGATCGGGATTGCCCGCCCACCACCAGCCCATCTTCGCAACGCCGATGCCGACCGGATTGCTTCCGTACATCTCCCAGTTGTACCACAGTTCACCCATGCCGGGTTCGGCATAGCTCGTGCCGATATTCGCTTTCAAACGGCGGTGCGGATTCCCGCCGACGTTGTGCGTCACGCCGATGCTCCCGGAGAGATTCGCCCCGAACAAACTGCTCCTGTCGATGCGCAGGATGGGAAAGAGCATGGTGTCCTTCGACATCTGCCATGTATCACCGACGAAAAAATTCTGCTTATCGATGGTTCCGCTGCCGACGGTGATGCGCTGGTCGCGGTCCCAATACTCTTCCATAAAGGCTTTCCCGTTCAGCTTTGGTGCGTCGGCACGATGCTGAATGCCGTAGACGAAATAGTCCGCGACAATGCTGCCCGTCAGCGGATGCCCCGGATTCTGTGCGCGCAGCTGCGCTTTGAGGGCATCATAGTCGGCTTTCAGATGGGGACGTGCGATATCTGTGATGTCGTGTGATCCGCCGACCATTAAATGCCCCCGCCAATCCTGGGTGAGGTCGCCGCGCTTCAGGTCAAATGCGGTAAAGTCCTCGTAGGTGATGCCCGGCTTTACGGAGCCGGGCGTATTTCTGTCATAATGATAGTATTCGTAGTCTTTATCCCACTGCGGGACACCACGATCATAGCCCGTGAATTTGTAGTCGTGGATGTGCGACCATACGTAGTTTGTCTGGTCGTCGCCGCGAATCAGGCGATCCTGCTTATCAACGAGCAGACTCTTGTCATAGTCCCACGGATCGATGCGGCGCGTGGAGGTGTTCGGCGAGCTCTTGAGACGGCTGCCCTCGCCGGACTCGCGTGAGATGCCGAAGCCGTAGGTGAGAAGGTGCTTCTCGCCGAGCTGGGTATTCATCGTCGCCTTGAGGTCAAACTGGCGATGGTCAACATTGTCTACGTAGCGAAGCTCATTTTTTTCCTTCATAGGCATTCTTTCCCTCGTAGTTGATGAGGGAGACACTGTCCTCCTTGATGTTGGTGGAGTTCAGCTCGACCTTCCAGTCACTGATGTTGTTATAGCCGTTCCAGCTGAGGTTGTATGCATTGCGGTCAGCGACGCGCTTAAAGTGCTGCTGCGGCTCCATCTCGGAGTCCGTGCGCTTGACATCGCGGATGAGATCCTCCGTATAGTGGTCGAGACGGAAATCAAACGTGTTCTTCTTGTCCGGCTCGTAGGTGCCGACAAGCCCTGCCGTCGATGTGTCCCCATAGTAGCGCAGCGCCGTCGGTTTCCAGTCGTGCGCTCCGTACCACGGCGCGTCCGGCGAAACCTTCTGCCGATGGACGCTCGCATAGACAGGCATCACCTCGCGTTTGCTCCCGGAGAATCCGACCCGCAGTTTGCCGCGCTGTCCCGCATCGGCACGCAGGAAGAAATTGGAGAACGGGATGCCGTCATCGCCCTTTCGCGTCAGTCCTTCCCAATTAAACCGGATATTCGGCTCCTTTGCGGCTTTCTTGGTAATGATGTTCACCACACCGCCGATGGCGTCCGACCCGTACTTTGAGCTTGCTGCTCCCTGGATAATCTCGATGCGCTCGACGTTCTCCGTGCCGAGGCGCATGACTTCATCGGCTGCGCCAGAGTACTTCGCGAGATCGCCGAGAACGGGCTGCCCGTCAACGAGAATCAGTGTATGGCGCGGCTCTGCTCCACGGATGGAGATGCCGACGCGTCCCATTGCATCGACTGTGCGCGATACACCGGTCTCACTGAAGATGATGTCCTCAACGGATTTTGCCTGCTTCTTTTCAATGTCCTCCTTTGTGATGATGGTTTTCTGCTGAGACTCGACCTTGGCTTCTTCCTGTGCGGCATTTGCTGTCACATAGATGTCGTCGGTTGATACCCGCGTCTCGTTCGGCGGGGGACCTTCTTCGGCATGTGCTGTATAGGCCGGGAATGTGAGCCATGCTGTGATGGCGTATGAGAGCAGCTGCAGGGAGCGTCGGCTCCTCGTTCGGGTCATGTCGTCCTCCTTTGGGAAATTCGCTGATATCACGTGTCCTCCGGATGATGCTGCGCATGGAGAAAAAGTGGCGGCATACATTTTTCGGAGAAAAACGGAACCACATAAATGAAAATGATAATTGAATTTGATTCGTGCGTAGACATTATAAAGGCGAACGAGATTCATTACAAGTATAAAAATAATGTTTTTTGAATTTTTAATCTAGATGAAATATATAAAGGTAAAATCATATAAAAAAGAATCACCCATATGAATTCATATTTGGGTGATTCTTTAGGAACTGCTGATCCAATGAAATCCATCAGATCGGCATGGTCTTTTCTTATGGTTCAGGAAAAAATGCGTCGAGAGGTGCACACTGGATTTATCCCTGCTTCTTTTCGGAGGTTGTGCTGTGTCACTGTGCAATGCTTTCCAGCGATCTCAGCGGCCTTCCTTCGGGCTGTTCGGCGAGACGCTGCATGAGGAGAGCGTAGAGTGCCTCGATGGGGAGACTGCCGCCCGAGAGTACACCGAGCTCTGCCGCACGTACGCCAACCTCGTAGCGGCGGATGTCCGCACCGCCATCGATGCATTGTGTCGTGAGAACAACCGTGCATCCTGCTTCGTATGCCAGCTGCAGGGCAGGGAGAAAGCTTTCCTCCGCATCGCCCGTGGGGACGCTGCCAAGGCCGTAGCCTTCGATGATGATGCCGCGGCATCCGTTCCGAATGCAGGATGTGACGGCGTCGGGGGACATCCCGGGGTAGAGGCGCAGGACAGCAACGCGCCGTTCGAGCGTTTCGTTCAGGTGAAAGGGTGCGGATGGGGGGATGGGCGCCTCGTTGAGATCGATTTCTGCGCGTCCGATGCTGCGGAAGGCATCATCGGCGCGGGAGTGAATCTTTTTTGCGGCGTTGCCGTGGATGATTCGTCCGCCGAATGCGATCATGACGCCGCTGTGTCCACTGAGAGCTGCGCGTGCGGCGAGGCGCAGATTGGCCTCTGCATCCGAGCCCTCCATCCCGAGGGGGCGCTGTGCCCCCGTAAGAACGACGGGGCAGGCGATGCGTTCGAGCATATAATAGAGAGCGGCGGCGGTGTATGCCATCGTATCCGTGCCGTGGGTGATGATGATGCCGTCGTGTGCCTGACGGCGGCCTGCGACGCACTGGGCGATGCGCTCCCAGTGCGTCGGGGTGATATTGGTTGAGTCGAGGGAGAGGAGGTCGAGCGTCTCCACAGCGGCGTCTTTCACGCCCATCGCAGCGCGCAGGTCGCCTGCGGAGAGTGCGGGACGCAGACCGTGCTCCGTTTCCCGTGAAGCGATGGTACCGCCCGTGGCGATCAGCAGAATTTTTTTCATGGATGCTGCTCCTTTTTCCCGCGATGTCGTGAACGGTAGTCAATCCACATGTGGTGCAGAGTCATGAGCGGGTGATGCAGGAGCATCCGAGGGCCACTCCAGCGCATCACCTCGCGGACTTTCTCCCGCATCTCGTGACTGTAGCAGTGGACGGGGCAGGCGGAGCAGAACGACTTTACCTCCATGCGCGGGCACGCCGTGATACGGCTGCGGGCGTAGGTGAGGAGACGGCGGCAGTCGGGACAGAGTGCGGGTTCGCCTGCCGCCGCGGCACAGCGATCTGCGTGGTGCTTACCGCGGCAGTAGATGCCGATGATCGTCTCCATGACCTCCATTTCGAGGCATCGTTTCTTCTCTGTATTCATCATTCCTCCGTTGTGTACGAGTGAAAGCAGCCGGCACTTGCGCACGGGCGCAAGTGCCGGCTGCTTTTTGCTGTGTTATTTTGCGGATAGGGGCAATCATTCTGCTACTCGATCGTGAGGGTATCACCGACCATGATGCGCGGCAGTCCGCTGCCGACGAGGAGAATTTCGCCGGGCTGGACAATGGCTTCACTGCTTTCCTCGACAAAGCGAAGGGTGACGTGCCCGCTTTCGCGCAGGTTCGCATTTGCATCCTCGCCGACGTCCGAGACCGTATAGGTGCGTTCTGCGATAACGAGACGATCCCCTGCACAGATATCAGCATTCAGCGTTCCCTTCGTATGTGAGATGACCACGTCTTCATAGGAGTAATGCACGTCCTTGTCAAAGATGATGAGGCTGCGCCGGTTCTTCAGCAGTTGGAGCGCAAAATTTCCGATGGCGGTGAATGTGACGGTGTACTTCATAGAAAATCTCCCCCTTTATGACACTAATCCTACGCTTATCTTACTCCTTTGTGTGGGGAATGGCAAGAGAGTTCCGCTGTGTACTTATCCGTGTGCGTGCTTCTTCGCTTCCTGTGCTTTCAAAAATTTCTCCAGCAGATCCATTTTGTGCTCCATTTTGTGGACGAATTCACGCGCCGCGGCGCGGTCCTCTTCGTTTGGATGCTCCGCAGCACGTACCCAGCGCTTCTGTGCTTCAGGACTGTTGTGGGTATCGTCGGGGTCGGATTTCTTTCGACGCTCGATGAGGGCAGGCGCGAGCTTTCCCTGCGCGGAGAATGTGCCGAGGATTTCGCAGCCTTCCCCGAGGAGGTAGGCGGCACGCGCGAATGAAGTGACGGCGTGCTCTGAGCCGACGTCCGTTCCGTGGGTCTGGAAGAAGACGATGCGTGCATCTGCGACCTGCGGCAGGTATGCCTTCATGCGGTCGTCAGGCGCGCCGCGCCTTATCCAGTAGCCGAGGGCGACGACCTCGTAGGCGGAGAGATCCATTGGTGCGTTCTGGATGGGGAAGAGGTCAGCTCCTGCCGTATCGGCAATCTCCTCGGCAATTGTTTTGGTGTTGCCGGAGGCGGACGAATAGATGACGGCCCATTTTCTCATGTGACAATACTCCTTTACATTTCCCTGCAGTTTGCTAGAATGATAGCTGTTGGAATTATTACAGCATACTTTTGTGTATTGTGCAAGGAAATCAATCACAGGAGGCTATGAGATGAAATATGAGATACGTCATGCGGCGGGACTGCTCTCGACGGGACATGGGATGGTGGACTTCTATGGAAACTTCCTGCCCATCCTTCTCCCGCTTCTCATGACGCAGTTCGGCCTGTCCCTGACGATGTGCGGCGTGCTCGTCATGGTCTCATCGGTGACGACGAATATGCTCCAGCCCGTCATTGGCTGCGTGATGGATCGACGGAACTTCAGCCCGCTTCTCCCATGGCTTGTGCCTGCCGCTGCTGTCCCCGTGTGTCTGGTGGGGTACGTACCATATACGGCGCTCCTCTTCCTCGTCGTCGCCGTGACGGGGGTCGCGGTCGCGGCCTACCATCCGCTCTCCTCGATGCTCGTCGGACGTACGGCGGCAGAGGGGCGCGGAAACGGGATGATGAGTTACTTCATCGCAGGGGGGAACGCGGGCATGGCGTTTGTCCCGCTGATCCTCGTCGCCTTCCTCGACTTCTTTCCGTTGCGTGCTCTGCCTCTTTTGCTCCTCCCGACGATCCTGATCGCTGTGCTGTTTCTGCGCTCGGGGCTCTGCGCCGTCTCCTCGCTGCCCGAACACACACCCGCACATCCGTCGAAGCTCTCGCACGTTCTCTTTGCCCGTACGATGATCACGCTGAACCTCGCGATGGGGCTGCGCTGCTGGACACACGGTGCATTCGGGACGTTCCTCCCGCTCCTCCTCGTCCGCAGCGGCGAGGATACGCACGCAGCGGGGCTCTTTCTCATGATTTTCATGGTCGGCGGCATGGTCGGCGGACTCGTCGGCGGCAACCTCGCCGATTCTCTCTCGGGGCGCAGAATCATCGTGGGGGCGCTCCTCCTCGGGATTCTTCCATGCGCCTACTACTTCACTCATGTTAGTGCAGACATCGTGGGCGGCATCCTGCTCTTTGCCGCAGGATTTATGCTGATGGCACCGCAGCCGAGCTCGATTATCTGGGCACAGCAGGCGCTCCCCGAGAATGCGGGCATGGCGTCGGGGATGATGCTCGGCATGTCGTTTGGCCTCGGCAGCCTTGGTGTCGCGGCGACGGCGGCACTCGGCGACCACATCGGGCTCGCGCCTGCGCTCCTCGTCTCTGTCATCGCACTGCCGCTGGCGGCTCTTCTCGCATTCGTGACGCCGGAGCCGGGGTCGGAGCGGGAATAGCTCTATCGTATGAGCTCATGAGGAATGCTGCGGCCATAGCGGACGGCGACGATACTCCGCAGCAGCCTTTCGTGGGGCAGGCATACAACTGCCTGCGTCGGGAAATTTGCACGGCGGATGCTGTCTGCCTTTTTGCTGCAGAACCTATATGATTTTTTTATGATTTTCATGAAAAATATTGATATCGTTTATCTTCTGAAAGATATTGAAAAGTGAATGTGATTCAAGTATCATAAAAGTATCAAATGAGGGATTTCCTCAATAATAAATAACAGGAGGTATATTATGCTGCACAGCAAACATTGGGATGGATTCACAGGCGGCGTGTGGCAGGAGGAGGTCAATGTCCGTGACTTCATCCAGCGCAACTATACACCGTATGACGGCGACGAGTCCTTCCTTGCGCCGCCGACGGATGCGACGAATCGTCTGTGGGCACGCGTGCAGGAACTCCAGAAGGAGGAACGTGCCAAGGGCGGCGTTCTCGACATGGAGACGGAGGTCGTTTCGGGGCTGACGGCATACGGCCCGGGCTATATCGATCCCGCACATAAAGACCTTGAAAAGGTGGTTGGCCTCCAGACAGACAAACCGCTGAAGCAGGCATTTATGCCGTACGGCGGCATCCGCATGGCGGAGGAGGCTCTTGAGAACTACGGCTACAAGGTCAGCCCGAAGCTTCACGAGATCTTTACAAAGTACCATAAGACGCACAATCAGGCAGTTTTTGACGCGTATACGGACGAGATCCGCGCGGCACGCCGCAGCCACATCATCACGGGACTGCCCGACACCTATGGGCGCGGGCGCATCGTGGGCGACTACCGCCGCGTCGCGCTCTACGGCATCGATCACCTCATCGCGTTCAAGCAGGAGGATCTCCTGAACTATGGCGACGGCATCATGAGCGACGATGTGATCCGTCAGCGCGAGGAGGTTGCGGAGCAGATTCGTGCGCTGAAGGGCATGAAGGAGATGGCGGCGAGCTACGGCTTCGACATCGCGCAGCCGGCGCAGAATGCACGTGAGGCAGTGCAGTGGCTCTATTTCGGCTACCTCGCGGCGATCAAGACGCAGAACGGCGCAGCGATGAGCGTCGGACGCATCTCGACCTTCCTCGACATCTACATCCAGCGTGACCTCGCACGCGGCCTCCTCTCCGAGGAAGAGGCGCAGGAGCTGATCGACCACCTTGTGCTGAAGTTCCGTATGGTGAAGTTCGCACGCATCACGTCCTACAACGAGCTGTTCTCAGGCGATCCGATCTGGGCGACGCTTGAGATGGCGGGCATCGGCATGGACGGCCGCCACATGGTCACGAAGAATGACTTCCGCTTCCTCCACACGCTCGAGAACATGGGGCCTTCCCCCGAGCCGAACCTCACCGTCCTCTATTCCTCGCGCCTGCCCGAGACGTTCAAGAACTATGCGGCGCGCATCTCCATCCGCACGAGCTCGATCCAGTACGAGAACGACGACGTGATGAAGCCCGCGTGGGGCGACGACTATTCGATCTGCTGCTGCGTCTCCGCCACGCAGACGGGCAAGGAAATGCAGTTCTTCGGCGCGCGCGCCAACCTCGCGAAGTGCCTGCTCTACGCCATCAACGGCGGCATCGACGAGAAGACGGGCGAGCAGATAGCGCCGGCTTTCGCGCCCGTGCGCGCGGACGTGCTTGACTACGACGATGTGCTGGCGAAGTTCAGCCGCATGATGGAATGGCTCGCTTCCGTCTATGTGAACGCGCTGAACCTCATCCAGTACATGCACGACAAATATTATTACGAAGCGGCGGAAATGGCGCTCATCGACACCGATGTGCGCCGCACCTTCGCGACGGGCATCGCGGGCTTCTCGCACGTCGTCGATTCGCTCTCCGCCATCAAGTATGCGCGCGTGCGTCCCGTCTACAGCGAGCGCGGCTACGTCGTCGACTACGAGGTCGAGGGCGACTTCCCGCGCTACGGCAACGACGACGATCGCGCCGACGACATCGCGCGTTGGCTCCTCAAAACCTTCATCGAGAAGGTTCGCCCGCCACACCTACCGCAATTCCGAGCCGACGACCTCGATCCTCACGATCACCTCGAACGTCGTCTACGGCAAGTATACGGGCGCCATGCCCGACGGAAGGAAGGCATGGACACCGCTCGCGCCCGGCGCAAATCCGAGCTACGGTGCGGAAAAGTCGGGGCTGCTCGCCTCCTTGAACTCCGTCACGAAGCTGCCCTACGAGTGGGCGCTCGACGGCATCTCCAACACGCAGAGCATGACGCCCGAATCGCTCGGACACACGGAAGAGGAGCGCATCGATCAGCTCGTGCGCGTGCTCGACGGCTACTTCACGCAGGGAGCGCACCATCTCAACGTCAACGTCTTCGACCGCGCGAAACTGCTCGACGCCGTCGACCACCCCGAGAAGGAAGAATATCAGAACTTCACGATCCGCGTCTCGGGCTACGCCGTGAAGTTCATCAGCCTCACGCGCGAGCAGCAGATGGACGTCATCGCACGCACCTTCCATGAGGCCATGTGATGGCGTGCCGCTCGGCCGCATCTGCTCCGTCGAAAGCTTCGGTTCGGTCGACGGCCCCGGCCTTCGCTACATTGTCTTTCTTGCGGGCTGCCGCCTGCGCTGCCTCTACTGCCACAACCCTGAGACATGGGGCGCTGCGGGGGCGGAGGAGAAGAGCGCCGAAGCCGTGCTCGCCGCCGCGCTGCGCTTTCGCCCCTATTGGAAGGGCGGCGGCGGCATCACTGTCTCGGGCGGCGAGCCGCTCGTGCAGGCGGACTTCGTCGCGGGGCTTTTCCGCCTCGCAAAAGAGGCGGGCGTCTCCACCTGCCTTGACACGGCGGGCGAACCGTTCTCGCGCACGGACGACGCCGTCCTTCGCGCCGTCGCCGCAAGCGACCTCGTGCTGCTCGACATCAAGCACATCGATCCCGAGAAGCATGAAGCGCTCACGGGCAGACGCAACGAGAACATCCTCGACTTCGCACGTTATCTGGCCGAAGAAAAAAAGCCCGTATGGCTGCGCCACGTCCTCGTGCCCGGCCTTACGGACGATGCGCTTTCACTCAACTGCCTCGCACGCTTCGTCCGAAGCCTCGGAAACGTCGAGCGCTTCGAGGTTCTGCCTTATCATGCCATGGCGCGAGCGAAGTATGAAAAACTCCATATTCCCTACCCGCTGCCCGAGACGCGCGAGCCGCGTACCGATGACATCCGACGCGCCGAGGAAATCCTCGGCACCGCCGACTATCAAGGCTGGCGAAGGAAATAGGCGCTCCCTGCCGCAGCAGCTTTTCGCTGCTGTGGCAGGGAGTTTTGCTTACAGCGAATCTTACAATTTGATTTTTTAATTATTCATACTATTCTCTCTTCATATTTTTATCTATATTTTACCGGTTTGCCATGTACCGCAGATTACACGAAAGGGTTTTATGCTATCCTTGTAGAAAGGATATAAAAGGACTAGGATTCGTAAAGATTCAACAGAGAAAGGGGAAAAATAACATGAAAGTATCATGGAAGAAACTCCTCACGGCAGCAAGCGCCGCGCTTCTCTGCGGCGCACTCCTCACGGGCTGCGGCGGTTCGGGCGGCTCGGGCGGCTCCGACGGCTCGGGCGGCCCAGGCGGAGGCATGCTCGGCAGCAAGAGCCTCGGCCCTGACGCGCCGAAGGAAGTCGTCGCCCAGCTCAAGCTTGGCGACAAGGACGTGCCGCTCTACGAGTACAAGGGTGCGGCGCTCCCCGAGAAGCTTCAAGGCTTCCATTCCAACCTCGCCGTGACGAAGAACGCCATATACGGCATCAGTTTCGTCGCCGCAAGCAAGGAATTCCATCTGCAGAAAATGAACCTCGAGAATGGCGCCATCACCTCGGTGGAAGATCTCGGCAATGTAGAAAATGAGCCGATCACTTCAGATGGCACAAACATCTATTTCATAACCAAGAAGGACGACAACATCGGCGTCTATGACGGCAACGCCGTATCGAACTTTAGCAATAAGGACGCGGCCGTCATACGCGCCATTTTCGGCGAGAAGACCGCCTATACGAGCGGCACTTTTGTATCACGCAGCGGCATCATGGCCGGCACGATCTCCAAGGACGGCACGAAAGACATGAAGTCCGTGCTCCCGAAAGATGAGTTTGCCAAACTCCAAGATGCCAAGGATGCAAGTGCAGAAAAAAATTCGTTCCTCGCCTGCGCAGATAAAGACGGCTTCTACATCACGACGCTCGCCACGCATGGTGGGGACAGCGGAAAGTGGACCGAGCCTCTGCACATGTACGGCCCGGACGGCAAGAAGATCCGCACCTTCGAGTGCAACGAAGGCATCCCCGATTCGGCGGAAAAGCGCAAGATTTCCGAGCGCCAATCCATCGCGACGAAGGACTACGTCGTGTTCTACGATAGAGGCTTCCTGCGC
>ERZ773079.420-NODE-420-length-28134-cov-3.432387_pt1 | contig 28134 bp, 26 predicted proteins | sample MGYA00511355_ERZ773079 | MGnify/ENA primary metagenome ERZ773079 (study PRJEB29015, sample SAMEA2737979) | human oral metagenome | biome: human oral; feature: human-associated habitat; material: dental | place: China | collected 2117 ... | reverse complement strand
CGAGGTGCGAGGCGACGACGCTGAGCGCCTCCTGCGCCCCGAGCTGGGAGAAGTAGGCCTTGGGCAGGGTGACCGAGTCCGGCGTCAGCACGCCACCAGTCCGCACGGTCGCCTTCGCAGTCGGCTTGAACGAGGCGCGCTGGCATCCGTCGGAGTGTGTCCCCACATAGGAGAGCCCGAGAGCGATAAGCACGTTCTGAAGTCCCCCGTCCTCCCCGTGCACCCCGTGAACGAGCGGCCACACGACGTCGGGAGCGAACGCGCGCAGCGACGCAATGGTCCGCGCATCCACATCGAGGACAAGGACGGCGTGACCGAGGTGCCTGAGGACGGATGCCACCCGGTGCCCCGAGCGAAGAGAGACGTCGCGCTCATGGCTGAGGCCGCCGGCAAGAATGGCGACGCGGAGTGGCTCGGCATCGTTGGGCGCAGTCGTGGGCGTGGGCTCTGTGAAGTCTGTCTTCTCGGTCATGATGCATCCTCAGATCTGGTCCGGAGCGGGGGCTGATACGCCTTCGGTGGGGCGGGCGCGGAACGGGCCGAAAAGGTTGATGAGCTCGAGGTCGTGCGCGACCACCTCGGACAGGCGCCGCACTCCCTCGCGGATCTCCACGGGCTCGGGATAGCAGAATGACAGCCGGACGTGATCGTGCCCGGCGGAGCCCCCGGCGTAGAAGGCCGTGCCGGAGACATAGGCGACGAGATTAGTGACGGCGCGCGGCAGCATGTCCTTGGCGTCCAGTCCGTCCGGCAGCCCGACCCACACGTAGAAGCCGCCCGCGGGCACGTTCCACGTGCACGTGGGCATGAACTCCCCGAGCGCGGAGACCATGGCGTCCCGACGTCCGCGGTACATACCCCGGAACTCCTCGATCTGGAGCCTCCAGTCGAAGTTGTCCAGGTAGGTGGACACCGAGTACTGGCCGACCGAGCTCGGACAGAGGATCGCCGCCTCGGAGGCCAGCTTCATCTTCTCCCTGACGGCGGGTGGAGCCACCGCCCAGCCGACACGGTATCCGGGTGCGAAGATCTTCGAGAAGGAGCTCAGGTACACGACGTCGTTGGGCGCGAGGGTCTTCAGGGCCGTGTAGGTCTGCCCCTCGAAGCCGAGCAGTCCGTAAGGATTGTCCTCCATAATCAGAATGCGGTGCCGCCGGCAGATCTCGATAACAGCCGGACGGCGCTCCTCGGACAGTGTGACACCCGCAGGATTATGGAAGTTCGGCAGGCAGTAGAAGAACTTCACGTGCCTGCCCTCGCGCTCGAGCCGTGTGATCGTCTCTTCCAGCGCCTCGGGAATGACACCGTCGGCATCGATCGCCACCTGCTGGACGTCGGCCTGATAGGTGGAGAAGATCGACAGGGAACCGACATAGGTGGGGGCCTCGGCGAGGATCACGTCTCCGGGATCGATGAAGAGCTCGGTGACAATGTCGACGGCCTGCTGGGAGCCGGTGGTGATAATAATGTCCTCGGGATCGGCGTCAATGCCCTCGAGCGCCATGATCTCCGGGATCTGCTCACGCAGCCGGGGCAGTCCCTGCCCATTGCCGTACTGGAGCGCCCTCCCCCCGTCCTTGCGGATCATCTGCGCAGTGGCGTCGGCGAGCCGGTCGAGAGGCAGATCCTTGAGGTTGGGCATCCCACCGGCGAGAGACACCACCTCGGGCCGGGCGGCGACGGCGAAGAGCGACCGTGTCTCCGAGGCGCGCAGGCCGTGGGCGCGGGCGGCGTAGTTGTCCAGCCATGGGTCGAGCCGATTGCCTTTCACCTGGTTCGCGTCAGTCACGTCGTCGTCCTTCCTGGGCGGGCACCGCCATAGGAGGCCAGTCTGCCATGACGGGCCCGGACCCCGCGGCTCTGTTCCCGGAGCGGATCAGGCCGCCCCGAGGCACCCGTTGGACTCAACATCGGTCCGTGCAGTCGTCCCGGCTGCGCCCGGGAAGTTTCACGTGAAACCGGGGGCTGTGACATGAGCGATCAGGACGGGCGCACAGAGTCCGAGAGGCCGGAACGCTACCGCGCCCTGGATGCAGAGCGTGGCGCGTGATGCATCTGCGGTGACGGCATGCCGGCGGTTCAATGACGCCGACGCCGACGACGTTGAGGGGCGCTCACGCCCCGCACTCCGTCGGCTGGGCGCACAGGGCTCCGGCCTCGATGAGTGCGCGCAGCGGCGCCTCGTCGTCGGCAATGGTCTCCACGTGCTGCGGCAGGGCGAGCAGCGCGGCGATCTCCGGCGGGACGGGGCGAGCCCGCCCCAGTGCCTCGGCCACGGTCTCGCCGAACTTCGCGGCCTTCGCCGTCTCGAGCACCAGGGTCGGAAAGCCCGGTTCCATGAGCCTGAGCGCCACTGTGACGCCGTCGGCCGTGTGCGGGTCGATGAGTGTGCCGGTGGCCGAGCGCACCCGACGGATGGTCGCGAGCCGGTCGGCATGAGACGACGAGCCCGAGACGAAGCCGAGCTCGCCGCCCAGCCGCTCCAGGTGGTCGGACAGGTCGAGGACGCCGTCCTCCTCCAGCGCGGGCCAGCGGTGGCCGAACTCCTCGGGGCCGAGCAGCTGCCAGATGAAGCGCTCCAGGTTCGATGCCTTGGAGATATCCATGGAGGGGCTCGACGTCGCCAGCGTCTCCGCCCGTCCTCGCGGACGGTAGACGCCCGTGGAGAAGAACTCGTCAAGGACATTGTTCTCATTGGTGGCCAGAATCAGGCGCCGAATCGGCACCCCCATGGAACGGGCCAGATGACCGGCATAGATATTGCCGAAGTTCCCGCTGGGCACGGCGATATCCACCTCGTCACCGGTGCGCGGCCCCTCCTCCGCGTCTGTCACCCGCAACCACGCCCACACGTAGTAGACGATCTGCGCGGCAATGCGCCCGATATTGATGGAGTTGACCGCGCCAAGAGAGTGGGCGGCCTTGAACGCGGCGTCGTTATTGAGCGCCTTGACGAGGTTCTGGCAGTCGTCGAAGACGCCGTCGACCGCAATGTTGTGAATATTGGCGTCGTCGAGCGAGTACATCTGGGCGCGCTGCACATCGCTCATCCGGCCCTGCGGAGAGAGCATGAAGACGGCGACGCCCTTCTGACTCTTGAATGCGTGCTCGGCCGCGGAGCCGGTATCGCCGCTGGTGGCGCCGAGAATATTGAGCACCTGTCCCCTGAGACTGAGGATATAGGGAATCGCCTGGCCGAGGAACTGCATGGCCAGGTCCTTGAAGGCCATGGTCGGCCCCTCCGACAGACCGACGAGCACGAGTCCCCCGGCAACGCCGTCGAGCCGGCTCACGGGCACGACGGGAGCCGCGAAGCGCTCGGCCCCGTAGGCCGCACCGGTCAGGGCGGCGAGGTCCCGGGCCGGAATATCCGTGGCGTACAGGCCGATGACCTCGGCGGCGAGTTCGGGATAGCTCAGCGTCCGCCACCGCTCGAGCCGGTCTCGACTGACCGCGGGAACGCTCTCCGGCACGACCAGGCCGCCATCGGGTGCGAGACCGGACAGGAGCACGTCGGTGAAACCGGCGGCGGTCATTCCGCTGCGGGTGGAGATGAAGCGCATGGGCATGCCTTCGCGTCGTCGGTGTGCGAGCGCCTCGAGTCTATAGCGGGCCGCCGACGGCGGAGCCGGCGGCTCAGCCGAGGGCCTTCTCGACCTCCTTGGTGAAGGAGCCCTTGGGGCGCGAGCCGGAGAACCGGTGGACGATCTCCCCGCCGCGCACGACGGCGAAGGTCGGGATGGAGCTGACGCCGAAGGACCGGGCGGTGGCCGGATTGGCGTCCACGTCGATCTTGACGAACTTGGCCCGCTGGCCCAGCTCGGCGGCGACCTCGTCGACCACCGGTGCCATCTGGCGGCACGGGCCGCACCACTCGGCCCAGAAGTCGATGACGACGGGTACGTCCGACTGCAGCACCTCGGACTCGAAGGTGGCGTCGGTGACGGCAAGAGCGTTGGACATGAGGTTCTCCTCCAGAGAAGTCGGATGGATGGTCAGGCGGTGAGGGTCGCGAGGTAGTGCTCGGCGTCGAGCGCCGCGCGGCAGCCGGAGCCGGCGGCGGTGATCGCCTGCTGGTAGTGCGGGTCGGCGACGTCGCCGCACGCGAAGACGCCGGGGATCGCGGTGCGCTGGGACGGCGCCTGCACGGCGATGTAACCGGCGTCGTCGAGCTCGAGAGCGCCGGCGACCAGCTCGGACCGCGGGATCTGCCCGATGGCCACGAACAGGCCCGCCGCCGGAATGTCGCGCCGCTCGCCGGTGGTCACGTGCTCCAGAGTCACCGACTCCAGGGCGTCGCGGCCGTTGAGGGCGACGACCCTGGAGCTCCAGGCGAAGTCGATCGTGGGGTCGTCCTGGGCGCGCCTGGCCATGACGGCGCTGGCGCGAAGCTCGTCGCGACGGTGGACGACCGTCACCGAGGAGCCGAACCGGGACAGGAACAGGGCCTCCTCCATGGCGGAGTCCCCGCCGCCGACGACGACGATCGGCTGGTCCTTGAAGAAGAAGCCGTCGCAGGTGGCGCAGTAGGACACGCCGTGCCCGGAGAGACGGTCCTCGTCCTCCAGGCCCAGCTTGCGGTACTCCGACCCGGTCGAGATGATGACGGCGCGGGCCTCGTAGACGGCGTCGTCGGTGGTGACTCGCTTGATGTCGCCGGTGAGCTCGAGAGCCGTGACGTCCTCGTAGCGGATGTCGGCCCCGAAGCGCTCGGCCTGCTCCTGCATCTGGGTCATGAGCTCGGGCCCCATGACGCCCTTGATGAAGCCGGGGTAGTTCTCGACCTCGGTGGTGTTCATGAGCGCGCCCCCGGCGGTGACGGAGCCCGCGAGCACCACGGGGCTCAGCTGGGCCCGTGCCGCGTAGATCGCGGCGGTGTACCCGGCCGGGCCGGAACCGACGATGACGACGTCGTGGATCATGACTCTCCTGACACTGGCGTATAGGGCTCGCGAGAGGCGGATGCCTTGCGAGTCATAGAACAGTCCATGAAAAACAGATGTTCCCTAAGAAGCACCTATTTGAGAGTGATCTCCGACACGCTCACTTTGGGCTGTCCGTCCGAGGCGGTCGGAAGGTCGGTCACCCACAGGACGATCGACTGGGTCGACGTCGGCGTGAAGGTGAAGCTCGTCGTCCCCGAGGTGAAGGCGCCCTCGGCCAGCACCGTGCCGCCGGTCGGGTCCTCCGGGGTCGTGGCCCGGATCTGGACGTTGCCGCCGTTCCCGGTTCCCTGGATGTCGATCCCCGAGATCTTGGCGGCCTGCTCCAGGGTCACGGCGATGCCCGTGCCGCTCTTCAGGTTGCCGAACTTGGAGGAGTCGTAGTGCTGCGACTCCCACGTCGTGGCGGGGTCGCCGTCAACCATCTTGCCCTCGTTCTCGGGATGGTCCCCCTGGCCTCCGCTCTCGTTCACCGCCTGCGCGCCGGTGATCGTGATGGGCGCCTCGGTGGGCTCGCTCGCCTGCTGATCGTCCTGCTGCGCCACCGTGGGCACCGTGCTGGCGGCGGGCACCTTGGTGTCGACAAAGCTCAGACTGAGCAGGCCGAGAATGCTGTGCACCGCGTAGATGACCCCGACCACCATGACGACGACCATGCCGCTGATGATCGCCATGGTGGTGCGCGACACCGAGCGTGCAGCCTCGTCCTCCTCGTCATCGGCGCGGAGCGCCTCGCCCGTGTTGACCGGTGGGCTCACCGACTGCGCGGCGGAGGCGACGGGCGGTGAGCCGGGCGCCCTGTTCTGCGCACCGGCCTGCCCCGCGGCCGGCGGTGCAGTGCTCGGCGGCGACGTGGGGGCCGGCGGCGGGGCGGCGGCCTGGGGCGCCGGCGCGAAGCTCTGGGGAGCCGGTACCGCGGCGGCCTGGGTGTCGACCCCCGTCTGGAAGTCCTCGGGGGCCGGTGTCGCTGCGGTGGTGGAGTCCGGACGCGGCATCGCGGCCGCTCGACGCAGACGCGAGAGCACGCCGCGAGGCTCGGACTCGGACGAGTCGGGCGACGACGGCGAGACGGCGTCCGCGTCCCCCTTCGGCAGGAGCGAGGCGTCCCAGGTTCCGAGCGCGTTGGCGACCTCGGCGGCGGACACCGGCTTGTTGGCGGCCCAGGCGCGGGCCACCAGGTCATCGAGGTCGGAGTCCTCCGGGCTCATGGTCATCGCCAGCATGGAGGGCGGCACCGGCACCCCGTCCGACGTCGTCGGGGCGGAGGGAAGCCCCGCGCGCTTGCCCGGCCAGCGCTTCGTCAGGCCGTAGTAGAGCAGCTCGACCAGGGCGCGGGCGTCGGTGCGGTCGGCCTCCAGCGGGTCGGCCTTGTCGTCGTCGTCGGCAGTGGCGCCGTGCGGGTCCAGGCCGAGGATGGCCGCCTCGATGCCGACGCCGGTGACCTGGATGGTGCCGTCGGAGCGCAGCCGGACGGCCTCCGGAGACAGGTTCAGATGGTGCAGGCCGCGGCGGGAGCACGCGTCCAGCGCCTGGGCCACCTCGCCGACGATGGCGCGCACCTGGGCCGCGTCCAGGCCCTGGCTGACCAGGGAGGACAGGGGGCGTCCGTCGGCGGGCTCGGTGACGATGAAGGCGGGGTGGTCCTTCTCGACGTCGAAGACCCGCTGGATGCGCTGGTCCTCCACCAGGACGGCGCGGCTGGCCGCCTCCAGGACCTCGGTCCTGTGGGGAGTCGCGTCGGTGAGCATGAGAATCGTCACCGTGCGGTCGAGAATGGTGTCTCGCCCGACGTGACGGACTACGCGTGGGAGTGTTGCGGGCAGGGTGGCGGCCAGTGCGTAGCGCCCGGTGCCGATCGGGGTCGCATCTGTCATGAGGTTGCCTCCTCCCGTGCCGAAGAGCATAAGTGCGTGTGGAGCGAGTGTACCGGGCGTCAGTGCCCGGACAGAGGCTGCTTGGGCGGCCAAGTCCGCAACCGTGGGCGGCGGAGCCGGAACCGCGGGTGGCGGGGCGGGTGCCGGGCGTGGCGCGTTCACGGCCCGCAGCATGGGACGGTAGGCCGGTGGGTACGACGGCGGAAGCTCGGTACCCGCGCGATCGGCGGAAGTCGGCGCCAGGACGTGGGCCAGGTGCAGCACCGCCTCGCCCACGCGCCCCGGCAGGAGCCGCCCGATCTTGGCGACGAGACGCGATAGTGGGACGAAGAGCACACCGAGCTCCTCGACACGCAGCAGGCGCGCCGCCACGAGGTAGGTGATCGTCATGAACAGGGCGGCCACGATGACCGTGAGCATGGCGTCCGTCGGCCTCGACCCGGTCAGGGTGCCGTCGGCCGGGCCCAGCAGCGCCCGGATGCCCGCTCCGACGAGCACTGTCGGCACCGCCGCCGCCAGCAGGCGGTAAACGGAAGCGAGACTGAAACGCGACGTCATAAGACCGGGCAATTTCTGATGAATCTCCGCTAATTCCCTGCCCTGCAGCTCCTCCATATCGTAAAAACAAATCGTTTGCCCCGCCGCTGCCACCAACTCTCGAAAGTGCTCGCGATTTTCCCGGCTCAGCGTCTTATCCCCGAGAAGATGGATGGTCACATTTTCTTTCGTCTCATGAAGAAGCGATGCTATGCTGACCCCCGCGAATTTACTGTACCCTCCCGAGGCATCATGGACCGCGTAAGCTACATGGATCATCAAGTTCGCCTCTTTCTCTTTTTTAGTTTTGTGCTGCTTCACATGATATTTCTATTCGCCATGAACCGCCGTTTTCCTTTACCGCCGGCAAAAACACAGAAAAAAGCCCCTCCCTTGCGGGAGAGGCTTTTGAAGTCTGGTAGTCCAGATTACTGGAGCAAGCTGAGAACCGAGCTGGAGTTCTGGTTCGCCTGAGACAGCATGGACTGAGCGGCCTGCAGAAGAACGTTGTTCTTCGTGTATTCCGTCATTTCCTTCGCCATGTCGGCGTCGCGGATCGTGGACTCGGAGTTCTGGACGTTCTCGGAAGCCGTGGTCAAGTTGCTGCTCGTGTATTCGAGGCGGCTCTCGACGGCGCCGATGGTCGTCTGCTGATCCAGAGCTTTCTGGAGAGCATTGTCAAGAACGTTGATCGCCGCGTTGGCTTTACCCTGCGTCGAAACGTTCAGCGTCACGCCGTCAGTTCCCTTAAGGCCGAGGGCAACGGAACGCATATCCGTCATGCCGACCTTGATGGCCTGGTTGGCTCTCGTGCCGACCTGGAGCACGATGGAGTTGTCATCCGACTTGTTCTGGGCCCGGATGGACTCGGAGAAGTTATCGAGAACAGAGTTCGCGTTCTTGTTGATCTTGCCCGTGTTATCCGTGATGCTCATCGTGAAGCCGGAGATCTGACCGTCCGTGCCGCTGGTCGTCGCCGTCATCGTGATCGCGGAACCCATGTCAGCCGTGTAGACCGTATTGCCCGAGCCATCAAGGCCGATCTTCGCCGTAGCGCTCGCCAAAGACAGCGCTTCCTTCAGGGTGTTAACCCCGTTGTAGGCGACCTTTTTAAGGACTTCCTCCAACGAATTGCTGCCGACCTGGAAGGTCGTGATGTAGGTCTGGCCCTGCCGAACGTAGGAAACCGTCACCTGATCCGTGCTGTGGATGTAGAGAGCCTCGCCGTTGCGATTCTGCAGATCCGTCAGAGCGGAAGCACCCGTCGTATCCTTGCTCATGCTCTCATTGGTCAGCGACGTCGAAGTCGTCGTCGTCTTGTTGTTGTGCGAGCCATCAACAAGATACTTGCCGTTGTAGGTGACATTCGCGTTGTCATCGATCTGGTCGATGGACTGATCGAGTTCCTTCTGGATCGTCTTGCGGTCGATGTCCGTATTGGTATCGTTGGCCGCGTTGATGACCTTCTCTTTGAGGGTCTTCAGGATGTCAACCGTGCTGGAGACAGCGCCTTCAGCAACGCGCATCAGGCTGTTGCCGTTCTGGGTGTTGCGGTTGTCCTGATCCAAGGATTTGATCTGGACACGCATACGCTCGGAAATCGCATAGCCCGAAGAGTCATCCGCCGCGCTGTTGATCCGCATCCCGGACGAAACTTTCTGCAGGCTCTTGGCGAGCGCGTTGGAGTTCCTGTTCAGGATGTTCAGAGTGTTAACCGCCGACATGTTGTTCTTTACTACCATTGCCATAATGTAAATTCCTCCCTGGTTTATATAGATTTTCTTTACGGGCATCCCTGCCCGCTTTTAACTTTATAATAGTGAGTTCCGCTGCCGATTTCCGTCCGGGTGCTAGCGGTCCGTTCCGTCCCCCAGCCTCGGATCTCACTGATTATCCTCTTATCACCCGTTATATCGGATGATTTTTGATTTTCTTAAGCCTTCGACGAAAAATTTTTCAAAAATTTTTCTAATCTTGTGCTTTAGGGCTTTCGATCCGTAAAATCAGTACGCCTTGTCGAAACCGCGCATCAGCGTCGGCGCTTCGTCGAAATCATAAGCCCGGGTGTAGGCTTCCACCGACTCGCTGCGGTGCCGGGCGGTGTTAAGCCAGCGCTTGGCCGCCTGCTGCATAGCAAGATCAAGAGGCTTCAGCTCCGCCAAAAGGGCTTCCCCCTCCGATGTCCCGCGAAAGTCATCGGCAGGGAGCGCCTCAATCCAGCGGAAAACAGTCTCCCGCTGCTTGGCCAGATCAAAGAACATGTCCACGTCATCCTTATCGATGAACTTCTTCATCTCCTGGGTCAGCGCTAAAAACTGCTGCCACAGGGATTGCGCCGTGCGCTCCGCCATCTTACTGCCCCTTTTCCTTCCGCGCTTTGACCATCGCCTTCGCCCACGCATCCCGAAGCTCGGAAATGATATGCTTGGCTTCGTCGATCTTCTCTACGTCACTCTTGAGATTCGCTTCCACTAAGCGGTCATACACGTAATTATACAACGGCATGAGCTGATGGGCAATATCGTATTCCATATTCAGGGTAACGCGAAATTCGGTGATGATATTCTGGGCTTTTTGCAGAGCGGTATTCGCCTCTTCAAAATCTTTCTTTTCCAAAGCTTCCCGCCCTTCCGTCATGAAGCGAAGGGCGCCGTTGTAAAGCATCAAGGTCAGCGCTTCCGGCGTCGCCGTCAGGATCTGCTGTCTTTTATACGCTTCCGCGGCATTTACCATACTGCTTCCCCCTGCTTTTGACGGTCATCACTTAGAGCCGCCGAAAATCGTATTATACATGGAATTGAGGCGGGCGATCAAGGTCTCCATGGCGTCATATTTCTTGAAGAGACGCGACTTATACGTGTCCATCTTATCTTTGAAAGTATCCAGATCGGTCTTGAAACGCTTAATTTTCTTGCCCAGCGTCGTCTCATCCTTGCCGTCCGCCGAAACACCGGCATAGTCCTTAACCTTCTTAATGCCGTCGTCGATGGCGTTGTAATAGAGGCGGTTGATGATGCCCCGGTTCTGATAGTCATCGTTTCGGATATACTCATGTTTCTTGTTCGCATCCGCCCCGTAATAATTATCCTGGTCGTTGGCAAAAATTTTATATACGCAGTCGGGCTCTTCCGCCAAAGCCTTCTTCAATTTATCCTCGTCGAGAGTCAAATGTCCTTTATTATTCGAGGAAGTAATGCCGATGGACGAGGCGGAATTGTACTTGCCCTCCACGCTCTTCACCGGGGTCGAGATGGCTTCGCGCATGGCAGTGAGCATATTGCCGATGATCTTATTGTGGTACAGCAGGCCGGATTTGACCTTTTTGTTCCACTCCTCAATCTGGGTCTGGGTCATGCCGGACTTCTCCGACTCGGTGAGAGGTTCATAATCCGAGCTGGTGTTATAGTTCCAGCTGCTGGTATTGTACTTCTCAGAAAGGTCATCGATGAGCTTATTGTAGTCCTCTACGAACTTCTTGACGTTCTCGACAATCTTATCCGTATCTTGGGAAACGGTTACGGTAGCCGTTCCCGTAGTCTTTTGCAGGAAGTTATACGACACGCCGCCCACGTTCAAGGTATTGTTCTTGATGCCTTTATATTTCTTACCGTCGATTTCGACTTCTCCGTCGGCACCCATGCACCCTTTCTCATTGCCCGCCGAAAAGTTAAACTTTTTGTAAACCGGCGGGGTCATTCCTGCGGGATCCTCTACCAATTTGCCGCTCTTCGACTGAACAAAATCCAAATTATTGAAGAGCTGCGCCGCATTCTCACCGCCGTCGGCAGCTGCCGCCATGGTCAGCTTAATGCCGGACTCTTTCCCTGACGTCTTGTTATAAAGAGAGAAGGCGTCCGTGGTAGCGTCATAGCTCGCGGTGATGCCTGTTCCCTTTGCGTTGATATCCGCCGCCAAGTCATTGTAAGTCTTTCCATTATAAAGTTCTTCAAAAGTATAGGAAACGGTGTTCTTTTTCGCTTCCTCTGTAGTCAGTGTTTGATCTGTTCCATTCAGGGTGAAGCTGATGGCCTTAGCGTCTGCAGCCACATTGTTGTGTACCACATTATTCTGATCCGTGTAATTATAGGTTCCATCCGCATTCTTCGTCAGGTTCTTAAACACATTGTCCCGCAGCTGAATACTTTTCCCGCCGTTCGCCGTCGTGTTCGCACGCTTGATTGTCCCTTCCGTCAAGAGATAGGCGTTCGAAGACAATGTATTGACCTTGACCGTATGGGGCATGGGAACCGCCGCGCCGTTGGCTTTCGCGGTGACGAAGGAAGAATCGCTGGACGAGGCTTTCATGGCGCTCATGTTCGACTGTAATTTATAATCGGACAAGGTCTTGTACTTAAAGGCGAAGAGATCTTTATAGATGCCGGCGAAGATTTCCTTTTCCATCTCCGCCTTGATTTCCCGTTTATGGAGCTTATCGTACTGCTTTTGTTTGCCGAGCATACCGACTTTGACCAAAGACTCAATGTCTAAGCCCGATCCGCTCAGTCCATAAATTCCGTTGACTCCCATGATATATCCTCCTCAGCCCTTAAGCATTGCGATCCAAGAATGCGCCGATCCACTCCCGGGCCTTCGCGATGTTCTTTACCATTTCTTCCGGCGGCACTTCTTTGATGAGTTCCCCGGTGTGTTTATCAAGCATCCGCACCGACATGACGTCTACGTCTTTGTGGTAGCGGAACTGAAGGTTGCAGTTAATGCGGCTCATCAGTTCGTTAAGTTCTTTCGTCATCAGGCTGACAGAGTTCTCGTCCATCTTTTTCTCGGACGTCTCTCTCACCCGCTGCGGATTCGCTTGCTCAGCCTGTTTCTTTTCCTTTACAACCTGCTTTACCGCGGCCTTTTGTGTCGATCCGCCCTGTGCCTCCGTCCGGCCATCTCCGGCCGAATCAGCAAAATCTGCCGAATTTGCTGCCGAAGCCGCCGTCGATCCGGCCGTTTCCGCCGCCCCGACCACAATGGCCGCCGACATAACGTCCTGTACTCTTCCAATCATTTTGTATCCCTCCATAGAATAATGCTTTATCTTTCCTTGAACCCGTGGCAAGCCACGGATAAATGGCCGTTATCCTTTCGGCAGCTGACTCAGATCCAAATCCTGCGGCGGAGCCGCCGCCTTCTGGTTTTCTTCCTGAATGGCCCGATAGATTTCGCCGCGGTAAATTTTGACTTCCCGGGGTGCTTCGATGGCGATGCGGACGTTATCGCCCTGCACTTCCACCACGTTGACGACGATATGATCGCCAATCATGATCTGCTGCCGAGGCTTTCTCGTCAGTACCAGCATCAGGCATCCTCCTTCGGAGGAAACAGCCGATGTTTCGTCGTGTATTGGCTTTTATCCAGGACGACCTGCTTGGCCTCCCGGGTCTCCTTATTGATGACCACCGGCGCCATGAGATTCGCCGTCATTTCTTTGATATTTCCGCCGGGAATCGTAACCAGCGTATATACCTGCATATCCTCCGATCCCTTGATCGCCAGCGCCGCCATGACGTCATCTTCAAGGACGAATTCGTAATCGGGGAAAAATACGAAAGGAACCGTCATCAAAAACGCCAATTCCGGGGTCTCGACGGACTGCAGAAAAGAGTATGGGCTGTCGTCGTCGAAAGGCAGGATGATAAAACGGTGTTCATCCTCAAAGGCCGGCAGCCCGTCGGCGAAATGGAAGATCTTATCCTCCTGGATATTGAGCTCACCGAAGCGGGCCGTATTGATCTTTTTCATTTAGGCTGATCTCCTCGCTATGCGTAAATATCGTAACGGCCTTCCGTGACCCATCTTCGAATCGATCCCTGCTGCTTTAAATAGACTTCAAACTTTCCCGGATGATAGGTGACATCCGCCTTGGCGGAAGCCTCCAAGCTAATGGCCTGATGTCCCAAATCCGCCTTGCCGTGGAGCTCGGAAGGATGCACGGTGACAATGGGATCAGGGATGGCAGCCGCCACGATATAGCGCTGCTTGGCCACCTCCGCCGAAAGCTTCTGGTGGGCCTGGGCCGCGATCTCGTCGTGGCCTTTTTTCGCCGCATTCTCAATCATGGCCCACGCCGACTGCGTGTAGGCCGAAGTCGTTTCCTGAATATCTTCCTTCCCCTGTTCGCCATATTGCTTCGTAAAGTCATCCATGGTGGAAAAACCGTACGAATGGCGGCTGGGATACGTGTCCACATCAATCCGCACCTGGCTGTACCCCAGCCCGGAGCGTGCCGGACGATAGTCACCGTGGGAAGTGGGCTGCTTGATGTGCGTGGATAAGGTAGCCAGCTCAGAGTGTATCCCGATCTGCGGCAGCGTCTGACGTATATTAAGATACAGCATCCCGGCTCCCCCTTCCTTGAGGTTTAGCCCTGCTTCTCCATCACGTCACAGCGGAGAAGCGAGCGTTTTTCCTACGCCAACATTATACATCAATTACAGGTAATCCGCCAGTGTCGGCGGCAAAATCCTCGACCCCACGGAGAGGGAGAGGTTGTAGACCGTCTGGGCCTGCATGAGTTCCACCGCCAGCTTGGCCACATCCGCCGAGTGCACGTCAGTGATATCGGAAGTAATGGACTGATTCATGGTGGTGAGCATGTCCTGACAGGAGGTATACACCTGCTGGCGGGCCGCCAACTTCGACTCAGCGTTGTTGACGATGTTGAACGCGTTATTGGCCAGTGTTTTGCCGTCCGAGGACTCCCAAGCGGAATCCCCCTGTTCCGTCTTGGCGACCACAGTCAAAAGATCGTTAAAGGCCGCCGCGCCGGAAGACTTATTCCCAGAGCTGGGATCATCGAAGATGCTGGTCCCCATGATGTCCACGCCGTTGGCGTTGACTTCATCGGAAGCAGGCTGTTCCGCGCCGTTCTCCTTGACCATGGAGAAATTCTTGCGATCCCCCTGATAGGTGACAATATTTTGCTTAATGGTCTCAAAATTCAAGTTGACCGTCTGCCCATTCACCATGACGGAACCGGGCGACGTCACCGGCGTTTTGATGACCCCCTGGCTGTCAAAATACTTGGAAACGGTCTCCGTAGGCGTCGCGCCTGACCAGCCGGCCAAAGTGCCGACCTCGTCACCGGCCTGTACGGTCGTTTGCCCCGCGGCGATTTTGTCCGCGTACCCTTTGTCCATGAATTCTTTCGAATAGATCTTGCCCGTCTTGGTATTGAGGTAATAGGTATTGTTGTCGCTGCCTTTCATGGCCAGCATCTGAGAAATACCCCCCGAGGAAGAAGTCACGGAGTCACCCGTCCCGCTGTTGAAAAACGAGGTTTGTTTATCGTCCAGGGTTTTGGCAAGCCCTCGGTCAAACAGCTTGGTGGACATGGTATAAGGCTTTACCAAATCCGACTGTCCGGAAAAGAGGTAACGGCCATCCACCTGCGTGTTGGCATCCGCCACCGCCTGCTGCACCATAACCTTCATCTCACCGGCAATGGCTTTCATGTCCGAAAGCGTATTAGTCCCCTGGGCGGCATTAGACTTTTCCACAATGGTGGAGAAGCATTTCGTCATATCCGCCAAAGCCGCGTCAGAATTCTTCATCCATGAAACGGCGGTCTTGACATTCGTCTGGTACTGGGTATTCTCCGTCAGCGATCCGCTGTAGCGAAGGAATTTCGAGTAGCCCACTGCGTCGTCCGAGGGGCGGTGAATCCTGTCTCCATCGCTTTGCTCCATGAGCCTGGTCTTTTCCTCAAAAGTCCGATTGAGCTGCTTCAAATAACGATTCGTCATGTGCAAGCTGGCTATGCGCATCTCATTTCACCTTACCTTCCCACCACGCCGGTGCTGTTAATGAGTTTGTCTAACATTTCGTCCATGGTCGTCAGGCAGCGGGAGCAGGCGCTGTATCCCTGCTGGAACATGATCATATTGGTCAGCTCTTCGTCCCAGTTAACCCCTGCCGTCTCCGTCCGCCACTGGGAGACCTGTTCCAACACGTCCTCCTGCTGCTTCTGCAAGGTCTGGCAGGCGGACGCGTCCACCCCCAATTTCGTCATGGCGTTATTATAGTAGTTGAACAGCGACGATTCACCGGTGGCACAGTTCGCCACCGTACGGGAAGCGTCTCCTTGGTTCAGCAGGGTGCTCAGAAGAACCGCCACTTCGCCATCAGCAGTACCATTTTTCACCGGATTATTGGCCGGATCCACCTCCCACGCCGCTGAGGCAATGAGGCGTTCTCCATCAGGGGCCGTGAGCTTTTGATTGATCCGCAGCGCGTCGATCAGACGATACCCTTTAAGCGTATCATTCGTGGCCGTACCTGTTCCCGTAACATTGACGTGAACCTTACCGCCCACCACAGTTTGCGTATTCGTCAGGCCGCCGGCGTAGGCAGTCGACGTCACGGAGTTTTCCCCCGTCACCGCATTATGTTGGAACTGATACAGCGTATTTTGATCACCGAAGAAATTCAGGCCGGTGGTGCGGTTCTGATCCATGCCGATGCCCTGCTGATGCTGATCGTTAAATGTCGTCATTAAAAACGCCGCCATGTTGGCCAGATTATCCATGTAACCCTTATCTTCAGCGATGGAATCCTGTTTCGCTTTCAGTTTCCCCGTCAGCGGATCAAAGAGCACGCCCGTGCCATCGATCTCAATGTTGTAATCTGTGACGCCGTAATCCTTATTAGGGATGCCCACGACTTTGCCATCAGCGTCCTTCGGTCCTAACGTAAGGTTTAATTTTGTGATGCCGTTGACCATGGAAACGCCGTTGCTGACGATGGTGTACATGCCGCTGGCCTTGTCTTCATTGACCGAAACGTTCATATATTGCGCCAGCTCGTCTGCCAAGTTATCGCGGGCGTCGCGCAGGTCATTGGCACTGCCGCCCGCCGCCTCCCGGCTCATGATGGCCCGGTTCAGCTCCACAATCTGACTGGTCAGCTCGTTTACCTTAGTAACATTGAGGCGCAAATCGGCGTATTCCGATTTGATCTGATCCTGAAGCTGCTTACCCGCTTTGTGAATCCGGTCGCAGAGGACACCGGCCTTTTCCAGGATCGCCACTCGCTGGCTGGTAGTACTGGCTTCCTTCGACATGTCCACCCAGGATTTGTAAAAATCAGCCATGGCTTCCTGAATGCCCGTCTTATCATTATCTTTAAAGACAACTTCCAATTTTTCGTAATTTTTCCGGCGCGTCTCATAATAATTCAAGGTACTGTTTTCCCGCCAAAACTGCTTATCGGCATAGATATCCCGGGCCCGTTTGATGGAGAGGGCATCGGTCCCGGTACCGACGTATTGCTGCCCGGCGGTGGTATAAACTTCATCCGCCATCGTCGCCGCCTGATTCACCCGCTGGCGGGAGTACCCGGGGGCGCTGGCATTGGTCATATTATGTCCCACCGTCTCAAGGGACAGACGGTTCGTGCTGACCCCACGATACATCGTATTGAGTCCGGCAAATGTGGAACGCACTGCCATGGATCGTCATCCTTTCTTCTCTCTTGAAACCCCCGCGCTTCCTCCATGACGCAGCGATCGATTTCCTGCGATTATTCATACCGACTGATCAAAAAGCTTGCGTCCCTGCACGGCCCGCGCCGGTTCCTCCGGCGCGTCGTACCCCGGCCCCGCCTGCGCTTCAGTCATTACGTTAAGGCTGAACCCCAAATAGGCACCGTCTTTCTCCAAGAGCGTTCGGCTGACAGCGTTCGCCTGCCGCAGGCGCTCTATCAGCGCCTGCAGGCGGTCTAAATCCCGCCAAGCCTGCGCCTTGCGCGGCGAATACGGCTGCCGATTCACAGCCTCTGCCAAACTCGGTACGGAAAGGCGCGCTAAGAGGTCGACGGTATCCCGTTCCGCGTCTTCCACGCGCCGCAAAAGCGCTTCCACGTCCCGCGTGGCGGCACTCACGGCCCGGCCATTTAGGTTCTCTTTCAAAGCGCTGCGCTGCGCTTCGGCCGCCTCGACCAACTGATTCGTTAACATCAGCTTTTCTTTTATCAGCCGGAGTATTTCATCCATCGATATACCCCTTACGCCTGAAAGTCAAAATTCTTATGCTGCGACACGACTTCCTGCCCCTTGCCGCCATAAGCCGGCTCCACTACAGAATTGCCCAGCCGGTTCAGATGATATCGCACCGCCGACAGGGCACTTTGGATCAGAAATTCATTTGCTTTACCGGCTTCCTTGGCCTTTGAGACCGCTTCATCCAGCTGCCGATGCAGCCGGGCCAGCCACGGGCGGATATCAGGGGGACTCTGCTCCCCCACTTCTTCCATGGTAGCAGCGGAACTGAGCGCTGGAACTGCTTTCGCCAGCTGCATTAAAATCTGCTGGCGGCCAAACTCCAAATGTTCAATTTCGTCAATCAGGCCTTTTTCTTCGCCTAAGAGCTGTTCTAAGCGCGTCATGTCCACCGCTACCAGCGCCGCCTGTTTCTGCCGCGCCAGCGCGACGAGGCGCTCGTAAGCCTCCGCCAGCTTTCCCAAGACCTTAACAAGTTCCTGCCACATCGTGTCTTGTCCCGATCAGTACCGCATCGCCATGAGGCTGGCTGCTACTTTCTCCTCGTCCACGCGATATTCGTCGGAAGCGAATTGCCTTTCCAAAGCCGCCACGCGATCCGTGCGAACTTCGTCCGAACGATCCTTAAGCTGACGCAGGAAGGAGCTGAAATTCTGCCCCGTCTGAGAAAGAACGACTTCCCCAGCGTCCGGCGCGCTCTCCGCCGCCCGGCGCGGTGCATTGGTGCGGTTTTGCTGACTGGCATAAGCGCCTGTCATGGCAGATACATGATTGCTGATGATCATTGCTGTCACCGTCCTTCTGTTTGGTGCATGAATAGAGATTCTTTATCTCTCATGCTTATGAATCGAATGATTCGGCCAAAACCTTAACCCGCAATTTTTCGTCAATAATCCAATTTATTACGCAAAATCTCTTTTTTCCTTCCTTATCCTCTCTTTTTTGCCAGAGTAGAAAAAGGGAAAACAACACATTTTTTTCGAAACCCAGCGGAAGAAGACGCGGGGCGCAACGAAAAAGCACCGCGAATCATCCGCGGTGCCTGACGAAGTTCCCGATAAAATTTTTAGCTGTCCCCCGCTCAGCGAAACCCTTTCATGCCCATATCCAAAGAACGGATCACCTTGGAGCCGCTGACTTTCTCTTTGGCTGCCTGCGCGGCCAATTTTTGCTGCTGCTGGCTGAGCTGCGCCTGGAGATCCCGGTTACACTTATCGCAAAAACGGCCCACGGTGATGAGCGTCCCGCAGCTCTCACAGGGATACTCAATGGCCACCCCGTCCATGACAAAGCGTCCTTCCCGGATCATGCGCATGACGAGACGTTCCTTGACGCCTAAGGCGTCACAGATATCCCGTACGCGGGAATGGGGATTATCCCGAACGTAGGAGGATACTTTCTGCATCTCTTCTTCTTCTTTTTCATGACAGTCCCGGCAAATACCGAGACCCGTATCGACAAAAATCCGCCCACAGTTTGAGCAGTTTTTCAGTTTAGGCGACATAGCAACCACTCCTGATTCATCATTTTTCCCTATTATAATGGATTTTCCCCTTCACGGCAAGAGCCGCCGTTCCTTTCCCGCTGCCAGGCTGCCTGTCCGTTCATCAAAGGCGGTCGCTGGCTAAAACCAACGCCTCCACCCGAGCCGCTCCTCCCTGGCACAGAGTTTCCGCCGCGGCGGCCAGGGTGGCGCCGGTAGTGAAAATATCGTCAACCAGAAGGATGTGTTTCCCAGCCACGGAGGTATCCGGCTCCACAGCAAAGGCGCCCGCCACATTGGCTGTCCGCGCTGCCGCCGAAAGGCCGTGCTGCGGCAGTGTCGCCCGGGTACGCGAGAGGGCACGGCACCATGTCCAGCCCTGCTTTGTCAGCCAATCGCGAAAGATCAGTTCCGTCTGATTGAAGCCTCGTTCCTTTTCCCGCGTGGGAAAGAGGGGAACAGGCACAGCAATGGCGCCGGCCGTTGGCGAAAGGGGGATGCCCGCGGCCGCGGCGCGGAGAAAAGTTTCAATATACGGGAGCCGATCGCGGCGCCCCCGATATTTGAGCGACAGAATGAGATCTCGCAAAGCCGTATGATAGCGGCCTAAAGCCCACGCCTGCCGAAGGACGGCACGCTCCATTTCTCCCAGGGGAATACGTCGGGGGGTAAGCGTCCGCCGCAGGCAGTCCTGACACCAGCCGCCCCGCCCTTTCACTTCCCGCCCGCAACCGGGACAGCGGGAAGGAAAAAGAAAATCCCAAAGGACGGAAAGCATGGCCTTCATCCTTCCAACGCCTCGGCTAAGCGTTCGGCCAAAAGCGTGTAGCGGCGCCGAGTGCGGTCGTTTTCCACCGCCGTTTTAAGCGCCGCCCGGCTGCCGAGGAGAATGACCCTCTCCCTCGCCCGTGTTACCGCAGTGTAGAGAAGGTTGCGCTGGAGCATGATCCGATGCCCAGGCAAAAGGGGCAGCAAAATGACGGGATATTCACTTCCCTGGCTCTTGTGAACGCTCATGGCATAGGCAGGCGCCAATTCGCTCAGTTCATTAGCCGCATAATCGGACGTGAGGCCCCCCTCAAACAGCACCCGCAGTTTTTCCTCATCGATGGCCGTGACGCGGCCTGTATCCCCATTAAAAACCTTTTTTTGATAATTGTTCTTCGTCTGCATGACCTTGTCCCCGACGCGATAAGTGAACCAGCCGCCGGCGCGCTCCTCTCGGTCAATGTCCGGCGGATTCAAGGCCGCCTGCAAAAGCCGGTTCAAATTATCCACGCCGGCGGCCTGTCGGTGCAGAGGCGAGAGGACCTGTACTTCCCGCCATACATCCCAACCGGCGCGAGGTAATTCTTCGGCGCACAGACGAACGATGGCAGCAGCCGTCTCTTCCTCCGTTTTCGTCTCGCGAAATTCAAAGGCACTGTCCGGCGCGCAGACGGGCAGCCGTCCGGCATTAATGGCGTGAGCATTGCGGACGATGACGCTCTCTTCGGCCTGCCGAAAGATTTCTGTAAGGCGCAGGCTGGGGATGACGTCAGAGCGCAGGATCTCCTTGAGTACCGAGCCCGGCCCCACAGAGGGCAGCTGATCCGCATCCCCCACTAAGATGACATGACAGCCCGGCGGCACGGCGGCTAAAAAATGCGCCATCAAAACGATATCCATCATCGAAACTTCATCTAATATGATCGCGTCAGCCTCAATGGGGGTATCGGCGTCCCGGCCAAAAGCCGCCCCCGTATCATCGGCCGCCCCCTGGGCTTCCAATAAACGATGTACCGTCGTCGCCGGGCGTCCCGTAGCCTCTGCGAGGCGCTTAGCCGCTCGACCCGTGGGAGCCCCCAAGCGAATGACGAGGCCCAATTTTTCCAAAACGGCGATCATCCCGCGCACCACCGTAGTCTTCCCGGTACCCGGCCCGCCGGTGAGGACGAAGATACCATGGCACAGGGCCGCGGCGACAGCCTGTCGCTGTCCTTCCGCCAAGGTCAGGCCGCTGGCCGCTTCCCAATCCGCCGCTAATATCTCCGGCTCCTCTACGGTAAGAACTTCCGCCCGCTTTTGCAGGTACCGCAGGCTCTCCGCCACCTCGCTTTCCGCCCGGTAAAGATATGCCGGATAGATGAAAGTCTCTTCTCCGACGGAAGCCGCGTAAAGGCGTTCATTTGCCAGGCCTTCCGTCACGGCCTCGTTCACCGCCTCCTGCCCGACGCCTAAGAGTTTCGCCCCCCGCTCGGCTAAAAGCGGTGCGGGAATACAGCAATGCCCCTCGGCAGCGATGGAAAAGAGAGCGAACTCCCCCCCCGCCGCCACCCGCGCCGGATCGTCGGCGGGCATATCTGCCGCCCGGGCGATGCGATCCGCCGTCATAAAGCCAAGGCCCGGAACCTCTCGGGCCAGGCGGTAGGGATCACGCGCTAATACTTCTATGGCAAAGGAACCATACTGTTTATAGATGCGGGCCGCCAACGTCCCCGAGACTCCTCGGGTCTCCAGCCAAAGCATGATGTCCCGCAGTTCCGACTGTGCCCGATAAGAGGCGGTGATCTTGCCTACCGTCTTCGGACCAATTCCGGTAACTTCCTTTAGCCGCTGAGGCGCGTTCTCCATGATATCAAGGGTCACTTCGCCAAAGCGTGCCACGATGCGGCGGGCCATGGCGGGGCCTATCCCCTCAATCAGTCCCGAAGCCAGAAAACGTTCGATGCCGGCCGAAGTGGCGGGCATCGTCAGTTGGATGCTTTCCGCCTTGAACTGCTCGCCAAAGCGCGGATGATGAATCCATGCGCCGCCCAAAAGTACTTCCTGCCCCACCAGTGGCGCGTTGGCAGGAAGCGTCGCCGTCACCAAGCCGTGCCGGCCCTCAGGGCGCAGGCGAAAAACAGCAAAGCGGCCGTCGCCGCTCTGAAAGATTACGCTCTCTACCGACCCTTTTAGGTTCTCCATCCGCTGCCCCCTGTCCGCCGCTCATGCCCGAATCACCTTTCGTCGGACAAGGCGCCCCATTTCTCGTAACGCTGTTCGATCTCCCGTTCCTTTGCCGCGTACGCCGCCGCGATAGCTGCGCTCTTTACCGGATCGCTCTGCTGCGCGGGATCGTTCATCTCCCGCTCCAAGAGGCGCAGCTCCGCCTCTGCCATGGCGATTTCCGCTTCCGCCCGGCGGATCAGCTCTTCGCGCTTGTCCGCCGTGAGCGCCGAAAAAGCTCGTTCTTCCGGCCTCGCCCCATGTTGCCTGGCCGGCGAAATCGCCGCCGTTTTTTCCTTTGGCGCCGGGGGCGGAATTTTCAGCGTCTCTTCTTCCTCTGCCGCCTTTTTCCTCTGGTAATCGCTGTAATTGCCGATATATTCGGTCAGCACGCCGTCTTCCAAGGCCAGCGTTCGATTCGTGACCTTGTCCAAAAAATAACGGTCGTGAGAAACCACTAAAAAAGTGCCGGGAAAGGCCATCAATGCCTCCTCCACCGCCTCCTTAGCGGGAATGTCCAAATGATTCGTCGGCTCGTCTAAAATGAGAAAATTCGCCCCCGTCATCATCAGTTTCAAAAAGGCCAGCCGGGCCTGCTCACCGCCGGAAAGGGCTCCGATGCGCCGCTCCACCTCGTCGCCGCGAAAGAGAAACGCTCCCAGCCACCGCCGAGCCTCTTCTTCATCCACACCGTATTCGTATAGGATTTCCTCCAAAACGGTTCGCTCCTGATGCAGCTCCGCATGCTGCTGAGAAAAATAGCCGATCTTCACCCGGCTGCCAATCTTCACGCGGCCCGTGGGAGAAGAGATTTCCCCCACTAGGAGCCGCAGCAGCGTCGTCTTTCCCGCGCCGTTGGCTCCTACCAGGGCCACACCATCCCCGAGCCGCAGGAGGAGTGAGACATTCCGAAAGACGGTGTGACCGCCGAAAACGGCGGTCACCTCCTCCAGTTCCGCCACCCGTTCGGCGCACATGGCCGGCGGATGAAAGGCGAAATAATTAAACCGCGCTTCTGCCGGGGGCAGGACGATGCGCGGCAGGCGGTCGAGCTGGCTCTGCCGCCCCCGGGCCTGCTTCGCTTTGATCCCCGCCTTATAGCGGCGGATGTAGGCCTCCGTTTCCTGAATGTGCGCCTGCTGCTTGGCGTAAGCTGCTTCCAAAGCCGCCCGGCGCGCCGTCTTCACCTTGAGAAAATAGCTGTAATTTCCCGCGTAGACCGTGACCGTCTGATGTTCCAGCTCCATGATTTTCGTCGCCACCCGATCGAGAAAAAAGCGATCGTGGGATATAAGAAGAACGCCGCCGGGATATCCCGCCAAAAAACTTTCCAGCCATTCGATCATGGCGATATCCAAGTGATTGGTAGGCTCATCCAGAAAAAGGAAATCCGGCTCCCGGATGAGCGCCCTCGCCAGCGCTACCCGCGTTTTCTGTCCGCCGGAAAGAGCGGCGACGTCACGGGCAAGATCCTCGTCCGTAAATCCCAAACCGAAAGCCACGCGGCGGATGCGGCTTTCATAATCGTAGCCTTCCAACTGCTCAAAGCGTGTTACTATCCGGCTGTACTCCTCCAAGGCCGCTTCGCCGCCCCCCGCCGCCATGGCTTTTTCCAAGGCCTGTTTTTTCTCCGCCAGACGATGAATGTCCCCAAAGACCCCCTTAAACGCCTCATAGAGCGTTCCTTCGCCCAAACGTGCCTGCTGCTCCGCATAGCCCACCGTAGCCGCGCCGTCAAAACGAATGTGCCCGGTGTCACAGGCTTCTTTCCCCAAAAGGCAGCGCAGCAGCGTCGTTTTCCCTGCTCCGTTGGCGCCCACAAATCCCACGCACTCCCCCTTATCCACGCGAAAATTCACGTCACGGAAAAGTGTCGTCACCCCAAAGGACTTGCTGAGATTTTCCACCTGTAATCGGCTCATCGTCTGAAATCCCTTCCCACCCGCACCGTCGCCTGTGACCCATCCTCCGCGCTGATAATGATACAGGGAAACGTCATCCCGTAGAAAAGATCCACCGCCCGCGCGGGAGCCATAATGGCTGTCTCTTGCCGCGCCGTGGTATCGCCGTTTCCCACGGACACCACCGTAAAGCCCTTCTCCTGCAATTCTTTGGCGACGGCAGCGGCGGCTCCGGTGATGCCGCTCTCATTAAACACGCGCACCTGAACATCCTGCGGCTTAGGCGCGCGTGCCGCCTCCACTTCCGCGGCCAAGCGGAGGGTTCCCTCCACGTCTGCCAGCCCGTGAGGAAGGCTGGCCTGATACTGCTTTGACAAATTTTCCGCCGCAGTCTTCATCGCCGGTGTGAAGGCCACGCCCATCTGGCGCGCCAAAAGTTCCCGCGCCGCCTCAATATTCGGCAGCCAATAGCCGTTCCCTTCCCACCGGCCCGGCCGCCCGGGAAGTACCTCTGCTGTCAGCCCCTGCTCGCGAATCGTCGGCAAAAGCTGCGCCATTTCTACCATATCATGCAGCGGCATATTCGTCTGTAAAAATTTCCGCATATCCTCCACGACTTCCGGCAGCCGAGGAATCACCTCGGCCGACGAGGCTTTTGTCAATACGGCCTGCAGGAATTTCTGCTGCCGCCCCAAGCGGCCGATGTCCCCTTCGTCATCCCGATACCGCACGTACGCCATAGCCCGAGCTCCATCCAAATGTTGCCGGCCCGGATAGAGATCAATGATGAGACCGCCGTTTTCCTCCCACGGATCTTCGTAATACATCCGCTTTTCCACGTCGATATCCACCCCGCCTATGGCGTCCACCGCCCAAGCGACCGTCTGCAGATCGGCGATCAGATAATAATCCATCGGTGTTCCCAAAAGTGCCTCCACCGTTTGCTGCGTCAGCACCTCTCCGCCGAGAGCGTAAGCGTGGTTGATCTTATCGTAGCCCTTCCCCTCGATCGCTGCCCGCGTATCAGGGGGAATGGACAAGATTGTGCCTCGCTTTTCCTTCGTATCCACCATGGCCAAAAAGAGGGTATCTCCCCGCCCGGCGTCGTTTTCCCGGGGATCTATCCCCACCACCATGATCTTTTTCACCGGGCCCGCGGCCATCCCGTCCTCCGCAGTTCCCGTTGGCGCGGCACCATAAGAGGCCCAGATCCCTATGCCGCCAGCCATCAGCAAAAACAGTGCCAAATACACCAACCGCCGATAACTGCGCCGCTTCCGCAATCGCTTTCTCCGCATGCTGCCGCCCCTTTCCGTTTTGTCCGTCGTTTTTTTCAGTATAGCAAAAAAAAATGTCGCCAGCAACGCGCCGCCACAGCACTTTCTCCAAAGGATTCGCCCTGCCCGCGTTCGCCTTTTTCTTCTAAAGTCCCATTTCCAGCACTCTTTTGGCAAAACCCCTCGGACGCTTGTTGTCGTCCCGCTAATCATGTTATAATGAAACGTACTTGACAGAAAAGCAAGCTCTATTTTATGAGCCGCCATTGACCGGCGGCGGAAATTGCAGGTGCCTACATGATCAATCTGCCCATAAAAAAACTGCGGCCCGGCATGGTCACAGCCCAAAGCATCTACAATACGAAAGGCGCCAGCTATCTGGCCCGCGGTACGGCGGTGAACGAACAATACATCTCCCGCCTGCAGAAATTAGGCGTCACCAGTCTCGCCGTCACTTCCATGACCCCGGCCTTCACGCCGCGGCCTCCCGACGATATCATCGGGGAACAGACGCGAATCAAGGCCATTCATAAGGTATACGATACCTTTCACGAACTGGAATCTACCGGTGAGCTCAATGTCGAGCCTCTGACCGGCGTTTCGGAAAATATCCTCAACGATATCCTTTCCAACCGGAACAATCTGGTACAGCTGTCGGATCTGCGCCGCCATGACGATTATACCTTTTCCCACAGCGTCAACGTGGCCGTTCTCTCCACCATGTTGGGATCACTGTGCCGTTACTCCAAGTCCGATCTTCTTTCGCTGGTCCTGGGAGGCCTGCTGCACGATATTGGAAAAGTACATGTCCCGACGGACATCCTGACAAAAAGAGGCCGGCTCACGCCGAATGAATTTTCCCTCATGAAAATGCACCCGGAATTGGGCGAGGAAAATCTCAAGCATCTTTCTGTTCCCAATGCCGATCTTTTGGCCATCATCGCCGGACAGCATCACGAGCATTTAGACGGGCAAGGCTATCCCCGCCACCTCATGGGAGACAACATCCACCGCTTCGCGCGCATCGTGGCCATCGCCGATGTTTACGACGCCCTTACCACCCAGCGGTCGTACAAACCGGCCTACAAACCCCACATCGCCCATCGCATCATGACTCGTTGCTCCGTGGGGCAGTTTGATTTAGACCTTCTGCACCTCTTCTTTAATAACGTAGCCATCTACCCCACGGGAACCGTCCTCAAGACAACTATGGGCTACGCCATCGTCAAGAAATCGGAATTCGGACACACCATGACGCCGCAGATCTGCATCTTCGCTGACCCGGAACAAAAACTTATTCCCCAGCCCTTCGACGTCGATCTGCGCTCCTGCCCCGGCGAAACCGTACAGACGGTGGTGGAGGATATAGATCTCTTCCCTCTCTGCTACCGGCTGAATTTCGACCCGGCACAGCTCTTAGAGAACTACGACGCCGCCCAAAACCGCGCGGAAAGCGTTCCCGATGTCTCGGCGTCCTGACGGGGCACTCGAAAAATCACAAAAGGCCGCGATTTAGAGAAGCGTCTCCGACGACGTTCTCCCGACCGCGGCCTTTTCCCTTGTTTTCCCTGATGCCACCCATCCCCGCCATAGACAAAAGCTTTCCCTGTGCCTCGTCCCGACTGTTCCATCCCCCTTGCCTATGGCTGTTCTCCACCATATACTATAGTGACACGAATTGAGGAGGCTCTCCTATGACATCATCCCCAGCCAAAGGCGGCGCGCATTTTTACCGTGCGCTCTTCACCTCCACGTTTCTCATCAGCGCCTTCACCATAGGCGGCGGCTTTGTGATCATTCCTCTGTTAAAGGCTAAATATGTAGATGAATACGGTTGGCTAAAGGACGAAGAAACCCTAAACTTAGTGGCCATCGCCCAATCCATGCCCGGTGTCGTCGCCGTAAATGCCGCCATTCTCTTAGGTTATCGCATGGCCGGGCTGCCGGGAGCAATCGTGGCCCTCGCCGCCACCATTCTGCCGCCCCTCATTACCCTCGCCGCCATTTCCGCCGTCTACGATGCTTTTGCCACCAACCCCTATATGCAGCTTCTTCTCAAAGGAATGCAGTGCGGCGCCACCGCCCTCATCGTCAACGTCGCCATTGACCTTTGGGAAAAGCAGGTGAAAAAACGGCTGCTCCTGCCGCTTCTCCTCTTAGGCGGAACCTTCGCCGCCAATCTCCTCTTCGATATCAACATCATGCTGTTAGTCCTGATCGACGGTCTCTTCGGCCTTCTCTTTCTGCGCGACAGCCGTTACAATTAGGAGGCGCCATGATCTACTGTCTGCTCTTTTGGGAATTTGCCAAGGTGGGCCTGTTCTGTGTGGGGGGCGGCTACGCCTCCATGCCTCTCATTCAGGCCAGCGTGGTGGATACCTATCACTGGCTCACCTTAGGGGAATTCATTGATATCTTCACTATTTCCCAGATGACGCCCGGCCCCATCGGCATCAACGCCGCCACCTTCGCCGGCATGAAGGTAGCGGGGTTTGGGGGCGCCGTGGCGGCAACGCTGGGCTTTGCCGCCCCCTCGCTCCTCTTAGGTATTCTCCTAGCCCGACTTTTCTTTCTCTATGGTGATATCGGCCCCATCCGCGGCGCCTTAAACGGCTTGCGTCCCGCCGTCGTGGCCCTCATCTCGGCCGCCGGGATCAGCTTCCTCTTCTTAGCGCTCTGGAATACGGAAACACTCCCGACCGATTGGAGCCGGATCGACCTTCGCGGCGCCCTCATCCTCGCCCTGTCCCTTGCCGCCGCCCGGCAAAAAATCAGCGTCGTCAAGCTCCTCATAGGCTCCGGCCTCTTAGGCGTAACCTTAGGCCTCTTCTTCTGAATTTTTTCCTGTGGGCCGCCTGTTTTCCCCATTACCCCAAAAACAGGCAAGCCGTCCCCTGTTCCCCATGAAGCCGTCGATAAGCTGCTTTCTCTGCCTTTCGCGCGTTTTGCCGAAACGAGAATTCTCAGCTGCATACCATCCCTCGGCACGCCCTCTTTGCTCTACCGCGTGCGGCGCGGAAAAAACAGGCAGTCCCGCGCTTTCGCGCCGGACTGCCTGTTTTCCTTGCCCATCTGAAAAATCAGACAGGCGATTTTTCGAACCTTCGCCGTTACCGTTTCATGGAATGTACCGCCTTGAGGCGTGC
>ERZ773079.416-NODE-416-length-28405-cov-8.341728_pt1 | contig 28405 bp, 21 predicted proteins | sample MGYA00511355_ERZ773079 | MGnify/ENA primary metagenome ERZ773079 (study PRJEB29015, sample SAMEA2737979) | human oral metagenome | biome: human oral; feature: human-associated habitat; material: dental | place: China | collected 2117 ... | reverse complement strand
GACTACCTAATGTGCGTGCTGTACTGCTCTATACTCCTGTGCGACGAGTATTGCTAATGATGACGGGAACTTTTGCGTGGTGCCGCTATAGCAGGGCATACTGCCGGTGGTTTAGGTCTGTCAAAGACTTCTCTTCTAGGGCGGTTGCTGAATGCCCGCCATGTGTTGAGGTGCGGTATCCGCCCGGTGTGGTCTCTCATAGCGGAGGCTGCACCGGGCGGTTTCGCCTGAGGGCCTGGGCGGGACAGCAGGTAGAACCTCGAAAACATGAAGGTTACTGCTGAGCTTTAAAGTTAATGGTTTATTGTTAGGGCTCAGAGAGGAGAGTAATAATGTCTTCCATTTTTAACCGTCGTGCAGCATTGGGCGTACTAGGCGCAAGCGCTGGTGCCTTTGTACTGGCGGCATGCGATGCCAACCGTTCCGTTTCAAAAGGGTCATCTTCCTCATCAAGCGAACCCTCAGAGACTAGCCCGTCCGCATCGTCTGCTACCGCGCAGACCGATATAGATATGAGCGGCGACTATAAGGGAAAGATTAACTTCGAGTCCGTTTTAGAGTATAAGAAGTCGGGCACCTACGAACCTGCCACGGAGGAACATGCGGCGCGAAACGTGCCCCAGCCTAAGAAACCGGAGGATGCCAACGATAAATCTTTGAAAGGTCTCTTCCTGAGTGTCGCGTTTGCGGCGGCAGCCACCCAGTACGCCTACAACACTGGGGACTACTCCCTGGCGGAGGAGAGCGCCCTATCAGAGTCGGAGCGCGACAACTACAAAGGGCTTGAGAAGGTGCGGCTTAAGAAAATCCGTGAAGGCAACTACTGGCCGGATAACGTCACCATTGAATACGAGATTACTGAGCCGCAACCGTTACAAGAAGACGACCGGTATCTGTGGTCCCGTACTTTCAAGATTACATACGGCAAGTTTGAGGTGGAAGACGGCCGGGTAATCTACCCCAAGAGCGGTAAAGGAACCGTTGCAGCCGAAGAGTTTATTGGCCTGGTATCCGCGCAGTATGTGAACGGGGCGTGGGAGATTAGCTCACACGATAACCGCCGCAAAGAGTAATGTGGCTTCGGCTCAAACGATTACCGGGTACGCAGGGGGATTGGTTGTTCCGCGGATGGCGGGTGCCTTCCAGCAGCGTGTCGGACGTAAATTCTACTGCCTCGTGCACTCTGTAGGGGCGGCGCTACTCGGTGGGCGGCCCACCCGCAATAAAAGCAGCAACCGCCCGCTTGAACGCCCGCACACCACGGTATGCCAGGCTCAGAAGCGAGAGCACCAGAAGGGCCCAGCCCAGAGGCAGAAGCACCACAAGTGCACCCGGCTGATGCGCAGGGTCAGCCAATGCCGCATCCACCGCAAAAATTGTGGCCGTAAACACCGCACTGTACACCAGTGGAAGCGCCGTCAATAACACCCGAAGCGGCTTCTTCGCCGTCGCCGCCCACGACAGGCCCGCCACAGACAACCCGAAAAACACTGCAAACGCCAAACCCACTGAACGGTGCGCATACGTGTAAGGCCCCAGGGCGTCACCCGCGGGGGAGGAAGAAAGCCCGTGCGTGAACGACCCCAGCGTATCCGTGCTCAGGGCCAGTGACAGCTCGGGAACGGGGGCACCCGCCAGCCTGCCGTAGCCGGGAAGCACCCACGCGAAAAGGTACACGCCCATGAGCAGGGAAATAGCGACCGCAACGTGGAGGAAAACATGTGAACCCCGCCCGGTCGCTTTATCGTGGGCGGCGCGTTCCTCCATAAACTGCCGAAGCTCACGGGTTTCGCTATGCTGCGGGTCGGAGGTGCCGCCCCCTGGAGTGTGAGCGGCCTTCGTGTTCGCGCCGTAGCGGCGCCTCTTCTGACCTTGTGATAGACCCATACCTTCCATTATTGCGCAGAGCGGTTGGGCGCGTCAGCGTGGGGCCTTTGCCACAAGGGTGCTGTGGAGTACGTTCGGGGTGGACGTCTCAGGTACGGGTAGCTGCCGCGCGGTATCGCTCGTTTTGCTGATACCCCTAATATTAGGAAGGCTGTGGTGCAGCGGGTTACAGCTTGGCCAGGTCGATCTTGCCCATGTGCAGGATCTTATCGCGTGTGGCGGCGTTGGCCATGAGTTCGGCGATGTTGTGGGGGACGACCTGCCACGAGACACCCCAGCGGTCGACGCACCAGCCGCAGCGCTCGGCCTCGGGCACAGCAGAGAGCCCCGCCCAGTAGCGGTCGATCTCTTCTTGGTCGCGGCAGGAGACGATGATGGAGACTCCGGGCGTGAAGGTGAAATCGTGGAAGGTCCCAGAGTCCGTGGCTGCCATCCAGGTGCCGCGCAGGGTAAAGTCGGTGAACATGACCGTACCCGCATCCAGCGGTCCGCCTTCCTCGTAACGGTACAGAGCACCGCGGCGGGCGTTATCAAACAGGGCGATCCAAGCGTCGGTGGCCTCCTCGGCATTAGCGTGGTTAGTACCGCCGAACATGAAGGATGGGATAACAAAGGGGCGCGGATCGCCGTCCGGGTCGGTGAGCATGAGCTGCCAGGTCATGCCGAAACGGTCACGAACCCAAGCGTAGCGCGGGGAGAAGGGGTACTCACCCAGCTCCATGAGTACGCCGCCGGTGCTGAGCCGCTCATAGAGCTCATCAAGGTAGGTTCGGGCCTGTTCCTCTCCGCCGAATAAGAGCGGATCAAAGTTCAGGATGCAGCTGATCGACGGGTTCGGGGCATATTGGTTACCGCCGTTGATGAGCGAGAGCCTGAAACCGTGGATGCTGACCGTCGCCGCGATCCCGGGCGCCTGCTCGGTCACGGATGCATCGCGAAAAACATCGGCGTAGAACTGTGCTGCTTCGTCGGCGGTGCCGTCGCACCACATAGCGGGAGTGATGACCTGATCCATCCGGTCATCGTAACATGGGTGCACCGCGCGGTGGGGTACCGCTAAGAGCGAATTATGCGCGGCAAACGGGCGCGATGGGTGGGAGCGAGAGGGCAAATACGGTAGCATGGAATATCGAACGTGTATTCTAGGCAGCGAGGTAGACCATGAGCGAACCCACCAACTCCGCATCCGGCGTTGATCCTGCCGCAGATACCCTCTTTGCCGATCTCGAAAACACGCAGCCGCCCTACGACCCCGAATATGATGCCCACATTCCGCCGGAAGATAGCTCCGCACCGGAAGAAGACCCCTTCGCCCACGAATCTTTTATGCCAGAGCTCAACCCTGAAGCGGTGAATGCCCAAACTGTCACCGCCCACGAGGATGCGCTCGGCGAGTTCATGCCGCCCGCCTACCGAGTGGGCGGGTACGGAAGCGAGTACAACCCCGAAGACCCTTACGGGGAGCGCACCTATTCGCTCAGCACCATCGACCCCGCAACCCTGATCGACGGGCTTAACGACCGGCAGCGCGAAGCTGTTTTACACGCCGGTTCACCCCTGTTGATCGTCGCCGGGGCCGGGTCTGGTAAAACCCGCGTGCTGACGCACCGCATCGCCCATCTGCTCGCAACCGGGCGGGCAACCCCCGGGCAGATTCTCGCCATCACCTTCACAAACAAGGCTGCGGCGGAAATGCGTGAGCGCATCCAAGCGCTGATCGGCCCGCGTGCACAGCACATGTGGATTTCCACCTTCCACAGCTTCTGCGTGCGCGTGCTGCGCCGAGAAGCCAAGGCGCTCGGGCTCAAATCGACCTTCACGATCTACGATTCGGCGGATTCGCAGCGCCTGCTCACGCTCATTATCAAAGAGCTGAACCTTGACACCAAAAAGTTTGCCCCCAAGGCCGTAGGGCACAGGATTTCTGCCCTCAAAAACGAGCTGGTGAGCGCCGAAGAATACAGTGCGGCGGCCGCGAATAACCCGTGGGAAAAGACTATCGCGCAGATTTACACCGTCTACACTCAGCGCCTTCGCGCCGCGAACTCCCTCGACTTTGACGACCTCATCGGCAAAACCGTGTTTTTGCTCAAGAAGTTCCCCGAAATCGCAAACTATTATCGCCGCAAATTCCGGCATATTCTGGTGGACGAATACCAAGACACCAACCACGCCCAGTACGCGCTCGTGCGGGAGTTGGTGGGGGCGCATCCGCAGGGAAACACTCGCGAGCAGGGGCCGTACCCGGATGCTCCGCCGCCCGGCGAACTGACCGTCGTGGGCGACTCAGACCAGTCGATTTACGCCTTCCGCGGCGCCGACATTCGCAATATTACGGATTTCGAGAGTGACTACCCCAATGCGCACATTATTCTGCTGGAACAGAACTACCGTTCCACGCAGAACATTCTCTCTGCCGCGAACGCCGTGATTGAACGCAACCCCAACCGCCGCCCCAAGAAGCTGTGGACGGCATCGGGGGAGGGCACAAAAATCGTGGGGTACGTCGCCGAATCCGAACATGCGGAGGCACGCTACATTGCCCAAGAAATAGACCGGCTTGCCGACGAACACGGCATCAAACCCTCGGATGTGGCGATTTTCTACCGCACCAATGCCCAATCCCGCGCCCTTGAAGAACTGCTGATGCGCGCCGGACTGCCGTACCGCGTGGTCGGCGGCACCCGGTTCTATGAGCGCAAAGAAATTAAGGATGCGCTCGCCTACCTGCGCGCCCTCTCAAACCCGGACGACGACGTGAGTGTGCGGCGTATTCTCAACGAACCTAAACGCGGTATCGGTGCGAAATCTGAGACCGTGGTTGCCGATCACGCATCGGCACAGCGAATTTCTTTCTTCGCCGCCGCCCGTGCCGCTGCTGCCGAGCCGGGGAGTGTGCCGGGTTTGGGCGCTGCCGCCGTGAAAAAGTATGCTCAGTTCGTCAAGCTCATGGACGACCTCGCCCAGATTGCGCGCACCGAATCAGCCGCCACAACCCTAGAGGCGGTACTCGAACAGTCCGGCTATCTCGCCGCCCTGCGCGAATCTAAGGATATTCAGGACGAATCCCGGGTGGAAAACCTCTCGGAGCTGCTGGATGCGATGGTCGAGTTTGAGGCGGAGAACCCCGGCGCGGACTTAGAACAGTTCTTAGAGCATGTCTCGCTGGTGGCTGATGCCGACTCGATCCCCTCCCGAGGCGCCTCCGCCGACGGTCAGACCCCGTCCGCCGCGCAGATTGCCGCCGAGGCCGCAGAAGCGAAGGCGCAGGGCATGATTACCCTGATGACCCTGCACACCGCCAAAGGCCTGGAGTTCCCGGTTGTTTTCCTGACCGGGCTGGAACACGGGCTGTTTCCGCATCAGCGGGCGCTGACCGACGAGGGCGAGATGAGCGAGGAACGCCGCCTTGCCTATGTGGGGCTCACGCGCGCGATGCAGCGGCTCTATATCACCCGCTCCGAGACCCGCACGATGTGGGGCAAGAGCCAGTTCAACCCGCCCTCACCCTTCCTGGAAGAGATTCCCGAGGAGCTGATCGAGTGGCGCCGCCTGGGCGGTTTTGCCGGGTTTGGTGCCTCCGGGATGGGCGCATACGCCAACGGTGCCAGCGGGTATGGAGGCTACGGGCAGGGCGGCTATCGCGGGGCGAGCGGATACAGTTCCGGCGGTGGGCGCAATGCTGATGGGCGCGGGTTAGACGGGCGCAGCACGGGCGGCTACGGCACAGGATACGATGAATCCCGCACCCGAGCGAACCGTGAACCATCAACCGCTGAGGTCAATGGTTCGGCAAGCTACGGGTTGGCGGCCGCAGCCAGCGCATCCGGAGCGGTGCGTAACCGCTCGCGGGTGCATCAAGGCAAGGAAATTCCGCAGCTGAAGGTGGGCGATACGGTGCGCCACACCAAGTTTGGAGAGGGCCGAGTTCTCGCTCTGGAAGGCACCGGCGATAAGACCGTGGCGAAGGTGCGTTTTGCCTCTGAGGAGAAGCGCCTGCTGCTGCGGTACGCACCGGTTGAGAAGGTCTAGCCAAAACCCAACACACCGAATAGTGATGCCCATTACAAAAATAGCGTGTGTGTTGTCTGATAAGTACACCCTCAACCAAATATCCGATAGAGTAGAACCGAGAGAAATTTAGAGCGTGACAGCGCGCCCTCTCAGGGGCGTAAAACACGTCGAATAGTAACTCACCAGACCAAGCCGCCGCACCCTAAAACGGCGGCACCACTTCGACGAAGAAGGACACCTGTGGACCTTTTCGAATACCAGGCGCGCGATCTCTTCGCAAAGCACGGTGTACCCGTGCTCAAGGGCATTGTTGCGACCACTCCCGAAGAAGCAAAGGCAGCAGCTGAGGAAATCGGCGGCCTGACCGTCATTAAGGCTCAGGTTAAGACCGGCGGCCGCGGTAAGGCTGGCGGCGTGAAGCTCGCTAAAAACCCTGATGAGGCATACGAGTACGCTCAGCAGATTCTTGGTATGGATATCAAGGGTCATACCGTTCACCGCGTGCTGGTCGCACAGGGTGCTGACATTGCTGAAGAATACTATTTCTCGATTCTGCTTGACCGTGCAAACCGCTCGTACCTTGCCATGTGCTCGGTCGAGGGCGGCATGGAAATTGAGCAGCTCGCCGCTGAACGCCCCGAGGCTCTCGCTAAGGTTGAGGTAGACCCGCTGGTGGGCATCGATTCCGCTAAGGCACAGGAGATCGTTGAGGCCGCCGGGTTCTCCGCTGAACTGCAGCCCAAGGTGGTTGAGGTTCTCGTGAAGCTGGGCGATGTCTTCAAGAAGGAAGACGCAACCCTCGTTGAGGTTAACCCCCTCGTGCAGACCCCCGAAGGCGATATTCTGGCTCTTGACGGCAAGGTCTCTCTCGACGATAACGCGGAATTCCGCCAGCCCGATCACGTGGCGCTTGTCGATAAATCCGCCGAAAACCCGCTGGAAGCTAAGGCTAAGCAGCACGACCTGAACTATGTGAAGCTCGACGGCGAAGTTGGCGTTGTCGGCAACGGCGCCGGTCTGGTGATGTCTACCCTGGATGTGGTGGCATACGCTGGCGAAAAGCACGGCAACGTGAAGCCCGCCAACTTCCTCGATATCGGTGGCGGCGCATCCGCTGAGGTTATGGCTGCGGGTCTTGAGATTATTCTGGGCGATGAGCAGGTTAAGAGCGTTTTCGTGAACGTCTTCGGCGGTATCACCTCGTGCGATGCCGTGGCTGAGGGCATCGTGAAGGCGCTTGAGATTCTGGGCGATTCCGCAACTAAGCCGCTTGTGGTGCGCCTGGACGGCAACAACGTGGAGGAAGGCCGCCGCATCCTCTCTGAGGCAAACCACCCGCTCGTGGTGCAGGCAACCACCATGGATTCAGGCGCCGACAAGGCAGCAGAGCTCGCTAACAAGGCGTAATCGCCACCGAAGGATTTATAGGAAAAACTATGTCTATCTTTGTGAACAAAGACTCTAAGGTCATCGTTCAGGGCATCACCGGCGGCGAAGGCACCAAGCACACCGCTCGTATGCTCGCAGCCGGCACGAACATTGTGGGCGGCGTGAACGCCCGCAAGGCTGGCACCACCGTTACCCACAAGGCAAAGGACGGCTCCGATGTTGAGCTGAAGGTCTTCGGTACCGTTGCCGAGGCTATTACCGAAACCGGTGCGAACGTTTCGATCGTTTTCGTGCCGCCCGCCTTCACCAAAGCCGCCGTGCTTGAGGCTATTGAGGCTAAGATCGGTCTGGTCGTCGTCATTACCGAGGGCGTGCCTGTGCAGGATACCGCCGAGTTCTGGGCTGCCGCGAAGGCTTCGGTGGACGAGAACGGCAAGCAGATTACCCGCATTATCGGGCCGAACTGCCCCGGTATTATCACCCCTGAGGAGTGCCTGGTCGGTATTACTCCGGCGAATATCACCGGCAAGGGCAAGATCGGTCTTGTCTCTAAGTCGGGTACCCTCACCTACCAGATGATGTTCGAGCTCGCCGACATTGGGTTCACCACCGCTATCGGTATTGGCGGCGACCCGATTATCGGCACCACCCATATTGACGCTCTGGAGGCTTTCGAGGCTGACCCGGAGACCGAGGGCATTGTGATGATTGGTGAGATTGGTGGCGACGCGGAGGAGCGTGCCGCCGAGTACATCAAGGCGAACGTCACCAAGCCCGTAGTCGGTTACGTGGCTGGTTTCACCGCTCCTGAGGGCAAGACCATGGGCCACGCGGGTGCGATCGTCTCAGGTTCTTCGGGTACCGCTCAGGCGAAGAAAGAGGCCCTGGAGGCTGCTGGCGTGAAGGTCGGAAAGACCCCTTCCGAGGCCGCTAATCTGATGCGCGAAATCTTCGCCAACAAGTAGCATTCCGCCTGGTTCGGGCAGCTCATAAGACCCCCGGCGGTGCGAGTATTTACGCTCGCGCCGCCGGGGGTCTTCGTATACCTTATTTCTTACCGTCCTTTTTATTTGAAGCGTGTAATATTTACACTGTTGCATAGTCAACACACCGATATATGGTTCTTGTATTAGGTATAAATCGGTGATACTTTTACAAGAGTAATAGTAGTCTTTGTGAGGATGTAGGATAAATGGACGTTGAAATAGTTCGGAATCATTATCCTGTTGGGCAAGGCTTCTTCAGTTCCCAGCAAATTTCATATGGCAGTGAAAAATATACCTGTGTGTATGACTGTGGGTCTGTATCCAAAGGTCATAATGGCCTGCTAGATAAATATATGGATGATTTAAAAGAAACTACTGATACTATAGATTTATTATTTATATCCCATTTCGATAAGGACCATTTAAATGGTATAAAAAATCTCGCAGATAAATTTCGTATAGAGAAAGTCATTATCCCATATTTAGATATTTTTAAAAAATTGTCGATTTTTATTAGTCAAAAAATTTCTTTTAATACTTCGATGAATATACAAAATAATCGTAACTTTCTAGATTATGTTATAGGTAGTAGGGATAGTATCTTTTTACGCAGTGAGATTGAAGTTATTATTGCTGAATCTGAATTGAAGAGTATTCAAATTGAAGCTGTAGATTCAACTCTAATAACTTCCACAGATTCGGAGTTCAGTAGCAAAGATCCATTTTGGGAGTTTGCTTATTTCTCGCTTATTCCTGGAAGTGGATTTGAGCAGCGTTTGTCCAATAAATTTAAGTGCCTTCTTGGTACGAAATTGCGCAAGGACATAGAGAATAATGATGTGGAATCCATATATGATAATTGGTCGGCCATTAGTGATGTGTATAAGAGTGCTGTAGGTGATGTTAGCGAAGCTGAGGTAGATGAAAACGATGCATGCAATTCTTCTTCTTTAATACTTTATAGCGGACCGCCTAAAGATTCATATAGTTATCGTTCATACGGCCCATATTGTTATTATGGTCCATATGATTATGTAGCCCCTGCCCGAAGGAATTCTTTTTGTTTGGGTTGGTTGGGGACTGGTGATGCTCGGTTAAAAGAACCTACGAACGTCGATGTCCTTAAAATAAATCTTGATTGGAGAAAAAAATATATTCATACTGTAACAGTTCCTCATCACGGATCTAAAAATAATTGGAGTAAAGAATTTATAGAGCTTTTTGGGAAAGATGGTTCAGGAGTATATTGTATCGCCGCTGCAGATCCTGTATATACGTATAAACATCCTCATGATTGTGTAGTTAGAGATATAATTCGTCACCATTCACTTTTTTATTTAGTGTCTACTGAACCTAGCTCTTTTTATAAAGAGAAAATCAAAATTCATTTACCGCCATATTATACGCCCATAGCTAATTTCAAAATGTCATTCGATAAAGATGATTATTATCTGTAGGAATCAATCTGCAGAATTTTTGGATGGAATCATTAGAATTACCCGAGAATCTGGGCATTAGTTTTCTGTAGTAGAAATACACAGAGGATAGGCGTAGGAATCGAAGGGCTCAGCTCCCTACCCCAGTGTGGTGCCGAAGGCTAGGCCCAGCAGGTAGGTGATGCCCGCCGCGCCCAGTCCGATGAGGATTTGGCGCAGCCCGCGGCGCATCGGGGAAGACCCCGAGAGCAGCCCCACGATACCGCCGGTGAAGCCCAGCGCCATGGCGACGAACAGGAGCGAAAGCGCCATCGCCCAGAGGCCGGAAAGCCCGAAAATATAGGGCAGAATCGGCACGAGCGCCCCGGATGCGAAGAAGCTAAACGATGCCGCCGCCGCGCCAATATCCGTACCGAGTGCTACATTCTCTTCTTCGCCTTCCTCATTCGCACGGTGTGACAGCGACGGGTCGCAGTCGCAGTCGAGGTACCCGAAACGTTCCAGCGCGCGGTGATGCGCCGCCTCCTCATCCATGCCGCGCGCCCGGTAGATGAGCTCAAGCTCGTTCGCATCAATATCAAGGTCGCCCGCTACGCGCAGGGTCACCTGGGTCGGCTGGGATGCATCCAAAAGTTCGCGCTGGGAACGTACCGAAACGAACTCGCCCGCCGCCATAGAAAGCGCACCCGAGAGCAGCCCGGCAATCCCCGAAAGTAACACCATAGAACTGGATGCGCCCGAGGCCGTAATACCGATCGTCAGCGCCAGATTCGAGACCAGCCCGTCGTTCGCGCCGAACACCGCCGCGCGGAAGTTGCCGGAGAGTTTTTCGCGCCCGCTGGTGGCCAGGGCGCGGATGATTTCTTCGTGAATAGCCTCGTCAGCCGCCATTTCTTCGGTGGCGTCCGGGTCTTCGGCGTAGGGGGAGCGGGATTCGGCCATTTGCGCCATTGCCAGAATAAAGACCGACCCGAAATGCTTCGCCATGAACTGCAAAATCGCCGAAGACAGTGAAGGACGTGAAGGTTTATCGGCGTGTGCACCGAGCATATCGCGCCAGTGCTGTTGATGGCGTTTCTCAGCCTCGGCAACCTGCATCAGAATCTCGCGGTCTTTACCTTCGGCGCGCTGGGCCAGGTAGCGGTAGATGCGCGCCTCCGACTCTTCATCAGCCAGGTAGCGCCGCCACCGCCGGATTTGCGCCTCACTTGGCTGGGTGACGGGCTGGTGCCGTGCCGGTACATGGTCAAGCGCTCCTGTGCGTGCCGCCGTTGGGGAAGGGGCTGAGTGTTCGGGGTTGCGGCGCGCGGGGACATCCGGTGCGGTGAACGCCTGCGTGGTGATGGGCTCTCGCCGGTTTCTGCCGGGTGTTGCCTGGGCGGGGGAGTGGTTGCTGCTGCCGGGTGTTTCGGGTGTGTGTTTGCGGGGCTCGGGTGACATGGGGTGTCTTCCTCAGGGTGGCTGGTGCGTGCAAAACACTAGAATAGACGGGCGCTGGGCGAAAATCTAGGTAAACCCGACCGGGTGCTGATGTTCGCCGGGACGAAAAAATACGGGCAGCCGTCACCATGCTGATCAGGCTTACTCGCCTAAGTGTCGCACCCACCTGCGCCCGCACTTCTGCCGGAATATGCGGCGCATATGGTTATGCCGTGGCTGGTGGTTCCCAGGCAGCAGGCGTGAGGGGGCAGCAAAAAGGGTGGGTGCTTTCCCCAGCTAGGGGAGGGCACCCACCCGGTGAGCCTATAGGGCTCAGAAAGGCTGCCTGTTAGGAGATTTCGCCTGCGCTGTTCTCTAGGAATGCGCGAATGAACCACTGGAACTTCTCCAGTTCGGCGGTCTGGCCGATCAGCAGGTCTTCGGTGATGGGGTCAACCTTGCCCGCAAATTCGATAGCCTTGCGCTGCTCCTTGATCACGCGGGTGTACACCTCGTTCAGGGCGTGCAGGTGGTCGGTGACGCGGGCACGGCCTACGGGGTAGTCTTCGTGGCTGCGCGCTGCGACTAGGGCACCTGCGAGGCCGTTGGGGGTTGCACCCAGGGTTGCCATACGCTCTGCGATGTCGTCTACGAAGTTACGCACAGTATCAACCTGCGGGTCGATCATTTCGTGCACGGCGATGAAGCCGGGGCCGGTCACGTTCCAGTGTGCGTGCTTCAGGGACAGGTGCAGCTCGTTCAGATCGTGCAGGCGGCTCTGCAGAACTTCCGAGATTTCTTTGCCCTCGTCAAGGGTAAGACCGGGTGCGGTGTATTTTGCGAATGCCATAGTGACGACTCCTTAATGCTGTCTAAATGCCCGCCCGGTGGTTATCGTGAGAAAACCCGGTCGGTACGTTGATATTAGTAAATCATTTTTAGACCGTCCCGTCAAGATTATTCTTATTTATTCATAATAAGCATTGCTTGATATGACGCCTTGAAAACCCTAAGAGTTTGAGAAAGCTAGGCTAACCTCAAGACTAGCGTCCGAGCGCCTTAAACACGCTCAGCTCCAGCTCCTCATGCCGAAGACGCACATCCCCTAAACCGGCGGGAACCTCAAGCTCACCGGGGACTACAATCACCTTCATGCCCGCATCCGTAGCGCTACGCACCCCGGAAGGGGAATCCTCAATCGCCACGCACTGGCTGGGATCCACCCCCAAACGCTGTGCCGCTAAAAGATACGGCTGTGGGTTTGGCTTCGGATGCGTGGTCTCATCATTACCAATAACAACCGAGAATGTTCCCTCAGGGGCGGCATCAGCCGTGCGCTGAGCCACCGCAGTCGTAGCATTTGTAACTATTGCCGCCGGGATACCCGCATCACGCACCTGCACCAGAAAACGCTCAATCCCGGGCAGAAACTCCACCGGAGAATCCGCCAATGCCGCACGCACCTTACCCACCAGCCGATCATTAATCTGCTGATCCGGCAGGTTCACCCCGCGCTCACGTAACCTATCCAGCGTGAACTTCATGGAATAACCCAGGCAATCCAGGGTGTCCTGCGCGGTCCACACACCACCAAACTCCGCCGCCAGCTCAACCTTCGCGGCCGCCCACACCGGCTCAGTATCAACCAGCGTGCCATCATGATCAAAAAGAATCGCCTGAGGAAAATCCCCCTGAATATTACTGCTCATGCCATTAAGCCTACCGGGCATTTCTAGGCCGCCCGTATGACAACATCCTCAATCGTCACCAGAAAATCGGTACCCGCATTCAGCGGGTCTCCCGCAATATCGAGCAGAGCATCGGCAACGTCCTCACGGGCAATCGTTGGGATACCTGGAACATGCGCAACACTCGTCACATCAACCACCTTCGCCCCGCCCTTACCAGGCTCATCTGTGAGCCTGCCCGGCAACGCCCGCGAAATATACGGCTGATACTTAGCAACCATAGCGTCGGCCTTCGCGCGGTCCCTAAAAATACTGCGCATAATGGTCTTGCACGCCACACGCATTAAAAAAGATGCGCTCCGCACCGTGTCACCCACCCCGTAGGCGCTCATAAGAACACAGTGCGGTACACCCGCACCCACCACCGCCTCCATAATGAGCGGCAGGCGCTTCTGCATGAACTTGGTCGATAGAAACTCCCGTACCGTAGCTTTCTGCCCCAGGATGCTAACCATCACATCCTGCCCGGAAGAAATCGTGGCAAGCTGCTCGGAATCGTTCAGGGCGCCGGGAACAATAATGAGGTTCTGGTGCGCCCCCAAAAGCGCCACCGCCTTATCGGGGTTACGCACATAGGCGGTGACCGTGTGCCCCTCCTCTAACGCTTTGCGGGTGAAAAGGCTTCCGGTGCGACCGCTCGCTCCTAAAACCAGTATTTTCATGTAGGCTCCCATTATTTATCGGTGTGGTTGGTATGGGTTTAACGTGGTTGGTGTGGGCACCCGCAAGCACCCAATGTGCTCAGTATAACAATAAAGTTTTTGGCTAAAGTTTAGGTTTATGTGGGTTTTACTGCGGAAAAACCACTGACATGGTGAGTGCTGCCCCAACCCGGGGCGCAAACCGTTTAGGATGGCACAGTGAACGAAAAATCAGAGCGCTCCGGATCGCACCCGCACGTAAACTCATTGGCTGCACGCACACCTGCCGTCGTACAGGTTGCAGCCCTCTACGCCGCCTACCCCATGGCGCTTGTCTCTGCCGCCTGGATTACCGTAGGCCGTGCCCTCTTCGGTGCAGCCGGTGACCTCGTACCTATTTTTGCTATCTCATTCGGCCCGGCGCTCGCACTCATACTGTGCCTGGCGGCCCGCTGGGCCTTTGCGGATGCGCGCCGCGCTGTCGCGGCCGCAGAGCTCACCCGCCCCGCCTGTCGCTGGGGTGTGGCGATTGCGCAGTCTGCCTGCTGGGTGCTGGCGTTTTTATTCGGCATGTTTATTCCGGACTACCGCGCCGGGATGCCGGTTTCAGGAATGGGTGCGCTTGTGGGCGGCGAGTACGTGGGATATGCGGCAGGGTTCGGTAACACCTTCGGTATTCTGACGTTCGCGGCCGCTATTACTGCCGCCGCGTTGGCGTACAGCGCGAACCGGCGTGGGGCGCGCCTGCAGCAGGGTGTTACCGACGAGGTTTTGGAGGAGCAGGCGCGGCAACAAAGCCCGTATGACTTCCTGGACTGAGACCTAGTCTGATCCTCTCATCCCGCTCCCTAAAAAGGCTCTTTATACGAATAAAGCGGCGAAAACTACGCTTTATTCGTATAAAGAGCCTTTTTTAGCACTGAATTTTGGTCCGGAAAATCGGCAGTAGCCCCTTGCATCCAAACCTTGAGTGTAGTAGACTCAAGTTAGCTGTAAAAAGAAGGCGCAGGATGCGCCCCGCACAAGACGCGAAAGGATAAGATTTATGGACGCAAAATTCACCACCAAGAGCCAAGAAGCGCTCTCCGCCGCTAATATGAACGCGCAGACAGCGGGTAACCCCAGCATCGAACCTGCGCACATCCTCAAAGCACTGATGGATCAGCGAGAAGGCGTTGCCGTAGCGGTTCTCAAGGCCGCAGGGCTCGACATTGATGCCATTTCGGAAGCCGCATCCGCAGAGATTAAGAAGCTGCCGAAGGCATCTGGCGCATCTGTGCAGAACGCAAACTTCAGCCGCAGCGCCCTCGCCGCTATTCAGAGTGCGCAGACCCACGCACAGAAATTCGGTGACACCTACATCTCCACCGAAATGCTGCTGCTGGGCATCGCAAGCGGCGATAGCGATACCGCTCGCGCGCTTGAAAACCTGGGCGCAACTGCCAAAGTTATCGAAGAGACCATTCCCCAAGTACGAGGAGACCGCACCGTGGATACCCCGGACCCCGAAGGCACCTTCCAGGCCCTTGAAAAGTACGGAACCGACCTGACCGCGCTCGCCCGCGAAGGCAAGCTCGACCCCGTGATTGGTCGAGACTCCGAAATTCGCCGCGTGGTGCAGGTGCTTTCCCGACGTACCAAGAACAACCCCGTGCTCATTGGTGAACCCGGCGTCGGTAAAACCGCTGTGGTCGAAGGGCTGGCTCAGCGCATGGTCTCCGGCGACGTCCCCGAATCCCTGCGCGGTAAAACCCTGATCAGCCTTGACCTTGGATCCATGGTTGCGGGCGCTAAATACCGCGGCGAATTCGAGGAACGCCTCAAGGCCGTGCTCGAAGAAATCAAGAAATCCGAAGGCCAGATCGTCACCTTTATCGACGAGATGCACACCGTGGTTGGTGCGGGCGCATCCGAAGGTTCTATGGATGCAGGCAATATGCTCAAGCCCATGCTGGCACGCGGCGAGCTGCGCATGATTGGCGCTACTACACTCGACGAGTTCCGCGAGAACATTGAGAAAGACCCCGCCCTGGAACGTCGTTTCCAGCAGGTGTACGTGGGTGAGCCTAGTGTTGATGACACTATCGGTATTCTGCGTGGGCTCAAGGAACGCTACGAGGCGCACCACAAGGTGCAGATTTCCGATGCCGCCCTGGTCGCCGCCGCAGCACTTTCAAATAGGTACATTCCCTCACGTCAGCTGCCCGATAAGGCGATCGACCTAGTGGATGAGGCCGCATCGCGCCTGCGCATGGAGATCGACTCGGCCCCCGAGGAAATCGACCAGCTGCGCCGCGCCGTAGACCGTCTGACTATGGAAGAACTGGCCCTCAAGAACGAGACCGACCCGGCGTCTAAAGAACGCCTGGCGGCGCTGCGCAAAGACATGGCTGACAAGAAAGAACAGCTGGATGCGCTCAACGCCCGCTGGGAAGCCGAAAAGGCCGGTCTGAACCGCGTGGGCGATCTCAAGAGTGAAATCGACGAGCTGCGCTCGCGTGCCGAGGTGGCACAGCGCGAGGGTAACCTGGCGGATGCATCCCGCCTGCTCTACGGCGAAATTCCCGCCAAGGAGAAGGAACTGGAAGAAGCTCAGCGCGCCGAAACTGAGGCTCATGGCGAGGCTATGGTCTCTGAAGAGGTCACGGCTGACGACATTGCCGAGGTTATCTCTTCCTGGACGGGCATTCCCGCCGGGCGCATGCTTCAGGGCGAATCCGAGAAGCTGCTGGAGATGGAGAAACGCATCGGTGAACGCCTGATCGGTCAGGAAGCCGCCGTGGTTGCTGTGGCGGATGCGGTTCGCCGCGCCCGCGCCGGAATTTCCGACCCGAACCGCCCGATTGGTTCCTTCCTGTTCCTGGGACCGACCGGTGTGGGTAAGACCGAGCTTGCGAAGGCTCTGGCGGAGTTCCAGTTTGATGACGAGCACGCCCTGGTGCGCATCGACATGAGTGAGTACGGCGAGAAACACAGCGTTTCCCGCCTGGTGGGTGCGCCTCCCGGATACGTGGGGCACGAAGAGGGCGGTCAGCTGACCGAGGCCGTGCGCCGTCGCCCATACTCCGTGGTGCTTCTGGACGAGGTTGAGAAGGCTCATCCCGAGGTCTTCGATATTCTGCTGCAGGTGCTTGATGACGGTCGTCTGACCGACGGTCAGGGCCGCACCGTGGACTTCCGCAACGTGATTCTGATTCTGACCTCGAACCTGGGTTCGCAGTACCTGGTCGATCAGGAGATGCCGTTTGAGGAGCGCACCGAGAAGGCGATGCAGGTGGTTCACCAGGCGTTCCGTCCCGAGTTCCTGAACCGTCTGGACGACATCATCATGTTCGAGCCGCTCTCTTCCGAGCATCTGGGACAGATTGTGAACCTGCAGATTCAGGGCATGGGCAAGCGTCTGACCGACCGCCGCCTGACCCTGGATGTTACCCCCGCCGCCCTGGAGTGGCTGGGCTTGGCAGGGTACGATCCGGCCTTCGGTGCCCGCCCGCTGCGCCGCCTGGTACAGCGCGAGATCGGCGACCGTCTGGCGAAGGGCATCCTCTCGGGCGCTATCCACGATGGCGACACCGTAGAGGTGGATGTGAACCCGGACGTTGCAATGGACGGTCTGTCAGTGACCTCCAAGCGGTAACGGGTAACACAGCTGGTACAGATAATGCGCGCCGCACTGGGAAGTATCCCGGTACGGCGCGCATTCTTGCTAATAGATGAAAGGTGTTATGCCTGCTTGCGGCGGCGTGCCACCAGTACGACGGTGGTACCCGCTACGAGGGTGAACAGGCCAACCCCGGCAATGGTTAGCGCACCCGAAGCGCCGGTGCTTGCCAGCCTGCCGCGAGCGGTTGAAGCTGCCGAGTAGCTGCCCGTGCTGCCGGTTGAGGCGACAGTCCCGGTGGAAGAGACACGCGATGCGGAGCCACCCGATACCCTGGACTCGCACGCTACCCCGTCTTTGTCACGGTCAAGGTGGCCGCTGTAGTGTTCGCTGCCTGCCTTAATATTGTTCAGGCCGCGGGCGCGGGCTTCGGTGCAGTTATCGAGCTCATCATTGGTGGAGGTGTCAGCGGCTGCTGCCTGCTTGCCCCCGGTGGTGCTGGCGGTGCCGGAACCGGAAGTGCCGGTTGCTTTAGTCTCGCACCCCACCCCGTCCTTATCGCGGTCAAGGTGCTCACCGTAGTGCTGGCTGTTCGCATCAATATTGCTGAGCCCGCGCGCCGATGCTTCGGTGCAGTTCTTGGGGATTTCCCCAGCTACGGCCGAGCCCTGAGCGGCAGCGGCCAGGTGCTCCGCGTTTGCGGATGCGTTCGGCACGTTATGTTCAGCAGAGGAAGAGTCCTGCGCCGAATTGTTTGCTGCCTGCTCGCTCTGGCTGGGGGCAGCGGAAGGCTGCACCGGAGGCTGCGGCTTGCCCGTCACCGCTGCGGAGGCGCTCGAAGAAGCGGCAGGTGCCTCGGTGGCGCTCTGCTCGGCAGAGGCTGAGGGGCTGGGGGCTGCTTCGGTCGGTGCGGGCGCAGCAGAAGCAGCAGCCGTATCGGTGGGGGAAGCGCTCGGTGCTGCTGCCGCCTGGATTGTTACGGTTGCGGCGTCGCCGCCGCGGCGGGGATCCTGCTTATTGAGTGACCCGGTGAGCACCGTGAGGGTCACGGTCTGCCCGGGTTTGAACCCTTCCTGCCAGGGGATGGTGCCCGCCACGTTGCCGTTTGCGTCAGCCTCAACACGCAGGTAGGGCTGCCCGCTTACGCCACCGCCATCAATTTTGAGGGCGAGTACCGAGGGTGAGCCGTCTTTGGCTTTGAACCCGGTGCCGGTGAAGCTTAGACCCTGCCCCACGGTCCAGGAGCTGGGGAAGGTGATGGTTGCCCCGTCGTCGTAGGTGTGGCTTGCGTTTGCTGCGGGCGCTACGGCGGCGGTGTTGGTTGCGGGTGCCGCGAATGCGGCGGGGACGGCGGTCGCGCCTACGAGGCTGAGGCTGAGCGTGGCGACGGCGCCAATAGTTGCGAATTTGTGATGAGTTGTCATACCTAAAATTCTATAGGCACCGCGTAGGGTAAAATGCCCGAAAAGACGCTTCGGGACTGTGGTGTACAACAGTATGGATACCCTATCTTTAAGCTGTTAGTTGAGGTTTACCCCCAGAAATTCTTTTCGTGCGCGGGTGAGCAGTGCGCGGTCCCAGCCGCCGCACGGTCATTCCCGGTACGGATACCCGCAGCGTGCACGGGCATAGCGGGGCGCATCCTACAATGGGTGCAGTACATTCTTGAACGACGGCACACTGGGACGCAATGGATAAATGGACTGACACGACCGGATTCGATAATCACGAGATTGCCGCCGTGCACCGTGCCGCGATCCGTTCTATCCAGCGTGTTGTTGCCGAGACCGCCCAGCCGCACCAGCCTGAGGTTGCCCTCGAAGGGGTGGCTGGTATGCTTCGTGCAGGCCGGGTGCTTGCGCTCACCGGGGCGGGGGTTAGTACCGAATCCGGTATCCCTGATTACCGTGGCCCCGCCGGTTCGCTGCGTGAGCACCGCCCCATGACCTACCAGGAATTCCGGTATGATGACGCTGCCCGCCAGCGCTACTGGGCGCGTTCCTATGTGGGGTGGCGGCGCATGAAGGAGGCCAAGCCTAACCGTGCCCACTATGCGCTGGTTGAGCTTGAGCAGCATGGTGCTGTTTCTGGGGTGATCACCCAGAACGTTGATGGGCTTCATGCCCAGGCGGGGAGCAGAAACATGCTGGCTCTGCATGGTGATCTCTCAACGATCATATGCCTCACCTGCGGGCACCGTGAGGGGCGGGCGAGCCTGGATATTCGTTTGGATGCCGCAAATCCCGGCTATTTGGCGCGTCTTGCGGGCACTGATTTGCGGGTTAACCCTGATGGCGATGTTGAGTTGGATAACGATTTCATCCGTGATTTTGTGATGATCGGGTGCATTGCGTGCGGCTCCCAGCGCCTTAAACCGGATGTGGTGTACTTCGGTGAATCTGTGCCTGCCGAGCGGAAGGAGCGGCTGCGGCACATGCTGGCTGATTCGACTGCTCTGCTGGTGGTTGGCTCGTCGGTGGCGGTGATGAGCAGTTATAAGATTGTGTTGGATACGCTCAGGGCCAATAAGCCGGTTGCCGTGTTGAACGGTGGGCCGGGCCGGGCGGATGCGCGCGCCACCTATCTGTGGCGCACCAATGTGGGGGATGCGCTGGGCCAGCTGCTTGACCGGTTGCAGCTGTGAGCGCCGTGGCCCAAGGCGCCGCCACGCACACAGGAGAAGAATAATAAAGAAATACGCAAGGTGCGCCAAGCACCGGGTTAGAGTATTTCCCCTAATGGGGGCGTAAATCAGTACAAAATAGTGCGTGTCCTATCGTCGCTATTTGACCCACACCATAATCGTAGGCCATGTAATATTATTGCTTCGCCGATAGAATATAAGGCATGACAATTCGCACCAAGATTGCCACTTTCGGTATCATAGCCGCGCTTGCGGGCGGCATGGTAGGCACATCCGCTCCCATTGCCTCGGCCGCGCCGGTGGCTGCTCCCACCGCCACCAGTTATTTCAGGGCTGGAGCAACCGTTAATTTCCCCACCACCTGGACGGCGGGGCAACCGCTAACTGTTACCGGGCAGGGGTTTAGAACCAGAAGCGGTCGGTCGGTGACTGTTGTGTTGCGTGGCGATGAGGGCGAAATTTACCACGAGGTGCGTCCGGACGCTAATGGAAAATTCACTACTTCTATCCCGTGGTCAAATAGTTTGCGGGCTGGGCAGAGCATTGAGTTTGAGACTTTCGCGTTGACCCGGGGCGGTTTCTACGAGGGCAGTGAGGTTGATGTGCGGGTTGTGGCCGCCCCGGCACGGCAGAACCCTGCCCCGCAGCCGAAGACCACCACCGGTGCAGCCCAGAAACCGGCGGAGAAAGATACGTCTGGTGAGAATAAGAACGGCGGGGGTTCTGACGGCGGCAGCACTTCTGGGGATAAGAATAATAAGGACGGTAACGGCGGCTCTGGTGACAATAAGAACCAGGGCGGCAGCGGCGGCGACAATAACTCCGGCGGCAATAATAATAATGCTGGCGGTGCCCAAAGCGGCGGCGGCAGCGACCCATCAGCCTCCCCACAGGGCGGGCAGCAGGATAGTAACGGGGCCTCTGGCAGCGCTATAGATTCCTCCGAACCGGATGGTCCTTCCGATAAGGTTTCGGCTAGTGCCAGCGAGCCCAGCCCCAGCGCGTCAGCCTCAGCCTCTGCCAGCGGGAATAAGCGTTTTCATAACTGTAAAGAGGTGAAGGACGCCGGGCTGGCCCCTATTCATAAGGACCACCCGGATTTTCAGGAGGGTTTTGACGCTGACCATGACGGTGTGGGGTGCGATAAGCCAGCAGACTTCGGCAACGAGCCTGTGACGATTACCACGGGTGCTGCGGCTGGGGATTCTTCTGCTTCTACGGAGGCCTCGGGTGAGCAGGGTTCTTCCGGGCAGGGGTTTAGCCCGGCAGATCTTGCGGACCCCGGTAAAAACGGGGTTTTGCTGGCTGCCGGTTATGTGCTGATTGTGGGCGGAATTGGTGGAGCAATATTCCTGGCCGTGCGCAAAATGCGTAAAGAGTGATGCCGCTCTCGCGTATAACCCGCTGTGGGTGAATTATTCTCTACATATTCAAGAACGTACCTCTAAGAATGCAAGAGTGTATTGCGGATCAATTTAGAGCACTTATGTGATGAGCCGCCCGCCACAGAGGCCATGTCTTATACCGTTAATATGTTCCTCAAAACCCGCCAGCTCAGGGATATAGCGCGACTAATTTAAGAGTGGGTCTTACGTCTAAGGAAGGTTAACCATATTGACGAACACCATAGTCTTCTGCGTGCAATAACTACATTTAATACTGTGCGTACAGATAAAATTAAGTCATGAGTATTCGCACTAAATTTACTACATTCAGCATCGTTGCCGCACTGGGGTGCGGCATGGTTGGTGCAACTGTTCCCGCTGCTTTTGCAGCACCTGGTTCGGTTCCAGCCGCAGCCGCTCACGTTTACGAAGATGGGGCGAGCCTGCAGTTTCCAGACACCTGGACCGTAGGTCAACCCCTGCACTTTACAGGTACCGGTTTCAAAGCAACTGATGGTTCCCCTTCTATTCTGGCGATTAAGATCAACGGCGGCCCCGTCAGCGGTGCCCGCTACCTAGAGGTTAAAGCGGATGCGGACGGCAATATTTCTGGGTCTATCCCTTGGCAGGAGAACCTTAAGGCCGGGGAAAGCGTCGAAATTAATGTGCTCACCGGTTCGTTGAATAAGAAAGACCGGCAGCGTGGCGGCGTGGCGGCTACGGTGACCGTAGTGGACGATTCCTCCGCCCCGTCTGATTCGTCTGTACCGAAGGACACCCCTTCTGAGACACCTGCACCTTCGGAGAAACCCAGCAGCGTGCCTTCGGAGTCTCCTTCAGCTCCTGCTCCCAGCGCGAGCTCACCCGCTGCTGCCCCATCTGAATCACCCTCTGAATCACCGGCTGAATCGCCCTCGGCAACCCCGAGCGAGACCGCCCCTTCGCAGCAGCCTTCGGCAGCCTCCAGCGAAACCTCATCGGCTTCCACTGAGGTATCGGAGGGTGCTACCGCAGAAGCATCACCAACCCCGCGTTTTCAGAACTGCAAAGAGGTTCAGGACGCCGGTCTAGCCCCCATCTACAAAGGTCACCCGGACTTCCAGGAGAAGTTTGATGCCGATCATGATGGGAAAGGCTGCGAGGAAGACGCTGACTATGAGAACAGCGCCTCCCAGGTGGATTCTAATGGCGGGGTAGCTGCTAGCGACAGCAATAATAATAGTGGCGGCAGTATCTCTGGGCGGCTGGCAAGCACGGGTGCGGCCGGTGTTGTCACTATTGCGGGCTTGGGTCTGGCTGCTGTGGGCGCTGGTGTTGCCGCAATTGTGGTGATGCGCCGCCGTAAGCAGAGCTCCTAGGCTTTAGCTTCCTAGACCTTGGCTGGCGTGCGTTACCTAATGCGCGCTGCCGTGGAGTATTCCAACCGACAACAATAGTGCAGGTCTCTTGCATACCGCAGTATGGCGGGGCAGAGGCCTGCACTTGTGTGTGGGTAGGGGGGGGCACTTTCGGCTTGCGGGAGGGGGGCGATGAAGGCTTACAGAAGCTCTTCGGCCAAGAGGGGCAGGGTGCTCTGAAAGACAAAGGTACAGTGCATTATGCGTGGGTATAGTGCTCATAGGGGAAATACGCCACGCCGAGCGTAAAATTTCTTGACGATGTGCTGAATGTATCATAAACCTGCAATAAAATAACAATGTATGAATATATAAACACTATACCCTTAGCATTATAGGAGATATGTGCATTTTTATGTTTTATACCTTTTATAGTGTGTAGTTAAGATGTAGCCTTTTAGAGTGTCTTGATTGAAATACTGAGGATCTGAAGGTTGATAGTGCAGGGTGAATTCAGTCAAAAAGTGAATTATTACACGGGGGAGTTTTAATAATACGGTAATACTATCCACACGGTACACATCATTTTCGATAGACTGGTGATATGACATTCCGTAAAAAAATCGCTACTTCCGGCGCTGTGCTCGCTCTCGGGTGCAGTCTACTAAGCAGCTCGGTTTTGGCACCGGCCGCTTATGCAGCGCCAGAACCATCTGCAACGCCTATTGTTAAGGAATACACCGACGGCGCCACCCTTACCTTCCCCTCAACCTGGACTGAGGGTGAGCCCCTGGAATTTTCGGGCGTTAACTTCTTTGCCACCGACGGTACCCCCTCAGTACTTGCTGTGCGTCTCAACGGTGGGCCTGTGGGCTCGTCAGACTACTTGCAGTTCGAAGCTGACGCCGACGGTAAGGTAAGTGGCTCTATTCCCTGGCAGGATCGTTATACTGCCGGTTCGACCGCCACCATTAATGTGCTCACCGGATCTTTGAACCCCAACGATAATAAGCGCGGAGGCATAGCCGCTTCTGTGACCGTGGTAGATAAAAACGGCGGCACCGGCAATGCTAAGCCGTCGGAGTCAGCCTCAGCCGATGCGAACAAGTCTGAAAGTCCCAAGGAAGATCCTTCTAAAGGCGCTAAGACCGAGACTCCCGCTAAAGAAGATAGCAGCCCCGCAGCTAAGGAAGAAGAAACTCACACCGCTGCTAGCAGCGCCACCACAGAGGCGGATGAAAAGCCGCTAAGCCCGATCAGCAGCAGCGCCAGCCCCACCGCAGTGACCAGCGCATCTTCGAATAACTCGGGCGGGAATATGATGCCGTGGCTTGGCTACGGGCTGATTGGCGGCGGTGTGGTACTCGCTGCGCTCATCATTTTCTTCAATATTCGGCGTAAATCATAAAATATCGCTCGGTCGGTACTTTATACTGCCGCATTGTGTAAATATTCACTTAAATCCCCCTTTGCGCGGAATGCAAAGGGGGATTTTGGATTTGTGGGTATATCCCCACAGAAAAGCATAAAATGGGTCACAGTGTAAACAATTTCGTTCGCAAGAGGCGTTATGTGGGTGTGATTTTTATGCACATAAATGTCAAGGCCACTCTATCTGTAAAGGCTGATTTTAAGCCATAGAACGTAAAGACGCGTTAAAGCCTAAGCCTTAGATTGATAAAATGAGGGGAAAGGTAACAGATATATTCCACTGAGAGTTACCGCTCAAAAACCCACATGAAACATGTGGGAACACAGCATATGAACCGCCAACAGAAAAGAGGCGATACAGGATTAAGACCAGCGTCGTTGGAAAGACATACCTGCGATCTAAGTAGGACACAGCTACGACACAGGATTAAGCGCGAATCTATAAATATCCGAATCACTACACTACAGACGGAGAATCCTATGCACCTAGTGAGTATGGTAATCGCGGACCTTATAGCAATTGCCGCTCTGTGCACCATCTACCTCATCCGCCACAGCCGCCGTGAGCTAGTGGTCTCATACACCATCATTAACTTCGGCGTTTTTGTGGTCACAGAAGCACTCTCATTTGCCTCCGGCACGAGTGCAGGAATGGGGCTTGGGCTATTCGGTGTGCTATCCATCATCCGCCTGCGTTCCACACCATTGGCACAACGCGAAGTCGCCTACTACTTTGTCTCATTGGCATTGGGCCTCATAGCAGGTGTCAGGCTGGATCCCGAATATATGGCATACGCCCTCATGGCGATGCTCGTTATTATCATGGCCGTCGTCGATCTGCCCTTCTTCGACAATAAGCAGAAGACCCAGATCATTACCGTCGATCGTGCCATTAGCGACCCTGAAGAACTCAAAGCATACTTGAACCAGAAGCTTTCCTACGAAGTGCTCAGCGTGAAAGTATCGGAGCTCGACATGGTCAACGACACTACCAGGGCAGAGGTTAGCTACAACCCTGAACCACCGGCAGAAGATACCACCGCAGGACAGGGAAACACCCCCGACTATGCGGTAACTGCCGCAGCGCAGAACACCCCAGCACAGCAGGGTGTAGGCGCCCAGGGCCACAATAACCAGGCCCAAGGGTATGCCTCCTCACAGCAAGGCTGCGGCCACCACCTGCATGGGGCGTCCCGCAATATCTAAAGGATTCGCGCATATCCTGCTACTTTCGTAGCTCTAACCGACAATACCGACCCGGCACGGCTTCCGCACAGTCACCGGGCGGTGCCCGAAAGGAAAACAGCATCATGGAAATTATTCCCAGCTACTGGCAGAATATTACCCTGAATGAGCTCAACAACAAGGCTGCCATGCAGACCCGCATGGACCGTAAATACATCGTAGACGCAGACTACGCGGCATCGGTACTGGCAGAGCTGCCCGCCGAAGCATCCGTACTCGAAATTGAGGGGCAGCGCGAATTTGCCTACGACTCCGTCTACTTCGATACCCCCAACCTAGTCAGCTACTACGCGGCTGCCACCGACCGCCCCGACCGGTTCAAGGTGCGTACCCGCAGCTACCTCGACACCAACACATGCTTCCTGGAGGTCAAGACCGAAGGCGAACGTGCCATGACCGTGAAGGAGCGCATTCCTTACTCCATTGATGACCGTGACAAGCTCACTGAAGAGGGCCGGCAGTACGTCAACGAGGCACTCTACGGGGTTCTTGACACCCCGGCCATTGAGTTCGAACCGGTTATTAGCACCGGGTATCGACGCACCACCATTTACCTGCCCGCCTCGGAGCAGAACCCGGTGGATTCCCGCCTGACCATTGACCGTAACCTCACGTGGACGCCCTTGTCGGATCATGCGCTCTATGCGGGGGTAACCCGGGAGAACTACCACGGCCATAAGGTGGGGGTTGAGTACACGATTCCCGGCACCGTCATTATTGAAACGAAATCTGGCACGGCCCCCTCAGTCGCAGACAAGCACCTGTGGCGTGCGGGCATCCGGCCCGTCAAGATCTCCAAGTTCGGTACCGGTCTGGCGGCACTCAACCCGCAGCTGCCCTCCAATAAGTGGCACCGCATTATTGAGCGGTGGATGAACCTGGTGCCAGCTAAAGTTGCCGTCTAGGCAACCCGCGTCACCGTATAGAAGGGAGAATAACCAACCACAACCAACACTGAACTAAAACCGGCGCAAGAACGAACACATTAAATTGCCGGTACGAGACGGCACCTGCCGCGCAGAACGTGATAAGGCCTAATGCCTCACACAATAAGCGCAGCAGGTGCTGTACCCTTTTTAGACCACAGTGAATGCTATGCCGCAGGGTTCAGGCGTCACCCATTTAGTATTTTTAAACCCACCTAATGGTAGGGTAGAGTGCGTGGCTTACCGCCACCTAACTCATGGCGCGTATTCGATGGAGCCCCCTCACCCAGGGGCTTCTAGGGTGCGGCGCGCAGACAACATGCAAATAACCGCCAATAACACCAACCACCGGTAAGGGTACATGGGGAGCCAAGGGTTACCCGTTACCGTTATGGCACGCGTATACAGACACCGATATACGCAGGCAGGAAGAAGACGCATAGTGAAGAAATCCCCTTTAAACGTGGCAGCCTCTCTACCCCTTATTGTGGGTTTGGGGCTGGCCGGATGCTCAGGTAGTAATAATGAATCTAGTGCCGCCCCGAAAGACTCCCTAGGCCCGACCAATGCCGCACCCGCTCAACAGGCAAAAGCTCCCTCGGGTAAATATAGTTCGAATGTGAAAACCGGCGAAAAAATTAATGCTGAAACCCACCACACCCACGGTAGTCTCACCTGGGATACTGGATCTGAAATCCGCCTTGACCTTGCGAATGAACCTTCCGCTGACGGGGTGAGCGTTGAGGATGGTGCCCTAGTCATTACCAAAGCCGGGAACTATCATCTAAGCGGCGACTACACCGGGCAGGTACGCATTAATACCGCCGAGCCTGAGACAGTGCGGCTCATCTTAGATAATGTGAGTATTACTAACTCCACGGGGCCTGCTATTACCGCCAGCGGAGGCGGCACGACAATCGTATATACGATGGCTGGCACCACCAATACTGTCAGTGATGGAGAGCAGTACACGGTAACTGGTAAGAAAAAACCGGACGCAGCGATCTACTCCACCGCGAACCTGACCCTCGCCGGGGAAGGCACTTTGACGGTGAACGGGAACCATGAAGAAGGGGTGCACAGCACCAGCGGGCTGGTAATCTCCAACGGAACCCTGAACGTGAACTCCGTAAAAACCGGGATTAAAGGCAAAAACTATGTGGATATTCTGGGCGGTGAGGTATCCGTCAACTCCCAGAAAGATGCTATTAAGGCAACCAACTCCAAAGAGGAAGGGTACGGGTGGGCTCGTATTACCGGCGGCACCGTGAAGGTTATTGCTGGTGATGACGGACTTAAAGCTATCCGCACCGTTGAAATAGCCGACGGTACGCTCAATATTGAAAAGGCCCGAGAAGGTGTGGAGGGTCAGTACATTAATATTTTCGGTGGTGCGGTATCCGTAAACAGCATAGATGACGGTATTAACGCCTCCCTCAAAGACCCCCTGCCTGACGGGCAAGAGGCCGAGGAAGCCACCGACCCCACACCCGATGGTCAGCCCCAGCAGGAACCCAGCGGCAGTGTGGGAGGGGCACGGGATACCACCGAAGTCATTGACGCCGCCATTAATATCAGCGGCGGACAGGTCACGGTGAATGTTGAGGGTGATGGTATCGACTCGAATGGCTCTCAGACCTATACCGGCGGCACTGTTATCGTTAATGGCCCCCCAACCTACCTGAATAATTCGGTGGATGCCAATGGTGAGCTGCTGCTGAACGGGGTGAATATTGCGGCGGCCGGTAGTGGTGCAGAAATGTTTAAGGTTCCCTCCGAGAAGTCAACGAACGGGTACCTGCGAGTGGTTGATCTGGACGTGTTTACCCCCGGGCGCACAGTGCAGGTGACGGATACCGAGACCGGTGCGGTGGTGGCAAACTATACGGTGGTTACCACCGGCGTGCAGCTGTTCTTCGTCTCGAACCCGTCCCTCGTAAAGGGCAATAACTATACGGTATATACGGTGTCTGGGCCAGTGCAGGAGGGCAGTACGACTCTCGCTCCGGGAGCGGTTGAAGTGGGCACGTACGCCGCAGAATAGCCCAACAATACCTATAAACCCGTTGCGGCAAGGCGGAATAATGGGGCGTGGAGCTGCTGTCTTTCGGCTCGTAGCGGTACGGGGGGGAAGGTACACAGTAGAAAGACACGCGATGCTCAAACCGGTGCATCGCGTGTCTTTTTATGCTCATCTCTCAATGGTTCAGGTTATCTGCTGCGGCAGCTGGGGGCAGTCCCTAAGACATTGCCCAGAAAAACCCGAACACAGCTGAGGCTTAGCTAACTGCCGAAATATAGGAGGTATGAAGAACT
>ERZ773079.413-NODE-413-length-28543-cov-20.345479_pt1 | contig 28543 bp, 29 predicted proteins | sample MGYA00511355_ERZ773079 | MGnify/ENA primary metagenome ERZ773079 (study PRJEB29015, sample SAMEA2737979) | human oral metagenome | biome: human oral; feature: human-associated habitat; material: dental | place: China | collected 2117 ... | reverse complement strand
TATAGGGGCGATTGTCATATATAAGTGCCATGTCGTCTCCTCCTTAACGGCAGTTCAAGATTTCAGCAATATGCATTACTTTGATACGGCGATCGATTTCACCATCTTTATGAAGACGGTCAAGCATACCTGCAATATTCATCAAGCAAGCTTGGTCGGAGCCGGAAATTACATTAGCACCAGTGCTAGCGATTTCCAAAGCTTTTTCACGCGTCATTACTTCGCTAATTTCTGGATTTTTAACGGAGAATGTACCGCCGAAACCGCAGCAACGGTCTGCACGAGGTAATTCGATCAACTTAAGGTCTTTTACATTGCGAAGGAGTTTGAAAGGTGGTTCTTTTACACCCATCAAGCGAGTTACGTGGCAAGATGTATGGTATGTAACAGTTTCGTCAAAGCGTGCGCCAACGTCTTCTACACCCAATACATCAGTAATGAATTCTGTGAATTCATAAATTTTTCCGCTCAATTTTTCTGCGCGTTGTTGCCATTCAGGTTGACCTTCCAAGAAGTGTTGGTATTCATCGCGAATAGCAAAGGCACAAGAGCCAGACATGCTGACTACATAGTCAGCGTTTTCGAAGCATTCGATTGTATTCTTAATAGCATCCATAGCGGCATCATTGTAACCGGAGTTAGTGAACATTTGTCCACAGCATACTTGTTTCTTAGGCACTACGAGGTCGCAACCTAGTCTCTCAAGTACTTCTACGCCAGCCATGCCAACATGAGGGTAGAACATATCAATCAAACACTGTTGGAAAAGATGAATTTTCATATTTTTGTCCTCAACTTTTCTAGTACTTAACTCAAAAAAATTTTTGATATGTATTCATTTAGGTCGATAAAATTTCACAAATTATCAGCCTATACAATAAATTGACGATCTTTAAAGTGTTATATTTAAAGAACATTTCGATATAATTATAAATAAGGGCACCATAAATGTCCAAGCAATTGCTATATTCGTATTTAGGGTTGTATAAATCATATTCTTATGACTAAAAGTAATAATCAAAATTGATTTTTATCACACTCACTTACTGCTTTATATTTTTTTCTATAACTCCCGTCTTTTCTTTATCTGCGAATGTTTATCAAGTAGATATTTTTTAGTCCCAAAATTGCACCATTCTCATTTGCTATAATGAAAATGTAACTTTCACCATTATTCATCTAATTTTTATCCTTATATATTACATTTTCTTATAGTAGTGGTTATTTCATAAAAGTGCTATAATTTATGTATATAAACGTAATTTGAAAGGAGCTTTCTCATGAAACTCAATAAATTGTCCTTATCTCTAGCGATTACATTGGCGCTAGGATCTACATTCGGCATGGCTCATGCAGAAACTACAACAACTACGAAAACACCAGTTGTAACGAATGCAAAAGCATCTACACATACTACAACTACTGCCAAAACAACTGCTAAGACAACACATGCAAAAACAACTGCTGCGAAAACTACACCAGCAGCGACAGCTAAATCTACTACAACTACAGATAAAACTAAAACAACTGCAAAAGCAACACAAAATTCTGAGGCTCCTGCAAAGGCTAAAGAAACATTGCCAGCGGGAGTATACCCAGATACAAAAGATAACTGGGCCCGCGATGCTATCCAAGCAATGACAGAGGCTGGCTACTTATCCGGCTATGCAGATAACACATTCCGCCCTGATAAAAACATTACTCGTGAACAAGCAGCCGCTATTTACGGCAAAGTATTGCAACACAATATGAATGAGCAAGAACTTGCTGACCTAGTAACAAAAGAAAATGGCGTTTCCTATTCGGATGTTGAAAGCGACCGTTGGTCCAATACAGCAATTAAACTAGTTGGTGCTGCTGGCGTTATGGAAGGTACAACAAAATCTACATTTGCCCCTACTAAAGCGATGAACCGCGAAGAATTCGTTGCTTCCGCAGGTAATTTAGTAAAGAAAATAAAACCTGATGCACCTGTAAAATCCGAAAAGGTTACCTTCAAAGACAGTGCTAGCATTTCCAAAGCATATGTAGCGGATATCGAATACATGGCACAACGTGGCTATGTAGCATCCGGTGCAACAACAGATTTCAACCCAACACAACCTGTAACACGCGCACAAGCGGCAACAATCTTAAACCGCATCTTAAACGGTGAAACAGCTCCTACTACTAGCAAGGCTACCGCTATTAAAGAAGATGCAAAACAAGACGCTGAAAAGATTGAAAACAAAACTAAAACCGTTGAAAAAGAAGTCGCTAAAGACGTAAAAGCGGATGCTAAGAAAGTAGATACTGCTGCAAAGGCAGATGCCAAAAAAGCTGATGCTGCTGTGAAATCTGATGCTAAAAAAGTTGATGCTGATGCGAAAAAGGTAGAAAAAGAAGCTAAGGCTAAAAAATCTGACAAGGTTTCTGAGTCTAAAGCAGAACAATCTCCACGCATCGTTCGACCTGTACGTCGTAACACATTAAAACCACTCGATCAAAAACAACAAAAAACATTGGAAAACAATGTATTCACTCAACTCAACAAAACATATAAAACACCAGAAGCGTTCCAAGACTATGGTGTTATGTACTGGAGAGACAATCAATTGCATGTGGCTTTGAAATCTAATTCCGATTTGGATACAGTAAAAGCTAATTTGGCAAGCCAAGGCAATGCTACTATCAACAACTATGTAGTAGTTGAACCATCTCAATACAGCCAAACTGAATACGATGTTATCGAATCTAATTTCCGTAACTACTACAGCAAAAACGAAAAAGGTGGCAATATTATCGCCGTATTCCCAGACGTTGAAAACAATCAATTATACGCTGTAGTTAGCACTGCAAGCATAGAAACACAACAAGGTATTTCCAAGGTATTTGGTTCCAAAGTTAAAATGACTGTAAAACGCTAATAGCGACAAAACCCCGATATACTTTAGTCCTTAAGGGGACTTCAAAAACAGCGTTATCTAACGCTGTTTTTGATATATTTACCACATGATTAGGAAGGATATGTATGCAACAGGTATCAAAACACACATTACGGGCCCTCATCCTGTCCGCTTTACTTACTACATCCGGTATGGCATGTGCCGCTACACCGGCACAAACACCAAGCGCTAATCCAGCACAACATACTGTAACAACAACGGCAACAGTTCAAGATACAACAGCGACTGCACAAGACAAAACTGCTGTACCTGCTAATACTGTTGTTAACCAACAACTTCGCTCCGGCGTTGTTACGTCTCCAAAGGATATCCAAGATGTGCGACCATACATCTTCTCCGATGTACCAAGTGATTTTTGGGCTTCTAAATCAATTAGTGCCGTAGCAAAGGCTAAATTGATGAAAGGCTATGCGGATGGCACGTTCCGTCCTAATCAACCAATGACACGCGAAGAAGTGGCCTCCCTATTCAACAACATTACCGATGATGGCCAAGCAGCGTTCATCTCTAGTCACTTTAAAGATATTACATCTGACCGTTGGTCTGCCCTCGCTATTGAATCAGTAGCGCGCAAGAATATCATCTCTGGCTATGGCGACACTACATATAAACCTGAAAAATATATGTCCCGCCAAGAATTTGCTGTGGTAGCAGATAACTACCTACATTATCTAGGCTATACAACAGATGACCCTACTGTACTCGATCAAGTAGCGTATGGGGACCAAAAATTCGTAGCCCCTTGGGCACAAGACGCAGTGCGTGAATTAGCATACTTAGGATTTACCAACTATGCACCAGGCACGATGTTTAACCCAGAAAAATACGTAACCCGTGCAGAGGCGGCTGAAATTTCATACCGTATGACACAAACACCACAAGCATTGGAATTCCACAATGTGCTCTACCGTCAACAAGTGGAACGAAAAACATCCAATGTCATCAGCCACGCCCTTCACTATGGTCAAGACTTCACACAATTTAGAAACGACGGTGCTCTCTTTTGGAAGGAAGGTAAATTGCACGTTTCTGTAGTGGACAAAAAACACTTTGATACAGTTCATACAGCACTAGCTGACGCTCACGATCCACAACTCGATAATGCATTAATTGTAAGCCAAGGCAAATTGACACAAGCCCAATTAGAAGGCCTCCAATCCGATGCATTGGCGCTTTATCAAAATATAGAACCTCAAGGTAAAATCATTAGTATTTTACCAACAGACGATGCATCTGTATTAGTTATTACGGCTGATTCTGTACAACCTGGAACAGTAAAGGCATTTAAAAAGAAATTTGGTAAGAAGGTAATGGTTCAAACACCGTCTGATGAAACTCCGACTACGACAATCCAATTCCCATTGCCATTAAAAGCAACTAAATAATCCACTAGACAGCCCTTCGGGGCTGTCTTTTTTGTCCTATAACCCTTTTTATACAGAACAATATATACAACAAAAGCCCCTCCGCACATCGCGGAGGGGCTTTCTAGTAAGTATTAAGTTCTATACCACATAAAACAGTCTGTGTACCCTTTTTGGTGCTACGCACCTTGCATTGTTTAACAATACAGACACATATAGTTAGTTTTGTTATTTGGTCACATCGTTTTGACGGTCGCGCAGATTGCCAACTGGTACATACACGGTACCAGCACTATGGATTGTATCCACATCTTGTTGAAGAATCATCACTACCGAATAATCTTCAGTTGTGTAGAATTCAGATGGCATTTTGTCGAATGTAGCATTCACACCAACTGCATCCTTCACTTGTTGATTATTATTGATAGCATTAACGAGTTCCTTCTTATTCAAACCACCAAGATCATACAAGGATAATTGACGGCCTGTTGTAGTATTGAATGTAAAACCTTTTACATAATTTACACCATTTGCATCGCCATCACGCATTGTATAGGTGTGAATCAAAACGCTAAAGATACCATTTTTATCCGTTTTTACATCATAGTACATGATGACATTCGTTTTATTAGATTCTTTTTCGTTCAATTTTTGAGTGTCATTTTGAACCTTGGACACGTATTTCTTAATCGTTGTATTAATGGCTTTTTCAACGATAGGACTAACAGATTTAACCTCTGGGAATACGAGATTCAAATGATCTGTAGTCGCATCTACAGGAGATACGCCTACTTCTTTACGATCCATATAACGATCTGCATTTGGTGCTAGCACTTCGATAGTACCACGATCAGTTTTATTCGCTACGGAACGTAATTTTTTGTTTTGCTCTGGCGTAGCCGTGCTAGAGAGACGATATGTCACATCGTGACGATTATTTTGTGCTACTACAGCACCAGTATCCTTTGTTACAGGAATCGTTTCACTAGCGGCTGCCATAGATGTGAGTGGCAATGCTGCAGCCATCATGATGAGAACAGTCTGTTTTAATTTCATGGTTAGCCTCTTACTTTGCTTGTTCTTGCTCTGCTTTCATAGCGAGAGCTTCTGCTTTATCAAATTTGTGAGTTACAACACGACGAACTAGATAGAATGCAGCGAAGATGAAAGCAAGTAGACCTAACCAACCAGCTGTACTTTCAAATTCAGGACCAACTAATTCAAGTGGAGATTCACCACCACCAGTTGTAACTGACAATACAATAATAACAGCTATGATTACACCAATCAAGCTTTCACCAACAATCAAGCCGGACGCAAATAGAACGCCACGACGATTAGATTGTTCTACATCGTATTCAGCCAATTCACCAGCACGCATTTTAGCGCGAGCGATGAGGTAACGACCTACGAAATAGCTCAAGAAAGAACCGACAATAAGAGGTACTTCCAATGTTGGAGGCAAGTAGATACCCATACCAACAGCCAATGGAGGCAATGTTAAGGAAGCAGTTGTGCTCTTAAGAATCAAGTTAACAATGATTGCTACTACGCCAACACCAACGCCGATCAAGATGTAATTCCAATCCATACTAGCATTGAAAATACCTTGAGCGATTGTAGTCATCAATGTTGCTTGTGGAGCAGATAATGCTGCATTTGGATCCATTTCAGCACGAGGCAACGCACCTGTGAAACCATATGCTTGGTATAACAAGTTAAGAACTGGAGCAATCGCAATAGCACCGGCTACGGAACCAAGTAACAATGCAATTTGTTGACGCCAAGGTGTAGCACCAACGAGTTGACCAGTTTTCAAGTCTTGCAAGTTATCGTTAGAGATAGATGCAATAGCAATAACTACGGATGTCATGAAGATAGCCATAGCTGTAGCGAATTGAACGCCTGCTTCGGTAGCAAACAAATTATTTTCAGAAGCGATGAAGTATACCACTAGAGAAGAAATAATAGTTGCTAAGATACCAATACCAGAGATTGGAGATGCAGATGTACCGATAAGACCTGCCATATAACCACATGCTGCAGCTACGAAGAAGCCGATTAACAAGGCTACGATAACGCCTACTACAACAAGTGTCCACATCAAGCCTGCACTGATAGGTACAGCGGATACAAAATCCCAGAACGTAACAACCAAACCAATAAGGATGATGGCAAATACGATCAATACAGATTTTGTACTCATATCAGTATCCATCCGATGCAATTCACGTTCAGCAGAACTGCCACTCATGGATTGTAAGGAAATTTTCATGCCTTCGATGATAGGTTTAATCAAGGTAATCAACGTCCAAATCGCTGCGATACCAATAGCACCTGCACCGATGAAACGAACTTTCTCTTTCCAGATACCCATAGCAAATTTAGCAGTCGCACCACCATCTGGAGCAAACACATTAGTCAAGTAAGGTACAAAACCAGCCCATGCGATTAGGACACCAACGAGGATAGCGATACCAGATGCAATACCGATAAGGTAACCAGCACCCAACAACGCTGTGGAGAATCCCAACGGAATTTGAGTTGTACCTTTACCAACTGTGAACCAGAAGCTCATGCTATCGCCAAGAACTTTGAAGCCGTTAGCGCAAAGGCTGATGATACCCGCTACAGCACCACCGGAAACGATGTCTGCCATACCGGAACCAGATTTAGCAACTTCACTACCATTATGAGAGCCGACCTTCAAGATTTCAGCTGCTGCACGGCCTTCTGGATATGGTAGGTCACTATTCACTACCATGGCACGGCGCAATGGAATGGTGAATAACACACCGAGGGAACCACCGCATGCGCAAATCAAGAATGTTTGCCAGAATGGAAATCCTTGCCAATAACCAAGCATTAAAAGACCTGGCAAAATAAAGATAATTGCAGATAAGGTACCAGCTGCAGATGCTTGCGTTTGTACCATGTTGTTTTCAAGAACGTTAGAATCCTTGAAGAAACGTAAAATTGCCATTGAGATAATGGCTGCCGGGATGGATGACGAGAATGTCAAACCGACCTTCAAACCCAAGTATACGTTAGATGCCGTAAATATTAGAGTGATTAATGCACCTAATAACATCCCACGCAACGTAAGTTCCGGCAAGTGAAGGTCATGGCTCATAAAATCATGTTTCATAAGTACTTACCTCCTCTTATAAATTAAATAAAACTAACTATAAGCTATATTCATTTTATCGTGTTAAAGCGATGTTGACAATAAATATAACCATATATGTGCTATGTATACACAAATTTATAGATATAAATCAAATATGTATAAAGGTAATAGCCATGCACGCATTATATCTAATCGGTATTTATTATCATTTTCTATTATATTTTTTCGTTTTTCTGTATATAATAAAGAGGAACCGACGATAAGGTCGGCATGTCTTTTAAGGAGGTTGTAAACATTATGGAAACAAGAATTGAATATGATTCAATGGGACCAGTCGAAGTCGACGCTAGACGAATTTACGGACCTCAAACGCAACGCTCGTTCAATAACTTTAAGATCGGTGACCACCGCATCCCTATTGAACAAATCAAAGCGCTTGCGCTTGTCAAAAAAGCATGTGCTTTAACCAATGCAAAATGTGGCGCAGTAACTGAAGAAAAAGCGAAACTCATCGCTCAAGTAGTAGATGAAATCGTAGATGGCAAATGGGATGATGAATTCCCATTGACCGTATTCCAAACGGGTTCTGGCACACAAACAAACATGAATGTGAACGAAGTTATCGCTCACCGAGCTAAACAGTTAGATGAAAACAATCCACTTCATCCTAACGACGATGTAAACCGCGGCCAAAGTACAAACGATACATTCCCAACAGCAATGCATATCTGTGCGTACTTTGAAATCACAAAGCGCGTAATTCCTGCATTGGACGGCCTTATTGCATCTTTCGAAAAATTGCAAGAAAAAGGTAAAGGCTTGCAAAAGGTTGGTCGTACTCACCTACAAGATGCTACTTTCATCATGGTGGATCAAGAAATTAGCGCCTTTGTAGAGGGCCTAAAAACTGCCAAAACTATGCTCCTTCAAAACGCTGATTATCTACTCGATGTTGCTCTTGGCGGCACTGCCGTTGGTACAGGTGTGAACACACCTAAGGGATATCTAGACGTTATGGAAACTGTATTGCCAGAGGTAACAGGCGCTCCATTCCGCGTTAAGAATAATAAATTCCAAGGCCTATCCTTGAAAGATGCGTTCATGATGGCTCACGGTGCCCTTAACACATTGGCTACTACACTATTCAAAATCGCCAACGATGTCCGTTTCTTAGGATCAGGCCCTCGCTGCGGCTATGGCGAATGGCATCTTCCTGAAAACGAACCGGGCTCCTCCATCATGCCAGGTAAGGTTAACCCTACCCAATGCGAAGCTCTTGCTATGGTATGTGCCCAAGTATTCGGCATCAATACAACCATGACACTTTGTGCAGGCAGCGGTGCGTTCCAATTGAACGTGTACATGCCTATCATGATTTATGATTTTGTTGAAAGCTGTCGCCTCCTCGCAGATGCTATGAATTCCTTCACTACACACTGCATCGACGGCGTAGAATTCGTACCGGAAAAACTTAAATTCTTCGTAGAACAATCCCTTATGATTGCTACATCCTTAACACCATACATCGGCTACGATAAGAGTGCTAAGGTCGTAAAAGAAGCGTACAAACGCGGTTGCTCTATCAAAGAAATCATCTTGAAAGAAAAACTCATGACCGAAGACGAATTTGCCGAAGCAGTTCGCATGAAATAAACCTCTCACATCTCTTTGACATATCTATAACATCCTCTCATACCTCAAATGAACGGAAAATAAAAGGACGCTATAGTTCTAAATCATTCAGTATATACTACTGAAAATTAGACTATAGCGTCCTTTTTAGATTTATTGAAGCAATTATATCAAGCTTTTATCATTACCTGTTATACTTCTTAGAACTTGAAGCCATTTTGGTTCTCGATTTACGTCAACATAAGTAGGTAATCGTTTATCAACTCTATCAATTAACTTTTGATAGAGTTTTTTCTCTTTATCACTTAACGATTGTCGGCTATTAAGCACTACAACCTGTCGGTTCTTAGCTTTATCTTTATAAAGAGTAATTTCTTTTAAAAGTGAGGCTCTATCATCGCTTTCAATAAGATATCGAATACTCCCCTCATTACCATTCACAAAAATGCCACCAAAGGACGTTAAGCACGCAATCTCATAGTCATTATAAACTTCAACGGTCAGTATTTCACCTGGAACACGTAAATCATAATCCATATCATCAAGATAACCAGCATCTCTACCGAGAGCAGAATCATAATTAGAAGAAGCTAAAAAAGTTGTTGTAGAAGCAGCATCGGTCATTATATATATCATTATTAATGGAATTCCAATGTAACCTATATATCTTAGAAGCCTTTTCATTTAATATATAATACCTTTCAAAAATCAAAACCCATTATATTTGAGCCATATATATAAAACTACACCAATTATAGGGTATATTAACATAAATAGAGCCCCTTTTTTACAATTATGATAATGTGGAGAAGATTTTCTTTGGATAGTAATTAACATAGATAATAGAAATATCAGGACCACACCAAAAATGGTACTGCTCATAATAGTAGTAAAGTCGTCTACACTTATATATGCGTAAACTAAGCCTCCTATATATAAATAGGAGAAAAACATAAGCATTTTAAAAACTCGAGGAAAACGCATGTTCAATGCTACCTCTTTATTCGTTTTATTATCGGTCCATATTAAAATATATACTTTAGTATATATAAATAAGAGTATTATATATAACTAGAAATATCCCTTTATACCCTAAAAATTCATTCATTTTCTTTCACCAATTCAAACCTTTACAATAAACGTTGTTATGAAATTCTCATAGCAGGGTTTAATTAGTTATAAGTGATAATAAAAAATTGAGTTACTTTCCTGATCATATACTGCCGAAGTTTTATTATATAACAAGTATAATACGTATATATTAACGAAAGGCACAAACAAACACAAAAGCCAGAAAATACTGCTATTGCTATCTATCAAGCGTCTACATATCATAGTAATTACAATATATGTAAGATAAATGTATAACGCATATCTTAAAATGGAAGTTTCAATTGTATAAGTTACAACAAAATTATACATAATAAAAGCTAAAAACACATTAAACATATGCCACTGACGAACAGTACTACGTCCATAAAACCATAAACTATCAATTAAAACACTTTTATAAATATCAACCCAGAAAGGATAGTTATCTTGACGGCTATAATACAACTTTAAAGTCTTAATCTGTCCATCGGTTAAATCATTTCTATTTCCCCACCATACATCAATAACTTTATTATCAAAAATAATCCCATTAGTTTCAATAACATTATGGTTAGACCATAATTTGTCAATTCCAAATGTAAAAAGTAGAAGAGTCCCGAACAAAAAAGGAAAGAACAATTCAGGTGTATCTACGCTCCATAGTACTTCATTCCCCAATATATAGTCAGTAGTGCTTGTAAACCTAAAATTAGAACTAGAAATAGTAATACTATTCCCAAAAATCAAAACCATTATTACTAAAATCATTATAATTGCATTAAGCCAATTAAAAGAGTCTTTTTTATAATAATTCAATCGCATGTAATTTGTAATAAAAACGAAAAGAACATAAAGAGTATGCCCTACATAAAATAACATATTGTAGTATTCTTGATTATATGCTTTATCAAAAGGAATAGAAAACATAAAAATATTTGCTTCTATCCCCAATAAAACTAAAATATTTATTGAAAGATAAGTTTGTATATTCATCGTAAGTGTTTTAAATTTACTTACATATTGAATTAACTCTACTACTTCAATCTTAAACTTTCTGAATTCATCAACTAAAAACGGTCTCATACTTTTTAATCTTCATCTAAATATCAATGATTTAATAAGTCTACTATTCTATCAAGCCACTGCTTATGGTCTTTATCATAACTTAACGATGAATAAACCTCTGGTGTAATTAATTTGTCTATATAATACTTATCTTTATCCGATAATGTATTAACAGCCTCAATATTACTACCATATAGTGACACTAATTGCGCATTACTTATGTACTGATCAAACAAAGGGGTATCATTATAAATCATGCGCATCTTATTTGATTCTACATCAATAATATAAACGGCTCGTTCACCTAATACATAAAGTGTTTTATCCTCCAATAATTTAGCATAAACGCTCACTTCAAGTGATATATTCTTACTCCTATCCTCTAACTCAACTACTGGATATCGACTAAATTGATAGTTACCAATTGCAACGATTTCCTTACTGGGATTTTGATAAAAATTTAGTGTAGCTCCAGAGAATATATATAAACTAAAACTTAATATGGCTACAATCCCTATCATCACTCTTATATCAAAAATATATTTGAATTTTCTCATCACTTAATTTCCAATTAATAAATCAACCCACTGTTTATCAATGTCACGTAAACGTCCGTAATCAAATATTTGATCACTAGATTTTATAGCTCTTTTTACTTTAGTTTTATCAATCTTTGTAAGTTGAGACAAAATGATAAACGAATCTCCAGATGCTTCAACTATTGAATTGATATTTTGCTCATGGACATCATTCTTCTTATATGGATTTGGATAAAACGAGATTTCTATAAAGGATAATTTGTTTTCAAATATATAGACACCATATTCACCAACAACATAGGTCTTAGTATTAGTGGAAGTAGCAGCATAAACAAAATTCTCTATATTCTTTTGTTCATATGCATTATAAAGCCCACCATCTGCTAGTACCACATATTTTCCCAAACCAATAAAATGTATAGGATTATTTCTACTTAAATCTGACCAAAATACAGAATTTAGCTGAAATATTAAGCATACTAGGAGGCTAATAAAAACAGTTCTAATAAACATTTTCTTTATAATATATCCCTCCAACTACTACTTTTGCGTAAATTAAAACCTATAAAAATACTATATCAAGCAAAAACACTAAAAATCATCATATTGACTCATAACGCAATATACATCAAATTGCCGTGGCTGCATTAATCCACTCGTTACTTTTATTACTTCATTTTCCCAATATGGTAATACTTCTTCCCAAAAGACGGACATAGCTAAAGATTGTAATGTTAAATCTCTAGCAAATAATTCATCAATATTTTTAAAGATTATTAGAATAGATTTACTTTTATCCCAAAATGCTAAATCTCTCATCCAATCGGAAAAAGCAACCCAATTATTAACAAATGTAGGAAAGTTAAAATGAGCACCTATATGAAACCAGAATTCCTCTTTTGTTGATATGCTTTTACAATCAAGTTCTAAAACAGAATCATAGTTATTATGTATATTATCCATTTCTATAAATCCGTCATAAGAGACATATGTTAATTTATTTATATATTTCACTTGTTTATGACCTCTATCTATTCAAAACTCAGAAAATATACATAGATTTTTCATCATACAGTTCATTATCAAAAATATCGCTTATTGTGTATCCTTCTAAGCAGGGTATCATAAAAAAAAGTATCTAAATCATGTTCTTTAACGACACATTCATCATTAACCCAAAACTCCAAAACAATATTATTTGGAGTTATAAAACACTATAACCCTTTATATGAAAATTCAATTTCTTCATTCATAGCCAAATAACTTCGTATTTCATTCAATCGATTCATGGTTTTGTTGATATCTCCCTCTATTAGTCCAAATATATTTATAGAGTTGTGATTGTCTTTCTACAAAAAACCTTATCCATCTTGAAATTTCCTTTTCTACATACGATATTAAATAAACCATCAGAAAGGCGTATCAAGAAATGTTCTATATCTTTAGCGTCTAAAAGATTAGCACTATCATGCACCAATTTCTCTATTAATGTAGAGTTAGTAACCTTATAAAAAAAATGATGTGGAAAATCTTTTCTATCTACACCTGATGTAAAATTAAATTCATTTAAATACAATGCTTGCTCATTAGTATAAGAAAAGTTTATTACTTCATTAGCCTCTACAGATATCTTTTTATTATTATCATCAGTTAAGACTAACTTGATACTATCTAAATCATAAGTAAACGAAGTTATATCCAAAAAAACAGTATTAGCCAAAATTTTATATGCTGGAATCCATATGTTGTTCATTATATCCTCACTGTTTTCTTTTACGTCCTAAATATTTATAAACATAATCCCAACCAAAATAAAATACTAATATTGCGATATAAGAAACAATGAAGAAATAAATATCGTTTTCATCTTCTATTATTTCAGGATTTATAATTAGACTAACTGTCATACATATAAAAAGAAAGATGAATATACCTCGTACAAAATAATTATAGATTTTTAAAAACATATATTTACTCCCACAATAAAAACTATACTTTCACAACACAATTAAAATCTCAATTTTAATATATCACAACTCTTATATAACTTCATATAATAAAACGAGGTATCGTATACCAAATACAATACCTCGTTTATATTATGAACTTTAATCATCTAAAACGGCTTAAATATTATAGCTATTAATATAGCAAAGCCACTACCTAAGCTACTCCGTCAAAGAACGTAATAACCGTAATTTCTCTCGGACAGTTAATACGAATAGGGAACCAGTGCCCAGATCCATTATTGACGTAGCACACGCTATTTTTCTCTGTATAGCGACCTTTTACATAAGGTGTACCAATCGGTACCCAAGGCATACCAAAGAGGATAATTTGTCCACCATGGGTATGTCCGGACAAGGTTAATGGCACATTGCGTTCGATGGCTTCATCAAAGAATTCTGGATGGTGGGCCAACAGAATAACAAAGGCATTATTAGGGATACCGGACAAGGCCTTATCAATCATGGCTTCACGGTTTTCTTTACGCCGTTCATTATCATAGGATACGCCAGCTATATAGACCGGTTGTTTGCCACCCATGATTTGGATGTTGTCATTAATCAATACGTTTAATGGCGTTTTTGTTTTAATATCATCAACGATTTTATTGACATCGTGATGGAATTCATGATTGCCAAGAATATAGTCTACGCCATCTGGAATTTGTTTTGCAAATACCTTTAAGCGATCACAGACTTCAGGTAGCCATTGTATCTTGTCGATAAGGTCACCGGTAATGACAACGCGATTTGGATGTTCTAATAGTGCTAATCGCAAGATTTCGTCAAAGTCATCTAGGTCGATGCTTGGCCCAATATGGATATCGCTGAGTTGTACAATCTTATAATCTGCAAGTCCTGGCGGTAAATTAGTATAACCAAAGCTTTCATGGGTTACAACGATTTCTCGTTGCCCTTCATAAGCAGCATAACCAGCGCCACCCATGGCTGCCAAAGGTACAAGGGTACCTACGGTTCTAAAGAAAGCACGGCGTCCTGTCCGTTCTTCGACGGGCACCTTATGAGAGATGCGGTTTACCAGTGCATAGATTAAGGCTAATATGATAAAAACGGGTATACATAAGAATATAGCAAATACTATGCCATAGCTTTCCGTTCTAAACAAATTAAGCCATTCGTACCATGGTGTTCCGTATAGGTCAACTTGGTATAGGAAATAATACCGCACCGCGCAGAACCAACCAGCGACTATCAAAATATAGGCTAACCACGCAGGCCACAGCTTTTTCGGTTTCCATAAATAGAGGTACAAGCCCCAAAAACCTAAAAAGGCTATGGCTAGCACCACGAGAAACACAATATTTATAATTAATTGCATATACGCTCCTAACTGTATATCAAGTAATTGCTAATACATTGAGACAAAATCAGTTTTAGTCTCATTAATTTATTCTATAATAGGACATAATTCTGTCAATTTACCATGAGGTCCCGCCCAAGCATAATCGGCGAATTTCTCCCGTTTGATGAGCATCCAATCCTTTGGTAATTGCTTTTGTATTGCTTCGATTGATGGATGGTCTCCAGCATACTGCAAATCGCCTCGAAAGGCCTTCATAAACCATTTGCGATGAGAAAATACATGAGTTAATTCTTTCACAATAACCGGTTGCAAGGATAGTTCAAAGCCCAATGCCCCTACGAGCTCAGTTAAACCGGATTCTGCCGCATCATAGGAATCCGCATTTTCTACAGATGGAAATTCCCACATGGAACGCAAGAGGCCTCGATTAGGGCGTTTATGTAGCAAATAATAATCGCCATAGCTGAGGACACCTACAAATACAGGTACATCAACAACCTTTGTTTTCTTGATGCGCACAGGCAATTGATCGGTTACATTATGTTGGTACGCATGACACATATTGACGATGGGACACTCACCGCAGCGTGGCGTCTTAGGGATACATACGGCTGAACCAAAATCCATCAAGGCTTGGTTAAAATCGCCTGGTCTATCGTGAGGCAAGGTGTCCTCTACGATAGCAGTAATCGTTTTCTTGCCCTTTGTACTCAAAATATCATCGAATATGCCGTACAAACGGGCATAGATACGCAACACATTACCATCGACGGCCACCTCTGGCTCGCCATAGGCCATTGATAGCACAGCGCCAGCCGTATAGGAACCGACGCCCTTCAAGGATTCCATTTCCTTCCGATTATGAGGCACCACGCCACCGTAATTGTGCACCACATCTTGCACACCAAGGCGTAGATTACGAGCACGGCTATAATAGCCAAGGCCTTGCCAAGCGTGGACCACTTCATCTTCGGAGGCCTTTGCCAAATCCTCTAATGTAGGAAATAGACGCATCCAATTATCATAATAGGGCTTCATCGCCTCAATGCGGGTCTGTTGGCTCATTACCTCGGACACCCACACCTTATAAGGGTCACCGCAATCACGCCACGGCAAATCCCGCTTATTTACATCATACCACGCCAACAACTGTGGCACCCACTTTGGGTTATTCATCTCTTTCATAGTTCCTCAATATAGGTGTATGTGAAAGCACTACCTATACTTTCACTACACTCTATTCATTAATATATACATCGATACGGGCCAACAATTCACTTTCCATGACTGTGTCGACCTCTGTTAAACGCATGTCCTCTACATGACTGTTATCTGGGCCAAATCGGATAGGTCCCTTTAGCAACTTGCCCTCTAATAGCATAGGAAGCCACGTACGATCCCCTTCCCACATATGCTCATAAGGGACATCGACGAATGTAAACCAATGCGGTTCCATCTCGTCTGATTCAATGGGGTTTACATCGGTAACGCGCACAAAATATACATAGCCCACATGAGTTAGACTTTCATCATAAGGGAACTGAAAATCAAAAAGGGCTACGCACTCTAAATCATCGGCATTAACAAGAATGCCCGATTCCTCATATAGTTCACGCACGGCACATTGGCGAAAGCTTTCACCAGCATTGATTTTACCGCCAAAGCCATTATATTTATCAGCGCCAAAGCCGCGTTTTTTACGGCCCAGCAAAATTCTATGTTGTTCATCTATGGGAAATACCAAGGTTGTAGGTTTCATAAGACCTCCTATAATTTGGTAAAGATTATTAATATATTATACCATTATTTCATGTGTAATACTGTCATTTATGGTATGATTAAAGATATGAGATGAAAGGAGGCGCACCATGAACGAGCCACTTATATTTGACATTGCACTAGGGCGTACAAAGCCTGTAAATATGCGTGACGCAAGTGTGCGCTGTCCATTCTGCGACCGGTCAAAGTTAACAGATATTCTGGCACAAGATGGTCACATCATTTGGCTCATGAATAAATACCCAGTTCTCAAGGATACATGGCCTACGGTTATTATCGAAACAGAAGGCGATCAAGGGGAATTATCTACCCTCTCTCTCGACGAAGCAACACGTATTATTCAATTTGGCATGGATAAATGGCATGAAACAATTAGCACCAAAGAATTTGAATCCGTTCTATTCTTTAAAAATCACGGCCCCATGTCGGGCGGTTCCATACGCCACCCACATAGCCAGATTATAGGCCTACGCAACTACGATTATCACGAGGATATTACCGTTGAAAACATGAACGGCTGGTTGTTACACGAAAATCAAGATATTCGTATTACCTTATCCAAACATCCTATTATAGGGTTCTTTGAATATAATTTACGTTTTAAACCAGATACACCTGCTAAATCTATTACCATGCGTTTACAACAAACTGTGCGCTACGTACTAGATAGCTTAGCAAAATATTCCCAGTCTTATAACTATTTCTTCTACCAACTAGAGGACGGTTACGAATATATCAAGGTAATTCCTCGCTATATTACAACGCCGCTCTACGTGGGCTATAAAATTCCACAAACATGCAACGATGAACGAGCTGCTAAGATTTTGCGGAATATTACCCCCTATTTTGAATTAAAATAAGAATTCTCTACTACGAGTTCCGTACGTGAGAGAACTCTAGTAAGGATATATATGAACATTTACGCCATTGGAGACCTTCATCTATCAGGCAATCCACCTACAAAGCCGATGAACATATTCGGTCCCCACTGGGACAATCATTGGCAACGTATAAAAGAACATTGGCTGTCCACCGTCACCGATGAAGACATTATCTTTCTCGTAGGCGACATGAGCTGGGCTTTGCGCCTCGATGAAGCACTCTACGACCTCAAAGAAATTGCCAGTCTCCCGGGTCAAAAATTTATGATTCGCGGCAACCACGATTATTGGTGGTCCTCTGCCAACAAAATGAAAAATGCTATGGGCAATACTATTACCTTTTTACAAGGCCATGGTACGGCCCGTATCATCAATCTCACCACTCAGGTTAATACGCTTACTGGTGAAAGCCAGTCCACCGAACAGCAATGCATCTTAGCCTTTGGTGGCACCCGCGGATATATTTGTCCTGATGATGCTAGCTTTGAACCGGATACAGATCAATCTATCTATGATAGAGAAATTATGCGTACCGAAGCGGCATTACAAGAAATGGAGCACGCTATCCAAGCGTTGCAAAAGGAACACGGTGAAACAGAGAATACCGAGGAAACACTTCCTGTAACAAGAATCCTTTTGCTACACTATCCACCATTTAATGAAAATAACGCCCCATCAGGCTTTACAGACCTTATGGAGCGCTATCATGTAGATATATGTATATTTGGACATTTACATGACCAGATTTCATTCAAACGGATTCCTTCAACATTTGGAACCACTAAATTAGAACTTGTTTCTGCAGACTATGCAGAATTTAAGATACAAAAAATACTGTAATTGAATCCCTATGAGGCATAACTGACATACTATTCAAATGTGCATCATACATTTATAAAGGAGCATTATGAGTCGCATCCATAAAGAGCATTTACAAGCAGGCTATATCTTTGGCGATACAATCAATCAAGAATATATCTATTTACCATCCGGCGAGGTGGGCACAGACCATCCATTGGCGATCCTCGAAACGCCTACAAAACGAGAGGACCTTACATTGGATGAAGCAGTCCATATGATTGATACGCTAACACTAAAACGGTGTAGCCATCCTACATTGGGGAAAAAATCATTTTAATAGTAAAAGGGCTACAATCATGGGGCTGTAACAGGATCCGATTTTACCGCATTCTAGTTGCAGCCCCTTAGTCATACCTATTCGGTGTACAACTAAATATTAGAGTGACACTATAACGTGTCACTTCCGACATTTAGCCAGTAAAAAATATATTTGGCAGTTGAGAATAAAATACGTTTACACAAAATCATGGCTACTACTCATAATTAAATATTTATCATAAAACGAATTTAACTCCTTGTCTTGGAAAATTAGTTTTTATATTTTTTAATCTAAGATATTGTTCATAATCTCTGTCCGACAAAGCTATTGATTCTATAGATGCAATAGTAATTAAATCTCCATAAAATTCTCGCTTTAACTTCATATAGAACTCAAAATCAATTTGATTATCTACATAAACTTTTATATTATTACTAGATTGATCAATAACCAAAAATAAACCCGTTCTATAAGCGTAAATGATATTATCTATTATTACCATTGACTGTCCATTATCAATCAAGTGATAAGGAGTCTTTTGATCACTAATTACATTATATTGTCCATCAATAACAAACCGGTATGTATAATATTCATACCCAGACCAGCCTATTAAGGGAAGGATTAATAAAAGCCCAATGCCTATATATCCTAGGACAACGTTTATAATAACTTTAAATATAGTGATTACAATCTCAAAAAATTTTTTTATATAATATATAATCCTATCCATATATACTCACACTAAAATCTACCGTATACACATAAGGTTTTAACAATCCACATCGTTGTAACTCATAAGCAGATGTTGCAATTAAATTTCCAATACCGCTAGACCCAGCATTATTAAAATCATAATTATCAGTACCATATCCGCTTGCACTCACTGAACCATCATAGTTATGAGATATATTCGCAACTAATTTAATGCGACCAAAGGCATAATGATTTCCACCATAATCTGTATCAACACTTATATAAAAAGGGCGAGTCGTTCCAACGGGAATACTTTTACCAGCCTTATATAATTTGGATCTAGTATTATAATCATTCGATAGCCGTTGAGACGCTAAAGAACCTTCATAAAAATGCATATCCCCTGCCCCTGTGAGAGCTTGTTCAAGTAATATTCCTGCCAACCTATATTCTTCAGTTGACTTTGCAGACTCTATCCCTAATTTTGCAGCAAGATGAACTGGAGCGATACTAATTATAGCCTCAGTTTTATACTCAGGACCATAAACATCCTCACTATAAAAATCAAACTCTTGACCTTCTTGCTCCTCAGCTAGTTTTTGCTGAGCGGCATTGGCAGCATCATCATATGTCGCAAACATACCTTCTGAATTATCACCATTTTTCTGATCATTAAATTTAGTACCAAGTACAGATACAGCACCACCACTTGTAGAGGGTTTCCCCAAAACTTTATTAACCACTACACCTAAAGCGGCACTTAATATTTGTGCTTGATCCGGATGCTCTTTTCCCACCTTATCAATAATCTTTTTAATAGCTAGTTCATTAATACCAGACGCCACAGCACCAGATCCATTTGGATTACCTGCCAATTGCGCAGTAATCTCACCTATTGCAGCATGCAAAGCTACTTTTTCTGGACCGCCTTCTTTCCAATGATATTTATCACTTAAGCGATGTACTTCTTCGAAAGCATTCTTAGCAAATAAACGAGCCAATTCTTGACGTTCTTCAATTTTCTTTTTATCAAAAATTTTATCTAATTGATGTAATGTATTTTCAGTATTTGTATTAATGGGTTTAGTATCAATTTCTTTACCATCTACTGTTAGTATACCATCTGAGATTGCAGATTGAGTAGTAGAGCTTGCTTTACCTTTAGAGCCTACACCTAAATTTAGAACTAGACCAATACTGTTATAAATCTTATCATACCCTTTTTTATCATTAGTTTTCATCTCTTCGAGTTTCTTTTTACTACCATAATAGTTATAGCCAATCCCGTTGTTGCTATATGTATACTCAGCTTCGTTTTGAATATCTTTCATATCTAGAGATTTAGTAGTCAATGTATTCTTAGCTTTTGGAGCTTCACTTTTAATGACAGCACCTTCTAATGTAGTACCATTCCCTACATGAATATCATAGCCATCTTCTCCAGCATAAATACCTGCCTGATGGGTCACGCTTTTCCATTTGCTATCAATACGACCTACACTCGCACTTATACTACCGGTTGAATCCTTAAAATTAGGTTTAGAGGAAACGGAGAAGCCAGCAGACTTACTATGTTCTTTAAAGTTATCTACATCTTGTAAGCTTTGCACATGTAAATCACGACCTGTATCAACTTCAACTTTCTTACCAGATACAGTAGAGCCAATAATAGTAGTATCTCGCTTTGCTTTAAGTTGTGCTAGTTGTGCTGCTTTAATCGTCGTTGGTACATAACTTTCTTGATGCGTATCGCCATTTTGACGAGCCATATTGCCACTCGCATTAATATCGAGAAGGCCGCCACCAGTCAAACTAATGCCAACACCTACGCTCCAACCAGAACTTTTATAGGTATTCTTAACATCTACAGTATTTTTGCCCGCTGTAAGGTTGATATCACTAGCACTATCTAATACTAGATTTTTAGCTTGTACCGTTTCACCAGTTACATGAATACCACTGTCCTTGGCATCACGAGCTGTAATATGTACAGTACTATCGCTAACAAGAGTACCACCCTGGTTTCACTCATCGTAATTAACTACAGTCTAAAGAATATCTTCTAATGCTATGGAAACAAAATTATAATGAATAACTCGAAAGGACACCAATAATTGAATTGGTGCCCTTTTCATTAACGATATTTTCTTAGCATACACGGAAATTATATCTAATATAAAAATCTTCCTATACTAAACATATATGACTAGTATAAATATCAATAAGTAATACAAATCATTTGTTATCGTAAGAAAATTCTAGTTTCTTTTTTGTAATATTAAAATCACTTTATTAGAACCTCGTTCTTTAAATAGTTCGATATAAACATTAACATCATAATCGTGTCCAACTATACGATTTTTGCTTATCTCGTTCCAACCTATATTTTGTTTTGAAAGTATCTCTTTAACATCGTCAATTGTAACAGAGTCATATGTAATTTCAAGATTATTATTTTGAGATGCTCTACCAGATGCATAATACTTCTCATTTATTTTTTTTGAGGATATAGTTTCTAACTTTTGTTCATATAATTGAAGAATTTGCATCTGCTCCGGCCTTTTAATATACGAATGAAGCTGAATAAGTCCCATTAGTAGAAATACAAATAAGGCAAAACCAACATAGAGTTTAACTGCAAAAGGTATCCTATTCAATTTAAAATAATTTCTATCCATATATCCTCACATTAATTTTTAGGAATATTTTTTAACTGAATGTTCTCCATTTATACTATAGGAAAACCCAAATCCAGATGGTCGTTTGTCGCCAATTCTAATGACCTCTATTGCTACAGACACGACATTCTTTCTTTTTTATAGTAGGCCCTCTAGTTAAAAGTAATCTACTAAATAAAGGGTATATTAATCAAAACCAATTTAATTATAAATGCAATAGTTCTAACCAATTATTACGTGCTAACACTACAATATATCCATCATTTAATGGATCCTTTGTTACATATACTCTATATAATTCATTTTCATATACATAACGATTCTTAGTTTGGTCAACTAACGTCCAATTCCCACTTATAGGTTTTATTAATTTTATATCTTTATGTAATGAATCTTTCCTTATTTTAATTGCTAAGCCTTTTGATAAAAGAGTTCTTCTGTTCGCCTCATATACTTCACTAGTAATCATATATTGTTCTCGAGGAAAATATGCATTTAAAGCTTGCGTCAGTTCTACTCTAGACTGCTCAACTTTATCATTATAAAAAAAATTATAGCTTAATCCACAAATTAGCCATATAAAAGAGCAGCCTAAAAATAAGTACCAAAAAACAGAGTAAATTGTTTTTAACTTCATCACTAAAAGTCCTTTATATTGCATACTGTTACATACTGTTTTTAATAATAATAAATAATCATAAATTCATTTGTAAATACCCATTTTTCTATAAGCATTTCATTGATCATTGTAACTTCTTATCCTAAGAACCCACCATGCCCCATACAGATACAGTCTTCTTTTGTAATCTCATCGTCTGCAATGAGGCGTGGCACGATTTCATCAAAGGCTGTTGGTTTACTAAATAGAACACCGCCTGGTACGCCTAAAATTGGTGTGCCATCAGCACAGTATGCAATGCACACCATAGAACCCGGCAAGACAGGAAGACCATAGGTTACAACATGGTCTGCGTAGCGTTTAATGGCCCCTGGTGTTAAATCATCAGGATCGACACTCATGCCACCTGTGCAGAATATGATATCTGCACCATCTGCTTTCACCTTATCGATGGCCGCCACAATATCGTCTGTGTTATCTGTGACGATTTCATGGGCGATTTTTTTGACACCAAATTCTGCGCAACGCTCTTCGATAATAGGTGTGAAAGCATCCTTAATGCGCCCTTCAAACACTTCAGAACCAGTTGTTACAATCCCCATTGTTTTACGTACAAATGGTTTTATGTTTAAGATAGGACCACCAATTTTTTTAGCATCCACAACCTGTTGCTCTTCCAATAACAATGGAATACAACGCATACCAGCGATTTTATCACCTGCTTTTACAGGCATATTATTCAATTTTGTAACAATGGTCAATTCGCCGATGCTATTGATAGCGTGTAATTTATCTACATCGACCTTGAGTAGACCATCTACATCGGCAATGGCCTCAATTTTACCTTGTGCCATAGGACCATCATGCATATAGTTTCCCTTAGCAATAGCATACAAGGCGCGCGCTACATCTTCTTCGTGTAAGAACCCTTCATCTTCTGGTTCCATTACATAAATATGTTCCTTTCCTAAATCGAGCAGTTTAGGAATGTCCTCTTCTGTAATCACATGACCGCGGCAGAATGGTGTATCTTTTACCTCACCGATGACGATGCGTACAATATCGTGTACCAAGGCATGTCCTACGGCATCTTGCACTCTTATTTCTTTCATAATCTAACCTTTCAACATATATATTTCATGTATATCAAACGCAATATGTAGCAATACATTTACTATATCACATGAATGATAGCGCCTAATATGCAATTATGCACATACGAGTTTAGCAATCCACATACCGATGGCACAAAGAGCTAGACCACCAAGAATTTGTATCACCCCATAGAATAGAACATCGGTGAAATCACCCGCTGTCAATAGCTGCAATAGTTCAAAAGCAAATGTAGAAAATGTCGTAAAAGCCCCAAGTCCACCAACCACTAAAAAGAACCGAACCCATTGAGGCCAATCCGGTCTACACACATAGGCACCTAAAATAATGCCTATAATCAAACAACCGATTAAATTGACCGTTATCGTACCAAAAGGATAAGGCCCCAATCGTGCCATTACCCATTCACCTACCACCGTTCGCGCTAGTGCACCTAAAGCACCGCCACAGGCGATAGCTATATATTTTTCCATAAAAGGCCTCCATAAAATTAACATTTCGTGTAATTATCATATATACATAATAATTATCACATATTACCTATTAGTCAACAATGTATTTGCTAAGTATACTAAAAGCACAAGGTAGGGATCGGAAAGGAGGTCTTATGAAGGATCCTACACTTACAATGCCAGCCTACCGACGAAATCATTATCAGGACCCAAAATTTCAACAACAGTATATGTGCTTGGGTCACAAAATCTCTACGCTGCGAACGTCGATGGGCATTTCACAACGACAATTGGCCGATGTCGTAGGCATTAGCCGCAGCTATTTGAGTAAATTAGAATGTGGACATGGTATTTCAGGCGTGTCCATCGAGGTGGTTTTTAAAATCGCCTATTGCCTCAATATTTCTACTAGTCAATTGCTACATCTTCGTACGCAAGACTATAAATCCTGTAATAGACATCTTTCAAAACATTATGAAAGAGTCGAATTTTTCCGACTAGCACACCAGCGCTTTTTGGAACTAAAAAAACGTCTCTAATCAATAGACCTCATATGAATAGGGACAGAATTGATTCTTTATTACACTCTCTTATATTCAATAAAAACAACATTATATAACCTTTCAAAAATTAGATTAACGAGATAAAGTAATTCCTACTTAACACGTACAACATATATAAAAGATAACCCCTTACAATATCTTATATATGACTTTGCAAAACAAAGGACCCTATCTAGGGTCCTTTTTACTATGTCTATATAGTTTTTATACTTCGTTCAACTTCTTATCTTGTAATTCCGCATTAGCACGTTTAAAGATAAATGCATTATTAATGTGTTGACGCATTGCATTTTCTGCAGCTACTTCATCGTGACGTTCAATGGCATCTACAATATGATCATGTTCATCGTCACAATCGTGTGTGCGCACTGCATTGAAAGAACTCAAATACATATCGCGATTTACTCGTTCACGGAAATCTGCTAAGTAATCAACAACGCGATCATTGCCAGAGAATTGAGCAATCATGCTATGGAATCGGCTATTAACCTCTACGCGTGCCGTAGCGTCCTCAATGGCATGCATTTCCTTGCATAATTCCTTAAGTTCTTCCACTTGTTTTGGCGTAGCGTGACGAGCACACAAACGCGCCCCCAAACCTTCCATAACCTCGCGACATTGATATAGCGCCACAATTTCTTCTGGTGTATCCGCCTTAACGGTAACACCCTTCCATGGTACGATAACAACAAGATTATCTTTTGCTAATTTTCTGAAAGCTTCGCGAACTGGCGTTGCACTAACTTTGAGCTGTTCTGCGATCTTAACTTCATTTAGTTTTTCTTGCGGTAATAGCTCCCCTGTTAAAATAGCCTGTTTCAAGGTCACATAAACTTGTTCACTTAAAGGCAATCGTTCAATTGAATCTACAGCGGAAAAATGATACACATCTTTTGGTTCTTTTGTACCCTTCACGTCTTTTGTCATATTTCTAGCCTTAGGTCCCCTCTAATGTTTACACGCTTTCATACTTTCAATGAACGCCTAAAATGAGTATAATAGAATGTAAGCATTTTTATATACGAACACATGTATATATAATAATTGTATACTCTATAATTATAAGTCCCGTACATATGACTGTCAATTTTAAGATAGTCACAGTTAAAAAGTGAGGAAGTTATCCCTATGAGTCGTTGTTTGGTTATCATTAACCCTGTATCTGGCGGCGGTGCAGCACGCCGATACGCCCTTGATTTACAGTGGAAATTGAGCACCCTTTTTGACACAATTGAAGTTAAATTTACCACCGGTGCCAACGATGCAACCCGTTTTGCAAAAGCCGCTTGTGAGGATGGTTTTGACGCCGTTTTCTGCATGGGTGGCGATGGTACCGTTAATGAAACAGTAAATGGTATTGCCCAAGGCGGTTTCAAAGCAACCTTTGGCTTTATTCCGGTAGGAACCGTCAACGATATGTCTCGTGCTCTCGGCATTCCACAACGACCTTTAGAGGCAATTCGCCGCCTCGATATCAACCAAGTTCGCTCCATCGATATTGGTCGCTGCAATGATAAATACTTCTGCAATAACATTGCAGCCGGTGTCATTCCAAAGGTTATCGAAGAGGTAACGCCAAAGGAAAAGCGCATCTTAGGTCCATTAGCCTACTTCTTGCGCGCCGGTCAAGCCCTCTTCACCACAAAGGACTATACATACCGCATTCAAACGGAAGATGATGATTTCATCTGTAAATCGCCGCTTGTACTAGCTCTACTTACCAATGTAGTTTCTAGTTTTGAACGCTTTATGCCAGAGGCCTCCGTAGATGATGGGTATATGCGCCTCGTTATCTTTAAAGAATACTTTATTCTTGATATCTTCAAGGTATTACCGCTTATCTTAAGTGGTGCGATCTATAACTCTAGCAATACTACTACATTGACAGTCAAGAAAGCTCATATTGAATTATTGAGCGATACAGATAATCTACCAACCAACATGGATGGTGATGCAGGTCCTTACATGCCTGTAGACCTTGAGGTATTACCACGGATTCTCAAAGTATTTGCACCGACAAAACATCAAAAGAAAAAACCGCTTCTCTAAGCGATACGAACCCCCTTTGCTGGCAAACCAGTAAAGGGGGTTCGTATTATGCTAAGTCGATTGTCTTATATATGCTTACAATAGAACCGCTTCATGTAAGCGGAAGCTATAAATATAACTTGCTTTCACAGGCATGTTTGTCAATCGTTCTAGGGCCTCTTTGTAGAGGTCCATTTGTATTTTATAGCGACGAATGAGCTCGTCTCCACTCTTAACGCGGTCTGTCTTATAGTCTACGAGGACCCATTGATCATCTTCTACAAAGGCCGTATCGATGATACCTTGTAAGAATAGACGCTCACCATTCTCTACATCAGGATATACCCGATTACCGTCAAAGAGCATACTAAACGGCAATTCCCGCTCTACTCGTTTTGATGCAATGAGACGCCGACCCAGATCAGAGTTAAAGAATCCATATAAGCTACGATCACTTAATAGACTCCGTTCCTCATCACTAAATTTGCCTTCTGCTTGCAAAGAATCGAGCATATCTATCATAGATGTTTGTGTATACTTTTTAACAGGTAGCCATTGCATCGCTTCATGCATCAATGTGCCCCATTGCGCACCCGTTACGATTTTCTCCTCGTCAGCAATGGCCAGCGGTTTGCGTCCAAATACGGAATCGGCTATCTCTATTTCACTAATAGCAGAAATGCTTGTATCTAATACCACAGCCGATACCGCCTCCGCATCACGTTCAGCAAATCGTCGTTTCAATTCACTAACCGAAATCTTAGCCGTCGTCTTGGCGGCTACGAGGTTTGGATAGGTGAAAGCAAAGCGCTGTACGATTTCCTCAGGCAATTCTACATCATTTACCTTACCTAATACGCGAACCGTATTGATGGTCGTTTCATCCACATCAGCCTTGTAATCTAAATCGCCATAGAGAGAACCATCATGAATTTCTACCTTCACCTGGCATTGACGGTCCAGCAAATCAAAATTCGTTTCCCCTTCGAGTTCAATGATATTGCGAAGTGGTGCACCCCCATCTAGGTGACGGGCGAAGGCGATGAGTAGCCAATGCAAATAGGAATTACCAGCTTTGATTAGATCGGCACCTAATGCTTGGGTTTGCGTCAAAGCCGCATGTTTTATATGAGCACCAACGCCCTTTTCCTTTTTGATTTCCTTGTTAATATATCCGGTCAAGAATAGTTTATCCCGTGCCCGTGTCAATGCAACGTAGAGGATACGTTGTTCTTCGGCTTTCATAGCATCCGATTTGATGGATTTACAATAGAGCCACGGCATGGATGGATAGGATACGCGAATGTCTGGGTAATAGCCCTTTAATCCGATACCGCCATTTTTATCGACCAATAATGGTGAATTGAAGTCCATGGTATTGAATTTCTTTTGTACACCAGACAGGAATACAACAGGGAATTCAAGGCCCTTACTTTTATGGATGGTCATAAGGCGCACCACATCATCTGCTTCGGTAACTACATTGGCAACGGCCATGTCTTGATTGCTATCGCGTA
>ERZ773079.410-NODE-410-length-28561-cov-4.401845_pt1 | contig 28561 bp, 27 predicted proteins | sample MGYA00511355_ERZ773079 | MGnify/ENA primary metagenome ERZ773079 (study PRJEB29015, sample SAMEA2737979) | human oral metagenome | biome: human oral; feature: human-associated habitat; material: dental | place: China | collected 2117 ... | reverse complement strand
AAATACTTATTAAATTCTTTTGAAGAAAAAATTAAAGATGATGATGAAGCTGTTAGAAATTTCATTTATGTTCTATTGATTTGTCGTTATCTTTTTGATTGCTATGTTATCAAATCTAACGCAATTAGAACTGGGGAAGAAAATTGGTCCTTATGGGCGGTTAGGCCTAATGGTTCAAGTTATTACTATAAGAATACATTTGGTAATACTGAAAGTAAAAATGATGAAAAGCTAGATAATTTTGATGATACTAAAATAGTGGTTATGTTACTTTCAATGTTTCATGTGTCTAACCCATCTCGTATTTATAAAAACTGGTTGTATGCTGTATTACGTTGGTTATTTAATAATAAGGATAATATAAAGTCTGATGAATATATTAATTTCCTAGAAAAATTGTGTGATGATTTCTATTTTGGTAATAACTGCCAAGGAGAAGATATTACCGATATCATCTTAGGAAAAGAAATTGATTTTTTATCTAATAAAGAATGGAATGATGGCGTTTTAGTTCCTAACTTTGTGTTTAATCGATTAGATTATCAGTTATGGCAGAAGTACAAAGATAAGTATCCTAAGTTTCGATTTACGTTTAGAAGTTCAGTGGAACATCATTATCCTCAACATCCATCTGAAGAGCATGGATTAGAGAAGTTGGAGCAAGCGATCCTAGATAATTTTGGTAACTTATATTTGTTATCTCAAAGTAAAAATTCTCGTTTGAGTAATTTACCTCCAGAAGCAAAGTTAACATATTACCCTAATGGTGATTATGATAGCCTTAAACAGGCTTTAATGATGGAAAAAACAAAAGAGTTTAATAAATGGAAAGCAGAGGAAATATTAGAGCATGGAAAAGAGATGCTTGTATTGTTAAATACTCCAGTTTCTTGAATATTTAATTCCTAACGACACAATCTGTCGCTCTACTTCTTAAACTATGCTCAAACCTATTAGGTTTGAGCATTTTTTATTGGAGTGATGATTATGTCTAAATTCAAACTTAAGCCCCCATCGGTTTCCCCATATACCGAAAAATTAATGTTACAACTTTTATTGGAATATCGAGGTTTCGTAGAGGTTTTTCATGAGAGTAATTGGCGATATGACAATATTGCGGAAGCTTTAGGGTTACCAAGTGAAATGGAGAACTGTGATAATTTTCGTGAGAAAGTGAAAAAATTATTGCAAGCTCGAAATAAAACGTTGCCAAAATTGACCGCACTTTGCGTAAACGAGAATCCCATTATTCAACAAAATATCGATAAATTGACTCAATTATTGTCATTAAATGTGGCAGAACGGATGGTTTTTCGTTTGGCTATTCAGTTACAGTTGTATGAGCCATTGAAAGAATTGAGTGGCGCCTTGCCAAAATCTAATTTGGCAGAGCTAGGTGAGGTATTATCAAATTTATTTGACTTACCTAAATCAGACATTATTTCTGCCTTAAAAGATAAAGGAAAACTATTAGGCTATGGCTTGCTCACTCGAAACTATAATCCGGATCGAATCCATGAATACTTGGATTGGGGCAAAATGCTAGATTTTGATGAGTTTATTTCAGAACCATTAAATGAACAAACACTATTAAAATCGTGTACTCAGCCTGCGATTAAAACAAGTTTAAATTTAGACGACTTTGCTTATCTAGGAGAGATGAAAGCAATGATGCTGGATTATCTTCAGTCCTCATTTGCTACTCATAGAAAAGGCGTAAATATTTTAATTTATGGTGCGCCAGGTACGGGCAAAACGGAGTTCGCCACTTTATTGGCTAAAGCATTGAGTGTTTCTGTGCATAACATTACCTACATGGATGGAGATGGGGATGTGATTAGCGCTGAAGAGCGTTTGAATAAATGTCGTTTTGCGCAAAAGGTGTTAGAAGGACAATCTTCATTATTGATTTTTGATGAAATAGAAGATGTTTTTCGTGGTAGTTTCTTTGGGCAATCAGTGGCACAGCAGAATAAAGCTTGGATGAATCAATTATTAGAAAATAACAATGTTCCGATGATTTGGCTATCTAATACTGTTTTTGGCATAGATCCTGCTTTTTTACGCCGATTTGATTTTATTTTAGAAATGCCGGATTTACCGTTGAAAAATAAGTCGGCACTGATTACGCAACTGACCGAGGGAAAATTAAGTCCGGCTTATGTACAGCATTTTGCGAAAGTACGGTCATTAACGCCGGCGATTTTAAGCCGCACAATTCGGGTGGCAAAGGAACTCAACACATCAAATTTTGCTGAGACTTTGCTCATGATGTTTAATCAAACATTAAAATCGCAAAATAAACCGAAAATTGAACCGCTTGTTTTAGGTAAAGCGGACTATAACTTGGATTATGTGGCTTGTAACGACAATATTCATCGTATTAGTGAAGGGTTAAAACGGTCAAAAAAAGGGCGAATTTGTTGCTATGGTCCGCCAGGAACAGGAAAAACCGCTTGGGCAGCGTGGCTTGCAGAGGAGTTAGATATGCCTTTATTGCTAAAACAAGGCTCTGATTTACTTGATCCTTATGTGGGTGGGACAGAACGAAATATTGCTCAAGCTTTTGAACAAGCGAAAGCCGATAACGCATTATTAGTACTAGATGAAGTGGATACCTTCTTATTTTCTCGAGAAGGGGCAAATCGAAGCTGGGAGCGTTCACAAGTGAATGAAATGTTGACACAAATTGAACGATTTGAGGGCTTGATGGTGGTATCAACAAATTTAATTGAAGTGCTCGATCCTGCCGCCTTACGCCGTTTTGATTTGAAACTGAAGTTTGATTATTTAACGCTGCCACAACGCTTAGATTTTGCTAAACAACAAGCGGAAATTTTAGGGCTGCCGTTATTATCGGAAGAGGATTTAGGTCAGATTGAATCGCTTAATCTGCTGACGCCTGGAGATTTTGCCGCAGTAGCTCGTCGTCACCAGTTTTCTCTTTTTCAAAAGGTGCAAGATTGGCTGTGCGCATTACAAGGTGAATGTGAAGTGAAACCAGCATTTTCTGCAATGACAAGGCGGATTGGGTTTTAATTAAAGTGCGGTCAAAATTCTTATCGTTTTTTGACCGCACTTTTTATTCTCCTGTCAGCCAACTTGCGAGCAAAATAACGAGGGTGAAAATAGCGAACCAAATAAGGTGAAGTTTAGTGCTTTTTCGATTAATTTCGGCATTATGTTGGCATCGTTCTTCGAGTTTTTGTTTGTAAATTTCAAGATCTTCTTCTTTAAAAGAAAAACCACAATTTGGACAAAATTGAGCGGATTCGCTGATTTTTTTACGACATTCTGGGCAGCGGGTGAGAGCCATTGATGATCCTTTTTTCATTATTTGAATTTATGAGCATATTGTAAGTAAAAAAAACGGAATGATAAACGTGACATGGATCACAAAATTGAAACAATGTAAAAATTAAAATTTTGATTTTGATGATTTTCACTTAGAATACCGCCGACGAAGTCTAGTATATGACTAAATTTAGGTATTCATTTATTCCTGAGGAGTATTTTTTATGTTGTGGTTTTTCTTCTGCGTGGCGTTATTGCTTGCAGGTTATTTCTTTTATAGTCGTGTTATTGAGCGCATTTTTGTGGTCAATCCAAACCGCAAAACGCCAGCTTATACCATGAATGATGGCGTTGATTATATGCCAATGTCTAAAACTAAGATTTGGTTAATCCAATTATTAAACATTGCAGGTACAGGTCCAATCTTTGGTCCGATTCTTGGTGCGTTATATGGACCAGTTGCGATGCTTTGGATTGTCGTTGGTTGTATTTTTGCTGGTGCGGTACACGATTATTTCTGCGGAATGTTAAGTGTGCGTAATGGTGGGGCATCTATGCCAAACCTTGCAGGTAAATACTTAGGTCGTCCAGTTAAAGCATTCATTAACGTATTAGCTGTTGTACTTTTATTATTAGTGGGTGTGGTATTCGTTGCAAGTCCTGCTCAATTAATGGGTACCATTACAATGGATGTTTTAGGTGCATCAGCAGGTAGCATTTCTATCAGCAATGCAGAAGAGATTCACCATGCAGTTGAAGCGGGTGGTATTACTGTTTGGGGCATGGATAAAGCGACAGTTATCAGTGTTTGGACTGCTATCATCTTCATTTACTACATTCTTGCAACATTACTTCCAGTTGATAAAATCATCGGTCGTATCTACCCATTCTTCGGAGCATTATTACTCTTCATGTCTGTAGGTATGGTATATGGTTTAGTGACAGCTGATCTTAATTCTGCTGATCCAATTTCTTTCTATCGCTCAGTAGATGGAATGTCTTTTGAGAAATTCTTCCAAAACTTTGAAACCCGTGCTGATTTACCATTATGGCCACTCTTGTTCTTAACAATCTCTTGCGGTGCATTATCTGGTTTCCACGCAACACAAAGCCCGTTAATGGCACGTTGTACTGAAAACGAAAAAGAAGCTCGCTTCATTTTCTACGGTGCGATGATCGGTGAAGGTGTGATTGCATTAGTATGGTGTGCGGTTGGCTTAAGTTTCTACGATTCATTACCAACTTTATTAGAAGCGATTAAAGCAGGTTCTCCTTCTAAAGTGGTTTATGATTCTTCTATTCACTTCTTAGGGTTTATCGGTGGTATTTTTGCAGTGTTAGGTGTAGTTGTTCTTCCTATTACATCAGGCGATACAGCGTTCCGTGCTGCACGTCTTGTTATTGCAGAATTCTTCCATTTAGAACAAAAAACCTTAGCTAAACGTTTAATTATTGCTGTGCCATTATTCGTGGTTGGTTATATCGTATCAAAAGTGGATTTCTCTATCTTATGGCGTTACTTCACTTGGGCGAACCAAACCACTGCGATGGTTATGTTATGGACTGCAGCAGCGTACTTATATCGCTATAATAAATTCCACTGGGTATGTACAATCCCTGCGGCATTTATCAGTACGGTATGTTTCACTTACCTTGCATACAACAAAATCGGTTTCGGTTTAGACTATCAATTATCTGTTTATATCGGCTTAGGCTTAACAGTACTTTGTTTAGTATTATTCTTCACACAGCTTAAACCATTAGGTGCTCGTGACGAAGAAGCGTATGTAAATAACTAATTAAATCGAGTTAAAAATTGAAAAACCGTTTGAGGGAAACCTTAAACGGTTTTTTTATTTATTTTTTGGCAATATTTACCAATCTTTACGTTTTAATTGCTTGCAAGTTAAGGCTACAACCGATAAACTTACTCAAAGTGGTGAAAAGTGGAATTTTGTGGAGAATTCTACTAAATTTTTCTAAAAATAAATGTTTGAAGGTTGAGAAATGTTTCGTGGTGCAGCAGCGGTAAATTTAGATGCGAAGGGTCGTGTAGCGATTCCTACTCGTTATCGTGCTGAAATAATGGAAAGAACCAAGGACAAATGGTTTGTACCGTTGATATTCGTCAACCTTGTTTATTACTTTATCCTTTAGATGAGTGGGAAAAAATCGAACAAAAACTACTTTCACTTTCTAACTTTGACCCAAATCAACGCCGTTTACAACGTGTTATGCTCGGTTATGCCACAGAATGTGAAATGGATGCGCAAGGTCGTATCTTGTTGAGTGGTCCATTACGTCAACACGCAAAATTAGAAAAAGGTTTAATGTTGGTAGGGCAGTTGAACAAATTTGAAATTTGGAGCGATACTGAATGGTACGCACAAATTGATGAAGATATCGAAATTGGCTCAAGTGCTGAATTCGGTGCTTCTGAAGAACTAAAAATGCTGTCATTATAAGAACAGCAGCACTAGCAGGATAAGCGGTGCTCGCACCGCTCTATCTTTTCTTTATCGATTTTGATTTAACGTTTACTTTTTACTTATGACTACGCAAAATTCCTTTTCTGCACCTGAACATATCACGGTTTTGCTTCACGAAGCGGTGAATGGTTTGGCGTTGAAAGAAAACGGAATTTATATTGATGGTACCTTTGGTCGTGGTGGTCATTCTCGTCTTATTCTTTCCCAACTTTCTGAAAATGGTCGTTTAATTGCCGTTGATCGTGATCCACGTGCGATTGCTGAAGCTGAAAAAATTCAAGACCCTCGTTTTCATATCGAACATAATAGCTTTTCACACATTCCAGATATCTGTCAAAAACTCGATTTAGTTGGTAAAATTGACGGCATTTTGCTGGATTTAGGCGTATCATCTCCACAGCTTGATGAAGCTGATCGTGGTTTCAGTTTTATGAAAGATGGCCCGTTAGATATGCGCATGGATACCACACAAGGTTTATCCGCGGCAGAGTGGCTAAAACAGGTATCTGTTGATGATTTAACTTGGGTGTTAAAAACCTTTGGTGAAGAGCGTTTTGCAAAACGAATTGCGACTGCCATCGTAGAATTTAATAAAAGTGCGGTTAAAAATGGCACAGAATGTTTAAGTCGCACTTCTCAGCTCGCGGAGTTAATTGCTCAAGCCGTGCCGTTTAAAGATAAACATAAGCATCCGGCGACTCGTAGTTTCCAAGCCATTCGAATTTATATTAATGCGGAATTAGATGAATTAGAAAGTGTATTAAATTCTGCATTGGATATGTTGGCACCAGAAGGACGTTTATCGATTATCAGTTTCCATTCACTTGAAGACAGAATGGTAAAACATTTCATACGTAAACAAAGTAAAGGTGAAGATATCCCGAGAGGTTTACCATTACGTGAAGATCAAATCCAACGTAATCAAAAGTTAAAAATCATTGGTAAGGCAATTCAGCCGAGTGAGGCAGAAATTTCGGCAAATCCACGCTCAAGAAGTGCGGTTTTACGTATTGCGGAAAGGGTGAAATAATATGTTAGAAAATAGCGAACGTTATCCTTTACAACATATTCTCGTTGAAGATATTTTTTCTTCTAATAAATTAATTGTCGTTCTACTTTTATTAATTTTAGCTTCTGCAATGGGCACAATTTGGATGACCCATCAAACACGAGGCCTGATTTCTGAAAACGGGCAGTTGGTATTACAACACCAAGCCCTTGAAAACGAATATCGCAATTTGCAATTACAAGAAGCAACCGAAAGTGATAATACAAGAGTTGAATCCATTGCAATCGGTACATTAAAAATGCAACGTGTTCAAAATGAACAAGAAGTGGTTATTTTTGAATAGGGATTTTAGATAAAATGGTTAGATTTAATTCCTCTAAGAAACCAGGAAAGCCAAAGAAAACAATTAGAAAATTGGCTCAACCTGCGTCAGTAAAACCAAACAAACCGAAGATGGTATTTGAGAAATGCTTTCTTCGTGGTCGTTATCTCATCGCGACAAGTTTTATTTTCTTAGGCTTAGGCGCATTAGTGGCTCGTGCTGCTTATGTGCAATCAGTTAATTCTGAAATCCTTTCTGGTGAAGCGGACAAACGCTCATTACGTAAAGATGACGTCCTTTCTGTTCGTGGTTCAATTTTAGATCGTAATGGTCAATTGTTATCGGTGAGTGTGCCGATGAGTGCGATCGTGGCAGAACCGCGTTTAATGCTAAAAGAAAATGCATTAGATGATAAAGAACGTATCAAAGCTCTTGCTAACGAATTAAATATGACTCCAGCAGAGTTGGTGAAAAAAATTGAGAAAAATCCAAAATCAGGTTTCTTGTATTTAGCACGTCAAGTAGAAGCGGGCAAAGCAAATTATATTCGTGATCTCAAAATTAAAGGTATTTCATTAGAAACTGAACATCGTCGTTTTTATCCACGTGTAGAAGAAGCGGCTCAATTAATCGGCTTTACCAACATTGATGGTAAAGGGATTGAAGGCGTTGAGGCAAGTTTCAACTCTATGTTAGTGGGGAAAGACGGTGCGCGTGTTGTACGTAAAGACAAACGTGGTAACGTGGTTGAGCATATTGCAGATGAGAAAAAATACGATGCACAAGATGTGACCTTAAGCATTGATGAAAAATTACAATCAATGGTGTATCGCGAAATCAAAAAAGCGGTGACAGAGAACAAAGCAGAATCGGGCACAGCTGTATTGGTGGATGTGCGTACGGGTGAAGTATTAGCAATGGCAACTGCGCCTTCTTACAACCCAAATAACTTGGCTAATGTAAAAGATGAATTAAAACGTAACCGTGCAATTACAGATACCTTTGAACCAGGTTCAACCGTAAAACCTTTCGTTGTGTTGACCGCACTTCAACGTGGCGCAGCGAGACGTGATGAAGTGATTAATACAGGTTCATTTACCGTAAATGGTAAAGAAATTGTGGACGTGGCACCTCGCCCACAACAAACCTTAGATGAAATTTTGATCAACTCCAGTAACCGTGGTGTGAGCCGTCTTGCGTTACGTATGCCACCTTCTGCATTAATGGAAACTTACCAAAATGCAGGCTTGGGTAAAGATACAGAGTTAGGCTTAATTGGTGAGCAACGTGGTGTATTAAATGCAAACCGTAAACGTTGGGCGGATATCGAACGTGCAACTGTGGCTTATGGTTATGGTATCACTTCAACACCATTACAAATTGCGCGTGCCTATGCTACTTTAGGTAGCTTCGGGATTTATCGTCCACTTTCTATCACTAAAGTTGATCCGCCGGTTATTGGTCAACGTGTTTTCTCTGAAAAAATCACGAAAGACGTCGTGGGTATGTTAGAGAAAGTGGCAATCAAAAATAAACGTGCGATGGTTGAAGGGTATCGTGTAGGCGCGAAAACCGGTACAGCGCGTAAAATTGAAAATGGTCACTATGTTCATAAATATGTGGCATTTACAGCGGGTATTGCACCAATTAGCGATCCACGTTATGCACTCGTTATTTTGATCAACGATCCGAAAGCAGGACAGTACTATGGTGGTGCGATATCTGCGCCAGTATTCTCGAGCATTATGGGTTATACCTTGCGTGCTAACGGTATAGCACCAGATGCAGAACCAACAGAAAAAACAGCAAGACGCACTGTTCGCTTAAGCGATCAAAAACTTGAAAAAATGAATTAAGAAAAGGCAAAATAATGAAAAAATTGACCGCACTTTTTGATCTTCCGGTGCTTTCAGACATTAATGTGAAGGCGATGGTGTTAGACAGCCGCAAAGTGACCCAAGGTGATTTGTTTGTGGCAGTAAAAGGGCATCGTTTTGATGCGAGTCAATTTGTTCCTCAAGCCATCTCTTCTGGCGCAAGTGCGGTCGTTTTAGAAACAGATTTAGAAAACGAGCATTTAAGCATCCAATGGCAAAATAATGTGCCTGTGATTCATTATTATCATTTATCTGCCAATCTTTCTGCATTGGCAGGTAAATTCTATGAACATCCTTCCGAAAAATTGACTTTGGTTGGTGTAACTGGAACAAACGGTAAAACCACCGTTTCTCAATTATTAGCCCAATGGGCAACGCTATTCGGCCATAAAGCAGCGGTCATGGGCACCATTGGCAATGGTTTATTAGGTCAAGTCAAAGAAGCCAAAAATACCACAGGCTCAGCCGTTGAAGTTCAAGAAAACCTCGCTAATTTTGTAGAGAATGGGGCAGATTTTGCTTCTATCGAAGTGTCTTCACATGGTTTAGTTCAACATCGCGTTGAAGCCCTTAAATTTAAAGCCGCCATTTTTACCAATTTAAGTCGTGATCATTTGGATTATCACGAGACAATGGAAAAGTATGCAGAAGCTAAAAAACGCTTTTTCATTGATTTAGCCCCCGAATTACAAATTCTCAATGCTGACGATCCAATTGGGGCTGCATGGTTAAATGAATTACCAAGTGGTATTGCAGTCAGCTGTCGCCCAGATTTTCAACCAACTTCTAAACAATGGCTTTATGCAACACAGATTCGTTTCACTCACAAAGGTGCGGTGATTGATGTTGCTTCAAGTTGGGGTAATGGCACATTACATAGCCCATTAATTGGCGCGTTTAACGTGAGTAATCTGCTGTTAGCCACGGCTGTTTTATTGGCTTTAGGTTATTCTTTCGACGATCTTATCCGTACGGTTTCACAGCTAAAAGGGGTAAATGGAAGAATGGAATTGATTAAGAAAGCAGGTAAACCAACGGTTATCGTTGATTATGCGCATACTCCAGATGCATTAGAAAAGGCATTAAATGCCGCGCGTGAACATTGTAAAGGCAAACTTTGGTGTATCTTTGGTTGTGGCGGAGATCGTGATGCAGGCAAGCGTCCGCTGATGGCAAAAGCTGCTGAACAGTTTGCAGATTTAGTGATCGTAACTCAAGATAATCCGCGTACAGAAGATCCAAATAAAATTGAAGCAGATATCCTTACGGGTTTTAGCCGAATGGAAGATGTTGGAGTGATTCCGGATCGCGAAGAAGCCATCAAATTTACCATTGAGAATGCGGTTGAAAACGATGTGATTGTGATTGCCGGTAAAGGCCATGAAAACTATCAAATCATTGGAGATAAAACACTTCATTTCTCCGATCAAGAAGTGGCTGAAGCCTATTTAACGAAAAAATAAAAACAGAATGATTAAACTAACTACCCAACAGCTTGCTCAAATTTTAAATGCTAATCTTATTGGAGATGGGCAGGTCGTTGTTGAAAATATCAATACGGATACGCGCAAAACTGTATCCAACTCGCTTTTCTTTGCATTAAAAGGTGAGCATTTTGATGCACATCAATACTTAGATAAAGCCGTTGAGCAAGGTGCGACAGCCTTAGTTGTGCAACAAGCCAACACTGAAATTGCAACGCCACAATTAGTTGTTGCAGATACGCGCTTAGCTCTTGGTCAATTAGCAAAATGGTTACGTGAAAAAATTAATCCTCGTACCGTGGCGATGACAGGCTCTTCAGGTAAAACCACAGTGAAAGAGATGACAGCATCCATTCTGCAAAAAACAGCAGGCAATCCTGAAGCCGTGTTATTCACCAATGGTAATTTCAACAATGATATTGGCGTACCATTAACGTTATTACGCTTAACCGAACAGCATAAATTTGCTGTTATTGAATTAGGTGCTAATCATCAAGGTGAAATTGATTACACCACGCATCTTGCTCAGCCTGAGGCCGCATTAGTGAATAATGTAGCGGCTGCACATTTAGAAGGTTTTGGTTCAATTGAAGGTGTTGCACGTGCGAAAGGTGAAATCTATCGTGGTTTAACCCCAAATGGTGTAGCCATTATTAACAGTGAACATAATTATATTGAATTGTGGCAAAAAGAAATTGGTTCCCATGCTATTCAATATTTTAATGGTGGCAATTACAAAGCTGAAAATGTAAAACATTCATCTAATGGCTCAACATTTACGTTAGTTTCGCCAAAAGGTAGCATTGAAATTAATTTGCCTTATTTAGGTGAGCATAATGTAAAAAATGCCTTGGCTGCGACCGCACTTGCTATGAATGTGCGCGCGAGTCTTGCTGATGTAAAAGCCGGTCTTGAACATCGCTCTCAAGTAAAAGGAAGATTATTCCCGATTCAAGTGAATGAAAATCTGCTGTTATTGGATGATACCTACAATGCGAATGTTGATTCTTTACAAGCTGCGATTGATGTTTTAAAAGGTTATGATGCTTTCCGTATTCTACTTGTGGGCGATATGAAAGAATTAGGCGAGGATAGCCTGAAATGCCATCAACAAGTGGGTGAGCACGCCAAACAAGCTAAATTAGATTTAGTGCTTTCTTACGGAACAGAAAGTGCGGTCATTTCTGAAGCTGTTTTGGGAAAACATTTTACAGATAAAGCTGAATTGACAGCTTATGCGTTAGATATTATTAAACAGAAATTACAAGAAAACCCAAAAGTCGTCGTATTAGCGAAAGGCTCGCGTTCAATGAAAATGGAAGAGACGATTTATTCATTAAAGGATAGCTTATGTTAGTTTGGCTTGCTGAATACTTAGTTCGCTATGAAACGGCATTCAATGCCATTTCCTATATTACCGTACGTGCGATTTTGGCATTATTGACCGCACTTTTCATTTCTTTATGGATTGGTCCGAAAGTGATCAAACGCCTTCAAATTTTAAAATTTGGGCAAGAAGTGCGTAATGATGGACCTGAAAGTCACTTTGCGAAAAAGGGCACCCCAACTATGGGTGGTGTGATGATTTTATTCTCCATTGGTGTCAGTACGTTATTATGGGCTAACTTAGCAAATCCTTATGTTTGGATTTGCTTATTTGTGCTGTTTGGTTATGGTGCAATTGGTTTTGTGGATGATTTCCGTAAAATCACGCGTAAAAATACCGATGGTTTAATTGCGCGTTGGAAATATTTCTGGATGTCAGTAGTCGCATTAGTGGCAATCATTTGGTTGTATTGGTTAGGTCATGATACGGATGCAACTCGTTTAGTGATTCCATTCTTCAAAGATATCATGCCGCAATTAGGTCTATTCTATATCGTGTTGTCTTACTTTGTGATTGTGGGCACAGGCAATGCGGTAAACTTAACTGACGGTTTAGATGGTCTTGCAATCATGCCAACAGCGTTAGTGGCTGGTGCATTTGCTTTAATCGCATGGGCGACCGGTAACGTTAATTTTGCAGAATACTTACATATTCCTTACATCAAATATAGCTCTGAAGTCGTGGTTTTCTGTACTGCTATCGTAGGGGCAGGCTTAGGATTCTTATGGTTTAACACTTATCCTGCACAGGTCTTTATGGGCGATGTTGGTTCTCTAGCACTTGGTGGCGCACTTGGTGTGGTTGCCATTCTTGTTCGCCAAGAATTCTTATTAGTGATTATGGGCGGTGTATTTGTTGTTGAAGCCTTGTCTGTGATTTTGCAAGTGGGCTCTTATAAATTAAGAAAACAACGTATTTTCAGAATGGCACCAATTCATCACCACTTTGAATTAAAAGGTTGGCCAGAACCAAGAGTGATTATTCGGTTTTGGATTATATCCTTAATGTTGGTGTTGATGGGGCTTGTAACGCTCAAACTAAGATAATTTTTGTAGGGTGCACTTGTTGCACCCTGCGTGATCCCAGAATACGAGAGAAGAAAAACAACATGACAAATCTATATCAAAATAAAACTATCACCATCATAGGCCTCGGAAAAACAGGCCTTTCTTGCGTTGAATATCTTCAATCTCAACAAGCTAATATCCGTGTGATTGATACACGTCAACATCCAGCGGGAGCAGAGCAATTACCTAAAAATGTTCCTTTACACACGGGTAGTCTAAATCAACAATGGTTACTTGAAAGCGATATTATTGTCATTAGCCCGGGACTCGCGGTAAAAACACCTGAAATTCAGACCGCACTTTCAGCAGGTGTGGAAGTGATTGGGGATATCGAATTATTCTGTCGAGCTGCCACCAAGCCAATTGTCGGGATTACAGGCTCTAACGGTAAAAGCACCGTGACAACATTAGTTTATGAAATGGCAAAATCAGAGGGAATAAAAGTGGGAATGGGGGGAAACATTGGCATTCCTGCGTTGTCATTATTAAATGAAGATTGCGATCTTTATGTATTAGAACTTTCCAGTTTCCAACTTGAAACCACTTACAGTTTGAAAGCGGCTGCAGCGACTGTGCTTAATGTGACTGAAGATCACATGGATCGCTATGTTGATTTAGAAGATTATCGCCAAGCAAAATTACGTATTTACCACAAGGCGGAAACAGCAGTAGTGAATTTAGAAGATAAACTCACTTTTGGCGAAGGTGAAAATCAGGCTAAGAAGGTAGTGTCTTTTGCTGAAAATCAAGCGGATTACTGGTTGAAAACCGAAAACGGTAAACAGTACTTAATGGCGAAAGAGGAAGTCATTTTACCTTGTGATGAAGCAACCTTAGTTGGTCGTCATAATTACATGAATATTTTAGCTGCGACAGCGTTAGCGCAAGCAGTAGGCATAAATTTAGAGGCAATTCGTACCACACTTCGTCAATTTAAAGGGCTAGATCATCGTTTCCAATTAGCCTATCAGGCGAATGGCGTTCGTTGGATTAATGATTCTAAAGCGACTAATGTGGGCAGCACGGTTGCGGCATTGGCTGGGTTATATGTTGAGGGAACGTTACACCTTTTATTAGGTGGCGATGGTAAAGGTGCAGATTTTTCTGAACTAGCCGATTTAATCAACCAACCTCATATTTCAACGTATTGTTTTGGTCGAGATGGAAAACAACTTGCGGCACTTTCAAGTCAAAGTCATTTGTTTGAAACCATGGAACAAGCGATTTCATTTTTACGTCCACGTTTAAAATCAGGCGATATGGTGTTATTATCTCCCGCTTGTGCAAGTTTGGATCAGTTTTCCTCTTTTGAAAAACGTGGCGAAGAGTTTACTCGTTTAGCAAAATTAGCTTAAAGAATTAGGGTAGTAATGGAATTTATCAATAAAATTAAACAAAATTATGAGCAATGGGCGAGAGTAACTCCTCAGGGATTACTTTACGATCGCGCATTGTTTTGGCTTTTTGTCGTGCTATTGCTGATTGGTTTAGTAGCGGTAACTTCTGCTTCAATGCCTTACAGTGCACGCGTATTTAATGATACATTCTATTTTGCTAAACGTGATGCTGTTTATGTCTTACTTTCTTTAGCGACTTGTTATTTAACTCTCCAAATTTCTTCTTCTCAATGGGAAAAGTGGCACGCTAAAATTTTTTTATTAGCCATTGTTTTATTAATACTGGTTCTCGGTATCGGTACTTCTGTTAATGGTGCAAAACGTTGGATTTCTTTAGGGATTTTAAATTTCCAGCCTGCGGAATTTGCGAAGTTAGCTTTAACCTGTTTCCTCGCGAGCTATTTTACGCGTCGTTATGATGAAGTACGTGGTAAAAAATTCAGTGCAGCTAAGCCTTTCATTGTGATGGGGGTATTAGGTGTATTCTTACTCGCTCAACCTGACTTAGGGAGTACAGTGGTACTATTTGTGATCACTTTCGGTATGCTTTTTATTGTTGGTGCAAATTTTTGGCAATTTATTTTGCTAATTGGTACAGGCATACTTCTCTTTATTTGGTTAGTTCTTTCAGCCTCTTATCGTTTAAAACGTTTTACCGGTTTCTTAGAGCCGTTTAAAGATCCTTACGGAACAGGATTCCAGTTAACGAATTCATTGATGGCGTTTGGTCGTGGTGAAATTAGTGGGGAAGGGCTCGGTAACTCTATTCAAAAACTCGATTATCTTCCTGAAGCACATACTGACTTTATCATGGCGATTATTGGTGAAGAATTCGGTTTTATTGGTATTTTTGTTGTTGTCATTCTTTTAGGTTTATTGATTTTCCGTGCGATGAAAATCGGACGTGAATCACTCATGTTAGAACAGCGTTTCCGTGGTTTTTTTGCTTTGGGTATTAGTTTCTGGATTTTCTTCCAAGGGTTTGTCAATCTCGGTATGGCATTAGGGATGTTACCGACAAAAGGTTTAACTTTCCCGTTAGTGAGTTACGGCGGTTCAAGTATCATTATTATGTCGGCAACCGTAGGGATTTTATTGCGTATTGACCATGAAAATAGATTACAACGTGGTGGTCAAGCACGTTTGAGAGATGATTAGGGATATTTATGAGTAAAAAATTATTAGTTATGGCAGGTGGTACGGGTGGACATGTTTTCCCCGCCATCGCTGTTGCTCAAACCTTACAAAAAGAAGGTTGGGACATTTGCTGGTTAGGTACAAAAGATCGCATGGAAGCACAGCTTGTACCCAAACATGGCATTCCTATTCGTTTTATTCAAATTTCAGGGTTGCGTGGAAAAGGCATTAAAGCATTACTTGGCGCGCCTTTTGCTATTTTAAGAGCAGTATTGCAAGCTCGTAAAATTATTCAAGAATATCAACCTAATGCGGTATTAGGCATGGGTGGTTATGTATCAGGCCCTGGTGGTATTGCTGCAAAACTTTGTGGTGTGCCAGTTATTTTACATGAACAAAATGCCGTAGCAGGCTTAACCAATGAATGGTTGGCTAAAATTGCGACACGTGTATTACAAGCTTTCCCAACTGCATTCAAAGATGCCGAGGTTGTAGGGAATCCAGTTCGGCAAGATTTATTTGAAATGCCATCACCACAAGCACGTTTTTCAGAAAGAAGCGGAAAATTGAGAGTACTTGTCGTGGGGGGAAGCCAAGGGGCTCGCGTACTCAATCAAACAATTCCACAAGTAGTAGCGCGTTTGGCAGATAAACTAGAAGTGCGTCATCAAGTCGGTAAAGGTTCTGTTGAAAGTGTGACCGCACTTTATGGTGAACATGCCGATTCGGTCAAAATTACAGAATTTATTGATGATATGGCAGAAGCCTACGCTTGGGCTGATGTGGTGATTTGTCGCTCTGGAGCTTTAACGGTATGTGAATTAGCAGCAGTGGGGACACCAGCAATTTTTGTACCATTCCAGCATAAAGATCAACAACAATATTTAAATGCGAAATATCTTGCCGATGTAGGTGCAGCAAAAATTGTTCAGCAGAATGAATTAAATGCAGATGTGTTGGTCGATTTCTTAGAAAAAACAGATCGTGAAACTTTGATAGCGATGGCGATTAAGGCAAAAGAAATGTCAGCACCATTAGCCGCTAAACGTGTAGCTGATGTTATTGTAGAGAACGCGAAATAAGAACAGAGAAATTAAGGGAAAGTAAATAGACCATTAATCTAAAAGTGCGGTTAAAAATAAAGGTGAAATAATATGAAACATATTTCGGACGATATTAGAAAGATTATCCCAGAGATGCGTCGGGTTCAACAAATTCATTTCATTGGTATCGGTGGTGCCGGTATGAGTGGAATTGCCGAAATTTTATTAAATGAAGGTTATGATATCTCTGGTTCGGATATTGCAGATGGTGTCGTGACTCAGCGTCTTGCTCAAGCTGGCGCAAAAATTTTCATTGGTCATCAAGCTGAAAATGTGAAAGGGGCAAGTGTCGTTGTTGTATCAAGCGCGATCCATGAAGATAACCCTGAATTAATCGCCGCAAAACAAAATCGTATTCCCGTGATTCAGCGAGCACAAATGTTGGCTGAAATTATGCGTTTTCGTCATGGTATTGCGGTGGCGGGTACCCATGGTAAAACCACCACCACTGCCATGATTTCGATGATTTATACTCAAGCAAAACTGGATCCAACTTTCGTTAATGGTGGTTTAGTTAAATCAGCTGGTAAAAATGCACATTTAGGTGCAAGCCGTTATTTAATCGCTGAAGCAGATGAAAGTGATGCTTCTTTCTTACACTTACAGCCAATGGTTTCTGTGGTGACCAATATTGAACCGGATCATATGGATACGTATGGCGGTGACTTTGAAAAGATGAAAGCCACTTACGTGAAGTTCTTACATAACTTACCATTCTACGGTTTAGCGGTGATGTGCGCAGATGATGCGGTATTAATGGAACTTGTTCCTCAAGTTGGACGCCAAGTGTTAACCTATGGTTTCAGAGAGCATGCTGACTATCGTATCGAAGATTATGAACAAACCGGTTTCCAAGGTCATTACACCGTAGTTTGCCCAAGTGGTGAACGTATTAATGTATTATTGAATGTGCCAGGTAAACACAATGCGTTAAATGCGACGGCCGCACTTGCTGTAGCAAAAGAAGAAGGCATTGGTAATGAAGCGATTTTAGAAGCACTTGCTGATTTCCAAGGTGCGGGCAGACGTTTTGACCAATTAGGCGAGTTTATCCGTCCAAATGGTAAAGTACGCTTAGTGGATGATTATGGTCATCACCCAACAGAAGTTGATGTAACAATTAAAGCGGCACGCGAAGGTTGGGGGGATAAACGTATTGTCATGATTTTCCAACCTCACCGTTATTCACGTACTCGCGATTTATTTGATGAATTCGTGCAAGTATTATCCCAAGTGGATGCATTGATTATGTTAGACGTGTATGCGGCAGGCGAAGCGCCAATTGTCGGTGCAGATAGTAAAGCACTTTGTCGTTCTATTCGTAATCTAGGAAAAGTCGATCCTATTTTAGTTTCTGATACGGAACAACTTGGCGATGTATTAGATCAAATTATTCAAGATGGCGATTTAATTCTTGCTCAAGGTGCGGGAAGTGTAAGCAAAATTTCTCGTGGTTTAGCAGAACGTTGGAAAGCATAAATACATCGAAAAATAACCGCACTTTTGATGAAAAATAAAAAGAAAACAGGATAAAACAATGAATTTAAAACAAGAAAAAATTGCTGTGTTGTTAGGCGGCACATCAGCTGAACGTGAAGTTTCGCTTAATTCTGGCGCGGCCGTGTTAAACGCATTAGTGAGCCAAGGTTATAATGCACATGGTATTGATCCTAAAGAATATAATGTCGCGAATTTAAAAGCAGATGGTTTTGATCGTGTCTTTAACATTTTACATGGCCGCGGTGGTGAAGATGGCACCATGCAAGGTTTATTAGAACAAATCGGTTTGCCTTATACGGGTTGTGGCGTGATGGCTTCCGCGTTAACCATGGATAAAATGCGTACTAAAATGTTATGGAAAGCCTTTGGTTTACCTGTTGCCGATATGGAGATCGTGACCAAAGAAAACGCTCACGAACTAAACCCACAAGCTGTGGTCGAAAAATTAGGTTTACCTTTGATGGTTAAGCCATCTCTTGAAGGTTCAAGTGTGGGTTTAACGAAAGTAAAAGCAGTCGAAGAATTAAAAAGTGCGGTCGATTATGCACTTAAATTTGATAACACCATTTTGATTGAAGAATGGTTAGCGGGTGATGAATTAACTGTGCCTGTTTTAGGTGGCGAAGTATTGCCTGCTGTTCGCATTGTGCCAGAAGGTGAGTTTTATGATTACGATGCGAAATATATTTCAGATAACACTCAATATTTTTGCCCTGCTGGCCTTTCAGCTGAACGTGAGCAAGAATTAGCGAAATTAGTTAAACGTGCTTATGACGTTGTGGGTTGTCGTGGCTGGAGTCGCATTGATGTGATGACTGATGCACAAGATAATTTCCGTTTAGTTGAAGTAAACACGAACCCTGGTATGACAAGTCACAGTTTATTCCCTAAATCTGCATCAACAGTCGGTATTTCATTTGAACAACTCGTCGTGAAAATTTTGGAGTTGAGTGCGTAATGAATGTAATTAAGCGCAAAAATACACCACCAACGCAATTTGGTCGCTCATCTAACGGAGAAGGTAAATTCCGTTTTATGTTGCAGATTAAACTTGCTTTGGTGTTACTTTGTGCGGGGCTAGGGTATTTCGTTTATTCAAACTGGCAGAGTTGGCTTGAAAGCTTAGACGGTGATAGAAAAATTACAGCCTATGCATTAGTGGGGCAAAATGAATTTACCACTTATCCAGATGTGCAAGATGTATTACTCAAAATGGGCTCTCTCAAGGGCTTCTGGGGACAAGACGTTAAGCAAATTCAAGAGCAACTTGAAACGATTCCTTGGGTAAAAGGTGCGGTGGTTCGTAAAATTTGGCCAAATCGTTTAAGTATTTGGCTGTCAGAATATCAGCCAGTTGCAATTTGGAATAAAACAGAGTTCATCACAAAAGAGGGAACGGTTTTCCAATTGCCGATGGATAAGTTAAAAGAAAAAGCTTTACCTTATTTAGGTGGTCCAGATTATCAAAGCTTGAAGGTCTTAGAGGCTTGGAATCAAATTTTCGCTGATTTTAAGGCAAAAAATTTGGTGGTTAAAGGGGTGACAATTGATGATCGTGGTGCGTGGCAAGTTACGCTAGATAATGATATAGTATTGAAACTTGGGCGCGGAGATTGGAAACCAAAATTAGATCGATTTGTAACGATTTACCCACAAATTGAAGTGCCTGAAGGTAAACGAATTGATTATGTAGATTTGCGCTATGCATCTGCATCAGCAGCGGTTGGATTGACAGAGAAATAAAAATAATTCATTAGGTGTAATAAGAAAATGGGAAAAGAGTTGGAACCGAAAGTCATTGTAGGTCTTGAAGTTGGTACATCAAAAGTTGTTGCTGTTGTTGGGGAAGTGCTTCCTGATGGCGTCGTAAATGTACTTGGCGTGGGTAGCTGTCCATCGAAAGGGATTGATCGTGGCAGTATTACTGATTTAGATGCTGTTGTGAACTCTATCCAACGTGCTATTGAAGCGGCTGAATCAATGGCTGATTGCCAAATTATGAGTGTGACTCTTGCAATTACGGGCGAACATATTCAAAGCCTAAATGAGAGCGGTTTTGTTGCTATTTCTGAAAATGAAGTGACTCAAGAAGAGATTGATGATGCTTTACATACAGCAAGCTCAGTAAAATTACCTGAAGGCCTTTCTTTATTACACATTATTCCTCAAGAATACGCGGTAGATAAACAAGTTAATATTAAAAATCCATTAGGTCTACACGGCGTCCGTTTAAAAGCAAATGTACACCTAATTGCTTGTCACCAAGACTGGCAAAATAACTTGAAAAAAGCGGTTGAGCGTTGTGGTTTGCAAGTTGATAAGGTCGTGTTCTCCGGCTTTGCAGCAACGCATTCTGTTTTAACTGAAGATGAAAAAGACTTAGGCGTGTGCTTAATCGATTTCGGCGCGGGTACTATGAATGTGATGGTTTATACCAATGGTTCATTACGCTTTAGCAAGGTTATTCCTTATGCGGGCAATATTGTCACGAATGATATTGCTCATGCATGCACCGTTTCTCGTGCAGAAGCCGAACGTATTAAGGTGAATTATGCAAGTGCATTGTATCCAGCGCGTCTACATGGCGATAAAAAAATTGAAGTGGCAAGTATTGGTGGTCGAGCGCCACGTGCTTTAACAAAAAGTGATTTATCTTTAATCACTTCAGCAAGATATATTGAACTATTAGGCGTTGTTAAGGACGAATTAGATAAGCTTAAAGCAGATTTAGAAAGCAAACATATTAAATTTGAATTAATTGCTGGTGTCGTTATTACCGGTGGTGGTGCACAAATTGAAGACTTAAAAGATTGTGCTTCGAATGTATTTGGTTGCCAAGTGCGTATTGGTAGTCCATTGAATATTACAGGCTTAACGGATTATGTAAATCGCCCACAATATTCAACTGTAGTCGGATTACTACAATATCATCATCAAAATAGTGATAATGATCCTGTAGATAGTAACTATGGTGATGAAGGTGTTGGCAGAAAATTCTGGAAAGGCCTTAAAAATATTTTCAATAAAGTGAAATCAGAATTTTGATAATTTTGACTTTTTCATTTACAATAAGAAAGATTTAACTTTTATTAATATGCTAGCAGAGTATTAGCGGTAACGGAGAACAGCAAATGTTATACCCAGAGTATGGTGATTTTGAAGAGCAAACAGGTGCACTGATTAAGGTTGTCGGTGTTGGTGGAGGCGGCGGTAACGCAGTTAACCACATGGTTGCTAACATGGTGCAACAAGAATTCAATGGTAATTTCTTGGGCGAAAGTGCAATTGATAGCGATGAGCACGGTAAGATCGTATTCTATGCGGTAAATACCGATGCACAAGCATTACGCAAAAGCCAAGTTCAACAAACTGTACAAATTGGTGGGGCAACAACGAAAGGTCTTGGTGCGGGCGCAAACCCAAATGTAGGTCGTAAAGCGGCTGAAGATGACCAAGAAGAAATCCGTAAAATGCTTGAGGGTGCAGACATGGTCTTTATCGCAGCCGGTATGGGCGGTGGTACAGGTACTGGTGCGGCACCAATCGTTGCTAAAGTAGCGAAAGAATTAGGCATTTTAACTGTTGCTGTTGTTACTAAGCCATTTAGCTTTGAAGGCAAAAAACGTATGCAATTTGCTGAATTAGGGATTAAAGATCTTTCACAATATGTGGATTCAATGATCATTATTCCTAACCAACAAATTCAAAAAGTTCTCCCGAAAAATGCAACATTAATTGATGCTTTTGCTGCTGCGAATGACGTATTACGTAACTCTGTTATGGGCATCTCCGATATGATTACCTCTCCAGGTTTAATCAACGTGGACTTTGCTGACGTAAGAACCGTTATGTCGGAAATGGGCCAAGCAATGATTGGTTTCGGCTCCGCTCAAAGTGAACCAGGTGCGGGTCGTGCAGAAGAAGCAGCACGTCTTGCAATTAAAAATGATTTATTAGAAAAAGTCGATCTGTCTAATGCTAAAGGTATCCTTGTTAATATTACCTCAGGCATGGATCTCGGCTTTGATGAATTTAATGTGGTGGGTGATACAGTTGGTAGTTTTGCATCTGAAGACGCGACTATCGTAGTAGGTACCAGTTTAGTTCCTGAAATGAGCAATGAAATTCGTGTAACGATCGTTGCGACAGGTTTAGGTGATGTAGTTTCAGCAGAGCCTGTAGTGATTGCTCGTCCTCAAGCGACAGTACAACAAGCTCAAGTTCAACAACCTGTAGCGCAAGAAACGATTCAACCACAACCGCCAGTTGGTTTACATGGTTTAGATGCATTAAGACATAATCCACAACCAGAACCAGCACAGGAACAAAATTCGCAATACGGTAACTTAAATAAACCGCTTGATCCAAGTCGTTTAGAACAGTTAAGAAACAATCCTAATTTCTTCAATCCGGCATCATTTGGTCGTGATGAGAAATAAGAGTAAAAGTAATCTTGTTGTAAAGCAATAAGGTAAAAGAGATGATTAAACAAAGAACATTAAAACAAAGCATTAAAGTCACAGGTGTAGGCTTACATAGCGGTAAAAAAGTAACATTAACGTTGCGCCCGGCTATGCCGAATACTGGCGTGATTTACTGCCGTACTGATCTTAATCCGCCGGTGACTTTGCCTGCGAATGCGGATTCAGTACGCGATACAATGCTTTGTACTGCACTTGTAAATGAACAAGGTGTGCGTGTTTCAACCGTAGAACACTTAAACGCAGCATTAGCAGGTTTAGGTATCGATAATATTATTATCGAAGTTGATGCACCTGAAATTCCAATCATGGACGGTAGTGCAAGCCCATTCATTTACTTGCTTTTAGACGCAGGTATTGAAGAACAAAATACACCGAAGAAATTTATTCGTATTAAGAAAAATGTACGAGTAGAAGACGGTGATAAATGGGCAGAATTTAAACCTTACAATGGTTTCCGTTTAGATTTTACAATCGACTTTGATCATCCAGCGATTAGTAAAAATGTACGTAATTACGTGATGGATTTCTCAGCACAAGCATTCGTACATCAAATTAGTCGTGCAAGAACCTTTGGTTTCATGAAAGATATTGAGTATCTTCAATCTCAAGGTCTTGCATTAGGTGGTAGCCTAGATAATGCCATCGTATTAGATGATTATCGTATCTTAAATGAAGACGGATTACGCTTCAGAGATGAATTAGTTCGTCATAAAATGCTTGATGCGATTGGCGATCTTTATATGTGTGGCTATAACATTATCGGTGATTTCAAAGCTTATAAATCTGGTCATGGTTTAAATAACAAGCTACTCCGAGCTGTACTTGCCGATCAGGAAGCGTGGGAATTTGTTACCTTTGAAGATAAGAAACAAGTTCCACAGGGTTATGTTGCGCCTGCGCAGGTACTCATCTAACAATGTTTTGTTGAAAAGCTATACTTCTTTTGGGAGTATAGCTTTTTTATTTCCCATCTTGCTCTGTTATTTTTGTTTTCTGCGAAGGTAAAGAGCGGTCAAAAATAGAGGTGTTTTTTATTATGAAAAAATTATTTACCGTGCTTCCTCTTGTGCTAGCAACTTCTGCGGCAATGGCATATGAACAAGATAAAACCTATCAATTTACCATATTGCACACCAATGATACGCACGGACATTTTTGGCCGAATGCAAAAGGTGAATATGGCTTTCCAGCACACAAAACAATTGTTAATCGCGTGAAAGCTGAGGTGGCTCACTCATTTTATTAAATGCAGGTGATTTTAATACTGGTGTACCTGAGTCAGATATGCAAACAGCAGAACCTGATATTAAAGCAATGAACGCAATGGGCTATGAGGCAACTGTATTAGGTAACCACGAGTTTGATAATCCACTACAAATTCTTGATATGCAAGAAAAATGGGCGAACTTCCCATTCTTATCTGCAAACGTGATTAATACGAAAACAGGTAAAACCTTAGTTAAGCCTTATACCATTTTAAATAAACAAGATCTTAAAATTGCCGTGGTGGGTTTAACCACAGAGGATACTGCAAAATTAGGTAACCCAGAATATCTTCACAATGTGAAGTTTGAAGACCCAACAACAGTAGCAAAAGCCACATTAAAAGAGCTAAATGAAAAAGTTAAGCCCGATGTAAAAATCGCTTTAACACATATGGGCTATTACTATGATGCGAAACATGGGTCAAATGCGCCTGGTGATGTAAGTCTTGCACGTAATTTAGATAAAGGCGCATTCGATATGATTATCGGTGGTCACAGCCATGATCCGATTTGTGTGGATGACAAAGGTGTATGGATTAAAGATTATCAACCAACTCAGCCATGTAAACCAGATTTCCAAAATGGTACTTGGATTATGCAGGCCTTTGAATGGGGTAAATATGTTGGTCGAGCTGACTTTGAGTTCAAAAATGGTGAATTAAAATTAGTGAATTATCAATTAATTCCAGTGAACTTGAAGAAAAAAGTGAAAAAAGAAGACGGTAAAACAGAATATGTGAACTATGCGGAAGAGATTCCACAAGATCCAGAAATGGAAAAACTTTTAAAATCTTACCAAGATAAAGGTGATGCTTTATTAAGCCAAAAAGTGGGGAAATTAAACGGTAAGTTAGAAGGTGATCGTACCATTATTCGTTTTGAACAAACTAACCTTGGTCACTTAATTGCAGAAGCACAACGTCAAAAAGCGAAAGCAGACATTGGTATCATGAACTCAGGTGGTATTCGTGATTCTATCCAAGAAGGTGATGTGACTTATAAAGACATTTTAAAAATCCATCCATTTGGTAACATTGTGAGCTATTTTGAATTAACCGGTAAAGAATTATTGGATTATTTAAATGTGGTGGCATTGAAAGAAGTGGATTCTGGTGCTTATGCACAATATTCAGGTATCAGCATGACAGTGAATCGTGCGAATAAGAAAGTTGAAAATGTGAAGATTCAAGGTAAACCATTGGATTTAAATAAAACTTACCGTATTTCTGTACCAAGCTATAATGCTGCAGGTGGAGATGGTTATCCAGTCATGACAAAAAATCCAACTTTTGTTAACACAGGTTTTATTGATGCGGATGTTTTAAAAGAATTTTTTGAGAAAAATTCACCTATTAATGCGGAGAAATACATCCCTCACAATGAAGTAATCTTTAAATAAGGAATGAAATGGCATTAGATTTATCAGAAATTCGTCAGCAAATTACGCAAATTGATCGCAGCTTGTTAAAGCTGCTTTCAGAGCGTCATCGCCTGGCATATGATGTAGTAAGAAGCAAAGAAGTGACGCAAAAAGCGTTGCGCGATTTAGAACGCGAGCAGCAGCTATTGCAAGAGCTTGTGCAATTTTCTGAAAGTCAAAATTACCAGCTTGAACCACAGTATATTACATCGGTCTTCCAAAAAATTATTGAAGATTCTGTGTTAACACAACAAGTGTATTTACAGAAAAAACTCAATGAGCAACGAGAAGAAACGTTACATATCGCTTTCTTAGGCAAGCGTGGTTCTTACTCTAATTTGGCTGCGCGTAACTATGCGGCTCGTTACCATCAACAATTTGCTGAAATCAGTTGTGATTCCTTTGCTCAAATTTTTGAAAAAGTTGAGAGCGGAGAAGCTGATTATGGTGTACTTCCTTTAGAAAACACCACATCTGGTGCAATTAATGAAGTTTATGATTTGCTTCAACATACCACCTTATCTTTGGTGGGCGAGTTGGCTTATCCTATCAAGCACTGTGTTTTAGTGAATGAGCAAGATGATTTAAGCAAAATTGATACGCTTTATAGCCATCCACAAGTGATTCAGCAGTGCAGTCAATTTATTCAAAGTCTTGAGCGCGTGCATATTGAGTTCTGCGAAAGTAGCTCTCATGCAATGCAGCTTGTATCAAGCTTGAATAAACCGAATATTGCGGCACTGGGCAATGAAGATGGCGGCAAGCTTTACGGCTTACATGTGTTAAAACATAATATTGCGAATCAAGAAAACAATATTACTCGTTTTATTGTCGTAGCAAAACAAGCTCGAGAAGTTTCACCGCAAATTCACACGAAAACTTTATTGTTGATGACAACATCGCAACAAGCGGGTTCCCTAGTGGATGCTTTACTTGTGTTTAAAAAGCACGGTATCAATATGACTAAGCTTGAATCGCGCCCTATTTATGGCAAACCTTGGGAAGAAATGTTCTATTTGGAGATTGAAGGAAATATTCATCATCCAGATACCCAAATTGCCTTGGAAGAGCTTAAGCAATTCAGTAATTATCTGAAAGTGCTTGGTTGTTATCCAAGTGAAATTGTGAAGCCTGCGAAGGTATAATGAAAATAAAAAAAGAGCGGTCGATTTAAAATAACGTTAAAATCGACCGCTCTTTTTATTGAGAATTCTTAAGCTTTTTTCAAGAACTCTGATTTCAACATGATTTTGCCACAATCGACGTTGTGATCTCCGTTAACTAAACGGATATTTTTGAATTTAGTGCCTTTCTTCAACACTTCAGATGAGCCTTTTAATTTTAAATCTTTAATTAAAAGCACATCATCACCATCGGCTAATAAATTACCGTTGCTATCTTTAACAATCAGTTGATCGTCATCGGCTTCAACTGTTTCATTACCATTCCACTCATTGCCACAATCAGGACAAACAAAATTCACAGAATCGTGATAAACATATTCACCTTTACATTTTGGGCAAGCTGGCATTTGATCCATTTCTTTTTCCTTCTTTATCTGATTTAAGCAAAGTATAATGCGCACGGAGTATAACAAAAAAGTGACTATTCGCCAAAAAATGGGCAATTTCACGGAATTTATGAGGTATTTATGAAAAAAATTATGCTTTTAAGTGCAGTGATGGGGAGTTTAATCTCAATCAATGCATTCGCACACAATATTCAACCTAACCAACTTTTAGCGAACGTAACAGTTTCGGATAAAGGCGAAATTACTTTAAATGGTAATGATGTGACTTATAAATCGTGGAGCTCAACGGCATTGCCAGGCAAAGTTCGAGTGATTCAGCATATTGCAGGCAGAAGTGCGGCAAAAGAGAAAAATCAAGCAATGATCGAAGCCATCAAAGCTGCTCATTTTAACCAAGCTAAATATCAAACCACGACGATTATTAATGCAGATGATGCTGTTGTGGGCACAGGCATGTTTGTGAAAAGTAGTGCAGAAAAAGGCAAAAAAGAGAATGCCCACAGCCAAGTGATTTTAGATGATAAAAGTGCGGTCAAAAACGCATGGGAATTGCGTGAAAAAGACAGTGTGATTATTTTGCTTGATAAAACCGGCAAAGTGCAATTTGTGAAAGAAGGTAAATTGACGGATGATGAAGTCAAGGAAGTCATTTCACGAGCAACAGCGTTAATCGCGAAGTAATAGAGTTATAAGCGGAAGTTTTCTTCCGCTTTTTATCCTTTGAAATCCTTCATTAATTTTCTCAATGTGCCACAATTTCGTTGAAATTTACGGCAATGTGTACAGATGGCAAGATGCAAATTGAGCCCAATTTTTTCTTTAGTCATTAATGGGCGTTCTTGCGCATCTGAAATGAGGCGAGTTGCTTGGCGACATTTCATAAAGTCACTCCCTAAAGTTTATGAGATAAGCAGTTTTGAAGTTGTAAGCGGGCACGATAGAGTGTCGTGTGCAAGTTACTTATGCTTAGTTGATTTTCTTGGCAAATTTCTTCAGAAGATAATTCCAAAAACTCTCTCATCATAAAAATCTTGGCTTGTTTGGCCGGTAGGCAAGTTAAACAAGTTTCAAAAATCAGCCAAAACTCTTCGGAATAGACCGCACTTTCGCTCTGTTCAAGATCAAGCGAGGAATGTTCAGCTTTCCAGTGCCCTCCTTCATCAAAGAAATGATTCGTTTGTTCTTCATCTTCGATTTCGGTTTCCAGTACAAATTTGCCTTTCTGACGAAGAAAATCGATGATTTTATTTTTTAAGATAGCAAAGACCCACGTTTTAAATGCGGCTTGTCGTTTAAATTGTTCAAGATGGTTAAATGCACTTAAAAAACTCTCTTGTACCAAATCTTCAGCTAAAACAGAATCGCCCACTTGTAATGTGGCAAACTTCAGCATTTGCTCTCTAATTTGTATCAGTTCTTTATCGGAAATTCCGGTTTCCATATTTTTTCCTTGGAAAATGTGTAAGAAATAGGTTCTCATTCGTCTAATGATAATGAAAGGAAAAGACCTTTCTAGATTACGCTAATTATTCACAAATTAAGGAAGATTCAAAATGAAAAATATTACTGTAAAAACAACCTTTACTGCTATTGCTGCACTTTTCTTTGCAACCAGTCTTTATGCGATAGATATGAAATCCAATGAGATGTCAATGACAAAAGCTCCCATGCCTATGACCAAAGAGTCGATGCCGATGCAAAATGATAAAATGGCGGTATTATGTAGCAGTTGCACAAAGGTTTAACCGATTAAAAACCTTAAAATCCCTATTGAAATTTTAATTCGATAGGGATT
>ERZ773079.407-NODE-407-length-28666-cov-18.310894_pt1 | contig 28666 bp, 26 predicted proteins | sample MGYA00511355_ERZ773079 | MGnify/ENA primary metagenome ERZ773079 (study PRJEB29015, sample SAMEA2737979) | human oral metagenome | biome: human oral; feature: human-associated habitat; material: dental | place: China | collected 2117 ... | reverse complement strand
GGTCGAGGAAGACGTACTTGTCCAGGTTCGTGGGCTGGGCGGTCAGCTGTGCGTAGGTCCGAGCCGCCTGCTGGTCAAGGGTCTCGACGGCGGAGGGGAAGCGGCCGATGAGTCCGAGCCGGCGCCGCTCCTCCTCGGTGAAAGCGGTGCCGCGGTTGGTCAGGGGATCGGTGACGATGGTTGGTTTGGCCGGCATGCGGTCTCCTCCAGAGCGAGCGGAGCCGATCGTCAGTTTAGTGACGATGCTGTTGGTTTACGGAAGTAAACTAACGCTCATTCTTCCGAGACGTCCACCTGTGCAGGTGCGATGGCGCGTCGGCCGAGGCGAGGCTCGGCGGTTGGCGGAGCCGCTACAGGTAACCGCGCATGAGGGTGAAGGTCTCCTCGACCCTCTCGGCGCGGAGGTGCTCGGGGCGCTCGGCCGCCACCGCGTCCAGAATCGCCTCGAGAACGACGAGTGTGGCCACCCGTGTCCGGAACATCGCCTCCTGGGTGGCCAGCGGTGTCGTCAGAAGGATGTCCGCCAGGGGCGCGAGCGGACCGGTGCGTCGGTTGGTCAGGAGGATCGAGGTGGCGCCGCGCCGGTCTGCCAGGCGCAGCAGGGCTTCGACTGGAACCGGGTGACGGTCGAAAGTCGCAGCGAGGACGACGGCGTCGGCCTCCAGCCCGGTCAGGGCGTGCGCCCAGCGGTCGGTGCCGTCCAAGACGGTGACACCGCCTCTGAGGTAGGACAGCAGGAGGCCGAAGTACTGCATGAGGGGCCGTCCCGTGGCGACAGCACCCAGGTAGAGGGGGCGATCGGCGTCACCGACCAGTGCGCAGGCGCGGGCGAAGGCCTCCGCATCGATCGCGGAGGAGCATCCGGAGAGCACCTCCTGAGCCGAGCCGACGCGCTGTTCGAGGACGGACTGGGGCGACGGCGCAGCGTCGTCGTGCGTCCGCCGGAGGCGCTCGACCGGTAAGGACAGCTCCTCGCGCACGCCGGCGCGCAGGATTCGGCTCATGGCGCGGAAGTCGGAGTATCCGAGCTTGCGCGCGAACCGGCCCACCGTCGCCGAGGAGACCCCTACGGCGCGGCAGATTTCCTCGAGGTTGAGCAGGGCGGCGCCGGGCAGGTTGTCCTCATAGAAACGGGCGACGTCGAGCTCGCGTGCGGTGAGGCGGGCGGACGCGAGCCTGTCCAGAAAAGGACTGTCCTCAGATGGCTCCACGGTGTCCAATTTATCGGAGTCGCCGGGTCGGAGGCCGTCACTCGCGTTCGCGGGAGGTGACGACGCCGTCGGGGACACTTTGCCGCCGACGGGTGCGGTTTGCGCGTTCGGGGACAGGAATCCTGTACCCGTACGCGCAGGATGTCCCCGCCCGGAGCGGCGCGCAGCCGGCCGCGCGGAACGTCCCCGGTTGGGTAGGGTCAGGCGAGCAGGATCTTCAGGACGGCGGGGGCGGCGAAGCGACGGGGCTGCGAGTGCGTCTCGATGACCTCGAGCACTCCGATGTCGACCAGCTGGCCGATGAGCGTGTTCGCTCGTCCGTAGGACACCCCGAGGACCTTCTCCGCCTTGCGCACCGTGAAGCTCGGATTCGCCACCGCGAAGTCGACCAGGTCGAAGGCGTGCGCCGACCGCAGACGGGACGAGCGCACCGTCTCCTTGAGGTCGTGGTGCACGGTGGCCAGGGCGAGCATTTGCGCGCGCGTGCCGGCGGCTGCGGCGGCGAGTCCTTGCGAGAAGAAGGCGAGGAAGGTGTCCCAGTCTCCGTGGGTGCTCACCCGGAGAAGGGCGTCATAGTACTCGGGGCGGCGCTCCTCGAACCACGGGGAGACCGTCAGCGTCGGCTCGCTGAGGACGCGTGAGCCGAGGAGGGTGAGCACGATGAGGAACCGGCCCAGGCGCCCGTTCCCATCCCGGAACGGATGGAGGGTCTCGAACTGGTAGTGGGCCATGCCCGCGGAGATGATCGGATCGATGCTCCCGTTGTGGTCCCGGCGCAGCCAGTCGACCAGAGCGCGCACGCCGGAGTGGAGGCGATCTCCCGGCGGCGCCGGGACGAATCGGCTTGTATGAATCGGGGCGGCGCCGGGCCGAGCGCCGGGCTGGCGTCCGATGATGACCTGACCGTCGCGGAGTCTGCCGGATACCGGTTCAAGCGGCGTACCCCTCATGAGCTCGCCCTGAAAGTCCTCGATGAAGGCGAGGGTGATGGGACGGCCGTCCTGCGTCCAGGAGAAGCCGCTGTTGGCCATGCGGACGTAGTTGAGGATCTCCAGCATCTCGGCGGTGTCCGGTGCGTCGTCATCGGCGGTGAGTACCTCGCGCAGGGGCGCGTAGGTCCCCTCCAGGGCCGACGTCGACTGCGCCTCGCGCCGCAATGACGGCATCCGCAGAAGGTACGGGTTCGGCAGCTGCTGCGCCGTGGCGTCGAGCGCGGCCAGCGCGCGGCCGGCTGCCGCCACCATCCGGTAGGTGCTTCCGCTGAGGACCGGCTCGTCGTCGCCGAGCGGCGCGGGGATGAAGGCCTTGTGCCGCCAGTCGCCGGCAACCGGGTCGGAACCGGCGATGTCCACCAGTTCTCCCATGTCGTCGTTGACGAACATGCTCAGATCCATGATGTCAGTCTAAGGGCGCTTGTGTGACATCTTAAGGGGGAGGATTGCAGACAACGGCCACTTCCCGAACATCGAGCGCGGGAGATGCTCGTAAACGAGCACACCTCAGGCGGTTGAGCCCGCCAGCACGGTCGCCAGGCCCAGGCCGTTGACCAGGACGTGGACCAGGATCGGCCCGATGAGACTGCGCTGGCGGACGTAGAGCACGGACTGGATGAGGCCGAACGCCGCGTAGGGGACGATGTTCCACAGCTGGGCGGCGTCGTGGTTCACCAGCACCGCTGCCGCCACGTGCTGGAAGCCGAAAGCGAGCGCCACGGACGCGTGCGCCAGCGGCGAATTGACCTTCAGGAGGGGGCGCAGCAGCACGAAGCGGTAGAGCACCTCCTCCACCACGGGGCCGGCGACCGCGACCATCAGACCCATGAGGATCGGCGCTCGAAGAACCAGGGCTCTGACCATCTCCTGGTTGGTGTCGGCGCCGGGCAGACCCAGGACCTGCACGACGAGAGGCCACGCGAAGGCATTGAGGGCGAAGGCCAGGACGAATGCGAGCAGGACGTCGAGCACGGCCCGCCACCCCCGCTCCCTGAACGACATCCAGGAGGTCCGGATGATGGACACGAGGATGACCGCTGCGATCACGTACAGGACCCGCCCCGGCCACGGGGAGTTCACGAGCCCCAGCCCTGCCAGAGCATTGCCGAGCATGTAGAGGGTCACGGCCGGCAGGCCGAGCAGCAGGTGCCACCGGCGCAGGGGCTCCAGGGCCTGGAGCGGGGAGGAGCGGGGTTTCTTCGCCGAACCGGCTGATCGCATCGGGCCACTGTAGTGCCCGACGGGCGCGAACCCGTGGCGCCGCGACTCGACGGGCCACCGGCCCGTGCCCCGGCCGCGCACCGGAACGCGCCGGGCCCGGGCCGCTACCGGGCCCCACTGGGCCCCGTCGGGTTCGGGCCGCCACCGGGCGCTCCCGACGGCGGCCCGGACCGGTGCCGTCGGAATACACCGGACCCGGGCCCCGTTGCGTCTGCCGGTACACGAGTCCCGGAAGGAATCACCATGGCCACCACGAACATCACCGGCGAGCAGTTCAACTCCACCGTCCGCGGCGAGGGCATCACCCTTGTCGACTTCTGGGCCTCCTGGTGCGGCCCGTGCAGGCAGTTCGGCCCGGTCTACGAGCGGGCCTCCGAGGCCAATCCCGACATCACCTTCGCCAAGGTCGACACCGAGGCAGAGCAGGGGCTGGCGCGCGCGCTGGGCATCTCCTCCATCCCGACCCTCATGGCCTTCCGCGACGACGTCCTCGTCTATCACGAGGCGGGAGCGCTGCCGGCCAAGGCGCTGGACGCCCTCATCGACCAGGTCCGCGGGCTCGACATGGTCGAGCTCAAGCAGAAGATCGCCGAGGAGCGAGCGGGCGAGCGGGCCTGAGGGGCGGTGCGCAGGCGCCTGGCGCGAAGGCGCCGAAGATGAGGGGCGATCGGGCGTGCGAAGGTGAGCCTCCGCTGTGTTCCCTGAGAGCGATAAGGCCCGACCATTGGGTACCCTTGATTGTAAAGTTGCTCCCATGAGCGCTAAGACTGTCAAGAATCCGCCTGTCTCCCCTGCCTTCACAGCGTCCTCTGAGCTGCGCGCCGACCTTCAGCGCGCCCTGATCGACATCACCGCCCTGCACCTGGTCGGCAAGCAGATCCACTGGAACGTCGTCGGCCCGAACTTCCGCGACCTCCACCTCAACCTCGACGAGGTCGTCGACATCGCCCGCGAGGGCTCCGACGATCTCGCCGAGCGCATGCGCGCCATCAACGCCTACCCCGACGCCCGTCCCTCGACGGTCGCCTCGCAGACCTCGGTGCCCGAGGCCCCCGGGGGCGGCGTCATCACCTCCGACGCAGTCGACTACATCGTCGCCGCCATCAACGCGGTCACCACGACCCTGCGCGACATCCACGACGCCGTCGACGAGGCCGACCCCTCCTCCTCCGGCATTCTTGAGGACTACACCCAGCGTCTGGAGCAGCAGAGCTGGTTCCTCTCCGCCCAGAACTACAGCGCCTGATACCTCCGGCGCCGACGGGGCCCGGTGCGACGCGCGTCCACCGGGCCCTCGCGCGCCCACCGAGTTCGGTTCGCTTCCGCGTCGAGATCGACTCGCCCCGAGATCGTGCCCGCGGCCGTGCCGCCGTCCAGCCTCGGCGCAGCCCGGCCGTCGACGCTGGCCGCCCGATAGCCTGGACTCATGTCGCCCACCGCACATGCCGACGTCGCTCGCCTGGTCCGCCTCACGCAGTACTTCGCCACCGAGGCGGTCCGAGCGGGCGACGTCGCCGCGTTTCCACCGCCCGCGGCGCTCGCCGAGCTTCCGCCGGTCGAGCTGCGCCGCCTCCTCGACGGGCTGCTCACCATCCGCCCGCCCAGGCCCGTCCCCGACGACGACGTTCGCGAGGACCTCGACGAGATGCTCGCGGCCGAGGCCGCCCAGCGCGTCCGCGACGCCGGTGCCCCCGACGCACGGGCCCTGCCGACCCTGTCCGCCACGCACGGCGTCGACGGGCCGCTGGGGGAGCGCGTCGCCCTGTGGCGGGGAGACCTGACGACCCTGCGCGCGGGGGCGATCGTCAATGCCGCCAACGCCGAGATGCTCGGCTGCCGGGTGCCCGGGCACACGTGCATCGACAACGTGATCCACGCCGTCGCCGGACCGGGCCTGCGGGCCGAGTGCGCCGAGTACATGGAGGGGCGCGGCGGCCGCCCGGAGGAGACGGGGCGCGCCCTGCTCACGGGCGGGTATCACCTGCCGGCCGAGCACGTCATCCACACGGTCGGTCCCGTCGTCGAGAGAGGGGTCACCGAGGAGCACCGCGCTCTCCTGGCGAGCTCCTACCGGTCCGTCCTCGACGTCGCCGCCGACGCGGGACTGGACTCCGTCGGCCTGTGCTCGGTGTCCACCGGGGTCTTCGGCTACCCCAAGGAGGAGGCCGCCCGACTGGTGGTCTCGGTGATCGACCGGTGGCTGGGCGCGCACCCCGAGGCGGGCCTGCGCATCGTCATCTGCGCCTTCGCGCAGGAGGACGTGGACGCCTACGAGGGCGCGTTGACGACCGCCGTCAGCGGTTGAGGTCCCCCGTACTGGCGGAGTTCCTCGTTCCGCCGGTGCGCTCGTGGTAGGCGGCGACATTGGCGTCCATCCAGTCCGAGTCGGCCTGCCACCGGCCGTCCTCCCCGCGCGACCAGTGCCACGGCTCGGGGAAGGGGATGACCTCGCCCTTCAGGACCGCGAAGCCGCCGCACATGCCGGCCACGTCGAGAGCGACGTCGATCCACATGTCGTAGTCCGCGCCGTAGGGCACGTAGCAGTGCGTGAGGATCGCGGGCTCCCACGCGGACGGGGGCTGCACACCGACGATCCTCTCGACCTCGCGGGGGTCGACGACGAAGAAGGGGTGCGGAGTCTCAATGGCGGGACGGGACGGCATGTCGTGGGGGACGATGCCCAGGATGGAGTTGTCGGGGGTCGGGCTGAGGGTGAACTTCGGGGTGCGCGCCAGAGTGGCGCCGACGAACATGGGGGTCTCGGGGACCTCGGGCGAGATGATGGTGACGATACGAGGCAAGATCGCTCCTCAGGGTCGTTCGGATGGGGCGGTGCTGTTCAGTCGTGGTCGATGAAGGCGCCGATTTGGCACAGACGGGGACGACGGCCGCGGCGGATCCACCAACCGCGCCCCGGTCTGAGATGCTCGGGCCGCATGCCGAAGACGTTCCCCTCGGATCGGTCGCCGTCCATGAGCAGGCAGGTGCCGCCGGTGTCCCGCAGGGCCTGGAAAGTCGACTCGTACATGGCGCTGGAGACTCCGGCCACGGGCCGGGACAGCATGACGTTGAAGTGCAGATCCCGAGCGGAGGGCAGGAACGGCGCTACCGGTCCGAGGATCCCCTGCCCGCCGGCGGAGAGGATCTCATAATCGTCGAGCACCAGGATGATCCGAGGACCCTCGATCGGGTCCCCGGCCGCGAGGGTCTCGGAGCGGGTCTTCAACTCTGTGGCGATGGCGGAGGAGAGTCCCGTGGCGGTGGTCGAGGAGGTGGCGTGTCCACCGAGGTACTCCTCCGGGCAAGCGCCAACGGCGTTACGGCGCACGTCGTAGACGGCGACGACGAGCTCCTCCGACGTATGACGCTCAACGAGGGACTCGATGATGCCCCGTAGAACAGTTGTCTTGCCGCAGCCCGAGTCCCCCAGAACCAGCAGGTGCGGGTCAAGAGTCTCAGGATCCATGGAAATGGGCTCCATGGTGTCTTGAAGCAGCCCGAGGGGAAGGGCGTCGGGCATCTCCTCGCCATCGGGCAGGCTCTCCGGTGCGAGCACGTCCGGCAGCAGGCGCACTGGCGCGGGAGCCTCCCCGTGCCAGGTCTCGCTGATGCGCCCGGCCAGCTCCTCAAGAGCAGCGCCCACCGAGGTGACCGTCTCGTCGATCACGGGCAGTGCGACGTGCCCGAAGAGCTTGTCCTGGCGCAGAACGCGTCCGGGGGTGTCGGCTCGCAGTGTTTGTGACAACTTGCGCGCCACCATCGAGTCCACCGGATCGTTCAGACGCAGTTCCAGCTTGGTGCCGACCATGGGCTGCTGCGCCATTCGCAGATCGTTGCTGCGTGAAAGCGTTGTCACCACATGGACGCCGAGGCCGCCGCCGCGACGCAGGATCTCGTCGACGAGGTCCTCGAGCTCGGGGAAGTCGGAGCGTAGGAGCCCCATGCCGTCGATCAGGAGGACGACGTCGGCGCTGGGCAGTTCCGGGATACGGCCCTCCGCATGCTCCCTGCGCAGCATGTCGAGGGAATCGATCCGGTGACGGGCCAGGACGGACTCACGTTGGTTGAGCATGGCGATGGTCTCCTCGAGCACGCGGCGCATGCGCTCGCGGTCCCCCCGGGTCGCGATACCACCAACATTCGGAAGGTCCGCCAGCCTGCCCAGTCCACCACCGGTGGCGTCGATGCCGTAGAAGGCGAGGCGCACCGGGGAGATCGTCAGCGCGGCGGAGGCGGCCAGGGTCCACAGGAATGTGGTGCGCCCGGATTGCGGAGCCCCCAGGATCGAGACGTGCCCGCCTCCGACGGTGAGATCGAGGGCCCACTGGTCCTGGCGCTGCTTGGCGGGGTCGTCGATCAGGCCGATGGGCACCCGCACGCCGGAGGCGAAGCGCTCCAGGGCCGGTGCAGCCAGCGTTGTTGGCCCGCCCACAAGCTCGCCACCGAGCATGGCGGTGAGGGTGAGGCGTTTGGGAAGCGGCTCCAGCCAGACGGGGCGCGGGCGCTCGGCGGCGGCCGCGAGTTGCTCGGCGACGACGTCGACCACGGTACGGCGCACCGAGTGCCCTTCGGGGATGGTCTCTTCTCCGGAGGGCGCGAGCGGCTCCTCGCTCAGCCCGTTGTGGACCGGCATGAGCAGCGGTTCCTTGTCCTCGACGTCGTCGGGGAGAGCCTCGGTTTCAAGGTCTTCGGCCGGGCCGGAGACGTAGCCGGAGCGGAAGCGCGTGAAGATGCTCGTATCGACCTTGAGGTACCCGTAGCCGGGGGCGGCGGGCAGGTGGAAGGCGTCATTGCTGCCGATGACCGTCGATGACTCGGACTCGGTGAAGGTCCGCAGGCAGATGCGATAAGACAGGTAGGTGTCCAGCCCGCGGAGCTTTCCCCCCTCGATGCGCTGGCTGGACAGCAGCAGGTGCACGCCGATCGATCGGCCGATGCGTCCGATGGTGAGCAGCAGGTCTACGAAGTCCGGGTTGGCGGTGAGGAGCTCTCCGAACTCGTCGATGATGAGGAAGAGATGCGGCATCGGCACCATCTCAGGATGCTGTTCCCGCAGACGCCGGTAGTGACTGATGTCTGGCGAGTTACCGGCGTCGCGCAGCTGGCGCTGGCGGCGTACGACCTCGCCGGCGATCGAGGCGTGGGCGCGCTCGACCAGTCCGGCGTCGTCGGCGAGGTTGTCCATGAGGCCGACGACGTGCGGCAGCTCGGTGAAGGGCGCGAAGGCGGCTCCGCCTTTGTAATCGACGAGGATCATCGTGAGATCCTCGGGGCCATGGGTGGTCGCCAGGGCCGTCACTAGGGTGCGCAATAGTTCGGACTTGCCCGAACCCGTGGCACCGACGCACAGGCCGTGGGGCCCGAGCCCCAGTTGAGCGGACTCCTTGAGATCGAGAAGGACGGGCAGGCCGTTGTCGTCCGAACCGATCGGGACTCGGAGGAAGTCCCGAGGAGAACGCGGTGCCCAGGCCTGTTGGACGTCGATGGCGCGGGGGTCGGGCACTCCGAGAAGGTCCCGCAGGGAGGTCGTGGTCTCGGAGTCGTCTGTGCGCTCAGCCGCTCGGCCCAGGCTGAAGGGGGACAGTGCCCGACCTATTCCCTCCGCGAGGGCGATCCCCACGGAGTCCGGGGCGCAGACCACCGGCGGCGGGGGCTGAGAGTCATCGGCCATCGGATCCTCGGAAGCGCGCAGATCCTCGACCAGGAGGGATCCGTCCTCCTGCACGGTCAGACGTACTGCGGGATCGCTGGGCTCTTGAAGTCGGTCGGTGACCAGGTGGATCTCGGTGACGCCCAGGTCGGCCGCGCCCACCCCCGAATCCGGTAGCGCGATCTCGCGTGCCGGGCCGGAGTCCTCGACGACGGCGAGGAGACGGGCCCTGGTGAGCGGCAGCCGGTTGCCGCGAGGACCGCGAGGAATGCGGGCGGCCGCCCTGGAGGCCTCTACCAGCTCGGGACGGAGGATGGGGGTCAGATCGTCCACGGTGGCGCCGGTGCGCCGCAGCGCCGTCGGCCCGTCGAAGGCGCCGTGGACGCGCAGGTGGGGCAGGCGGGAGACGCAGTCCCATTCCTCAGCGTCTTGAGAGTCGTATGCCAGGGCGATGTGGAGGTCCTCGGGAGCATGGAGTACGGCCGCCTCGACCAGGAGCAGGCGGGCGATCCTGCGGGTCACGTGGCGCGGTCCGATGAGAGAGACGGCACCGGCTCCGTCGAGGTCGAGGGCAAGAGGCGCGCGGGGCAGGACGGTGTGAGCTCCGACGATGACCTGAGCCTGCTCCAGAAGGATGGGATCGTACTCGGTCGGGACGGCGCCCGGGGCCATGGCGGCGAGGCTGGTGGGAATGTTCGCGATGCCGAGTCGCAGGTGGAGGAAGTCCAGGTCCGACTTCCTCCGCTCCCAGCGGCGCTCGGGCGCTGTGGCCAGACGGGCCAGGCCCGAGGGGCTGGGGTTGGTCGTGATCAGGCCGCGGCGGAGTCTCTCTGCCAGCGCGGTGGCCTCCTCGTCGGCTGCCAGAAGCGCGTCGAGATAGTTCTCGCGGCGCTCGGCCCTGGCCCGTGACATGGACGCCCGTCGTGACAGGAGCCCGCCGACCATGCCCAGAGCGGTCACCACCATCATGACGGCGCCGAGTAGCGCGAAGATCGGGTTCGAGCGTATGAGTGTCATCATGAGCATCGAGGAGCCGGCTCCGACCAGGGGCATGAGCATCTGGAAGGGGAATCCCTGGCCCGAGCCGGTGTCCGCCAGGTGAGGGGGCGCGGGAATGACGACCGGTTCCGGCGCGCGTGCTGGAGGCACGACTCGGCCTGGCCGGTGCAGGACATCGATCATGCCTTCTCGCCTCCTGAGGCGGCGGAATCGATGAGTTCCGCCGCGAGACCGGCGATGGCCAGGCCCGTGCGTCGTTCGAGGAATCCGGGAGTGGCTGTGCGCACTGCGGATGTACGGGCGAGGACGGAGTCGTGGGGGATGAGCGTCTCCGTGTCACCCAGGCGCGGGATGAGGACGGGGGAGCTGTCAGTGGCCACGAAGGCGTGCAGCAGCCGGGCGCGCCGCGGGTAGTCGAGGTTGCCGGAGGCCTGGTCGAGTACCCGGTCTACGATGTTCAACTGGCCCCGGGAGCGCTCCACGTCCCTGCGGCGCGCACGGCTGACCATGACGATGGCGTGGACGTGTCGTGCGGAACGTGTCAGTTCTTCGACTCCGAGGTAGCCGGCGTGAGTGATGATCGTGTCGTAGAACCGGAAGAGCCTGGCGCGGGCGTCGTCCCACGCCCGGGGGCGGTTCTCCTGCCAGCCGGGCAGTTGGAGACGTCCCAGAAGACCGTCCGGTCCGACACCGACCAGCGCCCGAGCCTGCTTGGCGGTAGCCGGTGGCGGGGGTTGGAGCGGAGGCGGCCAGGGCCGGGCGAGTGCGTCTGCGTCACCGGGAGCCGCGTTGAGGAGAAGGCCCGGCAACTGTCGAGTCCTGGTGAGGACGGCGGCCAGGTGACCAGCGAGGGTCCAGGAGCCGCAGTGTGCGGACGTCGGCACGATCAGGCACCTGCAGGACAGCGGAACCGAACGGCGGATTCTCCGATCGACGTCAATGGTCTGCGCACGATAATCTGCGCCCCCGGTCGCCAGGAGCAGGGCCGCATCGAGGACATGACGCGGCGACCTTGTCGCATGAGAGGCTGCCGGGGTCATGAGAAGAGCCCCAGAAGCCGGGTGAACATGCCGTCGAGGCCGCACAGCAGGGGAAGAGTGGTCACGACGGCCAGTGACTCGATCCGGTTGCCGAGTCGTCGCAGACGGGCTCTGCTCTGCGGCGCCGGGTGATACAGGCTGAGGATCGCTGCCCCGGTTACGACGATGATCAGAATGACCGACTGCATGGCCTCGCCGGGCATCAGGCGCATGAAAGTGAGAAGGGCCGGAACCGCGCACGCCCACAGGGACAGGACCTCGAGTCGTAGCGGGTATGCGCGCGAGCGCAGGAGCGTCGCCACGATCAAGGCGCTGGCGAGTGCCCGCGGCCACACGCTTTCGAGCTCGGTGAGCAGGCTCGTCGACCACATGATGACGACGGCGCAGGCCAAGGTGCTGGAGAGCACGGCGTCGTGGGAGCGTCGCACGGCCAGGTCGACGCGTTGACGGGAGGGCAGTTGACCGGCGAGCGCATCGTCGTCGAGTCGGGAGGCGCCCGAGATCAACAGCGCCAGCCAGGGGAGCAGCCCCAGCAGAACAAGTGCCAGGATACCCAGGGCCCCTCCGGTCAGCGGACGGTTGTGGGAGACCGCGATGAGTGCGGGTCTCAGGGAGAGGAACACGATGCCCGTGACGGCGCCGGCGAGCCAACCCCCTCGGTTGAGTCCGACCGCCACCAGGGAACCTGCTGTGATGAGTACGAGCGCTACGGTGCTGCTACCGCCCCACTGATCGGGGCCCATGATGAGGGCGAATGCCGGGGGCAGGGCGAGTCCTGCCCCGACGCACTCGAGCAGAGCTCCTGCACCGAGTACCCGCTGCCGCATCCGCTGCGAGTACCTGTCACGAGTGCCCGTCGAGATCGCTCCGAATAGGATGAGCACGAGTCCGGGGAGGGCCCAGATCCACGCTGGCGTGTCGTCGGGCACGTGAAGAAGAAGTGAGCGGGACAAGAGAATCCCCGCCAGGAGCAGAAGCGCTCCGGTGCCCAGGAGACGGTCGGATGTTTTCCACCGCCAGGGGTGAACGTCGGTGGCGGCCGTCAGCGCGCCGGTGACGTCGGAGATTTCGGCGGGGGGCGGGACTTCGTCGTCGGGGACGAGGCGGAGTATCTCGCCGTCAGGGATGCGCTGCGAGGCGAGATCGCCCTCGAGTTGGAGAATAGCGCCATTGGGGCGCACCAGGCGCAGCGAGGGAAGCTCGGTGCCCGCTGTCATGCCGAGCAGACTGAGCAGTGCCGGGAACTGGGCTCCGATGGGCTCGTCGGACGGCATGACGATCTCGGCTCGTCGGGAGGGGGCGACGATCGTGACGCGTGTGTAGGGGATCATGGATTACCCTCATCGATGCCATCCTGGGGTGCCGTAGGCGCAGGACTAACGGTGGAGTACATCGTGGTCTGCGAGGCCGGCGTGGTGGTGACGACATTCTGGCCGGGTGCCGTGCCCATTCCTCGTCGCAGGGAGTCCAGGTGCGTGCTGACGAAGGAGTAGCCGACGCAGGCGGTGCAGCAGATCGCCGCGACTACGAGTGAGCCCAGGAGCCGGGGACCGATCGCGCGTGTGCGACCGGAGGCCGATCCGCGTTCGAGGGCGCTCATGAGTCGGCTCCGCCTGACACGGGCGGTGTCGAGAATGGCCGCATCTGTGTCTCGTGCCATGTCAGTCCTGGCTCTTGGGGCCGAAATGGGATGAGGGTGCGGCGGCCGGACTCGCACTTGTCTTGGGCGCGAGCACGCGGGCGAGATTGCCGTTGTCGCCGTCGAGTGTGCTGAGCAGGCTGGACATCGCGTCCCAGGCGGGCTCCCGGCCGGAGTCGAGCGGGATGAGGACGCCGTGGCGACGGCCGCGTCCGGTGACCGAGCCCCTGTGCTTGCCGGCAACGGCCTCGGGATCGACCCGCAACCGACGGATACCGGGCGCCCCGATGAGGATGGCCATCGGAGTGGGGACCGTACGGGCAGTCGGGGGGAAGGTCCCGTCGTCGTTGCCCGCGGTGCGGAAGACCAGCGCGAATTGGGGCTTGAGCTCGGTGCCCACCGCCTGGAGGAACGTGTTGACCCGATCCTGCCACCAGGCGGGTTCGATGTGAGTGGGGAGCACCGTCATCTCGAGGTACTCCTCGAGACCGTTCTCAGTGCGGTTGATAGTCATGGAGCCCGAGGCCACCGAGCGGCCGGGACCGTGCGCGGCGAGAATCATGTGGGCTTCCGGCATGTTGTCCCGAGCGGTCTTCGTGAAGGTCTTGCGGTCCCAGACGGCGCCGGCGGGTTCGGTTCGCGCCCAGCTCAGCACAGTGCCCTCGGGCATGAAATGGGCGCATATGAGCTCGGCGACGCGGCCGAGGACCGTGGAGAGTCGCGCGCGGTGGTAGATCGAGGCGGATACCGTGAGGAGGGGGGTCAGGTCGTCCTGCTGGAAGTGGGCCTCCGAGACGACGATCCGAGGATCGTCGCGGTTCGAAGCGGCTGGGCGGATCTCGGGAGTCCAACGGCCGGTGCGGAGATCTCGGTATCCCCCGGAGCTCTCCCGGACGAGCACGATGCAGCCGGTGGCGTCCACAAGGCGGTCGAAGGCCGGGGTCAGCCGCGCCTTCGGCGGGATCGTGATGACGAGGTCCTTGTCGGTGGTGGTCCGAACCAGGTGGATGAAGTCCGCGAGGCCCTCGTCGAAGGCGATGCACGGACCCGCCAGGGTTGTGATGGCGACCTGGTCGCCGACCTTGTAGTCGTAGTAGGGGTGCGGATGAGACACGTCTTCTCACTCCTGAGACACGGCGATGGTCAGGTTTCCGAGCACCAGGGTGAATGGTGTCTGGACTCGGACGGGTGTGTACGGGGTGCACAGAACGGCTGAGCGTCCTGGGGGCATGACGGTTGTGGCGATTCCCGAGCCCAGGTCGGTGACGACGGCGCCGCTCGTCGACGGCCCGAGGATGAGGTGGTTAGAAGCACAGGCGCCTTCCGGGTCCGGTAGTGCTATCACGTCATTGACGTGCAGTTTCGGCTGCGCAGCAGGGGCACGCCCGAGGACTGCGGCGGCGGAGAGCCGAGCGCTCCAACTCTCAGGTGAGGAAATTCGCAAGGTGAGGGTCCGACGCGGTCCTCCTTCTCCTCTGAGTGGAGGGGGCCCGACCGGCGCCGGGGGGCTCACGGTCGTGACCGAGGCCCTGGATGCGCGTGCCTCACGGTTCGTGGGGCGATCTGCCGCATTCGGTGGCGGCTCCGCTCTCGTAGAGGCGTTTCCGGTCGGACCGGAGGGGGCTGCCGAAGTCTGACGGTGCAGTGCACGCCGCATGAGCGGGTGCTCCGCGGGTGCGGGGGGCGAACTCGCGGGGGACCCGCTTGAAAGCCTTCCGTTCGGCGGGCTCCCCGCGGGTGCGGGAGGCGGAACGGGGGATGAGCCCCCCGGTCGAGGAGAAGTCAGGACCGCTGCCGTGCGCGATGGTGGCTGGAATCGGGACGGAGATGCATCCGGTGCCGAGTTCCGGTGGGCGGGTGCTCCGGTAGGAGCTGGGAGGGGGGCTCCGCCGAGAGCCGGCTCATCTGCACGAGTCGTGGAGCTTTGAATCGGTGGCGGGGCCTGCGTACTCCGCGGGACTGGCGTACTCATGCGCCGGCTTCGCGACGTTCGTGTTCGCTCGGAGCGATGAGCTCTTCGTCTCCGTTCGGGACTCGTCGCTCCTCCCGCTGCTTCCAACTCATCGAGTGTGCCGCGGCATGGGTCAGCGCCGGCACGAACCGCGTAAACAGTGCAGCCTGCGCCGCGTCTCCCGCGAAGCACGGCAATGAGGGCCCTCGGCGAGCCCGGAGGAAGGCCCGCTTCATCGTCCACGGTGCGCAGTCCCAGGAGCCATCCGCCGAGCCCTCGGCCGTGAAGGCAGTGGCTCGCTCCGAGAGCGAGAAGAACCACCGGAACCGCAACGATGAGGAGCAGGCGCACCAGCGGAGACCATGGAGCGAAAAGACCGAGGGATCCCGGTGTCAGGACCGCGAGCACATCGATCGTCACCGACCCGATGACGGACAAAGGGCCTGCGACCCGGCAGGCGGGCCAGACTCCGGTATTCGTCGGCATGAGCGACCTCCTTCCGGGACGGTGGTCGATGGAGCAGGGGACGGGATCGCTGTCGGCGCGGTATCGGGATGATCACCGTACCCCGTCTCCGCCACAGGTGTTCGGGGTGATGCTGTCAACGGTGAGGCGCTCCCCACGGGCCGTGGGGCGACGGCGCGCTTGACCGCGCTGGGCGGCGTGCGGCGTCCCGGGCTTCGCGGGGATGGGCGACTGCCTCGTCGCTGGTCCGGATGCTGGACACGGGCGGGATGAGACCTTGTCGACATCGAGGGCTGCGCCTGTAGGATCGTGCCGTCCAGCCGGAGGATTCCTGCAGAGCGCCTTCGGCCACAACCCTGTGAATGAAGTCACACCGCTGTTATGGTGTGAGAAGCCGAGGAGGCGGACATGAAGTTCGATATGGGCGCGAACACGCTCAGTACCCTGACCAAGAAGACCTCGACGTCGAGCGACAATCTAGGATCACTGGTCAAGCAGTTGGCAGTGGCCGCCGACCCGCTGGAGGGCAAGTTCAACGGATCTGCACGTGCTGCTTTCGACTCGTTCAAGGCGCACACGGATGAGATCGCGACGGACATCAATGCCGCGCTCTCCGCGGTGCTCGGCGGCATTTCCGGAATGGACACTGCGTTCACGCAGGGGGAGAACGAGATGGTAGAGGCGACGCACAGCGCGGAGTCCTCCTCCGACTTCGACGCCGCGCGCTTCGGCACGTCCCGTGCCTGAGGCTGCGACTCCCCATGTCTTAGGTTGCAGTCTTTATCTACTTTTCACCCCTGGCTTTTCGATCTACTGTAGGGAATAGTTGATTATGGCGAATAATGCTGAGCTCCGTTCATACGACATCGGCGCTTCGGAGAGCGCGCAGGCGAATTTCGAGTCGGTGGCGAGCCGACTTGAATCTCTCATCTCCGAGCGTGACGGTGATGTGCGTGAGGCGATGGCGCAGTATCAGGCTGATGGTGTGTCCGACGAGTATCAGGCCAAGGAGGCCAGGTGGAACAAGGCGGCTAGTGAGGTGCGCAGCATCATACATGTGCTGCGCGGGTCGATGCAGAACACGGATGAGTCGGCGACCGGTGCGTTGGGCAAGGCCAAGAGCGCCGTCGAGGATATGGGTTGAGTTCGTATGAGCGCCTGGAGCATCGATCCCGCTTCCGTCGGGAATATTATTGAATCGGAGAAGACTGAAGCGGATACCAACTTCAACACCGCACTGACCGGGATCAGTAATGCGGAGTCGGGTCTGATTACTGCCACTCAGACGGATACTCCCTTGGTTGCGGTGGCCGTGAGTGACTGGTTCTCCACGCACGAAACCGATTTTACGGGTATTACCAACACCATTAGTAATGTTCTCACGAACACCGTTAATGCCGTGAACGCCTACACCCAGCATGATGAAGAGGCGGCTCTGGAGTACCAGCGCCAGGCGAAGTAGGTCTCCGCTTCTTTTCGACTGAATTCCCCTCGAACTGGAGAATCCCTGTGACTATTGATCCGAGTAAGATTCCCGGGCTCAATATTGACGTCGAGTCCATTCGTACCAACGCCTCCGATCTAAGCACGAAGGCGGGTGATATGCGCACCTCCGGTTCGACGATCAAGACGACGTGGGCGGGCATGAGCTCGTATTACTCCGCGCCGGAGCAGGAGACGCTCTACTCGGCGATGAACCACGTGGAGACCGACTCTGATGACTTGGCCGATGATCTTGAGAGCATCGGCACGTACGTGGGGACTTTTGCGGACACGGTTGAGCAGATCAAGAAGGACGCGCAGGATCTTCAGACACGGGCGCAGACTTTCCTCGACACGACGGGTAAGGACTCGGAGTGGACGTATGACCAGGATAAAGTCGATGAGCACAACGGGCTTGTCAATGAGGCAAGTGCTCTGCAGGTGCGCCTGTGGGACGCGGAGCGCACCTGCGCTAACGACATTCGTGCGTTGGATGGCTTGCCTGGTTATCACGCTGATAAGAAGCATGCCGATGATGATCTCGCCTACGGTATGTCGGAGATTCCGAAAGGAGCGACCGGGCTGCCATGGGGTGATCCGCAGCAGCGTGATGATCACTGTCCCAAACGTGCTGCGGTGTCATTGTACCGTGGTGTCGTGATCGACTTCGGGCTGGGAACCGTTAACGGGCTCGCAGGGCTCTGGGGCGGCCATTTCGGTGACGGGCATTTCTATACCCAGAGAATGGATACGTTCTTGGGGACGTGGAGAGGTTTCGCTGGTCTTGCTGGTTTTCAGTGGGATGAGTACGGCGACTACAAGGGTCACAGTTTTGGTGCGGCGGGGAATGCCTTAAAGGAGACGGCAAAAGGAATTCTTCACTGGGACCAGTGGAAAGAGGACCCGGTCCGGGCGTTCAGTGGAGCGGCATGCGATGTGGGAACGATCTTCGTCTCGTGGGCGGGCGAAGCGTCAAAGGTTGGGAAGTTCGGCAAGGCGGGGTCGACCACCGCGAAGATCGGCCGAGGTCTGGAGATCGCGGATAAGATTTTGACCTATACGGATCCCGTTGGAACGGTTGTAGGCATCCCAGCCAGCAAGCTCACGGCGAAGGTCCTGGAGATAACCAATCTCAACATTGACCCGACGAACCTCATCGCCAAGTGGACGGGAGCGGACGTCGATGTCCAGGTCCAGGTTACGCCGGCGACGCATGCCGCGGACGGATCGGGTAGCATCCCGGATGCGAGTGTTCCTGAATCGCATGTGGACACTGGCGAAAGTGCTGCCGGGGCGGCGCCTTCGGCAGAGGTACCTTCGACGGAGACCTCGCCGGATGCGGGTACGTCTGGAGCTGATGACGCCGGTCACATTGATAGTGGCACCGGTCGCGCAGACGACGGTACTGCTGGTGACGGTGCCGGGCAGGCGGACGGCGATGCTCATGCGGACGGTGCGGACCATGCCGGGGACGGTGCTGGTCATGCCGCTGACGATGCGGACCACGCCGAAAACGGTGCCAGACGGGCTGATCAGGCTGGTCATGCCGAGGATGGCGCGGCCCATGCTGATGGCGGTGCCGGTCGTGCCGATGGTGCCGGTCAGGCGGACGACGATGCTCATGCGGCGGACGGTGCTGGCCGTGCGGCTGGCGACGCGGGTCGTGCCGAGGCTGGCGATGGGCATGCCGATGGTGCCGGTCAGGCGGACGGTGCGGACCATGCCGGGGATGGTGCTGGTCATGCCGCTGACGGTGCGGGTCGGGAGGACGGTGCCGGACGGGCTGATGAGGCTGGTCATGCCGAGGATGGTGCGGCCCATGCTGATGGCGGTGCCGATCGTGCCGATGGTGCCGGTCAGGCGGACGGTGCGGACCATGCCGAGGGCGACGCCGGTCGTGCTGAGGATGGCGCAGGCCATGATGCCGAGGGCGACGCGGGTCGTGAGGGCGGTGCTGGTCACGCTGGTGACGGCGATGCTCATGCGGCGGACGATGCTGGCCGCGCGGAGGATCGCGCTGGGCGTGCCGATGGTGCTGGGCAGGCGGACGGCGATGCTCATGCGGCGGACGGTGCTGGCCGTGCGACTGGCGGTGCGGGTCGTGAGGGCGGTGCTGGTCACGCTGGCGACGGTGACGCTCATGCGGCGGACGGTGCTGGTCATGCCGCTGACGGTGCGGGTCGTGAGGGCGGTGCCGGACGGGCTGATGAGGCTGGTCATGCCGAGGATGGCGCGGCCCATGCTGATGGCGGTGCCGGTCGTGCCGATGGTGCCGGTCAGGCGGACGGTGCGGGTCGTGCCGATGGCGACGCGGGTCGTGCGGAGGGTCACGCTGGCCGTGCGGATGGCGACGCGGGTCGTGCCGAGGGCGACGCTGGTCGTGCGGACGGTGCCGGTCACGCTGGCGACGGCGATGCTCATGCGGCGGACGATGCTGGCCGTGCCGAGGATGGCGTAGGCCATGATGCCGAGGGCGATGCCGGTCATACGGCTGACGGTGCTGGTCATGCTGGTGATGGTGCGGGTCATGATGGACGCGGCGCTGGTGATGGCGCGGATAGTGGTGACGGGCATGCTGTTCGCGGGCGGCCTTACAGTCTTCAGGATGATGCGTCGGGTGCTACATACGAGTCCGTGCACTCTCCTGAACAGTTGGCGCGGCATGCCTCGACCTATGAGCAGCTTCAAGCTGATCTCGCGGAGAGGGCTGATGCCGGTGATCCCATTCTTAATTCTGATGGAACTCCGGTGACAGTGGATGATATCCGCGAGATGGCCGGAAAGCCGCTTGATCAGCTCACGGTTCATGAGGCTAGGACGCTCGTCGAGGTCAATAATATGCGTGCAACGCACACGCCGGAGGTGTTGCAGAAGATTGTGAACCCGAGCCAAGTGATGGAGGAATTCGGAGAGGGGCAGATTAACAAATGGGCTGATGAGGGGGTGATTAGTCCGGAAACGGCGGAGCACTGGATCGAGTACGCAAAGCGCAACCCGGCTTCTTACGGCCTCGGGTCGCTGAAAGGATCGGTCGCTGATGCGGCCACTGCGAATGGTCCGCGATCCGCGTTGGACTCGACAAGTTCTGACACCGGTCCGATGAGTTCCGGCGATAATAAGGAGGTTTTCGGCCTGGACTACAAGAACTCGCCTTTCATCGAGCCGGGGATGGGTGATTCGCAGGTTGAGATTCGGTTCTCCGGTGATGGTCTAGGCGATGAATTGAGTGTTCCTCAAGGCGACCTCAAAACTCTCCTTAAAAAGGCTGATTCGAATCCTGATTTTGTGAATGCGGATCCGGATGGTCGTTTGTGGGACTCTCTTACTCCGGAGCAGCAGGTGGAGCTCAAGGACGGTTTTGTGACGAAAGAAGGGAAGTCTGTGCCGGGTCCATTGGCGGATGCTCTGGATCCCGACAATCCTTGGCGCGGCAACGGATTTGCTGGCGCGAAGAACAGTCCCCAGATCGCCACCCCCGAACTCGCGCTCGATGAGCTTAAACCAATTAGCGGGTTTCAAGCGGACGTTAACGGTAGTAATGCGGAGATGTGGGCGCGCAACTCTGCGGGTGAGCAGACGCTGATAGCGGTATTTCGGGAGGGTCGATGGATTCCGATAAGTTGACTGTTGCTTGTGCGTCGTTGACTGGTCCGGTGTGGGCTGGGGTGTATGTGATGCGTGTGCGTGTTCATGCGGAGGGGGGTGGTTTTGAGTATGTGGTTCCGCCGGGTGTGGTGGCTCGGTGGGATCGTGATGCGGGTTTGGTGGAGGTGCCGTTGGGGGGTCCGTGTCCGCCGGGGTTCGTGGCGGATGCTGGTCGGGATGCGTGGGTGTTGCGTCTGCCCGGGCGTGCGCTGGTCGAGGGTTTTGTGGCGCGGGCTCGTGCTGTGCTTGATGGTGCGGCTGTTGAGGTGGTGGAGGTGTGGGGTGAGCGGGCGCGTGTTCGCCGGGCTCCGTGTGATGAGGCGGACGGTGGGGGTGCGGACGCCGGTGACGGGGGTGGCGGTGCCGATCCGTGCGGGGGCGATGGTGGTGGTGCGTGGGTGGATCTGGGTTCCCTGCGGGATGTGGTCGTCAGTCTGCCCCATACTGTGATGGGGTGGGCGCGTGATTCGTGGATGATCGGGCCATTACGTTATGCGGATCGTGATTTCGTCGGGTACACGGTGCCGGAGTTGATGTTCCCGGTTGGTTTTGATGCCATGGGTTCGCCGGAGCGGGCGGGTGGTCTGCCGCTGGAGGTGTGGGACTCTCCGTGGGCGGCCCCTGTGCCCTGCACCAGTCAGTGGTACATCGTCCTGGACGGGCGCTTGTACCCGGGTGAGGACGCAGGATTACTCTACATGGCGACGGGCAAGTCGGCCGATGAGGTGGTTCTGCACGGGTGGTGGTCGCCTCGGCCGGTGGGTCTGCCGATGCGCCCGTACAGGGGAGGTCTTGTCAGTGAGCCGTTGGCGGCTGGCCGCACTGAGGGTTATGTCAGGGTGCGCACGGTGCGGGCCCGTTGGCGGGGTCAGGATGTGGAGGTCACTCGGGTTGTCTATTCCCGTGCGTATCTCAAGACCGTGGTCGTCAGGGGGCGGGGGCGTCTGACGTCGTGGGTTGGTCCGGTGCGGTTGGATGAGTTGGAGGATGTGCGGTTCGAGGTGCTGGTCAGGCGCAGGCCGGGGGCGGGGGCGTGGTCGTTCCTGCGGGTGTGGGGGTTGGCCGAGGATGCTGAGGGTGAGGTGGAGGGTCGTCTTGAGCGTGGGGTGTGGCAGTCTTGGCCGCGGGCCGGTGGTGTGGCGCCGCTTTCGTGGTCCGGGCCGGCTATGCCGTTGTATCCGTTGCGTCGTGGTTCGTTGTCGGGGTGGGAGGAGCGTTTCGGTGGTCTTGCTCCGTCGTTGACCGGTCCGGTGTGGGCCGGGACGTATGCGACGATGGTGCGGCGCATGGATGAGGCTCATAATTGGGTGGATCTTCTGCCTGCGGGTGTGGTGGCCCGTTGGGACGTCGAGGGTGATCCTGAGCATGTGAGTGTGCCGGGGTCGGTGCCGTGCCCGGAGGGGTTTGTGGCTGACCCGGATCGTGGGGTGTGGGTGATGGAGGTGCCCGCGGATGCTGGTGTGTCGGGGTTCGAGGCGGTGTCGTGGGCGGTGCTGGAGGAGTCTCCTGTTGAGGTGGTGGAGGTGCGGGGTGAGCGGGCTCGGGTTCGCGGGTGCGGTGACGCCGGTGAGGGCCGGTGGGTGGGGCTCGGTGCGTTGAGGCAGGTGGTGGTCGAGCGCACGGCCGTCCTGTGCAAGGAACGGGACTCGTCGGAGGTGCGGCGTGATCCGGTGTCGTCCGGGTATCCGTCTCGGCTCGTGTTCCCGGTGGGTTTCGATGCGTGGGCCTGCCCGCAGCGCTCCGGGGGGGTGGACGCCCGGCGGTGGCCGTCGCTGCCGTTCGGGCCCGTCCCGGCCTCCGGGCAGTCCCTCGTGGTTGTTGCCGGGGCGCCGTATCCGGGTGAACAGGATGTCCCTTTCTGGTTCGAGTGGCACAAGTACGCCTATCAGGTGTGTATTGACGCGTGGTGGCCGGTTCCGGCGGAGTTGGGGCTGTGGCAAGGTGGTGAGTATCAGAGATCTCGTGACATCCTGACCGACGAGTGCGAGGGACTCCTATGGGTGGGGCGTGTGCGTGCTTGGTGGCGGGGGCGTGAGGTGGAGGTGGTGCGTGTGGCCTACGCCTACGCCTATGTGGCGCCGTGGGTTGATGAGGTTGATGGGGAGGAGTCGGTGCGGGGTGGTTCGGGTGACTCGGATGGTGGTTCGGTCGGGTTCGATGAGCTGATCGGTCCGGTGCGTTTGGATGAGTTGGATGATGTTCGGTTCCCGGTGTCGATCTCCCGGCATCCGGAGGCGGGGTTGTGGCACTTCCTGGAGATGTGGGGCCTGCCCGCCGATGAGTGCCGCTATCGTGTTGAGGCTCATATGGAGCACGGCGCCTGGCCGGCCTGGCCACGAGCAGTGGATGCCGAACAGGCATGACATGAGACATGGCACAATAGATTGTCCTGATGCGACCTGACGTGAAGGAGTTCCGGTGGCTCGTTGGCTTGAGAAATTCGTGAACAAGGAGATGTTCGACCGGTACATCGGTCACGGTGAGGACCAGGTCCACGGTTATGCCGTGGATGCGAGGGCCATTCGTCCCACGGATACCTCCCGTGAGCTGTTCGAGGCGCTCTTCCTGGAGTGGCCGGTCACTGAGCAGACGCGGGTGGCGGGTATCGCCACTCTGCGCTTCCCCCTGTGGCCCACTGATCGGGCCATCGCTGCCATGGGCGGGACGACGTCGGCCGAGCAGGCGATCACCAAGGGCCCCATCCTGGAGCATCCCCCGTTCGACGGGCGGGGGATGGTCAAGCTGCCCGGCGATCCCATCGCGGCCCTGTCCTATGTGGAGCCGACTCGTCTGAGGGCCGGGGCCCAGTTGATCAAGCATGAGGCCGACGGCTCGCCCGAGAGCCTGATCGCCACCTACGGCGGGGCGCGCATCGGGTGGGTCCTTCCCGAGGGCACCCCGCTGAAGGCGCCGCCCCCACTGGCGCCGGTCAACCCCTTTCTGGGGCCGCAGGTTCGCAGGCGCGGCGAGCAGACCTCGGACCCCGCGGACCTGGTCGTCTCCGACGACGACGCGCTGGTCGAGGTCTACAACCTCGCGTCCGGGACTGACGCCGCACCACTGGAACCCGGTGAGATCGCCGAGGTCGGTTTCATGCAGACGCGCGTCACATGGAAGGGACTCCCCTGCCTGCTGGCCGGGCGGGCCGGTCAGGGCCAGTTCCGGCTCCTGTCACTGGCGTTGAACGCCTACGCGGCGGAGGAGCGCGGCATGACGCGCATTGAGGCGGGCGTGTACGAGGCGGTCATACCCGGCTCCGACCTGCCGCTCCCCGAGATGATGATGCGCACGCCGCCCTCCTGGCCGCACGAGTGACGGGGCACCTCCCAGCATGGTGCCCGCCTCGCTGACGGTTCGTGCGTCACTGCGCTGGGCCATGACCCAGTTGCGGCGCCAGCCGGCGCTGATCCTGCCCATTGTCCTGTGGGTGGGGTCCGGGATCGGGTTCTCCTATCTCATTCTCGACGTGCTCCACCTCGCGCCCAATCTCAGCGACCCGTGGACGATACCGTCGCTGCTGACCACGGTGTGCATGATCTGGATGGGCATGCTTTCCCAGACCCGGGCCTCGCTCGCGGTGGCCGCCGGCGAGCATCTGCGACCACGGCACCTGGTCACGCTGCCCAACGCGCATCGGGCCCTGCCCACGATGCTCGCGTGCGGGATCATCGGCCTCGCATCCCTCGCCGGAGGGCTGTGGCTCGTCCTCGTCTACTTCTGGATATTCGCCACGCGTTGTGCCATGTCCACCGCGCCGCGGCGAAAAGGGGCCTTCGCCGAGTCCTTCGCCCTCATGCGGCGGCCGGGGGCCGGCGGGCCCGTCCTGGCCGCCGCTGCGCTCGCCGTCGTCGGCTGCGTCAGCCTGGTCGGATGGATCGTGCTGTGGCCGCTGGCCGACCTCATGATCACCTACATCTATGTCCGTCTAACGGGAACGGGGCCCAGAGGAGACGCCGTCGTCCTCGGCGGCCGTCCGCCCGCCGCCTACTGGGGCTCGGGCATGAGGATCCAGGCGACGACGTAGACGACCCACATGGGCCCCGGGAGCAGGGCCAGGGCGAGGCAGGCGAGGCGCACGAGCGTGGGGCTCACGCCCCAGTACTCGGCCAGCCCGCCGCAGACTCCGGCGATCAGTCGGCGGTACGAGCGGCGGGGGAGCGTGGATCGCCAGCTCTCGGTGCGGGCGGACAGGGACGGGTCGGACGGGTAGTGCTGTGTCATGACTCAAGCGTGCCGTTCTCCGAATTCGATCGGTATCCGGGAGGCCCCTGACTCTTCCCTGGTCGGCCCGAACAGGTCGCACGCCCACGCGGAGGAGGACGATCCGGAAGCGGGCGCGGGGCCGAAGCCCGAACGGGTCGCACACCCCGCCGGCCCATGGGCGCCGTCGGGAGGACCGTCACGGGCGTCGGGGCGCCGGGGCGCCTGGGCGGTTCGGGTCCGGACTGCGGCAGCGGCCCGGCGGCCCGCTCTCAGTCGTCCCAGGTCCCGTTGCCGCCGGCCTGCGGGGCGCGGCCGGTGGTGCGCAGGTAGCCGGGGACGACGTCGGTGCCCGACGGCCATCCCCTGAGGGCGGCGCCCTTGTGGCAGCCGGTGGAGACGACGACGGAGGTGGTCGCCCCCAGGCGCAGGGAGATGGAGGCGTTGTCGCTGTCCCGGTAGAAGGTGGCTCCGGGCTGGTTGGTCTGCTCATCGGGGGCGACGGCGAAGCCGGCCTCCTCGGCGATCGGGGTGACGGCCGCCAGGGCGGCCTCGCGGTCGTCGAGGTGCCCTCCCGAGGCGAGGTCGTAGAATTCTCCGGCCTTGCCGAACGGGCAGTCCATCCACGTATCCCGGAAGGCCTGGTAGATGGGCGTGCCCTCGGCCGGCGGTGTCCACTCGCCTGCGCCGAGCGGGGTCAGGGCGTCGTAGATCCTCACCTGGAGCGCGAGTGCGTCGGAGCGGGCTTGGGTGAGGGGGATGTTGTCGCCGGTTCCGGTGAATGCACGAGGGGCGTTCTCACGGGCATGGGTCTCGTAGGACATGCGCCAGAGGGGGACGACGAACATGACGTACAGGACGAGGGTGACGACGGCCAGAGTGCCCCACCTCCACCGGGAGGCTCTGCTGAGGCCCCAGAAGAACTTGTCCGAGGACGTCTCGGGGGACTCGGAGGAGGGCCCTGAGGGCTCGGCCGGGGGCGTGTTGTGGGTGTCTTCGGGTTCGGAGGTCATGGGGTTGTCCTGGGTCGTGGGGTTTTCTCGGGGGTTGGTGTGGCCTGGGGTGGTGTTGCTTGGGGTGGTGGTTGGTCGGTGGCGGGTGAGGGGATGGGGTTGGTGGGGGTTTGGGTGGGCCAGGTGTCGGTGCTGGTGTCTCTGTTGAGGTCGTGGCCGGTGGTGCGCAGGTAGTCGGGGACGGCCTCGGTGCCGGTGGGCCAGTCCTGGAATGGCGTGCCGGGGTGGCAGCCGGTGGTGATCCTTACTGCCTGGGAGTTGGAGAAGTCGATCTGTGCTCCGTCGGTGAGTCTGCGGTAGTCCCCGTAGCCAGCGTCCTTGGTGAAGCCGTGTGAGGTCGCCGCTTGCCCGATCAGGATGACCGCATGCTCGGAGTGCAGGCTCCCCAGGGTGGTTTCGGTGGCTTCGGCGAGTGCGTATATCTCGTTGGTGGTTCCTTCGGGGCAGACGGGCTGGTCGTATTCGCCGCCGATGCGGGCTTGGTATCCGCCTCCGCCGGGTCCTGGTGCTGGTGGGACCCAGGCGTCGACGATGTGGTCGCGGGTGAGGGTGTCGTAGATGGTCAGGAGGAGGTTGAGGGTGTCGGCGCGGGCCTGGGTGATGGGGATGTCGGAGCGGGGGCCGGTGAACCTCTCGGGCTTGGTGTTGGGGTCGATCCCCTCGATGAGGAAGGTGCCGCAGCCGTAGATCGTGGCGTAGGCGAAGGCGACCACCAGCAGTATGCCGGCGACCGGTCGTCGCCAGGTGCGGGAGCGGGCGCGACCGGGGCGCTTGGTGGTGTTCGCATCGTCGTTGCTGGTGTCCATGAGTGGGCCTCCCGGGTTTTCAGCGATCGACGTAGTCCGGATCGTCGCCGCCCAGGATGTTCCCGAGATCGTGCAGGGACGTGGTGCCGGGGGTGGTGTAGTTCGAATGCCCGGAGGACGCGCCCAGGCCGTCCTGCTCGTCGGTGTCCAGAGCGGTGAAGTCGGAATCCGGATCGGTGGTCGGGTTCCCGCCGTAGGCGCCCGAAGTTGCAACGATGTCATCGCCCGCGGCCGCGGCGTAGGAGTGGTCGGGCAGCATGTTCAGATCGGAGGCATCCACCGTCGTGGCGCCCGGAGACCCCCATATCGCGACGTCGTCGGGCGCCGTCGTCTCCCGCAGTGCGTACCCGGTGGCCGTGGACCCGTAGGAGTGGCCGCCCGCCACCAGGTGCGGGTCGCCGTGGTGGGTGGCCTGGACGCCGTCGTAGAAACCGGCGAGGTCCGGACCGGCCCTCTCCGCCTCGTTGTCATTGAGGGCGGTGCCCGTGGAAAAGGTCATGGTCTCTCCCCAACCGGGTGCGTCGTAGCCCAGCCAGGTCACGCCCGCCACCGTCTCGGAATTCTGATCGCCGGGTTTTGCCCAGCTTGGATCGACTTCTTCCATAATGTTCTCGGTGTTCTTGACGCTCCCGCCCGGCTGTCCGTCATCCTTGACGAGGCCGCCGGCGACGGTGGTCGTCATGCCGGGCGTGTAGACGAGGACGTGATCTGCGCTATCCACGTCGCCCGAGCCGACCGCCGCCCGGAGATGGTCCCCGGAGTTGTCCAGCACCAGCAGTGAACGGCCCGTCGCCGTGGTTGATTTCTCATTGAACATGGCGGACAGCGCGTGAATGTCCTTCTGCCTCTGGAGCAGGGCGGCGTACTCGGGACTCAGGGCCGTCCACCAGTCGTTGACCTCGTCGGGCGTCCAGGAGGGGGCCGGCTCCTGCTTCCCAGCGTTGACCACGTCGGCCCGCGGCCCGCGGTCCGAGGGCCGTGTCGTCCAGGCCGGCGATGTCGTCGTAGACGCCCTGCAGGAGCACCACCGTGCCCTCGACCTGCTCCATCAGGCGATCGACCTCCTCCTGGTAGGAGGGGAGAAGCAGGCGAAGATTTGCGCGGACATCCTTGTCGACCTTTTGAGCTTGATCGGACTCCGAGACCTCGACGGTGCCGTTCGTGATGGTCAGTCCCCGCGCCTCCGCCCGGGCCTTGATGCCCCAGGCCTGGTTCATGAGGCTGTCGACCGTGGTCGAGGCGTCGATGAGATCGTTGCCGGAGTGGCCCAGGGCGGTCCACAGGTCCATGGCGTCGTCGGCGAGGATCCGCCGGGCCTTGGCCTCCGCCCCGGCGGTCTTGTCCTCGAGGCCGTCGGTGCTGAGACCGGTCAGCTCCTCGTACACGTCCTCGTACTTGTTCGCGACCGCCTTGAGCGCGTCCCCGGCGTCGTACAAGGACGTGCCGCTCCAGGTCAGGACATCATCGAAAGTCGTCATCGCATCTCCGAAGCTTTCCGACATGGTCAGAGTCGAGGGGGTGTGGGGGCTGAGGGCGAGCCGCGGGCGCTGCCGAGCGCCGGCCCGAGCGCGGTCGGCCCGAGCGGTCAGTAGTCGCCGAGCCGCGGGACGTCGGCGGCGGCCGCCTCGTCGGCGGCGGCGATGCCTCGCGTGGCGTCGTAGATGCCGGTGGAGTGGTCGGTGAGCCGGGATGAGAATCTCCTCCTGGCTGTGGAGACGGAGTTCGCGGCGTTCGATGCCTTGAGGCTCAGGACGGCCCCGCTCAGGCCGCCGGAGGTGCGCACCTCCTCGTCGCCCGACGTCGCGGTGATGACGTCGGCGCAGTTGGACACGGTCGTGCTGATCGTGGAGGTCGTGCTGTAGCAGATCGCAGGGCGGGCGGAGTCATGAGAACCTCATCATCATCGATGCGTGCGCGATGCGCGTGGCGATCGGTCGTTGTACTCGTCGGGTCAGGGCTGGAAGGATCGAGAACTGCACGGTCGATGTCAGTCTAGTTCCGAGACCGCCGGGAGTGAATGGCTGTCCGGACGTATGCGGTGAGGGCGCAGATGGTCGGGGGCGGCCTCGGCGCCCGTGGGCCAGTCCTGGAATGGCCGGGGCAGGGCGTCGTCTTTTGATGAAGCCCGAAGTGGTTCCGATGATGAGAATGGCCCGCCGGGCGGGACGCCGCTACCCGGGGATCACGCCGGCCGTGCGGAGGCCGCGGCCCGCGCCGCTGCCGGCGCCGCGTCCGCGATGCGTTCCAGCTCGGCGTCGGCGTGCGCGGCCGAGACGAACCAGGCCTCGAAGACGCTCGGCGGCAGGGCCACGCCCGCCTCCAGGAAGGCGCGGAAGAAGGGGCCGAAGCGCC
>ERZ773079.406-NODE-406-length-28692-cov-4.509900_pt1 | contig 28692 bp, 25 predicted proteins | sample MGYA00511355_ERZ773079 | MGnify/ENA primary metagenome ERZ773079 (study PRJEB29015, sample SAMEA2737979) | human oral metagenome | biome: human oral; feature: human-associated habitat; material: dental | place: China | collected 2117 ... | reverse complement strand
CGCGTGCAAAATATCTACTGCGGGTAGATAAATTTTTACGAAGCGTCTTGCGGCGCCACGAGCTAGGGATATATGCAGCTTAGGCGCGGAATTTTAACGCGGCTCGGCATAAAATTTTAAAGCACGGACTTGGCGCTGCTCTACGCAGCAGAGTGCGGCTGTCGGTAAATTTACCGACAGAATCGCATTTAAGCCGCGCAAAAATAGCGATTTTATCGCGCTAACGCAAGTCGTGTTTCAAACCGCGTCCGCGCAATTAGGATTGTACTTTAAGTCATGAGTATGTGTATCACTCAAGCCACGCTTAGCGGCGCAGTGGCGTCCTGAAATTTTGCGCGCAGAGCGCACGATATTTGCGTAATGCTGCGAACGCGGCAGTTACAGCGTGCCGATGCCTACGCTGTATATGCATTAAAGGCGCAGCTGAATCGTAAATTTAAAGATAAAATTTAAAAGGTCCAAAATGAAAAAAATCGTATTTTTGATCCTGCTTTTCGCAGCCGTTGCGCTCGCACTCTACGTCACTTCGCGCGTAAATCCGAGCCTTTTTTCTGAGATCAAAATCCTAGGCGCGCTGCTAAACGCCACGATATTCGGCGTCGCGCTCATCGCCTTAGCGATCGGCGAAAAGGAGCTCGTGCGCTTTCCGTTTCTTACCGCCTCGCTGCTGGCGCTATTTTCGGGGCTGGTAGAGGGCGTGCTGCTCTTTGAAAACCGCTACTACATCGCGATCACGGCGGTAGCGTTCGTCGCCTTCGTCTTTTATCTACAGATCAGGCACAAAAGATTTTCAAACAAAATTTATGAAAATTCTGCGGACGAGAGCTCTAAAAATTTAGACGGCAACGAGAGCGAAAATTTAAAAGACGCGGGTTTTGGCGGCGCAAAAGAGGCGCAGGAGCCGCAAAGCAAAAGCGCTGCGGCGGATGAAATTTTAAGCTTTAAAGGCGGCGATGAAATTTCAAATTCTCAAAGCGAGGATGAAATTTTAAACTCCAGTGGCGATCTTGGTAAAAATTTCGCAAGCGGCGCAGATGAAAATTCTACGCATCGCGCGGGTGAAAATTCCCACAGAAATTTTAAAATTTCAAACGACGGCGCGGGCGAAGGCGGCGAGAGCAAAAATTCCGAGCAAAATTTCAATCAGAGCGGCGAGAATTCCAAGCTAGGCTCGAACGAAAATTCCGCGCCCGACGCAAGGTGCGATAGATGATCAGATCCGCGCTCATCGCGCTTGCGGTGATATTTTTACTGCTTTTAAATTTAGCCAATCTTTTCGGCATGATAGGCCTAAGCGGGCCGGTGCCTGCGATGATCTGGTTTGCGATCAGCTTCTGCGGGGTTTTTTACCTATACAAATTTTGCGGCGCAAAGCCAGTTGCGGCACGGATCAGGATCTTTGCCGTAGCCTTCGTGGGCGGATTTTTCACGAGCGTTTTGTACTACGGATTTTTTAATTCGCAAACTTTGGAATTTGCCTTTACATACGCCTTTTTCGCGGTGGTTTTTACGCTCGGCATCGGCGTGATTTTGTAGCGAGCTTTAAATTTAGCCCGCTGCTTCAAATTTCACCGCCGAGGCTCAAAATAAACTCGCGCGATTTTGTAGAATTTCAAAATTTATCCGCGCGGGCTAAATTTACATCCTGATCTTGTAGGTTTTGTAGTTATCCTTCATCCTAAACGTCAGCAAATTTTGTAAAATTCCAAAAAGGATCATAAAGGTGATGAAGCTGCTGCCGCCGTAGCTGAAAAACGGCAGCGGCACGCCCACGACGGGCGCGAAACCTACCACCATCGAGATATTAACGCCTGTATAAATGAAAATGAGCGAGGCAAGCGCGCTCGTAAAGACCCGTATCAGATAATCGCTTTTGAAATCGTAGTTCAGGCTCAGCAGATGCAGTATCAGCAGCGCATACAGCGCGATCAGCGCGGCAGCCCCCACGAAGCCGAAGCGCTCGATCGTATAAGCGAAGATAAAATCGCTCGTCGCAATCGGCAAGAATTTAAAGTGCGTCTGCGTAGCTTCGTCTCTATCCTTGCCGTAGATGCCGCCGTTTCCTATGGCAATGATCGCTTGCTTGACCTGATAATTGGGCTCCTCGCTGATAAAATCGGCGATGCGCTTTTTTTGATAATCGTGCATGTTTTCGTACAAAATCGGCGAGCTGGCCACAAAAACGATGATCAGCGTAAGCCAAATTTTTTTATCGACGCCGATGATAAAAAGGATCGCAAATCCCGTCAAAAAAAGTATCGCGGCGGTGCCTAGATCGGGCTCTTTCGCGATCAGAACGAAAGGCAGAAGTATGTAAAAGCTAAGGCGCAAAAAATCCTTCAGCCCGTAGCCGTTTTTCGGCGGCGGATTTTTGTGTATCAGATACATCAGCATCAGGATAAACGCGGGCTTCATCACCTCGCTGGGTTGCAGCGTAAAATGCACGAAAGGAATCTCCAGCCAGCGTCTCGCTCCTAGCTTGCTAACGCCGAAAAAATCGACGCTGAGCAGCAATATGATGTTGGTCCAATAAAATATCGGGATCAGATATAAAAATTTGCGTATCGGAAAGAGAAAAAACAGCATAAAAACGGCAAATCCTACGCCGAAATAAACGACCTGCTTAGAGGACAGCACGTCGTTTGCCTCGCTTATTAAAACGTATGAAAAAACCACTATCGGCACGATCAAAAAAGGTTGAATGAAATCAAAATATGCTAAAATCTTTTTGTCAATTTTAAACAACGCTTAATCCTATTAAAATTTTGACGTAAGAATAGCCAAAAAAGGTATAAATTTGGATAATCTAATAGCACAATGCAGCGAAAGGCTCGACGTTTTTTTAAGCTCGCAGCTTGGAATTTCGCGCAATCAAATATCAAATTTAATCAAATCCGAAGCGGTAAGAGTGGACGGCGTCGTGCGGAGCAGGCCCGGCTACAAGCTAGCTGCGGGCGAGCTCGTGCACATTGACTATCCCGCTCCTGTGCCGCAGCAAATGAGCGAGGAGAAGCTAAACTTCGACGTTGAAATTTTATACGAGGACGAGGATCTGCTCGTGGTAAATAAGCCCGCGGGCCTTACCGTCCATCCCGCCGCAAGCGTCAAAGAGCCCACGCTCGTGGACTGGCTCAAATCTCGTGGCTATCTGCTTTCCACGCTCGGCGGCGAGCTTCGCGCGGGCATCGTGCACCGCCTGGATAAGCTCACCAGCGGCGCCCTGCTCGTCGCCAAAAATAACGCCGCGCACGCCGCGCTTTCGGCGCAGCTAGGCGATAAGAGCATGGGGCGGATATACCTCGCACTCATCGACCTGCCGCTGAAAGAGCCCTGCGTAATCGAGCGACCGATCGCTCGCAACCCTGCAAACCGTCTAAAAATGGGGGTCGTGCCCGATGGGCGTAGCGCAAAGAGTGCGTTTTATGAAATTTTAAGCGGAGCGGAACTAACGGAACTTCAAAACTCCGCCCAGAAGCGCAATGAAATTTTAAGTACGAACGCGGGCGATGGTATAGCTGCGGGCAAAAGTGCGGGGGCGGATAAAATTTCAGCCGCCGATAAAATTTCAGCTGCGAACACAGGCACAAGTATAATTTCCACTGAAGAGAAAATTTTGGGCGACGCTGCGGGTAAAATTTCAACGGGTGATGCGAATAAAATTTTGGCTACCGATAAAATTTCAGACGCGGCTACGGGTGCGGGTGAAATTTCGGTCGTGTCCACAGGTGGGGATAAAATTTTAAGCGCTAGCAAAGGCGCAGATGCGAGTAAAATTTTAGCGACCGACGTAAGCGCGCGCGGGAATGAAATTTTAAATGTAGGCCTAGCTGTCGGCACGGATAAAATTTCGACTACCGACGTGAGCGCGAGCAAGAACGCGGGTACGGATAAAATTTTAAATAACCGTGCGAACAACGCGGATAAAATTTTAACCGCCAATATGAGTGCGGATCAAACCAGAGCCGCCCGTCTCGCCGAGAATAAATTTTTAAATTTTAAAAATCCCGCTCAAAACTATAAGCTGCCGCCGATAAGCCTAAAAAGCTTTAATCTCGTCGCGGCAAAGCTCTTCACGGGCCGCACGCATCAGATCCGCGTGCATTTAAGCTCGATAAATCGGCACATTTTGGGCGATCATTTATACGGATTTAAGAGCGAAAACGCTAAAATTAGCAGGATTTTGCTCCATGCCTATTTGCTCTATTTCATCCATCCGCGAAGCGGCAAAGAGGTGAAAATATGCGCGGGCTTGCCGAGCGAATTTCTAAATTTTACGACAAATCAAAAGGTAAAGGATGAAATTTATGAAAAAATTTTACCGACTAACGTTGAGCGCTACTTTAGCGATATTAGCGGGTGGCTGCGCTATGTCTAGCGCGCCTAGCGCAAGCGACGAAAGCCTGCCGCGCGTGGAGGGCATTAGGACGATCACGAGCGACAATGAAATCGGACTTGAGTGGCCTAGATACGACAGCAATACCGCCGTACTGGGCTTTGTCGTTTACCGAGCGCCCGCAAGCGGCGGCGAAGCCAAAAAGATCGCCACCATCGCAGATCCATACTCCACTCACTACGTAGATACGAGGCTGCAGCCGGGCACCTCGTATAAATACACGGTGCGCACATACGGCGCCAAGGGCGTTTCGGCTCCTTCTCCGGTCGCTATCGCAAGCACGGCGAAGATGTTAGAGTCCGTGCCGTTTGCGCAGGCGATCTACGGGCTTCCGGGCCGCGTTAAGATCATCTGGCGCCCGCATCCGGATCTTCGAGTAAGCTCTTATCTAATCGAGCGCCGTCCTAAGGGAGGCGAGTCATGGAGCACGATTAAAGAGGTTCGCGGCAGACTTAGCGCCGAATATATCGATAATATCGATTACGGCGAAGGATATGAATACCGCATCACCGTCAAAACCGAAAACGGAGAGCTGTCCAAGCCTAGTGCAGTCATTGCCGCAGCGCAGGCAGAATAAAGTTTGCCAAATTTCATAACCCAAAGCGTGAGCCTGCCGCCGCTGCCGGCTAGATTCGGCGAAGTCGAATTTTTAGAGACGACGCGCGGCAGAAATTTAACGCTCGTGCGAACCAAAAGCTTTGATAGCGAGTTTTTTATCACCCTAAAGCCCGGCGGCGGCAAAGTGATAGTAAAGGGCGAAAAGATCACCAAGCCCGCCAAGATCGGTCATCTGCAGCGAGCGCTCGAAATTTTTAAAGAGCGCTTCTGCGGGCGGATCATCTCGCAGGCGTTTGCTTTCAAAGACAGCTCACTTACCGAAAAAACGCCGCTGATTTTGGACGAGAATGAAATTTTATCCCTCGTAAAAAGCTCTAAATTTAATAAAATTTTCATCGAGATCGGCTTCGGCTCGGGCAGACACCTGCTTCATCAAGCGCGCTCAAATCAAGACGCGCTGCTAATCGGCATCGAAATTTACAAGCCCGCGATTGAACAGGTCGCAAAGCTAGCAATCCGCGAAGGGTTGCAAAATATCGCTCTCATAGCCACCGACGCGCGGATTTTGCTGAGCCTGCTTCCCGCGGGCTGCCTGCAGCGCGTGTTTTTGCACTTCCCCGTGCCATGGGACGACGCTCCGCACCGCCGCGTCATAAGCGACGAGTTCGCCTCGCAGATCGCACGCACGCTCGAGCTCGGCGGTCGCTTCGAGCTTCGCACCGATAGCGAGGAGTACTTCCTCTACGCGACGCAAAAGCTCTCGCCCTACGTTCAGCGCAAAGCGGGCGAAATTTCATACTTCAAAAACCGCGACGCTGCCGTAGCGAGCAAATACGAGGATAGATGGCGCAAAATGGATAAGGACATCTACGATCTGATCTATGAGAACAAAACCGCGGGCCGTGGCGAGCCGCAGCGGTTTGAGATGGAATTTTTAAAATTTGACGCGGCGGCAATCGCGCGAAATTTTAAAAATTTCACCTTCAAAGGCGAGGATTTTTTCGTGCATTTTGAGGAAATTTTTTACTTTGACGCGCAGAAAAGCTTGGACGCGGGCGGGACTTGCACGGCGGACAGCGTAAATTTAAGTAGCGCGGGCGAAGTCATGAACGACGATGCTATAAATTTAGACGCGACGCGCGGCGGAAATTTAACCGAGCGCGCGAGCATGGATGAAATTTCGTTAGGCGGCAGCAAAATTTTAGCTACGACAGCGGGCGATAAAATTTTAGCTTGCGCGAACGCTGCGCAAATTCTAAAAAAAGCAAGCGTCGCGCCAAATACAAACCGCGCGGATAAAACGGGCGCAAAAGACGGCGTAAATTTAAACGATGATCGCTTGAGCGCAAAGGGCGTAAATTTAGCGAGTGACGCTCCCGTCACAGCAAGCGCTAAATTTAGTCGCCCCGCCCCGAGCGAAAAGCGCGCTTTAGCCTGCGAGCAGATCGCAACAAGCAGCGCGCCAAATGCTAGCGACACGGAGGGTGCGCTTGCAGCTATCGATACGACAGGCGCAAGCACTACACCCGCAGCGATCGGCACAATAGATGCAAGCAATATGCCGAATTTGGACGGCTCATTCGCGGCGACCCGTGCAGCAAAAGCAAGCTCCGCATCAAATGTAATCCGCGCAAACGAAGCAAACGTTACGAAAATTCCAAAAAAAGCAAGCGTCTTACTTTGCAAAAATGAGCCGCAAGCCGAACTGAAAAACGAGCTAAACCACGCTGCTGAACCGCAAGCAGAATTACAAAATAAGTCAAATTCTATCAAGTCGCAAATCGGTCACCGAAGCGAGCTAAGCCATGACGAGCTACAAGCCGAACACCAAGGCAAATTAAATCGCGCCGAGCGGCAAGATAAAAGGCAAAGTGAACCAAGCTACACCGAGCAGCAAAACGAATGGCAAAGCATGCCGTGCACCGCCGAGCCGCAGGATGTACTAATCCTGCTTTCGCTCGGGGCATTCGACTTTCCGCAGCAGTGTTTCATCCGCGCAAATGCAAGCGGCACGCGCTACTTCATCCGCCGCCCGCTTCCTACGCGCGAAAACCACGCGGCACATCAAAAAATTTCGGAGATATTTTCACAATGGCAGAGATAACGGACGATTACAACATCATCACCGCAGCGGGCCTCACTCTGGGCTACGAAAAGGCGGGCGCGGTCATCCAAGACGCGAGTTTCGGCATCGGCGCGAAAGACTTCGTCATCATCACGGGCAAGAGCGGCAGCGGCAAATCCACGCTGCTTAAGTCCTTCTACGGCGGCATCGACATCATCGGCGGCGAGCTGAACGTCTGCCTGTGCGATCTAAAAGGCATCACAAACTCCGATCTGCGCACCCTGCGCCAGCGCATCGGCATTATCTTTCAAAACTACCGCCTGATCAACGAATGGACGATCGAGCGCAACATAATGCTTCCGTTAATGATAATGGGCTACAATCAGCAGGTCTGCCAAGACCAAGCCAAAAAGCTACTGCGCCACGTCGAGCTCGGGCACAAGATGGGTAAGTATCCGCTCGAGCTTAGCGGCGGCGAGCAGCAGCGCGTGGCTTTGGCGCGCGCGATGGCGCATAATCCGCGCCTGCTGCTGTGCGACGAGCCAACGGGAAATTTGGACGACTACTCCAGCGCCATTATTTGGAATTTGCTGCGCTCGGCGTGCGAGTCGTGGAACGCCTGCGTCGTCATCGTAACGCACAAAATGCCCGCTACGCTGCGTTTTAGGCACCGACATTTTGAGATTAAGGACGCTAAAGTAAATGAAATCGATTAAAACCCATTTCGGCGTGATCTTTTCGCTCGTCGCGCTGCTTTTTTCCGTGCAGTTTGGAATTTTTATGAGCAATCTGACCAAAAGCTACGAGCGCTCGATCCAAAACGAATACAACATCGTGCTAGTCTCCAAAACCTCGCTCAGCCTGCAAGACGCGCAAAAAGCGGTGCCGAAGATCAGCTCGATTAGCGAAATTTCCACAGCAGGCATCACCGAGCGGCTGAAGGGTAAAATTTCACAAAACGCCTTTGCCGAGCTTAGTAAAAATTTGCCTAAATTTTATAGCGTTAAGCTCGAAAGCTTCCCCGACGCCGCACAGCTTGCAAAGATCGAGCAGGATCTAAAATCGATCGGCTCGCTTACGCGAGTTGAAATTTTTAAAAAGACCCACGATGAAATTTTTAAAATTTTACTGCTTATCAAAAGCCTCGTTTACGGCTTTGCGTTTCTCATCGTGCTTTTAGGCGTGATGTTAATTCACCGCCAGATGCGTATCTGGGTTTACGAACACAAAGAGCGCATCGAGATCATGGAGCTTTTCGGCGCATCGTTTCTAATAAAAAGCGGCAAGCTCTACCGAATGGCGATAATAGACTCCTTCATCGCCACGCTGATCGTGACCTGCTTCTACATAGCGCTTCCTTCTTGGGAGGTGTTTTCGACCACGCTTAAGGGTATCGGCGATCTGCGCACCGCCATAGTGCTACCTTACGACGCGCTGATTCTTTTGGGTGTCGCCTTGGCACTATCTATCATCGCGGTAAGTTTTGTGATGCTGCAAATCGGAAATAAACGAGCATGAAAAGGGCTTTTTTAGCGCCGCTTCTTGCGCTGGGGCTTGCCGCGGCTCTTACTTATGCCGCGCCCGCAAAGCAGCAGAGCACGAAAGATAAGATCGCCAAAGCGGGTCAAGAACTCAAAAGCTCGCAAAAGGAGGGTATGCAGCTATCGCAAAAGATCGACGAAATCGCAGGCCAAATCGTAAAGGAGCAGGAGGGCTTTAAAAAGCGCGAAGGCGAGATCAAGCAGCTAAGCGAAACGATCGAAGGGCTAAAGGATCAATACGCCGCCGAAGCGCAGGAGCTTGAGAAGCTCAATAGCCAAAACGTCACGCTTCTTAGCGTGCAAAACGATCTGGAGAGCAAGATCATAAGCGTGATCTCGCAAGAGCTATCATTTGATCTCATCACCGACGTAAATTCCACAACCACGCCCGATTCTATCGTGGCTAGCGAAATTTTAGAGGGGCTCGGCGTCGTTATGAACGACGAGCTGAAGGGGTTAATCAAAGACTACGAAAATAATCAAAATTTTATCAACGAGCAGAACAAAAAGATCAAATCGATCCAGGCAAGCATGGCGGGCTACGATAAGAAAAAAACCGATCTTAACGCCAAGCAAACCACCCAAAAAGAGAAGCTCGCGCAGATGAAAAAGGACAAAGAGGACTATATCGCGCGCCTGGAGAAGATAAACGACGAGCAAGACGCCATATCTAAGACCCTGCAGGAGCTTAAGATCATCGACGACGCCGAGGAAAAAGCCAAAGCGCAAAAGGAGGAAGCGGCACGCCAAGCAAAGCTAGAGGCGCAGAAGCAAAAGGAGCGCCAGGCGCGCGAAAAAGAGTATGCCAAAGCAAAAGCGGCTGCCAAAAAGGCGGGCAAACCCGAGCCTGCGCCACCACAGGAGCCCGAGCCCGAAGTGAGCGAGCCGGCGGATGAGCGCGTAAGCAAGATCAACCAAAAGGTCAAGCAGTACGGCTCGAGCTATCAGTCATCGCGCGTTAAAAAATACAGCGGAGCCAAGACCGCAGCGCCTCTGAACGGCGCGTATTTGAAGCGAAAATTCGGCAACTACAACGATCCCGTGTATAACATCAAACTTTTCAATGAAAATATCGTGCTGGGATCAAACAGCGGCGACACGCAGGTTAAAGCGGTGCTGCCGGGCAAAGTGGTCTTTGCCAAAGAAACTGCCGTGCTCGATAAGGTCGTGATCCTAGAGCACAGCGGCGGCATCCACACGATCTACGCGCATCTAAATCAGATCCCGCCTACCGTGCGCGTCGGCTCCAACGTCAAAAAGGGCTACATCATCGGGCGCATCGGCTCGGATCTGACCTTTGAGGTGACGCAGCAAAACTACCACATCAACCCGCTCGATCTCATCAGCCTGAGGTGAAGCCGTGAGCGGGGGAAATTCTAAATTTAGCGGATCTTGCAAGGACGCAGAAAGTTTAAATTTAAGCGGGCAGAATTCGGACTGCGATTTAAATTTAGACGAGCAGAATTCTTTAAAAGGGCAAAATTGCGCCGCTTCAAATTTGGGCGATGAAGGCTCTGTGGAAGCGTTAAATTTAAACGGGCAAAATTCCGCCTCGGCGCTAAATTTAGATAACTCGAATTCCGAAACGACGCCAAATTTAAACAATCAAAATTTTACCGCCGCAACGAGCGCCGAAGAGGTATCGAAGACAGCGGCGGGCGCTGTAAAAACAGAAGCCGTGACAGCCTCGGAGACAGCGCAAAACGATATTGAGGCGGCAGAGGCAGGCGTGGAAACAACACGAAACACTACCGCAACGGCAAAAATAACGACAGCAGGAGCAGCGATAGCAAAAGAAGCAGAAGCGGCGAGACCGCAAATCCAAGAGCTCACCAATTTTCTTAGCGAATACACCGCCAAGATGCTTAGTATCGGCACTTACACCGCGCGTATAGAGCACTGCGTGCGCAGGATAGCGGACGCTTACGACTATGAGGCTAGCCTGATGATCTTTGTGCGCCACTTCATCATCAGCGTGATGGATCCTGCGGACAACTCTATCCGCCGCACCTACGTCAAAACGGGCGCTGCGGCGCAGATCAGCTTCGATCTGATCTCGGAGCTAAGCGCGCTTAGCTGGGAAATTTACGACGAAAAAATCCCCCTTGCGCGCGCCAGAGCCTCATTTGCCGAAATTTTAGCCTCGCAGAAGAAAAGCTTTGCCAAAACTCTTGTTTTGCTAAGCGTCGCAAACGCCGCATTCTGCGAGCTGTTTGGCGGTGACGGTGGCGCGATGACGCTCGTTTTTGCGGCTACGGCTTTTGGAATTTGCGCCCGCTATCTGCTTAGCAAGCTCAAAATCAACCTAAAAATCCAATACATCGCAGTTTCGTTCGCAGTCTCCTTCATCGTCTCGCTAGGCGCTCGCTACGGGCTTAGCGCCACGCCCGACGTCGCCGTGGGATCGAGCATACTCTTTTTGATCCCGGGCGTCTGGCTGATAAACTCCGTCTTTGACATCCTAAACGAAAATATGCTCGTAGGCATCAGCAGAGGGCTAAACACCGGGCTTTTGATCATCTGCATCGCGATCGGGCTCTTTCTGACGCTTAGCATCTCAAATTTGGGGCTTGTAAATGTTTGATATAGTGTTTTTGGTATTTAAGGATGCTTGCTTTGCCGCTGCGGCGGGGCTGGGGTTTGCGTATGCGTGCATGCCGCCAAAAAAGACGCTCATTTTCTCGGCGCTGCTTGCGGCGGTTGCGCATTCATGCAGGTTTTTGCTGATACAGAGCCAAATTTTTTCGATCGCTGCCGCGACGCTTTTTGCGTCGCTTCTGATCGGCGTTTTGGGAATGCTCTGCGCCAAGCGCCTCAAGGTGCCCGCAGAGATCATCGCCTTCCCCGCGCTGCTTCCGATGATCCCCGGCATCTACGCCTACAAGGCGGTTTTGGCGCTGTTTTCTTATATCAGAGCCACGGGCGCAGAGCATAAACTCGCTCATCTTATCTCGTTTTTCGATAACGCCCTCGCCACGATCTCGATCTCGCTGGCGCTCGGCACGGGCGTTTCAATAACGCTGCTAATTTTCTACGAGCAGTCCTTGATGATCACTCGCGGCGCAAGAGGCAAATAACGCTAAATAAGAAATTTTAAGCAGGCGCGGCGGGTAAATTTTATAAATTCTATTTTATTGCTCTCGTTTTATCTCTTTGGTTTTTTCATCGTAATAATATCCTTGCTCCACACCCAGCAAATTATCTTTTATATCGTATTTATATGTATAATTTTCATCAAAAATACCTAGATAAAAAGCATACCGACTATATTTTCTACCTTCTAACTCAAAAAATGCTTTATACGGTTTTATATCTTTCTTTTTAAAGTTATATAAATTACAAAAGTTATCGTATTTTTTATCTATTAGGCTTACATACATATCAAAAAATAGCATGTCGGTTGGAATAGAAAAAATTTTATCATTAGGATATTTGTGGTCGTATATTTTAGGATTAATTTCATTTAAAAATATTTTTTCCGTAAATAACATATCAAATACATGTTTATCATTTTCTAATCCGCTAAAATATAATTTGTATTTTAAATTTCCATCCGACAAGATTAAACTATTATTATTTTCCCAGGGGTAAACAACTTCGCCTTTGAGCATGGACATATTTACAAAATCTTTGAAATTTGCTACGGCTTGTTTACCGTTGCAAGCCCTGTCTCCCAAACCCATAAAATATTCTAAATTTATATTGTCATCTACAATGAAAAATTCGCAAGCTTTATCTGGACGATTATTTCCACCGCATCTTTCCGCCAACCCGCTATAAAAATTATAAAATTCATCGTCTACTTTACCGTATTGCTTCTTTATTTTTCTTTCCATATCACGGAATTTCTCCGCTGAAATATTTATAGATTTATAGGTCTTTTTAAGCATGCACTTTAGCGCCCTATCTTTAAGCTGTATATCTGTAAGATTGCCATCTAGATCGCATACCCATTCATATGGATCGGTTTCAATTTTTTCGGCTAAATTTGGGTATTTATACTCCGCGATAATCGAAAGTATCGCGCACAAAGCGCATATTATTATGATGCAGACCAAGCACAGATAATATCTCGTTTTCAAATTTCGCTCCTAAAATTTTCCGCAATATACCTCACATAGACTTAATCCGCGATAATTTTAGAATGTCTCAAATATCATTAAATCAGGCTTTTGCTTGATCTACTCTAGCAAATTTCATCTCAATGCTTTGTAGGTATTCGGCTCTCTTGCGCCGCTCGTCGCACCTCTATCGCCAAAGTAAAATTTAGCCGAGCTTTTCTGACTTAAACGCCCTTTTTGCCGTCATATAAAAGCCGCTAAAGATAAAAAGCGCCATACAAAGCGAAACGAGCGACCATAAAATTTTACCCGCGAGCCCAAAAAAATAGCCCGTATGCAGCTGATAGTTCGCGTCTTTAAACTCGCCCACGGTGATACCCTCCGTCTGCTTCTGCTGTGCGACTTTGCCCTCCTTTAGCTTCACGCTCGCGCCTTTTGGACGGGCGGTAGCGGGCGCATCGGGCTCATAATACCTGACGCCGATCTTATCTCCGGCTGCGAGCATTAGGGTAAATTCTTTATACTCTATGCCGCTTGATCTGAATATCTCATAAGCCATCTGCGCGTCGCTAAATTTATACGTAGCGGGCTTTTTGCCCTCCTCTTTAGCAGGTGCGGCGGCGTGATCTTTAGAAGTGGCGGCTTTAGGTGCGCTAGCTTGCGGCAAATTTTGCGAACTTACAAAAAGCTTCATCACCGCATCGTTATACCAGCTATACGACCAATTAAGCCCGGTTAGGCAGATAAGCAGGTAAATCACCGCACTTAGCGAGCCTAGGCTCGTGTGTAGGTTATAAAAAAGAGCGTATTTTTTGAGTTTAAAATTTGGTCTTATAGCTTCGATAAATTTACGCCTAAGCCTTGGGAAATGCAGCCAGACGCCGCTTATTACGAGCAGTATCATCGCTGTGGCGCTCGCACCTACGACCTGTTTGCCGACCTCGGCTGCGGTTTTATTGCCGCTTAGCGCTAGGCCTAAATTTCGATGCAACGCCATCACCGTTAGCACAAAGCCCGTGCCGCGATCCTTGCCGATGATCTGCGCGGTGTACGGATCGACCAGATACGCATCATTTCCGTTTGCGTAAACGACGAAGGCTTCATCATCGCTTTTGGGCACGACGAGCCTTACGGGCTGCTTAGCGCCCGTTTGCTCGCTAAAGCTTTGCAGGATTTTCTCTACGCTTTGCATTTCGCCCGTTTTTTCGACCTTTTTAGAGCCCGCGTTTATTAGCGCCTCAAACTCGTGCTGATACGATAAAATCGCGCCCGTAACGCCAATGATAAGCAGCGGTATAGAAAAAACAATCGATAAAATAAGATGGACGTTAAACAAAATTTTATTGCGCTTCAAAAGCGAGCTCATTGTAGATCCTTGCGAGATAAATTTAATCTTTATTTGATTGAGGTTCGCAATTATATTGTGCGATTTTAAATATTTAGATAATTATCATTAAGATTTAGACTAAGAAATTTTAAGGCGCTTTATAGCATCACAAGAGCGCCCAGGTATCTCGCGCAATTTCATAAACCGCGCGCTTTAGGTTCTCAAAGCCAAAAATTTAATCCGCCTTTCGCGCGGCAAGATCACGCTAGCGAGATAAAATTCTAATCGCGATTTATAAAAAGCTCGCTTAGAATCTCGTAAATTTAGAAATTTTGCGCTAAAATTGCCAAAGACGCGAGCTTGCGTAATCCAAAAAACAAGGTCATTATTATGTCGCAAAGTATAGTCGAGTTTGCTACGATAATCCTTTATGTTACGATAGGCTTTTGCCTTCTTGTTTCATTGCTTGATAAAAACAGATCATTCAAAACCGTAGATCACGGAACTCTGTTTATCTCCACCGATCCGCTTTTAAAAATGCAGATGTTTATAATATTCCTAAGCTTCGGCGTAGTCACTCTATCGAGCCCGCACGTAGCAAAACATAACGGCAATCCGATACCCTGCTTTTACACCCACGATAAAGTTTGCTCGCAAGAGTACAAAGCAGCGGGCATAAATTTAAGATGCTTCGAAGAAGGTGATCCCAGATGCATAGACGGATATCTGCAAATAAGCGGACCCAGGCTAATACTCGGCAAAATCATATCTGTCTGCGCCATAATTTTTTCATTTATCGTGCTAATTCAAAAAGGAATTAGAATAGATAAAAGCGGCATCTGCAAAGAATGGGAGGTTTTGCCATTTAAACATACGGAAAGGATAAACTTTGATGAGATGAGCTACGCCGTAGGGTTTATAAGAGGCGTAAAAATAATCAGCATACGAGGCAAAATTAGCGGCGTTAAATTCGGGGCGGGATTTTTATATGCACGAAGGGATATAGATTTTTTGCAAAATTTTATATCGGAAAAGCTCGCTGAAATTTCAAAGACCGAAGCGAACAAGCAAAACGCTCAAGCCTAATTTAACGCTATAAAATATCTAAATTTAAGGCGGTGGCATGATATTTTTATATTTGATATTTGGCATAAATCTTTTACTGTTTGGGCTTGCCATTTTAAAAAGTATGATTTTTGAAAGCAAAGCCTCTTATAAGACCGTGCAAAATGGCGCCTGGCTCATACCTCCTAGCCCTGTAGCAAAAATCATACTTATCGTGCTATTTTTATCCTGGGGTTCGTTGGTGGCATTTGATGAGCCTTGGATAAAAACAATAAAAGGCGGAGGTAAAGTTATATGCTTTGACGCAAACGATCCTTTATGCGTAGGCGGGTATATGCAAAGAAGCGGCGCAGAAACCGCGCTCGTCATCGCGATGGGCATTACAATGATGCTAGTTGCCATACTGCCGTTATCTGAAAAGGGCGTCATCATAGACAGCCGCACCGTAAGGAAAGAGTGGAGATTTTTATCGTTTAAATTTAGCACAAAGATCGATATAGAAAACGCCCTTACGGAGAAAGAGATGAAGGGAGAGATGCCGATTTTGATAGTAGAAGACGGGCAAAGCGGCAAAAATTTTACGCTCTCATTCCCATACGCACAGCAAGATATAAAATTTATCGAAGCAGAGATAAGAAAGAGACGCTATAAGATGATGAAATCAAAAGAGGCAAAGACTCCCCTTAAATCCGTGCTCAAAAAAACTATAAGTTTAAAAGGCGCGAATGAGCGCGCAAACATAGAAATTCTAAAAAAACGACAAAGAGGGCGCGGGCGATTAAATTTTAAATTTATCCACGCGCGAGTAGTAGCCGTAAAATTATGAAAAGCCGTAGCAAAGCAGCATAGTGATCGCGCGAGTAGTAGCCATTTTATGATAAGTTGCGGCAAAGCGGCGGCAACGAGTGTGCGAACAAGTGCGCGCAAGCCCAAAAAGACGAACCCAAAGCAAGCCCAAAAAGACGAGCCGGACGCTTAAAATTTAACTTGCGATTTTAAAATCCGAAATTTCAAACCGCTCCGTCAAAATTTAGCCTATTTTTTACCTAAAATTTCGTAAAATTACCACTTTAAATTTTCAAAAAGGACGCAGATGAATAAAAGTTTGGAATTCAGAGCCGACATCGGAATGATCTTCGTGGCGATCGCTTTTGGGCTCGGGTATCTGCCCACCTCGCAGGCGCTTGCGAGCAACAACGTCTTCGTGCTGCTATTTTGGCGCTTTTTCGCCGCGAGCATCATCGCAGGCGCGATATTTTTCCCGAGGCTCAAAGCCATAACTTCGCGCGAGATCAAGCACGGCGCGGTGCTTAGCCTGTTTTTATTCGCGGGCTTTACGTCGCAGACCTTCGCCTTTAAATTTGCGCAAAGCTCCTCCGTGGCGTTCATCATCGGTCTAAACGTCGCACTCGTGCCCTTCATCGCCGCGGCGCTGTTTAGGCATAAAATTTACTCCTACGCCTACGCGGGCATCGCGCTAGCGATCGCTGGGCTCTATCTCATCGGCGACACGCAGCTAGGCCTGGGCAAGGGCGAAGCGCTGGCGCTAGTCTGCGCGTGCGCGTATTCGTTTCACATCGTGCTGACCAACCGCTTCGTGCAAAGCTGCGACGTAGCGGGCATCGCCTACGTACAGATCCTCTGCTTAAGCGTGCTTTGCTGCTTTGCGGCGATCTTTTTTGAGAGGGTCAGCATCGTGCCGGTGATGGATAGAAGCTTTTTCGTCGCGATGGCGGTGATCTGCCTGCTGGGAACGGTTTTTGGCTTTTTTGCGCAGGCCTTGATGCAAAAATACACGACGCCCGTAAAAACCGCTCTGTTTTTCACGCTAGAGCCCGTAACGGCGGGCATTATGGGCGTATTCGTGGGCGGCGAGAGGCTAAGCGCGATGCAAATTTTAGGCGCGGCGCTCATCCTCGCAGGCGTTTTGATAAGCGAGATCGGAAGCTACCTCAGCGCAAAACGGAGCAGATCCGCAGACGTTTGATTTTGCGGCGGCGCAAATTCCATAACTTCCATGCCACGTGGAATTTTGCGCCATAAAATTCCGTGCCGCATAAAATTTGCACGCGAAATCCCGTGCCGTATAAAATTCCGCGCCTCACAGAATTCTATGTCGCGCGAAATTTTACGGCGCCTCTTGCAAGGATACGTTAAAATTCCACGACAAAATTTCGTATTAAAATTTACGTAGCAGGGGCGTGCGGCGAAGCTTTAGCGATAAAATTTCATTGCTTAAGCGATACAATAGTAAAATAACGAAATTTTAACAAAGGAGCCCCTATGAAAAAAATCATCCTTCTTGTAGCCGCGCTTGCGGGCATAATGTTTGCCAAAAGTGTAGAGCTAGAGACGCCGCCTAATCATAAAGACGGCGTAAATCACCTGGAATTGGTGCTGATCTTAGATAAATCAGGCTCGATGAGCGGGCTTGAGAGCGATACGATCGGCGGATTTAACTCGATGATAGAAAAGGAGCGCAAAGAGGGGATCGACGCCAGCGTCACGACCGTGCTTTTCGATACGAAATTTAATGTCATCCATGATCGCACGCCGCTTAAGAAGGTCGAAAACCTAACGTCCAAAGAGTACTACGCCGGCGGCAATACCGCGCTACTAGACGCGATTGGCAGCACGATAGCGCGTATCGAGCGAGTGCCCGACATCTATGCCAAAAACAATCGCGTGCTTTTCGTCATCATCACCGACGGGATGGAGAACTCAAGCCGCGAATACTCCAAAGCGCAGATTAAGAAGATGATTAGCGATAAGCAGGAAAAATACGACTGGGAATTTATCTTTTTAGGCGCTAATATCGACGCCGCAAGCGAAGCACAAAGCATCGGCATCAAAAGCGAAAACGCCTTAAAATACGAGAATTCCAAAGAGGGCGTAAGTAAAAATTTCGAAGCGGCGGCCGAGATATCCAAGGACGTAGCGACCGACAATAAAACAAACTCAAAATGGCGCGACAAGGTGCTTCAAGATAAAAAATAGAAAATCGCGAGGCGAGGCACGCTAGAAATTAAGTGCCGCTGCGGAAACGAGCGACGGCGTGAAAATATACGGTGATGTGCAGCGCGCGGCGCAAAACGAGCTTTAGCAAAAAATGCGGGCAGCGGTGCAAACGAGATTTATCAAAAAAATACGAGCGGCGGCGCGGAAACAGATAGTGTGCCGGGTCGCTCGCCGAAAAATTTAACGCGAATACGAGCCGCAAGAAAAATAGACGCGCTAGGAATAAAACGGCGTGAAGCGGAGCTGAAAACTCCGTGAGCCTAGCGGTACGGCGCGCATATTGATTTTTACTCGGCGCATTTTAAAATTTTATTTTGACTTTTTCATGCGGCGCGCGGTATTGCTTTTGCCTGCGCTGCTTTGTGCGGCAAGGAAACGCAAATTTACTCGCTAAATTCAGACGTTTCGCGAAGGGCACCGATTTGCTGCGAGTAAGCCATTATTTCGCAAGCAGCGACAAATTTACGGCGCGCAAATTCCATTTTTCGCGAGAAACGCGTAAATTCCATTTTTTGCGAGAAGCGCGTAAATTTTGCCCTTTGCAAGACGCGCTAAATTTTAAAATTTAGGCGCTACAAAACGGGCGCAGTTACTAAGGGCGGCTGAATTAAAATTTCGTAAATTTAACTAGGAGGTGAGCTTATGAGGGTACTCGACATCGACACGCCGGCGCTGCTGATCGATCGCGAAATCGTGCTTCGCAATCTACAAAAGATGCAAAACTACGCAGACGCCGCGGGCGTGAGCCTGCGCCCGCACACCAAAACGCACAAAATGCCCTATTTCGCGAAGCTGCAAGAAAGCATCGGCGCTACAGGCATCACGGTCGCGAAAACGGGCGAGGCCGAGGTCATGGCGGCAAACGGGCTGAAAGATATATTTATCGCAAACGAGATCGCGGGCGAGCTGAAATTTCAGCGCATCATCGCGCTTTTGCGCGCGGGGATAAACTTAAGCTTTGGTATCGACAGCATAGAGCAGGCGAGCCTGATAGAGCGCGCCTTTGAGCGCAGCGGCACGAAGGCCTGCGTGCTTGCCGAGATCGAAGTGGGCGAAAACCGCTCGGGCTTCGTGGAAAAGCAGGATTTCGCGGCGTTTATAAAATTTATAAAAGGCTGCAAAAATATCGAATTCCGCGGCGTGTTCTCCCACGACGGACACTCCTACAAAGCCACCAATAAAAGCGAATGCGAGCGCATCCACCTAGCCGCGCAGCGCCGCACGCTGGAGTTTGCGGATATCGCGCGCGAGCTGGCTCTGCCCGCGCGCGTCGTTAGCATCGGCTCGACGCCTTCGCTCATCAACGATTTTGAAATTTTAAAGGGCGTCACCGAGATCCGCCCGGGCACCTATATCTTTATGGATGCCTCGCAGGCGCAGGCTTACGGCGATTATTCGATGAACGCGGCGAGTATCCTTACGACCGTCATCAGCAGGCCTACGGCGGATCGCATCATCACCGACGTCGGCGCCAAGGGGCTCACGCAGCAAAGGCGCACCGAGGGCTTTACGGCAACGCCCGGGCTCGGGCGCATAAAGGGCACGGATGTGTGGGTGAACGGCGTTTACGACGAGCACGCGATCATCTACGACAGAGCGCTGCGAGACGCCGTGCGCGTGGGCGATCGGCTCGAAATTTATCCGAACCACATCTGTCCCGTCGTAAATTTGCACGAGTTCGCCTACCTCGTAAGCGGCGGCGAGGTCGTAGAAAAGATCCCCGTGCTATGCAGAGGCAAGTTACAATGAGCAGACAAGCTCAAAGGTGCGGCGAGATAAAATTTAGCCTCTAATCTGGGGCGCGGTCAAATTTAAGGCGCGAATTTATCGCCGCTCAGGCTGCGGCGCAAAGCGCGCCGAATTTGACGACGAAATTTAACGAAAGGCGAAAATGAGACTTTGGACGATAAGCTTTAAATATCTCGACGCAAAGGGGCTCGTGGCGCTGTGGCGCGAGGCGCTGCTAGCTAAAAACGTGCTGGCTGGGCTTACTAAGGGCTACAAAAATCACCCGCAGCTCGACCGCTTTTACGCGCATGAAAACGCGCTAGAGGCGATAAATGCGTATCTAGCGGAAGTTTATGAGGAGGGCTGCGCTCGCGGGTATAAATTTGACGCCGCGAAGGTGGGCGAATTTGACGCGCGAAATTTGGCTAAAATCAGCGTCGCTCGCGGTCAGATCGAGTATGAATTCGCCTTTTTACAAAAGAAGCTAAAATCGCGCGACATCAAGGCCTACGAGCGAAATTTAAGCGTAAAAAATATAGAAATCGCGAGCATTTTTAAAGAGGTCGAAGGCGGAATCGAGCCGTGGGAGAAGGTGAAAATTTAGCGCCGTCGCGTGGAAGCGGCGACGAGCATACTCGGCTTATGCAGGCGAGCTTTTCCTGCGCGGCTTGAAATTTTATCGGTTTCATACAAAGCTAAGCTTTGCGTAGTATCATACAGGATCGCGCGCCGTGCGGCTTCTGCAGCGTCGCATACGCCGCGATCGATCAGCGGCGTAACGTGGCGGATTAGCGCCAGCGTAGCCATGATCTTGTCTCCTAAAATACGAGCCCGCTAAGAGCTTGCGTCGTTATGTTTCCGCTTCTACAGGATACTTGATGTTTAGATTTGCACTATTTATGCGAAATCTGCTATGGTTCTTACTCCGTAACCACGGCGAGCGCGAGGGTCTGCTTCAAGGCATAGATTTGCGGGCTATTTAAGCCTCTCATAACTTTCGCATGAGCTTTGCCATGCCTTTTCATGCTCCGCTACCGAGCTCATAAATCTATCCTTGCCGCCCAGCTCGCAGGCCTTTTTGTAGTACTGCGCGGCTTTAACATTATCACTGCCCTCGTAAAGACGCGCTAAATTTAAGCACGCAAGCCAGCTGTCCGCGATATCCATATCGCAACCGCGCACATAGTAACCTACGCCCTTTATAGCGTCTTTGCGCACGCCTCTGCCTTTGATATACGCAGAGCCTGCGTTACTGCAGCCTATCGCGTGCCCGTCATCGCAGGCTTTGTCAAACAGCTCCGCCGCCTTCGCCTCATCGCGCGGCATCCCCTCTCCGCTTTGATACAAAATGCCTAAATTTACGCACGACTCCACATCGCCGCCCTTGCAAGCTTTGACGTATAACGGCGCAGCCTTTAGCAGATCTTGCGGCACGCCCCAGCCATAATTATAAATCTGAGCTAACGCCCCGCACGCCTTCACATCGCCCTTATCGCAGGATTTTGTAGCCCTGCTTATATCGTCTGCGGTGGCTACGAAATCAGCTAGCGCGAAATTTGCGGCAAGCGTCGCGATAAGCGCTAGAATTAAAATTTTATTTTTCATTTTAGTCCTTTTTGATTTTTTAAGATCGCCCGCCAAGCCTAAGACGCGGATTTATCGTTAAGGCGCAGTTTGATCGCTAGAGTTCGGGTTCGTTCTCGCCCGCTCTTTGCTTTTTAGAGCCTCGTAAATTTCATCGACACCGCTTAGGTTTTGATCCAAAACCTCCCTCGCCTTTTTTAGCGTGCGCGCGCCGAAAATCCCATCCTGCTTGGCTCCGATGCTTTTTTGGATATATAAAATTTTATCCTTTTGCATCGCAGCGGAATCCTTAGTCGCCCCGGAGACGGAATTTGAAGCAGGGCTTTCAGAGCCGCTAGAGCTTGCACTCGTAGAATTTTCGTCTACAGAATTTATGCCATCACTCGCAGAAGCGGAATTTTTGTCCTCAAAAAATGTAGGCATCCACCCTCGCAGCAGCCCTGCTGCGCCGGTTTTCGGCACATAGACCATATTTGCCGCGCCTCCGTAGATTGCGCTAGCTAAAACGGCGCAGAGCAGAGCTTTACAAAAGCGAGCAAACGCCGCGCCGCCTCTGCCGCAGCGATATTCTCGCGGAATTTTACGAGCTTTTACAGCGCACCACACTGCGCTTGCCAGCCACAGCGCCACACCGCCTAATAGCCCCGTAGCAGCGATTGCCACGCCACATGCAAGTGCCCAAAAATAATGCTCCGCAAAGATCATCTCGAAGCAGCCCTCGCACGCCAGCGCAGCCGCCGCGATGAGCGCGCCTCCGCCTATGCACCACGTCGCGCGGTCATATCGCGGACTTAGCACGCCAAGCGCCCCAGCCATCGCGCTGCCCAAATCGCGAGCGCATTGCTGCGAAATAAAGCCCTCGCAAACGCGCATAATCGCCGCGGCGAAACTCTGCGCGCAATCCTCGCGCAAAGAACGTGGGAAAAAGAATTTCTTTAATCGTGCAAAGGGCGAAATTTTAGAATTTGACGCAGGATCTTGCGTATTCGTGCGATTTTTGAATTTTGCAGCGGCGAGATTTTCGGAATTTGCAGAATTTATCGCGGCGGAGTCTATAGAATTTGTAGAATTTTGAGCATTTAAGACACTTAAATCTCGGTAATCTCGCTCGCCGCGTAATTCGTAAAGACCCTCCGCAGTGCGATCAGAAGTGTCACTTAAGCCTTTTTGCGAGCCGGCAAAATTAGATCCATTCTGCGCGAGAGCTTCGCTTCCTTGCTGCCTAGCCTCAAAATCGCTGGCAGAATTCTCTCCACCTTCCAAAAGATCCGCCCCTGCAAATTTTATGCCACCGCTCACTCCTCCTGCAAACCTGCCTTGCTCTCCGCGCAACCCCAGGCGATTATCTTCCGCGCTCATAGGATTTGCCGAAGCGCTCGCGAATTTCGTGCCTGCAAATTTTACGCTCGCGCCGCCCTCGAGATTTTCTTTGCGCGAAGCGTCTTTTGCAAGGCTCAAAGCGTCACGATCAGCCGCGCTGCGGGCAAAATTTGCAAAGTTAAAATGTCTATCCGCGCCGCGCAACTGCTCGAGATTTAACGTCTCGCCGCGCAGCTTAGCACTAGCTAGACGCATCGCCGCATCCAGCGCAGGCTTCGCGCGAAACAGCGCAAAAAGGCTTTGCGCATCGTCCCGCCCTAGCCTAGCGGATGCGCTGCGCACCGCCGCAAGCTCCGGCGCAAAAACTTCGTCCAAAAAGTTAGGTCTTACGAATGTCACGCCGCCGAAGCACGCCGCATCGTAAGCCTTGCCGCAGACGGCAAAACTCAAGCGCAAAAAATCATCCTCCGCGCTAAATACTGCTTCGCAGCCGCCCTGCACCGCTCGCAGCGAGCTTAGACGAAACAAAAGTCTGCGTGCTGCAAAACCTACGCCCTTGCTGCATAAAAACTCCAGCAGCTCGCGCCCGAAAACCTGCGAGCTAGCGCCTATGCTGACGCTAGGGCGGGCATAAACGGATACTTTGCCGGTGCGAGTGAAATACCCGCGCCCATCGCAGTGCTCGCAGCGAAAATCGCCCGCACCGCCACACTTTTCGCAACGCAATCTGCCTGCGCCGCCGCAAGTGGGACAAATGCGCGAGCCGCTACCGCCGCAGCTAGCGCAGGGAATGAAGCGATAGCCCATAGAATTTGGCGCAGAGCCTGCAGAAAGGCCGCGCGCATGAGCATCCGTAGAGCTTAATGCCGCACGGCTATAGCCGCCGGTGCCCTTGCAATCGGGGCAGATCAAGCGCCCGCGCCCGCCGCAGTTAGCGCACGGCGCCTTGCCTGCGCCTTCGCAGCCTTTGCAGCGTCTCCTGCCCGATCCGCCGCAATGCTCGCAACGCAGCTGAACGCTAAAGGGCTTAAAATCGTGAAATTTTATGATTTGATCCGCATTCGTAGCGGCTTTTTGGGGGTCTGCACGCAGGCGTAGCATAAAGGCCTCGCTTAGCTCCGCATCAGTGCTTGCCGCATGCAGGCACTCGCGCGCATGAGCCTCGAACTGCGCGATATCTGCGAAATGCAGCTGCGCGCGCTCGCCGCCACTTATCTGCGAGACGCTAAACTTGCCGGCGAAGTCGTAACGCACGCCAAGCCTCACGCTAAATCCGTAAAACTCGCGATCAAGCTCGCGCAGATCGGCGCCGCCGCTACGCGCTAAAGCTTTGAGTCTAGAGACAAACGCCTCTGCAAGCTCCTCTTTATCCAGCTTGTCCATGATCGCTCCTTTCTTGCGGGCGCGTCATAAAGCCGCGCCGCATAAATTTTAAAATTCCTTTATTAAGATCTCGCAAATTTTAGCATTTCATATAATTATACCGCGAAAGGGAATTTTAAAATTCCAAAATCTCACGCAGGATGGAATTTAGCGCCATTGCGCGCCGTAAAATCTCGCTGCAAATCAAAACTCTAAAATAGAGCTCGACGCAAAATCTCGCACTGCGGCGCGGCGACGTGCGTAACTAACCGCAACAAATACGGCGCGAACGGATCGCAAAACGGAGCCGCCAAGCATGCGGCGCCCGAGCGGTAGCAGCGGGCATGCAAGCTTTAATTCCGCAGCAGCACATAATTTGGCTCGCGACGATGTACGACACAGCGTAACGCGAAGCAAATTTCACGCCTGCATAAAATTTTAAATTTCACGGCGAGCTCGTACGTACGACATGCAATTTAAAATTTTATGACAGCTATGGCGCGGCGTGCAGCGGCCTAAAATTCTGCGATAAGCGGCACGCAAATTTCAATCCCGCGCGACAATCAGGCAACGGGCGCGTGTAGTGCAATTTAATTTACGAGCGCATAGCCGACATATTATCGCACAAATTTAGTCGCAGCTAGCAGCACGACGCGAAAATTCATGCCGCGACGCAGCGGCTCGTAAAATTTAGCTCTACTGCCGCACAGCTATAGCCGCCTGCGCCTTTGCAAGCAAAGCGGATCAGACGTCCGCGCCCACCGCAGGCGATGCACGGCGGTGTGTAAAATTTAATCTAGGCTTTGCAAACCTCCGCCAACATGATTGATCCGCACGAGCGTAAAATTTAGCTCGCCTGCCGCATAATTTAACTTGCGGCGGTGCATATCGCGGTGCAAGCGCGAATTTTAGATCGTGCGGCGATCTGCTGCGCGACCGACGGATCAAATTTCACGGCGCGGCTCGGCATGAAATTTAAAATCTCGCGGCGGCGCATGTCTCAACGCGCGGCTACATGAAATTTTAAATTTCACGGCGAGCTCGCGCGTTATGAAATTTTAATCTCACCGCGATGAGCTGTAAAGCTCGCAGGCGGCTCGATTTAAGATCTCGCGCTTGGTTTTTGCGCGGAATTTTGCGAGCAAAATTTCAAATGCCAAACCCACGCAGGTTTCGCGCCTAATTTCTGCGTAGATCTTGCGCGAAATTTAATGAAATTTCACAGGCCGAGCTCGGCGCACTGAAACCCGAATAACCCGAATAACCCGAATAACCCGAATAACCCGAATAATCAAAATTCAACTGGCTAAAGCCTAGCGCAATAAAGCTCGAGCGTAGCAAAACCATGACGCCCTAAAACCGGGACGCGATAAACTCGCCGCAATCTGCAAGCAAAATTTATCGCCGCCGAAGCCTGCAGCTAAATTTTACCGCCCAAGCGCGGAATTTTCGGCTTTGGCTTCGGGCGCCGAAAATAAAATTTCACGCCAGTCCGCTTATAACGCCTTCGTCCGTGATCCTCATATTTAGCGCGTTAGGAACCTTCGGTAGCCCTGGCATCAGCATTATCTTGCCGCAGACGGCGACGATGAAGCCCGCTCCCGTGCGGATCTGAAGATCTTTGACGCTGAGCTTAAAGCCGCGTGCACGCCCGAGCGCCTTGGCATCGTCGCTGAAGCTATACTGCGTCTTGGCGATGCAGACGTTTAGCCGCTCAAGCCCCAAGGCCTTGATATGCTGTAGCGCCTTTTGCGCCTCGGGCTCAAAAACTACCTCGCTCGCACCGTAAATTTTAGTAGCGATCTTTTCGATCTTGCTCGCCGTATCGTCGCTAAGCTCGTAGGCGAATTTCAGCTCCTTGGCGCGCTCGCACTCATCTACTACGAGGCGGGCTAGCTCAAGCGCGCCCTCGCCTCCTTTGGCGAAATTTTCGCAAATCGCCATCTGCACGCCGCGCTGCTTGCAGTAATCGCGCACGAAAGCGATCTCGCCGTCGCTATCGAAGTTGAAGCGATTAAGCGCCACGACCGGATTTAGCCCGAAATTTTGTAAAATTTCAATATGCCCGCCCAAATTTACGATGCCTTTTTGAAGCGCGGCAAGATCCGGGCTCGCAATATTTTCTTTATCCGCGCCGCCGTTGTATTTAAGCGAGCGGATCGTGCTGACTAACACCGCGGCATCCGGAGCGATGCCCGCGCGGCGGCACTTGATGTCGATAAATTTTTCAGCCCCGAGCTCGCTTCCGAAGCCCGCCTCCGTCACGGCGTAATCGGCAAGACTTAGAGCTAGCTTGCTCGCCATTATGGAGTTGCAGCCGTGCGCGATATTTGCAAAGGGTCCTCCGTGCACGAGCGCGGGCGTGTGCTCAAGGCTCTGGATGAGATTTGGCTTCATCGCGTCTTTTAGCAGGATCGCCACGGCATCCGCGCAGCCCAGATCGCGCACGTATATCGGCTCTCCCTGCGTATCGTAGGCGACCATTATGTTTGCGATATTTTCCTTAAGCTCGGCAAGATCGTTCGAGAGGCACAAAACCGCCATTATCTCGCTAGCCGCGGTGATATTAAAGCCGTCCTCGCGCTGCACTCCGTCGGTGCGCCCACCCTGCCCAACGGTGATGTGGCGCAGCGCGCGGTCGTTCATATCCATGCAGCGCTTCCATAAAATTTTATCGATCTTTAGCGGGTTTTCTTGATACAGCGAGTTGTCGATGACCGCCGAAATGAGGTTGTTCGCGGAGGTGATCGCGTGAAAATCGCCGTTAAAATGCAAATTTAGATCATCCATCGGCACCAGTTGCGAGTACCCGCCGCCCGCGGCCCCGCCTTTGATACCAAAAACCGGCCCCAGCGACGGCTCGCGCAGCGCAAGGCAGACGCTTTTGCCTAGGCGCTTTAGCGCGTCGGCTAGACCGATAGAGGTCGTAGTTTTGCCCTCGCCAAACGGCGTCGGATTGGTCGCCGTGACCAAAATAAGCTTCGAAGCGCGCGATCGCGGCTTGATGTTTAGCTTGGCTTTGTAGTGGCCGTACAGCTCGATCTCATCCTCGCCAAGCCCCAAATTTTTCGCAACGTTTGAAATTTTATCCGGCTTCGCCGCATTTGCTATTTCGATATCGCTCAACATTTTCTCTCCTTAAATTTAAAATTTTATCGCGCAGTTTTTACGCATCACCTCTTTAAATCCGCGCATTAGCTCGCGCGCTATGCGCACCTTGCCCGAAAGCCGCGCAAGATCAAAGTGCGCGGCTCGAAATTTGCCCCGGCTAAATTTCGATCTCGATGCCCACGGGGCAGTGGTCGCTACCCATCACGTCGCTTAGGATGAAAGCATCCTTTAGCCGCGAGCGCAAATTGGTCGAGATGAAAAAATAATCGATCCGCCAACCTACGTTTTTTGCGCGCGCGTTAAAGCGGTAGCTCCACCACGAGTAGGCGTCCTGCAGCTCGCCGTGCACGGCACGGAAGGTATCGACAAAGCCTGCCGCCTCCACCTCATCGAGCCACGCGCGCTCGATCGGCAAAAAGCCCGAGGTTTTGGAGTTCGCTTTGGGGTTTGCGAGATCGATCTCGCGGTGCGCAGTATTTACGTCGCCGCAAAATATCACCCCGAGCCCCTGTTCTGCAAGACTGCGCGCGTAAGCTAGGAATTTTGCGTAAAATTCCATCTTGTAGGCCAGCCGCGCCTCGTCCTTTTGGCCGTTGGGAAAGTAGATATTAAAAAGCACGACATCGCCGAAGCGGTGCTGCAGCACGCGCCCCTCGTCGTCTGGGAAAAACAGCGCCTTGCTCGTCTCGCTTTTAAATTTCGCCAGGCTCGCCACGCCCGAATATCCCGCGCGAGCGGCGGAATTTAGATCGATCTGAGAAAATCCGAGCTCATAAAGCCCTTTCGGAGCGTCCTTTTCGCTCACCTTGATCTCTTGTAAACCCAAAAAATCGGGGTTTTGCTCCGCAAGCCACGCAAAGCCGTCTTTGCCGAGTACTGCGCGCAGCCCGTTTACGTTCCAACTAATCAGTTTCAAATTTAGCCTTTGGCCTGAAAATTTTGGTATGATTATACGAAATTTTGACTAAATTTAAAGGAAAATTATGCGCAATCAGCCCAAATACCGATTTTTTGCCAACTGGGGCTACGCTATGGCGGGTCTTGCCGAGATGCTGCGCAGCGAACGTAGCTTCAGGCTCGAGCTTTGCGTGTTTATCCCGCTTCTGCTATCGCTATTTTTTTGGAATTTCGGCGCGGTGCTAAATCTATTTTTGATCTTCGGCGCGGTCTTTACGCTCACAACCGAATGCATAAACTCCGCCGTCGAGCGCGCGGTCGATCTTGCCACGAGCGAAATCCACCCGCTAGCCAAGGGCGCCAAAGACACCGCAAGCACCGCCGTGATGATGAGCCTATTTCTCAACGCCGCGCTGTGGGGATACGCGCTTATCGGTAAATTCTTTTAATCGCGTAATTGCAAATTTCGCGATAAAAGATTTAAATCGCTGCAACGCAGAGTTTTTTTTGGCGAGTGCGGAATTTGCAAGCCACTTGAGTCGTTGATCGTCCACGCCTGCAACCCAAACACGACCCTGCGTGATATTGAAATTTTAAAATCCGAAATTTGCTTTAAATTTAAACTCTCCTGTGCGCGAAAATTTTAATATTTGCTTGGCTCT
>ERZ773079.405-NODE-405-length-28774-cov-12.143041_pt1 | contig 28774 bp, 20 predicted proteins | sample MGYA00511355_ERZ773079 | MGnify/ENA primary metagenome ERZ773079 (study PRJEB29015, sample SAMEA2737979) | human oral metagenome | biome: human oral; feature: human-associated habitat; material: dental | place: China | collected 2117 ... | reverse complement strand
ACGCGAAAGGAATACGATGGCCCGTCCCACACCATTCCAGTTGCTCCGCGACGGCTTGATGGATTTCGTCGCCCGCGAGACGGAGCTGGCCAAGGCCGAGCTCGTCCCTGCCGCGAAACATGCCGGCATCGGTTCGGCCTTCGTCGCGGCTGCCGTCACCTTCCTGCTGCATTCGATGTGGATGCTGGTGATCGTGCTGGCGCTGGCCCTGAGCTGGCTACTGAGCCTCACCGGTCTCAAGACCGTCGGCTGCCTGACGTTGGGTTTCCTGGCGGCGGCGCTGCTGTCGATCGGGATCGCGGTGCTGCTGATCTTCATGGCCCGCGGCCGCTTCCAGAAGGTCAAGGCCCCGACCGCCACCATCGAGGAGGCCAGGGCCACGTTCGTCGCCCTCACCGACGCCGCCATCGGCCAGTCGACGGAGGTGGTGGTGAAGGAGGAACCGTCCCTCCCCGAAGTCGGCTGAGCCGAGTCGCGAACCCTCCCCCGGAGCTGGTTGAGCCGGGCCGCGACGAAGGAGCGACCCGAGTCGAAACCACCCGGCAGCCGACAAGCCAGACCCGACCCCAGCACCCGGACACCCACGACCTGGTTTCGACACGACCAGCTCGCAGAGCGAGCAGGCCGCCTCAACCAGCTTCACCACTTCCAAGCTGGTTGAGCCGGGCCGCGAAGAACAAGCGACCCGAGTCGAAACCACCTGCTGAGAAATCCCTGGACGCCGTCGCAGCACGGAGCCTCTGGAAGCGTGTGATCCCGTCAGCTCTTGCCGACATGGAGGTCACCCAATCCGAAGCCACTCAGCGACGGGGGCGAGCGCGTCCGCGTAGTCGGGTTCGCGACCGAGGGTGTGGACGCATCGCCGGAAGATGTCCAGGTCGTCCGGGGCCACGTGGTCGCCGATCCCGGAAAGGTGGCGCTCCGCTTCCCCGGGGGCGTCGGTGAGGCAGGCGTGGAGTGCCGCGGCGAACCTGCCGCAGGGGACGTGATCGGCGAGCTCCGGGCGGAGACGCAGGGCGCAGAGGATCGCGGAGACGTTGGCCTCGCCGATGAACCCCCGGACCGCCTCGTGGGCCTTCCCGGGACTCCCTGCGACGTCATGGGCCTGCTCGGCTGAAGACACGGCGGCCAGAGCCAGCAGGACCTCGATGTATATGAACTCCCCATGCTCGATGTGCCCGGACTCCTTGTCGGGGAGGACGTCCCGGGAGTCTCGATCGGCTTCCGCGCGGGGTGGGGTGTCGGTGGCACAGGCCGGCACGTCGTCCCCTCGCGCGGCGGTTTCCTCGACGACCTCGCGCTGCAGATCGACGACCTCCCGAGCGGCGACCAGGGCCTCTGGGAAATCCCCCAGCTCCGCCAGCTGGGTGGCTAGAGCGGACAACGGCATGGCCAGAAACGGCCCGAAGCCCCGGCGGAGTTCTGCGGAAAGCCCCCGATACACCTCGATGGTTTCCCGGTGAATCCCTACGGCCTCCCGCAGCACCTCCACGGCTTGCGCAGAATTCCCCGCCTCCACCAGCCGGGCGGAACAACCGGCCAGCGACACAACCAGGCGGGAGCCGAAAAACACACGGAATTCTCCGGTGAGCCGACGATGAATCCCTACGACTTCTCGTTCCACATTCAGCGCGCCCGCGTGATCCCCCACATCCCACAGGCGAGAGGCGAGATTGGCCAGGGGAAGAATCAGGCCTTGACCCGTTGAATCCTCATCTGCGGATTCGCGGTGAACTCGCACGGCCTTCCGGGCCATCTCCAGGGCGCCCACGCGATCTCCCGCATCGGCCAGGTGCGTGGAAAGACCAAGCAGGTTCATCGGCTCCCGGCTTGTTTCCAGGACACGAGCAAGTGCCGCGACCGCGACGCCACGCAAGACCGGATCCCCCGGCCAGATTGCGGCGAGAATCGTGATGGCGGGCAGATCCGCCCCGCCTTTCAGCGCCTCCTCCAGCGCCGTGACGAACGGGCCTCCCTGACGCTGCGCGACGTCAAGGGCGGCCACCCACAGGTGTGGCCGGTGATGCAGAACGGAGCGCGCGAGGCGCACCGCGGCCGCGTCCTCCCGGGACGTGCACCGTGTTATCGCGTCGCACACCCGCTCGTCCCGGGCATCACGAGCATCAGTTTGCCCGGTTCCCGGCGTGGAGCACCCGGTGTCGCCCGGCCCTGGGGCGCCGGGTGGCTCCGGCAGTACCTGGTCCAGCAGCTTCTCGGGGTCCTCGCAGCCTTCACCGTTCACGAAGGTTGCGATGATCAGGTGCTCCGCGATCGGCTCCGGGCGCAGAGCGCATTCTCCCGCGGGCCGCGAAAGCATCTCGAACAGCAGCCGGGCGTATCCCTCGGTGTCCGGCACGGCGCTGGCCTCCGGCAGGCGGGACAGCACATCGCGGGCCTCCTCCGGTGTGACGGGGCGAAGCAGGTTCAGCGTCGCCGCCGCGGTTCTCCACGTCGCCTCGGGAAGTTCCCCCAGTCCGCGCCTGGTGGCCTCTGCCTGCCAGGCGGAGATCTCACGTCGCAGGATCTCGTCGTACAGCTCGTCGCGTGATCCGGGCAGGTCGGCGGCGTTGTCCCAGGCGGCGAGCAGCCAGCCCAGGAGCACGAGGTCCAGGGTCGTCCACGGCTGATCGCGGGGAATCTGCACGTCGCCGGGCTCCGGCCTGCGCATGTGACGCGCGAATGCCCCCGCGGCCCTGGCGACGATCCCGGCCGCGTCGCCCGGTTCGTGGGGCAGCGCAATTCCGAGCGGGTCGCCCAGCGCCTCGCCCCTGTGTTCGAGACCTTCCAGCAGATCCGTGAGCCACTGCCCCGCGTTGCGTGCGACGAGCACCACCCGGGTCGGTGCGGCCCGGTCACGCAAGTGCACGAGCAGCCGGGCGAGGTTTCCCGTGCGGCGCTCCTCCGCGTGGTCCAGCACGACCAGGAGATGCGATTCCATCTCTGCCGGCCAGGTCAGCTCTGCATCCCCCAGGTCGGCGGGGTCCGGCACGAAACCGGTCCCCCAGCCGTTCCTCCCCAGCGCCGAGCACAGCTCGACCGCGAGCCTGGTTCTGCCCGACCCACCTGCACCGGTCACGACGGCCAGCGCCAAGTCCCGACCGTTTCCTGCCTGGGGTGCACACGCCCAGTCGATGAGGGCCGTCAGCTCGTCGCGATCGGCGAAGGGCACGATTCCCGTGCGGGCGTCGATCAGCTGCAACGGACCCCGCTCGATGCCCGGGGCAGGCTCCAGGCAGCCCGGTTCGAGCACCGGGATGCGCGGTGGTGCGTGAACCGAGCGGTCGTGGTCGCCCCTCAGGTTGTCGGATCTCCACCGCGTGCGCGCATACTTCATTTCCAGTCCGGCGACGATCCCCCTGATCCTCTCAGCACCCAACATCCCTTGATGCTAAAGGATGTCATTCCCCCTTTCCGAAGCTGGTTGAGCCGGGTCGTGAGGAACGAACACCCCGAGTCGACGCCACCTGGCAGCCGACAAGCAGACCCAACCCCAGCACCCCGGACACCCACAAGAGGTTTCGACACGACCAGCTCCTTCGTCGCAGGTCGGCTCAACCGGCTTCACTACTTCCAAGCTGGTTGAGCCGGGCCGCGACGAACGAACACCCCGAGTCGAAACCACCATCAGCCGGACAACACACGGACATTCGCAGGCCGCTTCTCAAAAGCCCGCGGGATCTCCCGGAGGACCGAAGGACGACCCTCCTCTATTCAATAATGAGGCACATGTCCCAGACATCTGACGACACCGTCGACGCCGACGCAAACGGTATCCCCATCGCCGCGAACCGGCGGGTGCTGGTCCTGCGGGCCCTGAGGATCGGCGGGCTGGTTGCCGTCCTACCCAGCATGATTCTGGCGGTTGTATGGCGGAACAATTTCCCTCTGCCGCCGGACCTGCTCAGATCATTTCTCCAGCTCTTGCTCCCCCTCCCGGCGCTGTGGGTCGCGAGTGGACTCGTCCGCAAGGTGTGTCACTGGTTCGAAGAAGAGTCCGCCCACACCATATGGCGGAGGGCGCGGAAGTTTTTCGCATCACTCGTCGCTGTCTACACGATCGCTGTGACGGGCTGGCATGTGCATCGCTGGTGGCATTTCTATGCGGGTTTCTCGTTCAGCATCATCGTGTTGCCGACGCTGGCCGCACTGACTGTCGCCCTGGGACTGGCGACCACCGTCGACCTGTGGCTCAGGGGCATCCGCGACCAGCGCGACATCCTGTCCGGTGCACCTGATGACCCGGCCCGGTTCCGTCCCTTCCGGCCGGCCGCGAACGACGAGGACGATTCCGATTCCCCTCGGCGGAGGAGCCGCAGGTACTGGGGTCGTCGTTTCATCGCGCTGCTGGCGCCCGCTCTGGCCCTGACGCTCACGTTGCTTCTCGTTCACAACGCACCGAACCCGGTGGTCCAGACCACCACCCACGCTCCGGATGGCCCCCTCCCCACCCGGCCCACGCGCCTCGGAGCCAGAATCGCCTGGGAGAAGGACGTCCCCGGTCTGCTCGACCTCAAGTCTGGGGTCACCGGCCCCCTGATCCTCACCCCCGAGGGCTTGACCGCCGTCAATCCCACTGACGGCTCCACGCTCTGGAGTTATCACCGCCCAGGAGCGCGATATAGCCGTTTCTGGAATTGGGGACAGCAGAACATGTTCGGAGCGAGCCCGCACAACAGTTCGTATCTACTGACCAACCCCAATGGTCATTACGTCGCGCTTCGCATTGCCACCCCCCACACTGAAGCAGGGCGATAAAATAATACACGAAGGCATCTTGACCATCATCATTGACACCACGACCGGCCAGGTCACCAGCGAGCGACTCACCGAAGAGTATTCGACTTTTCAGCTCACCGACACCGCTTTCTTCGACGGCAGGACGGCCTACAACCTCTCCGACGGCCAAGCTCGATGGACCCTGAAGGCAGAAGATATGGAAAAAGGCGTATCTTTCGCCGGCCCCACAGGCCACAATTCGTTCGTCATCAATATGAAAATAAATCCCAATTCACGTCATCACAATATTTACGACCTGACCCTCGCTTCAGACAAAGACCCCAGCCGGAAAGCTACAGCGTCAAATTTTCCCGCGACCGAAAAAATCTCCAACGACAGGCCCGTAAGTGTCGATGGGTGGACCGTGCAGTACGCGGAGAAAGTCGATGATCCCGACCAAGACGCGGCCCGAAAGATGCAGGCCGTCAGCTTCGATTCCCTGGCCGGCCTGGAGGACACCCCCGCTGTGGATCTCGGGAAGACCTTCGGACCCAATACCGTCGCCTCCCACGCCTCTGGCACCTTGGCCCTCCACCCTGCCACATCGTCATCAGACCCTGCCGCCCAGCAGGTGGGAACCGTCTTCGATCCCGCCACCCGGACCGTGACGTCGGCGTCCGAGTGCGCGGGTCCCGTAGCGGTCAGGCTGGGCATCACCAAGGTCGCCGATGGCGGGTCGGTGTCGCGGGCGCTCGCCATCCAGCCCTGCGATGGCTCCGACGGACTGACAATCCCCGTGACTCCCGGACCGTTCAAACCGCCCACGAAAACCGAGGAATCGGCCCCCCGGCAGCTGTCCGAACGAAGTCAAGCAGAGCAGATCGCCACCATGGTGAATGCGCCCGGCGCAACCCTCATCGTCTTCAACCCCGAGGGAGAAGTAAAAGCCAACGGGACAAACGAACTCGATCGGAAATACCCGTACCATTTGTATGCCCTGACGGGCGATGCCTCGTGAAATCTCTGACACCATTCACCCGCTTCATCGTGGTTGCCCTGCTCCTGACCTTCTCGCTGACGGCCTGCTCCCGGGAAGCGGGGAATCGTTTCACGTCTCTGACGGAAATCAATGACGTCTCCGACCTCGTCTCCGCTCCCAGCACGGCCGATCCCGGATGGACGGTTGATCTCACAAAGAAGTTTACGCAAATCTGACCCTCCCCACGGTCAGCGGGCCGATTCTTCTCTTCCGCACGTCCCGTCCCGCGGGCAGCGGGACGCTCAACCTCTTTCCCCTGGGCGATACCCGGGCAGAGCCCACGACCCTTCGAACCGACCAGTGGCTGGCCGGCACCACACACGACTCGCTCCTGTTGACCCCGAACGAGCTGACAGACCTCCAGCAGGACTATCTCCCATGCCCTGCGCCGTCACCCGGCTCAGCACCACCGGAGAGACCCTGGGAACAGTGACCGGCACCCGCACGGTTCTTCCCGGCGGGTGGGTCGAACGCTTCAAGGATCCGGAGGCCACGGCCACCACCCTGACCCAAGAGCCGTCCGCTTCAGGTTTGGCTACCGAGCTCGTGAATGTGGAAACCGGAACAATCATCGATGCCACCGGTTTCAGGGTCTCCGCAGAAACCCTTCCCCACAGGACCGGGAATCCGCCTGTACACAAACGCCACGGCCAATAAAGATTGGGCGGACGACATCGCTCACCGCACGACGTATTCCTGGTTTCCCGCCGCCCCGGGCAGCACGACTCTGCGCACCGACGACATGCCCTGGATCACCGATCACGTCATCGCCGATGACAAACAGACCCTGTCCCGCAGTGTCATTCACATGGAAAAGAGCTAAAGCTTCGCCCCGGTTGCACGGAATGATTTCAACGTCCATGTGCAGCACTCCACATGGATGTTGGGTGCTGCACAACCAGAAAACCGAGGCGAATGACCCTCCCCTGTTCAATAATGAGGCACATGTCCCAGACATCTGACGACACCGTCGACGCCGACACGGGCGACACCCCCATCGCCGCGAACCGCCGGGTGCTGGTCCTGCGAGCGCTGAGGATCGGCGGGCTGATCGCCTTCCTCGTCGCGTTGCTGCTGGCCTGCCCGTGGTGGGATGGTTTCCCCGTTCCGCAGAGCCACGTCAATCAGTTCTTGCTGTTCGGCGCCCCGCTTCCGCTCCTCTGGCTCCTGGGATTCTGGAAATGGGCCTCCAAGGTGTGGTTCGCCTGCCTCGTCCTCATCGACGCGGTCCCATTGGCGGCTTTTCAGGTGTACCGGTGGTGGCTGTTCCACTCGCAGTCCTCCGTCAGCGTGCCCTTGTTTCTGGCGTTGGCGCTGCTGGCCCTCGGCCTGGGGGTGTTCATCGTCGCCGATCTGTTGCTGCGGGCACTCCGGGATCAGCTCGACATCTCTCGTCGCGACCCCACCAATCCCGCACGTTTCCGCCCCCTCCGTGACACGAATGCCACGTCTCGGTGGCGCGGGCGTCTGCTCCGCCTCGCCCTCGTCGCGGGAGCCGTCGTGGTGCTGGTGGCCCCGGTTTTCCTCACTCCCGCACTGACGGGTCCGGTCTCCACGACCGCCACGGCCCCGGAAGGCGACTTGCCCGCGCTTCCCACCACCATTGGCAGCGAGGTGACGTGGAGGCAGGATGTCCGTGGGTTGATCGAAGTCAAGGTGGGGGCGGCTGGGCCGATCCTGCTCACCAAAGACGGCATGACCGCCCTCAAACCCGGCGACGGGACCGTTTTGTGGAGCTATCGCCGCCACGGGGCAAGGTATCTCAGGATTCCGGATAACACGAACAAAGTACGCGGCCTCGACCGCGACAAGTACAACGATCGTGTCACACCCCACATGGTGACCAGCCCCACCGGTCGCCACGTGGCGCTACGGATCATGGGCCCCAAGGAACTGCGGGAAAAATACCCAACGACACACGCCGACCATGATTCGTCCGTCAATGCCATGACCATCGTCATCGACACCCTCACCGGACAGGTGACCGGCGAGCATCCCTCCAACGAGGTCTGGCGTCTCCAGCTCAGTGACTCCGCTGTACTGGATGGCAAAACCGCCTATTCCCTCCAGGACGGCCAGAAGCTTTGGTCCTTCGCAGAGGAGAAGTATGGGTACAGGGGTTACTCGGGCCCGGCAGGACACACATGCTTCGTCGCGACGAAGCACAAGCAGACTAACGGCCCACTCGTCAGCACACGGATAACACTGACCCCGGACAGCGCTATACGGACCGACTCCAAGAGAGTCAGCATCACTGTGGACGCTGACGCCGAAGGATTCCCCGTACTGGTGAATGGCTGGGCGATCCAACCCAAGAACCCGGACGATGTGTTGCGCACGGACACAGATTGGGAAGCTCAGGCGGTTTCGCTCGACTCCCTCATCGGATTTGGCGACGAGGAACCGGTCGATCTCGGCAGGATCACCGGCGTCCACCACGACACATCACACAGGTCGGGAGTCCTCCGCACCTCGGAATCCGTCTTCGACCCGACTACCCGAACGGTCATCCCCGCGTCCCAGTACCCAGGCCTGGCGGGAGCCAGAACCGGAATCGATACGACCATTCGGGAAGGAAAGCAATCGAGGGAGCTCGTCATACGCCCCGGCGACGGCTCAGCGGGGATCACGATTCCCATCGAGCCAGGTTCCGTCTCCTTTCCAGTGGAAGAAAAAGAGCCTGCTTCCTCCGAACCAGAGAAGAAGACGATCTTTCTCAACGCCCCAGGGGTCACCCTCGTGGCTCTCGATCCTGAGAACGGAATCGAGCATCACAACAGCAAGGATGGCGATTACATCCATACTCACACCCATCGCCTGTACGGCGTGGCAGGGGGTTCGGCATGAGTGCAAATAGACGACTGAGGCATGTGATGGCTGGCTTGCTTCTTCTCACCCTGGTGATTTCGGGGTGTTATCGCCCCGAAACTAGGAGCAGCGATACACGTCCACGACAGGTTCGCTCCATCAGCTTCCAGGAAATTGGCGCTCCTCCTTTTAACCCTCCTTTGCCAGAACCGACTCGAACCGAGGACGGATGGCGCATGAAGCTCACAGCTTCAAACTCAGATTTTCACATTCACCCCACGGCACATGGTCCCGTAGTGATCACAGAGGGAATTCTCCCCACGGCTGCCACGGGCAAGAAGATCATTTCCCTGGACCCCAGCACGGGATCCGTGAAGTGGCTGCGCGTGAGCAACACCCTCGGCCCAGTCGAAAGGAGCACCGGCCTCAGATCAGAAGAACCGAGAACCGACATGATCGCAGCCACGCCGCAGAGCTGGGCTTTCACGCCACAGGTTGTCGTCAGCCCCAATGGGAAGTACCTGGCAATCCGGACCCATTCGTACCTGGACCCCGAAGGTTCCGAGAACATTGGCGACCAGCGCGTGGGAATCACCGTCCTGGACACCGAGACCGGAAAGATAGTTCGCACCGTCGAGATCTCCGGCCTGGTTCTGGGGCAGGCCCTCACCAATGACTCGCTGGCAGTCGAGACCGCCCAGAACTACTACCCCGCCGGCACCGGGTTCATCAATGTTTTCTCGTTGAGCAAAGCGCAGGCCGAGCCCACCAGCTTCCGCTCCGATCAGTGGCTGATCGGAGCCAGTCCCGAATCCCTGCTCATGTCGCAGGAGCTTCCGTCTCACGACGGTTCCGGCGCCTCGTGGCCCTATGCCATCACCAGGATCAACACCGCGGGCGAGGAGCTGGGAACCGTGATCGGTGTCCGTGGCCTTCATCCCGGAGGCTGGGTTGATCGTTTCAAGGATCCGGCTGCGGCCGCGGAGATCGTGAACTCGCAGAGCGACGCATCCGAGCGCGCAAAGGCCTTGGAAGCGCTACAGCACGAGTTGTTCCATGTCGACACCGGAACAGCATTGGATGCGGCCAATCTGCTGGTGGCCGACGTAGTCCTCCCCACTGGGTCCGGCATTCTCCTCTACACGCAACGCACGGAGAGCGAGGAGGAGAAAACAGTCATCTATCCCACCCCGGTGTCCTGGCTCGACACGACGAACGGTCGCAATTCACTGCGTCAGGAGAAGATGACCCAGATTCTGCACCACGCCTCCCAGCACGTGTGGAACGACGGTTTCTTTCCATCACTCACAACCCTCACCCCCGGGGTGGAGGCCCCACCGGAGTCGCTACCGCTGCCGAAGGAGCAATGATCCATGTCCGATAGCTCGGTTCCAGAAGACGACATGACAGCCGACGACGTCAAGGCCCCCACCACGGACGACGGCGAGACCCCCGAACCGGCGAAAGACCAGCGACGATACGCCTTCTTGTCGCGGCACATCTCGATGCTCAGGGCTCTCCGACTCAGCGGAATCCTCACCATCATTTTCGCAATTGCATTGTACGTATTTCTGGGCGGCAGCAACAACGCTTTTTGGCCACCCAAAGGATTGCTCCTCGGATTGTTTCTAGGGATTCTTCCGATTTTTATCACCTGGGCTTGGAGCAGACAGATTAACGCTTGGCGGCGCTTGATTGCCCTGTTCTTCGCCCTGTGCTCGGTCATGTCCGCCGGTTTTCTGGTGCACTGGTGGTGGAAGCTCTACGACCAGACCTCGTTCAACTCCGCTTTCCTACTGACCTTGGGCTTGGCATCGATCGGGCTGGGTTTACTGATCGCCACCGACCTGCTGCTCCGGGGAGTCAGGGACCACTTGGGAACCACCCCTGGCAGCGCCGACGATCCATCCATTCTCACTCCCTACCGCTCCAGCGTAGACGCCACCGCCACCGGCATAGGGAAAAGGATTCTGCATGGGATTCTTCGGTTCATTCGCGTCTTGGTGCCCACCGCGGTGCTGGTCACGGCGAGCGTTGCGGCTCACACGGTGGCGAACCCGGTCACACAGACAACCGCCCCACTTCCCGAAGACCCCCTGCCCGAGCGTTCCACGAGCATCGGCACCACCCTCGCCTGGACCAAAGACGTGCCGGGACTGCTGGCCACCGCTTCCGGGGCGGCCGGCCCGGTGATATTGACCACCGAAGGCGTGACCGGTCTCAATCCCGCTGACGGCAGCACCTTGTGGAGCTACACACGGAAAAACACCCGCTTCTGTATGGGCCGCTGTGGACAAGCTCCCTTTCGCTCTCAGCTTCTATTCACCAGTCCCACCGGCCGGTATATTGCCGTGCAATTCGGCATACCGGAAGAGGTCGAGAGCTCCAACCCAGTTCATGATGCCATGACCGTGGTTCTGGACACCCTCACCGGGCAAGTCACCGGCGAGCATCCATCAAATGAAAAGAATAAGCTCCAGCTGACGGATTCTGCTCTTCTCGACGGTGACACCGCCTACAACCTCGACGACGGAAAGATTCGCTGGAAACTGGCCGGCAAGAAAGAGAGAACCTATGAAGTGAGAGCCTCCGAAAGGAATGCTCGCTCCGGCCCTGCAGGCCACAGATCATTCATACTGACCGGCCCCGACAACAAATACAATCTGATCTCTGACACCGATCCAAACTCCACCACCGGAGTGGCCAATCTCGCCGACGACCCCCTGACCGAAAGACTGGTGGTAGTGAACGGCTGGACCATCCAGTACAGGAATTCCCCCGATTCCGAGAACGGGGAGCCGCGCGAAAATCTCTGGGGCAGGGAAGCGCGAGCCGTCACGCTCGACTCCCTCGCTGGTCTGGGCGACGGCACCACACCTGTTGACCTCGGCAGAATCTCTGGCGTGAACTCCGCAGCCTCTCGGGCATCCGGAACCTTGGCCACATATCCCCCATACGACGGTCGCTCCAAATTTGACTCCAGTGAATACACCGATGACATCTGGGTAGGTGCTGTTTTTGATACATCCACCCAACGTGTCACACCCGCCACTCAGTACGCGGGACTGGCAACCGCCAAGGTAGGGCTCATGGCAACCTCCGAGAAGGGACAGCTGTCGGGCTCCCTCGTCGTACGGCCAGGTGACGGCTCCGACGGTGCCACCATCCCCATAGTCCCGGGCTCCACAGTGACGCCCCCCGAGCAGCTCGCACGAAACCATCGACTGAAACCCATGCAATTTTTCCCCATCGGCGAAACAAGATACGCCGACTTGCACATCTTGGAGAGGACTGTCGATGCCATGAAAGCTCCCGGGGTGACGCTCCTTCTGCTGGATGGCGGCGGGAAGACCATGCCTCTTTCCCAGCGTTATTACGATAATCACGTCTACCGGTTGTATGGGCTGACGGGAGCCACCTCATGAATTTTCACAGAAAACTGGCCACGGCAATCACGGGAACTCTTTTCCTCTCCCTGCTGCTCGGTTCCTGCACCCACAACACTGATCCTCATACCGTGAAGATCAGCGACACCGGAGACGTCTCACACCTCATCGAAGCTCCCGTGCAAAACCCCACCGGGTGGAAGGCCACCGCGACACCATATGCCATCCACGACGACCAATCATCTGGTGTTTCCGCGCTTGGTGGCCCCATCGTCCTGTTCTACTCACCCCGCACAGATAAGACCAAATTTTCCCCGGGCAAAACCGCAACGGGAACCCTCGTGACACTGAACTCCAGAGATGGCTCGGTGCGCTGGGCACGTACTTTGGAGCCCGGTTTTCCCGAAAATCATCTCCACAGTAGCGACGATATGCCCCAAACCAGATTCGAACAAGACCGGGAAGGGTATCAGAAATTCATCGCAGCCAGCCCAGACGGTCGCTATCTGGCCGTCCGGCTCCTGCCATACATGGCATCCAAGAACCCCCGCAGCTTCAATGACCAGCACACGCACATCATCGTCCTCGACACCGAAACCGGCAACGAGGTCCGCACCGTCGAAGTCACGGGAATCGTTCTGGGCCACGCCCTGACCAACAACTCACTAGCGGTTGAAACCGCGGAGAATTTCTACCCAGCAGACACCGGAAAACTCGACGTCTTCTCCCTCACAAACCCTCAGGAGAAACCAAGCAGCATACGCACAAACCGCTGGCTCGCCGGAGCAACCAGCGACTCACTACTCCTAACACAACAGGATCCTAAAGGCACTTACCAAGACTCAATCTACACTCTCACCACACTCAGCACCGCCGGCGAGGAAAAAGACACCATCGCGGGGGTGGCCGCCATTCACCCGGGTGGCTGGATAGAACGCTTCAAGGACCCAGAAACCGCCGCAACCATATTCCAGAGGGACGCGTCAACAGCACCGGAAGAGACGCAACGCATGAAAGACCTGAATGCGCTCCCCCGCGACCTGATCAACCTCGAAACCGGAATCACCTTCGACATCACCGGCCTGTCCACAACCGAGGTGACTCTCCCAACCAGCCCCGGGATTCTGCTGCGAACAGCAACAACAACCGAAAAGGATGGAAAGGAAAGCACCACCTACACCGCAACCTCCTGGCTTCCCGCCACACCAGAAGCCACGGAACTACGCACCGACGACATGCAACACATCGAGGGCGAAGTAGCCAGCAAACCCATCCACATGGGCGACGAGGTGAGATAGGAGTCATATCGAACAAACCCGGCTGCGACGTTCCTGCACCCGCACGATGGTGTCAACACGACCCGCTCGCTGAAGCTCGTGAGGATCGGCTCAACCAACTTCCCTCCCCTGAAGCTGGTTGAGCCGGGCAGCGAGGAACGAGCAGCCCGAGTCGAAACCACCCGCAACCGAAAAACAAACCCGACCCCAAGCCACCATGGCTTCGACACGACCAGCTCGCTGACGCTCGTGAGGATGCTCAACCAGCTTCCCCGGCCCGCGACCGCGTCTCCTCCTTAGGTAGGAGGCCCTCCAAGAGTTCCGTCCTTCGGGGAATGGGAGGGCATCGCGCTGATTCCTAGCCTTTTTCACGTCAGGCCGGAGGACCTCCGGGACGCAAGAGAAAGGTTTGGGCGATGCCCTCTCAGGAACAGCTCCACCCATTCGGTGACCCGACCCGCCAGGGCCGGCCCGACATCGTCGTCGAGGCCCGGGGCCTGTGCAGGACGTACGGTTCCGGGCAGGCGCAGGTCGTCGCCCTCGACAACGTCAATTTCTCGGTCCGGCGGGGCGAGTTCGTCGCGATCATGGGCCCCTCCGGGTCGGGGAAATCGACGCTCCTGCACTGCCTGGCGGGCCTGGACATCCCCAACGATGGGCAGAGCCGCATAGCGGGCCGCGACATCACCGGCATGAACGACGACGACCTCACACGGATGCGCCGCGACATGCTCGGGTTCATCTTCCAGTCGTTCAACCTGCTGCCGAGCCTCAGCGCCGAGGAGAACATCCTCCTGCCGCTTCGCCTGGCGCGCCGTTCCCCCGACAAGGGCTGGTACGACGCCATCATCGCGGCGCTGGGCATCAAGAACCGTTTGACGCACCGCCCGTCGGAGCTGTCCGGCGGCCAGCAGCAACGCGTCGCCGTCGCCAGGGCCCTCGCGGGACGTCCCGAGGTGGTCTTCGCCGACGAGCCGACGGGCGCCCTGGACTCGGAGTCCTCGGATTCGCTGCTTGAGGTCCTGGCCCGGATGTGCGACACGCTGGGGCAGACCGTGGTCATGGTCACCCACGACGAGAACGCCGCTGCTGCCACCAACCGTGTCGTGCGGCTGCGTGACGGCCGCATCATCGACGACAGGTACATCCGTCGCGGCAGCGCCTTCCAGGCCCCGCCGCCCGGAGGCCGTCCCGCGGCCGGGCAGCCGCGTCGCCAGGGGGAGGTTCGCTGATGCCTTCCTTCCTCGACTTCCGCCGCACCGTCGCCGCCCTCATCGCGGTGGCCATGAGCGCAGCCCTGATCGCTTTCGCGTTCATCACCTCCGATTCGTTCAAGACCCATTTCGAGGCCAGCGCCCGCCAGGACCTGGACGGCGCCAGCCTGGTCGTCACCTCAGGCCGGGAACACCTGCCGGCGCAGGTTCTCGACCAGGTCCGGGCCCTCGACGGGGTCGCCGCGGCACGGGGCACCACCTGGGACGTCCTGGACCTTGACCTGCCCCCGCAGCTCATGAGCACCGCGAGTTCCAAGGCGATCCTGAGAAGCGTCCCCGTCCTCACCGACTTCACCACGCTGGCCTCCGGGAAACTGCCCACCGGCGCCGGTGAGGCCGCCGTCAACACCAACCTGGCGGAGGCCCACGGACTCGGGGTCGGTGACTCACTGCGTCTGAAGAACCACGAGGGCACCACGGTCAGCGTCCAGGTGGTGGGGATCGTCTCGGGCAACAAGGGTGAGGATGCCCTGTACGCGACGCGGGAACAGCTGGCGGCCATGGGAACCGACACCAACTACCAGAACCTCTACGTCACCGCGAAACCGGGCGCCGACGTGCGCGCGCTCCGCGGTCAGGTCGGGGATGTGATCCGCGCCACCGGTTCCACCGCGACGGTGAGCACCGCCGAGGACACGATCGCCCAGAACGCCGTCAAGGACACCGCGGGCGGCTCCACCACCAGCACCCTGATCAACCTGCTGGCGCCCGTGTGCGCGGTGGTGGCGATCATCGTCATCACGACCACCTTCACCACCCTCGTTGCACGCCAGACCCGTGTCATCGGCCTGCTGCGCTGCGTCGGCGCCTCCCGCCGCCAGACCTTCCGGGCCGTGCTGCGCACCGCCGCCCTGACCGGCGTGGCCGGTTCCGTCGCCGGCGCCGCCCTGGGAACGGGGATCGCCGCCGCCATCATCAACTCCGGGATCGTCGAAGGCCTTCAGGGTCGCGACCTCACCATCACCCCGGTCGCCCTGGGGTTGAGCGTTCTCCTCGGCACCCTCGTGACCCTCGTGGCGGTGCTGCGACCCGCCCGTCGCGCCACCCGCGTCTCAGCGCTCGTCGCCCTGACCGGGCAGGTCGCGGACTCCTCCGATCCGCGTCGCAGGCGCCGCCGGATGATCCGGGTCGGCTTCCTCGCGTCCCTCGTCCTGGTGGCGGGGATCGCCGTCACCTTCCTCGGTGTCAGCGGGAAGAGCATCGTGATCGCAGCGGCCGGTGGTGTGCTCGTCCTGATCGGCCTGCTGGGAGCGCTGCCCCTGCTGGTGATCGCCACCGCGGCCCTCGTCGAGCGGCTGCCCGGGGCCGGGAAACGGCCGATCCTGCAGCTCGCTGCCCGGAACCTGGCGCGCAACTCCACGCGTTCCGCGTCTTCGGCCGCCTCCGTGCTGGTCAGTGTCGTGGCCGGATCGGTGCTCTTCGTCGGCATCCTGTCGTTCAACTCCGCCTGGGGCGCCTACATGAACAACCACGCTCCCATTGACGTCACCGTCGAGGGCGTCACCGCGGAGACCGACACCGCGGCGCTGACCTCGAACATTCAGAACGTCGACGGCGTCGAATCGGCCATCGCGATCCCCAACCTCCGCGTCACCCAGGAGTCCGCGGGCTCCGAGAGTTCGGAGTTCCACGTGCTGGCCGTCGACACCAAGGCGATCGCACCGGTGGTGCGCTCCACCGCGGGCCTGGAGGACCTGAACGACGACACCCTCGTCGTCGGTGGGATCTACGACATCCCCGACGGCACGAGGGTCACCCTCACCGGCCCCGGCGGTAGCGTCCAGGTCACCGCCCGGGTGCGGGAGGGCTGGGGCGCGGTCATCACCCCCGCCACCGCCGAACGTCTCGCCGGTGGCACGGCGAGCGACAGCGTGATGTGGGTCCGCACCCACGGAGACGGCTCGTCGGAGGCACCGGAGAAGGCCATCCGCCAACTCGTGCGAGGGCAGGGCATGATGGTCACCGGGCGCGCCGCCGCCGTGAACCTCTTCACCAAACAGCTCAACCAGGTGGCGGTCGTCGTCAGCGCCGTCCTGGGGTTGTCGCTGATCATCGCCCTGAGCGGCCTGGCCAACACCACCGACGTCGCCGTCCTGGAACGCACCCGCGAGATCGGGATGCTGCGCGCCACAGGCACCTGCCGCAGCGAGATCAGGCGCCTCATCACGGTGGAGGGTCTGCTGACGGCCCTGCTGGCTGGCGTCCTGGGATGCCTGGCAGGAGCCGGTCTCGGACACGCCGGACTCCTGGCGGTCCTGGGACAGGATGCCTCGATCGCCCCCACGATCCCGGTCCTGCCGCTGGTCGGCATGCTGGTCCTCGCGGCCGCCGTCGGGATCCTCGCCTCCCTGCGACCCGCCGGTCGCGCCAGCCGCATCCCACCCGTCCAGGCCCTCGCCCAAGACTGATCCTCTCCCCGAAGCCGGTTGAGCCAGCCGCGAGCATTCATTCCCCGAAGCCGATTGAGCCAGCACGTGAGCGCCAGCGAACGGCTGAGTCGAAACCACCCGCAGCCGAAAAACAAACCCAACCCCGGTCCCCGGACAAGGTCACCATGGTTTCGACACGGACCACTCGCTTCGCTCGCAGCCCGGCTCAACCAGCTTCAGAAAGAGCAAAGCCGGTTGAGCCAGCACGTGAGGGTCGGCCGACTGCCATCACCCCAGTTGGTGTACCGCGACCACAAGTTTCAGCCGTGACGGCGTCCCGTATTTCTTCATGAGGTTTGAGACATGAGTTTTCACCGTGGATTCCGCGACGACGAGACGCCCGGCGATCTCGGCGTTGGAGTATCCCTCGCACAGCAGGTCCAGCACCGCCTGTTCCGCCTCGGTGAGGTCGGGGTGTCCGCCGACCCGGCGGGGTCGCAGGTGCTGGGAGACGAGCCGGGAGGTTGTGGTCGGGGAGATCGTCGTCCCGCCGGAGTGCGCGGCGATGACGGCCCGGATCACGTCCTCGGGGGACGAGTCCTTGAGGAGGAATCCGTTGGCCTGTTGGGACAGGGCGGTGAGCATCGCGGAGTCGTCGTCGAAGGACGTCAGCATGACCACGGCGGTGCGCGGGTGCTGTTCCTGGACCCGGGCCAGCAGTTCGAGACCGTCCATGCCGGGCATGCGCACGTCCGAGACGAGGACATCGACGGGAATCCGTTTCAGGAAGGCGAGGAGGTCGCGGGCCGAGGTGAAGGTGCTCAACACCTCGATCTGGGGAGAGGAGCTCAGGTATGAACGCAGTGCCTGCACCACGAAGGGGTCGTCGTCGACAATCGCGACCCGCACCGCCCGCTGTGAACCCTCGGCTTCGGTCATGGGAGGATCTTAGGGCCGCGCGGGCCCATGCTCCCTCCCGGAGCCGGTCGAGGCGGCCCGCACACGCCGACGGACGGGCCGTCCCGCCGCCTTCCGGCGGCAGAACCCGTCGCCCTTCCGCAGCCACACGACCTAATCGACGTCTTCTCGACAGGAGAGTTTCCCCATGATCCCCGGGTTTCTCGACGCGCTTCGTCGCCCCTCCTGTTTCTCCACCTGGCAACCCACCGCTCGCACGCACCTGCTGCATGTCGGATTCGCAGCGCTGCTGGTGCTGATCTCGATCAAGTCGGCTTGGCCGCTGGGGCAGTCGTCGCTCGGTTTCGGGATCGCGGGCGGGGTGGCGTTGGCGCTCTGTTCCCGGTACCCGGGTATCGGGGCGGTGGCGGGAGTCGCGGTGGCCTGGTCCGCGGCCTTCCTCAACGACGGCCTCCCGACCCTGTCCCCGGGCATCGTTCCCTGGCTCTGCGCCGCGGTTCTCATCGCCCGCGGTCATCATCGCGGCCCGGCCTACGGCTCGGTGATCCTGCACATGATGGTGGAGCTGGTGGTCATGACCCGGGTCCTGCCCTATGGGGGTTGGCTCGAGGATCTCACGACGCAGGCGTTCGGGGGTGGTGTGGCGCTCCTGGTGGGTGAGTTGTCGCGACTGCCCCGGCACCAGGCCGAGGACTCCATCCTCGCGCACCGTTCAGAGCTGGAACGCCAGCGCATCCTGGTGGTCTCCGAGCTTCACGACACCGTGGTGCGCGACCTCACCCACGCCGTCATGACGGCGGAACAGGTCCGGCTCGCCCACCCCGAGAACGACCTCCTGGTCCGGGAGCTGGGGACGATGATCGGTTCGGTCCGGACCTCCGTGGAACAGTTGCGTCATTCGCTTCGGGCGATACGGGACCTGCGCGGCGAGGAGCACCTCGATCTGCTGGCCACCGAAGCTCCCAGGCCTCTGAGGGAGGTGGTCACGGAGGCCGGGGAGACCCTCGGACGGCGAGGTGTGGATCTGGTCGTCGAGGGAATCGACGTGTTCGACGAGACTGCGATACCCCCCGGGATCAGGGTTCAGCTCACACGGGTACTGGGTGAACTGGTGACGAACACCACCAAGTACGCCGCCCCCTCGGGAAGCGCCCGCATCGTCGTGGAATCCGACGGTGACACCGTCGAGGCCCTGGTCAGCAACGACGTCGCGGCCTCCCCCGGGAAGGATCCCGCGACCTCCTCCGGTCTCGGACTGGAGGGTGCGCGACATCGCATCGAATCGCTGAGCGGCACCTTCGACGTCACCCGGACCCCGAGTCGCTGGACGGTCGTGCTCAGCATTCCCCTCCGACCGGCTCTCTGACCGCCCCCTTCCCTCCTGTTTCGCTGGCCCTCCCGGTTTGGGGGTCGCGACGAAGGAGCAGCCCGAGTCGAAACCACCCGGCAGCCGAAAAGCAGACCCGACCCCAAGTCACCATGGTTTCGACACGACCAGCTCGCAGAGCGAGCAGGTCGGCTCAACCAACTTCCATCTCCATGGGACGACGAGAGCCCCTCGGTATTTCCTCGTATCCCCACCCCCGGTGAGTGGTTCCGGTCGATAATTGACCATGGCGTCACGCATCGGTTTCGACCTTCTCCTTGACGACGACGATCCCCGCACCGCAGCGAGGAAGCCCGTCCCGGAGGCCACCCTCCGACTCGTACCGCTGCTCCGGAGAACACGGGCGGCGGGGTTGTTCGTCCTGCTGGTCGCTGTCGGGTTGTGGTTTCCGTTGCAGGGGGATTTCGGGGTGCCGCAGGAGCTGCTCGTCTGGTGTTTCGTCCTGCTGGGGGCCGTCACCGCCATCTGGTTCCTCACCTCCCGTCCCGGGGAGGGAAACAGAGCCGTCCCGGCCTGCCTGGTGACGGCGGGGTGCGCTGTCATGGCCGGTTTCCTGGTGCATCTGTGGTGGACGACGTTCTCGCGGTCCTCGTTCAGCATGGGAATGTTGCTGGCCCAGGCCATGGCGGTGCTCGGTCTGGGCGCGATGACCACCACCGACCTGACGTTGCGGGGCATACGTCACAGCCTGGATTCCATTCCCGGTGATTTCGACGACCCGGCCCGCATCCGTCCGCTCTCCCCCGGCAAGCAGGACTCCGACCCGCCCTGGCCCGGGCCCGCGGGAAACGGGCGACGAACCGGCCGGATCGTCCTGACCCTGGCGCCCACCGTCGTCCTGGCGTTGCTGGTCGCGGCGTTCCATTTCGTGGCACCCGCGGTCTCGGTCTCCCACACCACGGTCCCCGCCCCCGATGGCGACCTGCCGGCCCGGCCGACCAGCATCGGTGCCGGAGTCGCCTGGAGCCGGGACATCCCCGGTCTGCTCGAGGTGGCCGCGGGGGCCGCGGGACCGGTGATTCTCACCAAGGAGGGCATCGCGGCCCTCGATCCCGGCGACGGCTCCACCCTGTGGAGCTATCGCCGTCCCGGCGCCAGGTACACCCGCATAGCGCAGAGCTACGGCGACAACGGCCCGGTGAACTCGTACCTGATAACCAGCCCCAACCGACGTCACGTCGCCCTGGCGATCGCGGGTCCGCAGGATAAGGAAAAAGACTCCTACAGCTCCGAAAACAACAACCACCTGGTCATCGTCCTGGACACCCTCACCGGTCGGATCACGGGCGAACACCCGTCCACTGGGCTCCGCATCCAGCTCACCGACTCGGTCATCCTGACCGGGAACACGGGCCACTCCCTGATCGACGGGCGGCGCCTGTGGAGCATCGAGGGTTCCGGCCGCGTCACATCCCAGTACGACTGCCGGGCCTACTGCGGTCCCGCGGGACACAAATCCTTGGTGCTCCGCCGCGATGGGAGAAACCTGACCCTGATTCCCGATACCGATCCCACCGCGACCACCGTCGCGACCAACATCACCCTCGACCGTTACAGCATCGGCGAGAACCCCTTGGTGATCGCCAATGGCTGGACCGTCCGGCACACCGAGGCGCTACCAGAGGACGAAGGCGACTTAGAGTTCACTCCGGTCAACGGCTGGCACGCGCAGGCCGTCACGCTCGATTCCCTGGCAGGCCTGGAGGACGAGCAGCCTGTCGACCTGGGGCGCACGGCGGGCCTGAACTCCGTGGCCTCCCGCGCCACGGGCACCCTGGCTCTCCGCCCCGCCGACGACGAGAACAGCTTCAATAAGATCGAGAGAGCAGGAGGTCCTTGGGTGGGCGCCGTCTTCGATCCCGCGACCCGCACCGTGACCCCCGCCTCCGAGTATGCAGGGCCGGCCGTGGCGAAGATCGGGCTCGTGGCAGGCAGGGATGGTGGCGCGATCGCCCTACAGCCCGGCGACGGATCCGCCGGGGCGACGATCCCCATCGCGCCGGGCTCCACCTACCGTTCCCCGGATGCGCTCCTCCGGGACCGGAGTAACGGGTACTCCCCCGTCCAGCTCTACCCGAGGAGCAGCTTCCCAAGGGCGACGACGACCTTCGTGACCACCCCCGGACTCACCCTGGTCATCCTCGATCCCACGACCGGGCTGTACGACAGACCCGAAGAACCCCGCAGCCCACACCGGCTTTACGGCGTAGCAGGAGGTCCCCGATGAAACTCACCCACCTGCTCCTGGGGGCGCTCCTCACCCTGCCCCTGAGCGCCTCCACGCAACCCCCGAGTGGAGCGGAACTACCCGTGGGCATCGCCGAGGCGAACCCGTCCACCCTCGTCGAGGCTCCCACACCGACCCGCAACGGCTGGGAGGTCGTTGTCCTGGGCCATCGCCGCCTATCCAGCGACACCGTCAGCAAAATACTGGCGGCGACGGCCAGCGGCCCCGTCCTGTCCATCGACACCTCCCCGAGAGGGAACAATGATTCCAAGGACCGCAAGACGCACCCGGCGACGATGCTGGTGGCCCTGAAACCGGAGGACGGGTCGGTGAGGTGGGCCCGCATCATCGAACCGGCCACCAAGGACTTCTCGGAAAGCGAACTGCCGCTGACCCCTCAGGTCGCCTACGAGCAGGGACGCAGATCAGTCGGCAACAGCATCGTCGCCAGCCCGGACGGCACCCGCCTGGCGGTTCCTCTGCTGTCCCACATGAGGCCGGCGGATTCCACGAAAATCAGCGACCAGCGCACGAAGGTCGTCGTGCTGGATGCGGCCACCGGGAACGAGGTCCGCACCGTCGAGGTGACGGGCATGGTCCTCGGCCACGCCCTGACCGGCGACTGTCTGGTGGTGGAGACCGCCGAAAACTACTACCCGGCGGGCACCGGGACCCTCAACGTCTTTCCCCTGGGCGATCCCGCAGCCGAACCGGTCACCTTCCGAACCGATCTGTGGCTGGCAGGAGCCACCGCCAATTCCCTGCTCATGTCACCGCAGTTCGACAAGGAAAAGACCTCCTTCCGCCCAACGGGACGTTCCCGCACCTTCACCAGGATCAGCACCTCCGGTGAGGAGCTGGGAACGGTGACGGGCGTGTCCGATCTGCACCCCGGGGGTTGGCTGGAGCGCTTCAAGGACCCGGACGCCGCCCAGGCCCTCATCGCCCAGAACCTCGACGAGCTCTCACTCGCCGAGCAGTTGGAAAAGCTTCCCCGGGAACTGGTGAATGCCGATTCGGGTTCGGTCGTCGACCTGACCGGCGCGTCCCCCAGGGACGTGGTCACCCCCAGCGGGTGGGGGGTCTTCCTGAAACCAGCCATACAACCCATCGAAAGGGAAGCAGCCCTCTGGCTGAACACGACCGCAGGCGACCAGACACCCCGCAAGGAGTTCCTGAGCTGCTTCAAGGAAGAGGGATACGCCGTCCACTACGCACCCATCTGACCCAACCGGATTGTCCCGGTTACGCAGCGCTCCCCTCCCGCGCACGCAACGCACAGAAGGGATGGGAAAGGACCTGAGGATGGGTCTTCATGAAACCGGTTGAGCCGACCCCCCTTCGAAGCCGGTTGAGCCGGGTCGTGAGGAACGAACGACCCGAGTCGAAACCACCCGACCCCAGCCACCATGGCTTCGACACGACCAGCTCCTTCGTCGCAGGTCGGCTAAACCAGCTTTGGAGGGCTGGGCTCGGCATTTCCCGGTAATCACCCCCACGCTCCCCGTTGATGGTCGACAATGGGACATGGCCCCGACACCCGACGACGCCGTCACCACCGCGGATCCCCCGCCGCGTTTCGTTCCTGGTCTCAGGGATCTGAGGTTGGCGGGGCTGGGGGTCGTCGCCGCCTCTGCTCTCTTGGTGATCCCGTTCTGGGGCGACGTCACCCTGCTCCTGCCCACTGTCACGCCTCATCTTCTGGTACTGGCCGCGTTCCCGGTTTTCTGGTTGCTGGCCGCCTGGCTGGGTTCCCGGAGAATCATCCCGGCCGTGATCGTCACGGTGGGTTCGATCGCGGCGGCCGGTTTCCACTGCCGTCGCTGGTGGGTGGTTCACGAGCAGTCGTCGATCCGGTTGGGACTGCTGCTGGTCATGGCCGTGGTTTCCCTCGGACTCGGGTTGTTCGCCGTCTCCGACCTGCTGCTGCGGGGTATCCGCGACGGCATGGATCCGCGCCCCGAGACCCCCGACGACCCCGCCCGCTTCCGTCCCCTGCCGCGCGATCCCGCACCACCGGGCGCCGTGATTCGCCGTCTCGCCTCCGTCCTGTGCCCCGCTCTCGCGCTGGTGGTCGCGGTGCTGTTGGTTCACACACTCGCGAATCCGACCTCCCAGGTCACCGCGTCCCCACCCTCGGGTGATCTGCCCGCGCGACCCACCCGCATCGGCACCACACCCGCCTGGGAGAAGGACGTCCCGAGGCTGCTGGAGATGGCCGCCGGGGCGGCAGGCCCGGTGCTCTTCACCGGCGAGGGATTGACCGCCTTGAATCCCGCCGACGGCTCCGTCCTGTGGAGTTACCGCCGCGACAAGGCCTCCTACATTCGCCTTCCACCCCTCGACTACGAGAACCCCCAAGGTCCCCGTTTCACAACCAGCCCAACCGGACGCCACATCGCCTTCCGGATCAGGAGCGCGAAAGACCTGACGGATCAACACCGGGACAGCGCAGACAAGACCCCGGTGTACGACGCCGTGACCATCACCCTCGACACCCTCACCGGGCAGGTCACCGGGGAACATCCCTCCAACACAGCCTGGCGTATCCAGCTCAGCGATTCCGCCCTTCTGGACGGCGACACCGCCTACAACCTGGCCGATGGGCAGCGGCGCTGGAGCATTGAAAGACCCCGCCGTTCGACCCTCGAACCCGCCAGCAAGTCCACGGATTACTCCGGTCCCGCGGGACACAATTCCTTCATCCTTCACTACGCCAGGAACGGACTTTTGGGACTACACAGTGACAATGTTCTCTACGGCAATCTGATCATTGTCTCCGACACCGATCCCACGAAGGTTTCCGATGCGGTGAGCATCGCGGTCGATGGCAGGCACCCCGCCCCGGTTGTCGCAGGCGGGTGGGTCGCGCAGTTCACGGAACCAATCGATGTTCAAGACAGCGAACCCGACAAAAGTGGACAAACCCACGAGATCATCGCCAAGGGCATCGAGACGCAGGCCGTCACCCTCGATTCCCTCGCCGGTCTGGAACCGAAATCCCCGGTGGCCCTGGGCAGGACGACAGGCATCAATTCCTTCGCCTCCAGTGCGACGGGAACCCTCGCCGCCTACCCGGACTATTCACCCGATACTCTTCCCATCTCGGACATCCACAACAGATACAACAAACCGAAGGTGGGTGCCGTGTTCGATCCGGTCACCCGCACCACCACTCAGGCCTCCCAATACCCCGGGCTCGCAGCAGCCAAGGCGGGAATCGCCGTGACCACCGACGACGGGTCGGGGACCGGGGCGATCATCATGCAGCCCGGCGACGGTTCACAGGCGACCACGATCCCCATCACCCCGGGAACCACGACCTTGTCTCCCGAAGCGCTGGGTGCCAGATCCCCCGACGCCCTGTCTCAGCTCGCAACCCCGGACAAGGAAAAAGACGACTCAACCATTTTCATGACGGCCCCGGGACTCACCCTCGTGGCCTTCGACCCCGAAGCCGGGGTCGGGTACAAGACATACATCAAGGAAAAAGAGGTCGGTTACGTCCACCGGCACGTTCATCGCCTGTACGGCCTGACGGGAGAATCCTGATGAAAACCTGGAACACGGTGCTCCGGCTGTCCGCGGCGCTGTTTCTCGTCCTTCTTCCGCTCGGGTCGTGCGCCCCGGCCGGGAACCGCGACAACTCCCCCGCCCCGCCTTTCTCCCTGAACCTGAAGGACGCGGGCAACAGCTACTCCCCCTTCACCGCCCCCACCGTCAAGGACTCCGGCTGGAACCTGGGCGCCAGTGTGTCCATCGACAACAGCCGTTCGGTGCACTCCACGCCCTTCGGCATCATCATCGTCCTCAACACCTACTATCCCTTGGATACCTCCTCGCAGAACGACGACTCCCAGGCGACCAAGATCCTCTGCCTCGACCCGGCGAATGGTTCCCTGAAGTGGGCCCGCATCCTGGAACCGGCGTCCTCGGAGATCGGCCGGAGCGACACCGGGACGGCCCAGGACCTGTTCAGAAGGGATAGCTCGCCCGGCAACCCGGGCCCTGTCGTCACCAGCCCGAATGGGCACCACCTGGCGATCATGGTCAAGCCATACCTGGTTTCGGGGAGTTCCAGCGACGTGAGCGACCAGCGCATGCGCATCGTCGTCATCGACACCGAGACCGGTGACGCGACCCGCACCTTCGAGGTCTCCGGGCTGGTGCTGGGGCAGGTCCTCACCAACGATTCCCTGGTGGTTGAAACCTCCCAGCACTTCTATCCGGCGGGCACCGGAACCCTCAACGTCTTCTCCCTCACCGAGGCGCAGGCCGGGCCCACCAGCTTCCGCACCGATCGGTGGCTCGTCGGAGCCACCTCGGATTCCCTGCTCGTGTCGTCCCAGAACCTGCGGAGGTACGATCGCCTGCCAACCACCCTCACCCGGATCAGCACCTCGGGCGAGGAGCTGGGCACAGTTGCGGGTGTCACCGCCGTCAGGGACGGGAGCTGGGTCTTCCGCTACCAGGATCCGGAGGCCGCGACCGCCGCCATCAAGGCGGGTTCCAAGGACGTACTGCCCAGGGAATTGTTCAACATCGATTCCGGGGCCGCCTTCGACATCACAGATCTGGATGTTGTTTCCGCGGGCCTGTCCACGGGCCCCGGTTTCCTGTTGCGACGCCTCGTACCCGGCGAAAACGATGAACAGAAACCCTTCTACGTCCCCGTGTCCTGGCTGCCCGCCGCCCCGGACAGCAGGGAGCTGCGCACCGACGATGTGGCCTGGTTCGACGAAGGAGATTACAAGAAGCAGGAGGGTCGCTACATCATGCGCGCCGTCCGCATGGGTGAGAAACCGGGCTGAGGTTATTCCTTGTCCGTGCAGCGCTCAATGCGCCCGGGCCACCAGGACCCTTGGCGCATTGAGTGCTGCACGGGCGCGATGCCGTCTCACCTGCTGCGAACCTCCCAGCGGAAGGTGCGGATCGCCGCCAGCATGACGAGCGCCGCCAAAACGATGGTGATTCCGCTGGTCAGCCACGGATCGTGCCGCTGGAACGGGCTGTTCGCCGCCCAGAAGAGGGGGTCGACGGACAGGGCCGGCGGCAGCCAGCTGATGACCTGCTGGAAGGTTTCGGGCAGCAGCCACATTGGGATTCCGGCGCCGCTGATGAACAGGAACCCGACCTGCAGGAAGGCGCTGACGCTGCTGGTGGCCTGGGAGCTGGTCATCACGCCACCCAGCCAGTACCCGATGGCCAGGAACAGCAGCAGAGCGGGAAGGGAGGCGGCGGTAAGAGCCGGGATCGCGGCCCAGTCGGCCAGCCCGATTGCCGCCCCGAGGAGGTAGAGCACCACGCAGAGCGCCATCGCGAAGACGACCCGCAGGAACAGGTGGGTGAGCAGGAAACGGGTCCGGCTGAGCGGGGTGGTGCCGAGCACCCGGAAGGTGCCCTGTTCCCGGTACTGCACCAGAGGTCCGGCGGTCAGGTTGAGGGCGACCCCGGAAAGCGCCAGGTAGCCGCTCATGGGCAGGATCATGGCGCCGAAGTTGGCTGCGGTGCTGGAGGGCATCACCGTCGAGATCAGGAAGAACATTCCACCCATGAACAGGGGAAACACCATGGCGAAGATGAACTGGGCGCGGTTGCGGGTGAGTTCCAGCCAGTGGAGTTTGAACAGTTTGCGGGTGACGGACGCGGTGGGCATTGCGATCTCCTGGTTTGCTGCGGTCAGTGGGCGGGTGATGGAAAGGGTTGACATGACGATCTCCTTGCGGGTCACTTGTTCTGCTGGTGGAAGGAACGGCCTGCGGCCTGGAAGAAGACGTCGGTGAGGCCGCGGAAACGATCCGGTCCCTGGTGGCGTCGTTCGGCGTCGGCGATCAGCTCCGACGGGCTGCCCTCGGCGACGACTGCGCCGGCGTCGATGATGGCCAGGTGGTCGCAGAGGACCTCGGCCTCCTCCATGTCGTGGGTGGACAGGATGATGGTCATGCCTTCCTGCTTGAGGTGACGCAGCGCGTCCCACAAGTCGGCGCGGGCCATCGGGTCGAGTCCGGTGGAGGGTTCATCGAGGACGGTCACGTTCACTCCGCCGATCAGCGCCAAGGCCAGGTTGACCCGCTGCCGCTGCCCGCCGGAGAGGCGTCGCAGCTGCCGGTCGATGTAGCCGCTCATGTCGAGCAGGCGGATCAGTTCCTCCGCGGGCCGGGGGTTGGGGTAGAGGGCACTCCAGATGTCGAGGAGTTCCTCGCCGGTCAGCAGGTCGAATCCGGTGGCGTTCTGCGGCTGGATGCTGATCCGGTTCCTGACCTCGGCGTTTTCCCTGACCGGGTCCAGTCCCATGGTCCGGGCGAGTCCCCCGGTGGCCTCGCGCAGCCCGACGGCGATCTCGAGGGCGGTGGTTTTGCCCGCCCCGTTGGGGCCGAGAAGCCCGTAGATCACGCCCTGCGGGATCTCGAGGTCCAGGCCTCGGAGGGCTCGGACGATGCCCTTGGAGGTCGCGTAGTCCTTGGTCACGTTCTGGAAGCTGATGGCGGTGGTCATGTCGGTTCCTCCTGCGGTTCGTCGTTGTGCCTCTACGGTAACAACAACTTTCCGAATGCGCAAGTACTTACTCAGAAAAAGTCTAGTTTCTGTTCCAAGAGCACTTGCGGGGCGCGTCCAGGGGGTCGCACGGTTGCGCAGCACTCAGCCCGGTTCCCGTGACACCGACGCCGGTCTGGCACGGGGGTGCCGCAGGGATCGCGCGGTTTTGCAGCACTCAACCCGGTTTTCGCCCCCACGGGGGCGGTTTTCTCGGTTGAGTGCTGCGCAACCGGGATTTCGTAGACCCCACAGCACGCGAGCCGACCGGTCGTGACGCAGTCCGGGGCGGGGGTCGCAGCGCCGGTGGGGATGGAAGGGTTCTCGGCAGGTTTCTCCGGCAGGCAAACCGACGACGGCGGCGGTGGATCAGTCCCTCAGGAAGCGACCCGGCACCGGCACCTCCCGGTCCCGGTCCCACGATTGTTCCCAGCCCGCGACCCGCAGGGTGACGTCGAGGAGGTGGGCGGTCATGCCCCAGATGAACAGGTCGCCGAGCTGGAATCCGGGGCCGCGGTAGCCGCCGGGGACGGTGGCCGTGACGCGGGTGGCGGGGTCGCTGAGCTGCGATATCCGCAGTTGGAGTACGTTCGCGACCTCCCCGGGGTCGACGGGCGCCAGCGGCAGCGGCTCCGACCACCGTGCGACGACGGGGGTGACCTCGTAGCCGCTGGCCGGCACCCAGGCCGTCGGGAGTTGCCCGAGGACGGTGACGAGTCCCGCATCCAGGCCGACTTCCTCGCGGGCCTCCCGCAGCGCCGTGGCGACGGGGGTTTCGCCGGTTTCCGCGCCGCCGCCGGGGAAGGAGATCTGTCCGGCGTGCGCTCGCAGTCCCCCGG